>Ga0335074_10005410_pt1 | contig 17657 bp, 14 predicted proteins | sample Lox_Sample_23_FD_206715 | JGI IMG/M metagenome (GOLD analysis project Ga0335074, IMG submission 206715) | Soil microbial communities from Loxahatchee National Wildlife Refuge, Florida, United States - Lox_Sample_2.3 | ecosystem: Environmental > Terrestrial > Soil > Wetlands | place: USA... | reverse complement strand
TAGCGGCCGAGCGCCAGTTCATCAAGCTGCTCGCCGGTGTTCAGCGCTGCGGCCAGAGGTCCCTGCGCCCAGGTGTCGCGCCAGCCCGGCGCTCGCGCGCGTACCAGCGCTGCCGCGGCCGCATAGAACGCCTCCAGGGCCTTCGGGCCGTCCTCCTCGACTTGATCACGCAACTGCAGAAACCCCTGCACGGCAAGCTGCCGCCGGTGCCTGGCCGCCTCCTCCGCGAGCGAACTGGTCTGCTCCACTGTCGCTGAGGCTTGATAAGTGTCAGGGTCGCCCAGGTAATCGGGCGGGAAGGTGAGTACGCTGTCGCCGGCTTCTGGCAACCCGGCATTCTGCATCACGACGAGGATCTGGAGCCCCCCGTCGTTGATGAGCCGGTGCACCACGCCAGGCGAGAACCAGGCAACGGTCATCGGAGTGAGCGGCGTCTCAGCAAAGCCGTCGCGGCTGAGCGTCTGCAAGCGGCCAGTGCCGCCGGTCACCACATATCCCTCGGTGCAGGCAAGGTGCACGTGGGCCGATCCGCCTCGGAACTCGTCTGGGCCAGACCAGTCGTACACAGCAAGGTGGCTGAGGGCTGTCCCGGCAGGGAACAGCTGCGCCGGATCTCGCGCCGCATTCATCGCTAGGCCTCCCGCTCGACGATCCGCAGCCCATGGTCAGCTGGATCGAGAATCTGCGCGACCAGCGCCGCGCAGCCTTCGCTGTCCCGTGCGCCGTCGGCCACGATCACGTCGAAGCTCAGCGTCAGCGACTCGCCGTCGGGCAGGTCGTACTCGGCGCTGAAGAACGGCGCGGGGCAGACGCAGGCGAAGAGGCTCGTCCGGACGAACCACTCGCACGGGAAGCAGAAGTTGGCCGGGTTGTCGGCGAAGAGCAGCGTGGAATCCCGGCCGCTGCCATCGTGCCGGCCGACGTAAGCCAGCCACGGCGCACGGCTGCCCATCAGTTCCTCGCCAGCTGAGCCCTTCTCGGTGATGACGGTGCCGCCGGAGAACGACCGCGGTCCGCGCCAGAACAGCCCGCTATATCCCGCATTGTCGCGGCCCTGCGTGGTCGGGCTACCGATCGGGATGGCCCGGCCGCTGACGTTTCGCATCCGGGTGGCGAAGCTCAGGTGCCACGCGGCGGCGCCGGGGCTGACGGTGACGGCCATCCGCCGCTGTTCGGCGATCCACACCTCGTCCTGCTCCGTCGTCCAGGTCAGGTCCTCGTCAATGCGTAGCGCGCCATCGCGCACACCAACCTCAATGAACCGGTCGTGGCGCATCCGCCCGTTGTTGTGCAGCTGGACGTAGCCGCGGTCGCGGCGGTAGGTGGGACCGCCCCAGAAGTTCATCCCGCCGACCTCGCACAGCGACCAGGCGATTCCCTTGTGCCATACGTGGTCATGCGGCCGGTAAAGGCCGACCTCGTCGCCAGCAAGGGTCCTGATCGGATGGAGATAGGGGCGCGGGGACTCTAGGTCGGCCTCGGGTGGCTCCCAGACGTACCGGAACAGCTCAACTCCGTCCCAGCTGCACGCGATCGGGCCGTCTTGCCCGCTGGTGACCGAGATCATCGCCCCGCTCCGTCGCTGCGCGCAATTGTGGCGCCCGTGCTGGCAGCAGCGGTGCTGGCAGCAGCGGTCCTGGCAGCAGCGGTCCTGGCAGCAGCGGTGCTGGACACCGCGGGGCCAAGTGCGCTGTCATCGCCTAGCTCGTTCACTGCCGTGCCATCGCCGTCCATCCGCCAGTAGAACGGCGATGACGGAGCTAGGTCGCCGTGTCTGATCGCGCGGCCCTGGAACGCCGAGGCATAGATAGCGGCCACCAGTTCCATCGAGCGCAGAGCGTCATCCATGGTCACCGGCGGCGCCGACCCCTCACGCAAGGCTTGCAGCACATGGCCGAACTGCGCCTGGTGGCCGCTGCTCACACCCTGCTCACCCGCCTGCCAGGCTGCACTGACGAGCGCGTGCGCGCCAGGAGCCGGAGTAATCCGCCAATCGGAGTCTCGGTAGCCATACAGGTGGGTCAGCTCGACCGTTGCCCGCTCGAAGTCGAACCGCAGATAGCTCTCCTCGCGCGGGGACAGCACGCTGTTGACCACGCTGGCAACCGCGCCGCTGGCGAATGTCACGTGAGCAAGCGAGAGGTCCTCGGTCTGTGTTTGGCGCGCCTGCCGCCTGGCGATCGCAGACACTTGCAACCAGTCTCCGAGCAAGTAGGACAGCAGGTCCATCTGGTGAATGCCGTGCCCCATCGTTGGGCCACCGCCTTCAGTGTCCCAACGGCCGCGCCAAGGCTCGTCGAAGTAGCTCTGATCGCGGAACCATGCCGTGCTGCATACCGCTAGGAGCGGACGGCCGAGCACGCCATCGTCGACCAGCGTCTTCAGCCGCCGTGCTCCCGAACCGAAGCGGTGCTGGAAGACAGCCGCGCAGAACGGTCCGTGCTCGCCCTGGGCCGCCGCCACCGCGCGCACCTCGCTCAGGCTGAGCGCCGGCGGCTTCTCCACCAGCACTGAACATCCGGCCCGCAGGCAGGCTATGGCCTGGTCGGCATGCGCGCCCGGTGGAGTGCACACGTGGACCAGATCAGCCGGGGCCGTTTCGAGCAACTCGGGAAGGCTGTCATAGTGCGCCGGGATCTCGTGCGTGGCGCAGAACCCTCGCAACCGCACCGGGTCGGCGTCGGTAGCCGCGATGACCGTGACCTCTTCGCCGAGCGCTCGCAGCGCCTGCATATGGACCGCGGCGATGCTGCCGGTCCCCACGACTGCGACTGTGACAGGTGCCATCCGCCTTCTCTCGCGGCTCGAGGTAGCTCCGAAACTTTCTCGATAGTAGCCAGACCCAGGGTGGCGGCGGTCCGGCAGGAACCGCCGCCACCGTGGGCGATTACTTCACCGGCCTCAAGTGCAGCACAGTGATCTCGTTGAACGGACCAGAGGGCTCGCCGGGCGCGTAGGGATTAGCCGGCGAAGGCCAGCCGGTGAACTTGCTGGTGTTGTACTCGAACCACGCCACTCCGTAGAACAGCGGGATGACCGGCAGCTGGGTCGCGACGATCTTCTCCATGCTGACGACATCATTGAGCTGCGTGGTGGTGTCGGAGGTGCCGGCAAACTGCTTCAGGTCAGACTCCGCCTGGGTGCTGTAGTACCGCTCGTAGTCCCCGGTGGCGACTTTGCCGATCGGGGCGGTGAGGTTGGTGTCCAGCCAGTTGTCGTAGAGGTAGTACGGTGTCGGCCCGCCGTTCCCCCAGTGCGCGATCGCCTGGAAGTTACCGGTCTGCAGATCGGTCGTCCACGCCTGCACCGAGGTGCCGTTCACGGTCACATCCATGCCGACCGCCTTCAGCTCCGACGCCATGATCTGGTCGTCGGTAATGAAGTCGGTGTAGGCCGACGGGTCCGTGATGCTGAACGCGAGCGTCTTGCCGCCCTTCTGGAAGTAGCCGTTGCTGCCCATCTTCCAGCCGTCCGCCTCGAGGATCTGCTTGGCCTTGGCGGGGTCGTAGCTGGCCACATAGCTCGACGTGGCCGAGGTTACGTAGCTCTGGTCGAGCGGCAGCGTGATGCCGGTCAGCGAGCCTGGACCCTGTACCGGCGGCTGCTGGTAGTCCTCGCCGACATTGGAGACAGTCGTCCGGTTGACGCCGTCGGAGATCGCTTCGCGCACGGCGAGGTCGTTCAGCGGGAACTTGGTGAGGTTGGGGATCAGCGTCTCGGTCTGCAGACCGAAGTCCCAGTACTTGTTGGTAGCCGGGTCCTTGCCCACCCACGCCGTCTTGATGTTCTGAACGAAGTTGCCGGCCCAGTCCAGCTGGTCCTGCTCGAGCGCGAGGTTGGCGCTGGTGTTGGAGTCGTACGCAGGGAACTCCAGCTTCGACACGTGCGGCGCACCCTGCCAGTAATGCGGGTTCGCGGCCAGGATCACTGCCTGGGGCGTGAACGAGGACAGGGTGTAGGGCCCGGTGCCGATCGGGTCGGTGTCCGCGTAGGTGGCCGGGTTGCCGACCTTGCTCCAGACGTTCTCGGGGATCATCGGCGTGTTGGCGATGTAGTACAGCAGCGTGTACACCGGCTGCTTGAAGTTGATCACCAGGGTCGTCGCGCTCGGCGCGGTCGCGCCAGCGTACGGCAGCCCGTTCGTGTTGATGGCGGCATTGTCCTTGATCAGGTTGTACTCCCAGGCGGCCACGCTGGCGTTGAAGGCCTCGCCATTAGTGAACTTCACACCGCTGCGCAGCGTGAAGGTGATCGTCTTGCCGCCGTTGGACCACGCGTATTTGGTCGCCAGCCACGGATAGGTCGTGGCCGGCGACTTGAGCAGGTCGAACTGCATCAGCGGGTCGTAGATCATGTTGGTCGCGCCGAGAATGTTGTCCGCGCTGGTGGAAGAGAACGGGTTGAAGTCCTTGCTCACCGGACCGGACGGGCTTTGCTCCATTACCAGTGTCGAGGAGCTCGAGGATGTCTTTGCTGGAGTCGATGGGCTGGACCCGCATGCGGCCAGCACCAGGGCACCGGCCGCGCACATAATGGCGGCAAGCGTCGTCTTCTTTCTCATGATCGCTCCGGATGTCAGGCCGGCTATTTTCCGGCAGGGGTTGGACTATCGGTCGCGTATGTGTAGTCGGCATGGCGGAGCCAGCAGGCAGCCACGTGGCCCTCGCCAACCGATATGTCCGGCGGCTGTTGTTCGGCGCAGACCGGCATGGCGTGGGGACAGCGGGGGTGGAACCGGCAGCCCGACGGCGGCGTTACCAGGCTCGGGGCCGAGCCTTTGGCTTCGATGACGTGCGGGCCTGCCCTTTCCGGATCAGGGGCGGCGTCCAGCAGCAGCTGGGTATACGGGTGTGCTGGGTGTGCGGTCACCTCCAGACTCGGTCCGGACTCGACGACGCGGCCGGCGTACATGACGGTCATGGTGTCGGCGAAGTACCTGGCAGACGCGATGTCGTGAGTGACGTAGAGGATTGCCAGGCCTTCGATGTCGCGAAGTTCACCGAGCAGGTTGAGTACGCCAAGCCGGATCGAAACGTCGAGCATGGAGACCGGCTCGTCAGCGAGAAGCACTGTCGGCCCGGCTGCGAGAGCCCGCGCGATCGCGACCCGCTGCCGCTGCCCGCCCGACAGCTCGTGCGGCAGCTTGTCCGCGAACTGTCCGGGCGGGTCCAGCTTGACCCTGGACAGCAGTGCTTCTACGGCAGCGTTTACCTCGGCGTTTCGGCGCGCCCGGTGATGTATCCGCAGCGGCCGGGAGATGTGGTAACGGACGCTGTGGATCGGGTTCAGCGAGGCGAACGGGTCCTGGAACACGATCTGAACGCGGTGCCGGTACTCGTGCAGCTTCCCGTGCGGTACCGGCTTGCCGTCGAGCAGGATCTCGCCGCGGGTCGGCTTGACCAGCCGGGCGAGCATCCGCGCGAGGGTGGTCTTCCCGCAGCCGCTCTCCCCTACCACCGCAGTGACCCGGCCGGCCTCGAGCGTCAGGTTCACGTCCTCGCAGGCATGCACGATGCCGCGGAACCGCGCCTTGCCGCGCACTGCCCGAGAGCGCACCCGGAAGTGCTTCGTCAGCCCGCGTGCTTCCAGGACAGGTGCGCCCTGCGGCCGGTCGCTGGCTGGCACGGCCGGCGTACCCGTGGTCATGTTGGTCATCGCGGGCCTCCGGACGGTTCGGGCGCACCGGGCACCGGCGCGCTGACGACCATGCGACGTGGCTCGCCGTTCGGCTCCGGCCTGCTGAGCTCGTCGGGCAGCTCGGCTTGGTCGTGCAGCCAGCAGGCGACGCGGCGGTGAGCGTCAGTGTCGATAGCCGGGGCGGTGAGCTCGGGAACGTCCTGCGTGCAGCGGGTCAGTGCGTAGCGGCACCGGGGCTGGAAAGCGCACCCGGCCGGGAGCTTCTGCATGTCTGGCGGCGAGCCCGGGATGCCGGTCATCACCTTGCGCTCGCCGTGCAGCGATGGGAACGACTCAAGCAGCGCCGCGCTGTAGGGATGGCGGGGCGCGCGGAACAACTGCTGCGCGGGGGCGGATTCGACGATCCGGCCGGCGTACATGATCGCGATGGTGTCGGCCAGCTCCAGTAGCAGGGACAGGTCGTGGGTGATGAACAGCACGGAGAAGCCCAGCCGATCGCGCAGCTCGATCACCTGCTGCAGGATCTGCCGCTGTGTCACCACGTCGAGGGCAGTGGTCGGCTCGTCCATGATCACGACTTGCGGGTCGAGTGCGAGCGCCATGGCGATCATGACGCGCTGCTTCATGCCGCCGGAGAGCTCGTGCGGATAGCTGCGCAACCGATCCGCGCTGATGCCGACGAGTTTGAGCAGTTCGACGGCGCGCTCCTGGCGCTCGTTCCTGGTGGCATTCGGAAGGTGCGCGGCAAGTGTGTCGGTGAGCTGCGCCTGCACCGTCAGCACCGGATTCAGCGAGTTCATCGCGGACTGGAAGACGAGCGATAGCTCGCGCCACCGCAGGCGGCGCAGATCCTCGGCGGTCGCGTCGAGGATGTCGATGGCGAGGTCAGGGCGCTGGGCGTCTGGCCGGAACAGCACGCTGCCGCCAGTGATGAAGCCGGGCTGGCGCAGCAGCCGAGTGGCCCCGTAGGCGAGCGTCGACTTCCCGCTCCCGCTCTCACCGGCCAGTCCGACCACTTCGCCCCGGTGCAGTGTCAGGTCCGTGTCAATCACGGCATGCACGGCCTTGCGACCACGGCCGTAGTCGACGCGGAGACCCCGGATCTCGAGCACCGGCTCCCCTGAATGGGCCTGCGCCCGGGCCGGCGCGGTCACCTGGTCCTCCGCACCCAGGTGAACCCGTCTGGCTCCGCGGGGATAACGGCCGCGTTCGGCCGGTCCGCCAGCACGGGGGTGATGCCTTGTTGCTTGCTGGCGGCGCGCAGTTCCTTCCGGGTCAGCCCGGCCGCGCGCAGCCGGGGGTTGATGAACTCGTCGATGCCGAAGTTCAGCATCACGAGCGCGAGAATCACCAGGGCGACGGCGAGCCCCGGCGGTGCCCACCACCACCAGGCTCCGCTGGACGTGATCGCCTCGTTGTTCTGCGCGTAGTAGAGCATGGTCCCCCAGCTCCACTGATTGATGTTGCCGATGCCGAGGAACATCAGCGCCACGTAGAAGCTGATGGCAAAGACGACCGTGAACACGAAGCTCGTGGCGACGATGGCAATCTCGTTCGGCAGGATCTCGAACAGGATGATCCGCCAGTTCGACTCGCCGGCTGCCTTGGCAGCCTGCACGAAGTCTTGCTGCCTGAAGGCCAGCGTCTGAGCGCGGAGTACGCGCGCGCCCCAGGCCCAGCTGACGAGGCTGAGCACCAGCGTCATCATCCACCAGCTCAGATGCGGCACGTAGCTCGTCAGGACTATCAGCAACGGCAGCCCGGGGATGACCAGGAAGATGTTGGACAGCAGGGACAGCAGTTCCCCGCCGTAGCCTGCGAAGTACCCGGCACTGACCCCCACGACGACGGAGAGGACCGTCGCAATCGCCCCGGTCACGAAGCCGATCAGCAGCGTGTCCTGGGTGCCGACCAGAAGCTGAGACAGCACGTCCTGGCCGGTCTGCGTGGTGCCAAGCAAGTGCGCAGCCGACGGCGGCGCGAGCACCTGTCCGCTGATCGCCGATGGGTCGTATGGCGCCATCGTTGAGCCGAAGATCGCAACGACGACGAAGGCGCCGAGGATGACGAGGCCCGCAGTCACCCACCGCGACCGCCTGATCCAGGCCCAGGGACGGCCGCTGGCGATCGGCTCTGCCGAAAGTGCGTCCAGTTCGGTGGCGGCACCAATCTCGATAGCCATCAGTCAGGCCTCCTGCCGTGCACGCGGGTCGAGCAGCACGTAGGCGAGGTCGGCGATGAAATTGGCCGCGAGTACGGCAAGGACGATGATCAGGAAGATCGCCTCGAGCATCGGGTAGTCCTCGTTGCTCACCGCGCTGAGCAGCACGTAGCCGACACCCGGGTAGGAGAAGACCAGCTCGACGAGCAGCGCGCCGGAGACGACGAACCCGATTGCCTGCGCGAAGCTGGCGAAGTTCGGCAGGATCGCGTTCCGCGCCGCGTACATGATCATGACGCGGCGCTGGGATATGCCCTTGGCTTGCGCGACGAGCACGTAGTCCTGATCCAGCGTCGTGATCATCACGTTGCGCTGGCCGACCATCCAGCCGGCCATCGACGTGACCACGATCGTGAGGGCTGGCAGCAAAGAGTGGAGGCTCGCGCTGGCCAGGAAGCTGCCGTTGAAGCTGGTCGACAGGCCCGGCGTGTAGCCGCCGGAGATCGGGAACCAGCCCAGCTTGACCGCAAAGATCTCGATCGCCACGAGCCCCAGCAAGAAATACGGCAGCGCTTGCAGGAACGCGGTTGCGGGCAGCACGACGTCAAGCCAGGACCCGCGGCGCCAGGCCGCGAGCGTGCCGATCGCCGTGCCCGCGACGAAGGCGATGATCGTGGCCATCCCGACTAGCCCGATCGTCCACGGCAGCGCGGTTGCGATCACGCTTGCCACCGTTGACGGGTAATAGGTGATCGAGACGCCGAGGTTGCCGTGGAAGAGCTGGCCCCAGTACTGGAAGTACTGGGTCAGCAGCGAGCTGTTGGTGTTCAGCCCGAACGCGACAGCAAGGGAGTGGTACATGCCCGGCGAGACGGGACCCTGAGCGGACAGCCGGGAGACCAGGAGCTCGACCGGGTTGCCAGGCATGAGGCGCGGGATGAAGAAGTTCATCGTGATGGCAGCCCAGGCGGTCACCAGGTAGAAGCCAAAACGCCGAGCCAGGTAGGCCATCCGCCACCTTCTCTCCTGGTCCTGCCGTCCGGAGCGGGCTCGTCGGCCTTCTGGATCGGGCGCCGCTCGCCACGCTGTGAGCGCAACCTGTCGCCATATCACAGAAATGTTTCGACGTGCCGACATCCTAGAAACGGCGGCGTTACCGGTCAAGACCTCTGTTTGTAACGATCTGACCCACACCCTCACTGGCCGCTTCGTGCTAAGCCAGGTCGGCAGGGTGCACCAAACTACCGACCTACCTGTACATCGGGAAGAATTTCGAGAAATAACCTAGTCGCGGGCCTAGGGTCGATCCGCTACGATACCGGGAGCGATGGTTTTCGACAGTTAGGACGGTCGATGCGGCCCGCTTGCCTTAATTCGTCTGCGACCGGAGCGAGGAAGGTGATGACGTGGCGCTTACCAACAAGCGTGCACGCAGCAGCAAGGCCCTCGCCGAAAACTCTCGATCGAACGGGGCCGCGGCAGAGCCAGCCGGCCGGTCGCGGCCTACGCTGGCCGAGATCGCCGAAGCGGCGGGCGTCTCGCTGCCGACTGTGTCGAAGGTCGTCAACGGCCGGGCCGACGTGGCCGCGTCGACCAGGGCCAAGATCGAGCAGCTGCTCGGCGAGCGCAACTACCGTCATCCCGGCGTCCGCCCTGGTCGCAGATCCGGGCTGATCGACGTCGTGTTCGCCGGGCTGGACAGCCCGTGGGCGATGGAGATTCTGCGCGGCATCGAGAAATGGTGTTCGGACCACGCTATGGCTGCGGCAGTATCTGCGGTGCGCCACGGCAGCGCCCGGCCCGCGAGCTGGACCAGCGCGCTCGCCAGCCACGACACCGACGGCGTGCTGCTGGTCACCTCGGAGCTGACCACGGACCAGCTCCGTCAGCTTCGCGAAGAGGACATACCGCTGGTCATGGTCGACCCGGCCAACCTGCCGGAGCCGGATCTGCCGAGCGTCGGCGCAACGAACTGGGCCGGGGGCATCGCCGCCACCGGCCACCTCGTCGAGCTCGGCCACCGGCGGATCGGCGCGATCAGCGGTCCGATGGAATACCTCTGCAGCCTGGCCCGCATCGACGGTTACCGGTCCGCGCTCGAGCGGGCGGGCCTGCCGTTCAATCCGTCACTAGTCCAGCATGGCGACTTCATGCATGAGGGCGGCCTCGCGCGCGGCGGCGATCTGCTCGATCGGAGCGATCGGCCCACGGCGATCTTCGCCGGCAGCGACCAGCAGGCTCTCGGCGTCTACGAGGCTGCGCGGCAGCGGGGCCTGCGAATCCCAGAGGACCTCAGCGTGGTGGGCTTCGACGACTTGCCAGTCGGACGGTGGGTTTCGCCACCGCTGACGACGGTGCGCCAGCCGCTGACCGAGATGGGCCAGGCCGCGGCCGAGATGCTCGGCACCCTCATCGAGGGGCAGCCGCTCGCGAGCCGACGGATAGAGCTGGCCACTGAGCTAGTCGTGCGAGGATCCACCGCCGCTCCCCCGCCCTGACCCAGCTTGCCTGACCCAGCTCGGCAGCGCACGCCGGCCGACGCTAGACCCGGCTGCCCCGGCGTGTGCATTGCCTGGTAGCTGCCGGCCGAGGAGAAGACGAGGCAACCCTGATGGACCTTCGCACCGACGTACCCACCGGACAGCGCCCGACGGACAGCGCCAGCGGTGAGACGGGCGAGGCCTGGCGCGATCCGGCACGCCCGGTTGCCGAGCGGGTCGCAGACCTGCTCGCCCGGATGACGCTCGACGAGAAGCTGGCCCAGCTTGCCGGGATCTGGATCGGCACAGGCGCCGAGGATGGCGACGGGGTAGCGCCGATGCAAGGCGAGTTCGCTGAGGCGGTGCCCCTGGCCGACCTGATCGCGAACGGCGTCGGCCAGCTGACCAGGGTGTTCGGCACCGCACCGGTGACGGCGGCTGAGGGCGTGGCGGCGCTGTCGCAGCTGCAGCGACGAGTGGCGGCCGCAAGCCGGTTCGGGATACCGGCCATCGCCCATGAGGAATGCCTGACCGGTTTCGCCACCTGGGGAGCCACCGCCTTCCCCACCCCGCTGGCTTGGGGCGCGACGTTCGACGCCGCCGCAGTCCGCGAGATGGCAGCGCAGATCGGGCGGAGCATGCGCGCAGTCGGCGTGTACCAGGGCCTGGCTCCGGTACTGGACGTCAGCCGCGACCCGAGGTGGGGGCGGACCGAGGAGACCATCGGCGAGGATCCGTACCTGGTTGGCGTGCTCGGAACCGCCTATGTCAGCGGTCTTCAGTCGACCGGAGTCATCGCGACGCTGAAGCACTTTGCCGGGTACTCGGCATCGCAGGGCGGCCGCAACCTGGCGCCAGTGGACATCGGTCCGCGCGTTCTAGCTGACGTGATACTGCCGCCTTTCGAGATGGCCATCAGGGAAGGCGGCGCGCGTTCGGTCATGGCCTCCTACAACAGCATCGACGGTGTGCCGAGCACGGCAGACCGTGACCTGCTCGCGCGCACGCTTCGGAACGATCTCGGCTTTACCGGAACGGTGGTATCCGACTACTTCGCGATTTCATTCCTGGAGACCCTGCACAGCGTCGCCGATTCGCCATCCGGTGCCGGGGCCCTCGCCTTGCTGGCAGGCGTCGATGTGGAGCTCCCCAACCGACGGTGCTACGGCGCGCCGCTGGCCGAAGCCGTAAGCGCAGGTCACGTCCCGATTGCCGCAGTCGACCGTGCGGTGGCTGAGGTGCTGGCGCACAAGTTCGAGCTTGGGCTGCTCGACCCGGACTGGTCCCCGGATCCGGAACCGTTCGACGGGCACACCAGCATCGATCTCGACCCGCCGTCGCACCGGCAACTGGCCCGGCAACTGGCCGAGGAGTCAGTGATTCTGCTGGCCAACGACCAGGGGTCGCTGCCGCTCGGCCCCACGGCACGGATCGCAATGGTCGGCCCGCTCGCTGATGACGCGATGGCCTTTTTCGGCTGCTACACATTCCCTAGGCACGTGGGCTACCGGCACCCGGAAGCTGGGCTTGGGATCGGAGTCAAGTCGCTTCTTGCGGCGCTGCGCGGCGAGCTGCCGCAGGCGAAGATCAGCTACGCCCGTGGCTGTACGGTCCAGTCGGCCGACCGGTCAGAGATCCCCGCCGCCGTCGAGTGCGCGGCTGCTGCCGACCTCGCCGTCGTCGTAGTAGGCGACGAGGCCGGCTTGTTCGGCCGTGGCAGCTCAGGCGAGGGCTGTGACGCTTCCGACCTGCGGTTGCCAGGCGTGCAGCAGGACCTGCTCGACGCCGTGCTTGAGGCCGGGACGCCAGTCGTGCTCGTCGTCATCAGCGGCCGCCCGTACGCGCTCGGTAACCTGCCTCGGCTCGCGGCCGCTGTCCAGACCTTCTTCCCCGGCCAGGAAGGCGCCGATGCGATCGCCGGGGTGCTGTCCGGGCGGGTTATGCCAAGCGGCAAGCTGCCCATGCAGCTGCCGGCCGGCAGTGCTGCTATGCCTACGTCCTACCTCGGGCCGCCGCTGGCCGGGCGCACCAAGGTCAGTGCCGTCGATCCGACGCCGCTGTTCCCGTTCGGGCATGGCCTGTCCTACACCAGCTTCGAATACTCAGATCTGTCGCTCTGCCAGCCCGGCGAGAGGGCGACCGTCAGCGTTATCCCGACCGATGGTGCGGTCGACGTCTCGTGCACCATCAGGAACTCCGGCGAGCGCGCGGGCGCGGAGGTTGTCCAGCTCTATCTCCGCGATCCGGTCGCGCAGGTCGCGCGCCCGGTCAGGTACCTGGTCGGGTTCGCCAGGCTGGAGCTGGAGCCCGGTCAGGCTCGCCGGGTCACCTTCAGGCTGCACGCCGACCGGACCGCGTATCACGGCCTGTCCGGAGAGCGGATTGTTGAGCCGGGCCAGATCGGCATCGAGATCGGCTCGTCGGCGGCAGACATCAGGCTTACCGCTACCATCACCCTGCACGGGCCCACCCGCGTAGCTGGCCCGGACCGGATCATGACAACCCCGGTCGTGGTGACCGAACAAGTCCGTGCTGGCTAGCTCCCTGGCCCTATCGGGCCGGGCGGGCGAGGCCGGGCTGGTTATCATCGGTACATCTGGCGGCGCTCGACTACCGGCGGGGCGGCATGACCGGCAAGAAGGCCTTGTGGGCTCAGCCTGCTTGCGATCCGGGCCTGCCCGAGCAACTGCGGCTGCTGGTCGCCCGCAGCCGGCCTGGCAGCCAGTTGCCGCCGGGCCAGCCCGAACGACCGCCCCCGCTGCGGCGCTGGCTGCGGCAACGGGACCTCGGCCGGCACTCGGCCAGCATCATCTACCCGCAGAGCCTGGATCAGGCCGACCGGGTGCTGCTGGCCAGGGCGCAGAACGCGGTCGATACGGTGCTTGGCTCTCAGCTGCGTGCGGCTGGCCTGCTCGAGCCAGACGAGCCGAGCCTGCGCCGTCACGAGTGGGAGGTCGCCTGCGCCGCACGGGAGCTGACAAGAGTGCGCGGGCTGCCATCCGCCGACGCGGAGACCGGTGCACTGACCGCCGCGGTCCTCGACGCCCAGCAGCGGGCGCTGATGCTCGCGGTCGAGGCTACGACCAGTCGGGTCAGCGCGCTCGAGCGCTACGCCGATCAGGTCGCCGCCGCTGAAGATGCGTACAACGACTGGCAGGCCGCGCTGCGGCAGGCGGGCCTGAACGACGTGTACCTGGACCTCGTCGCCAGAACGGCCGCCGACGAGCTTGCGGTGGCAGAGCTAGACGAGCTCACCGGCCGGGCCGCGGTCATGGCCCAGCTCGTCAAGTCGAGTTTGCGCGAGGCCACCGCAGCGGCCGACGTGCTGGTGCTGCCAGCGCGACCGGCCAGCTGATCTGACATTTGTCACCGGCGACTTGTTGGCCGCGGCACTACAGGCGCGAACCTGACCTGAGCCACGCTCATGTCATGACTCCTGATGTAGGTCCCGAAGGCGGGATCGTCCTGTCGCAGTTGTCCAAATCCTATGGGGCGGTGCCCGCCGTCCAGTCGCTCGACCTGGCGATAGCCCCGGGCGAGACGGTCGCGCTGCTCGGCCCGAACGGCGCTGGCAAGACCACGACGATCGACATGGTGCTTGGCCTCACCCGGCCCGATAGCGGAACCATCTCGATTTTCGGCGTGCCTCCGGCCAAGGCCGTTCAGGCAGGCTGGATCGGCGGCATGCTGCAGACTGGCGCGCCGCTCGAGCATCTGCGCGTGCGCGAACTCATCGCGCTGACAGCGTCGTACTACCCGGCACCGCTCGGCATCGACGAGGTACTCGGGCTCACCGGCGCCGACGCGTTCGCCGGGCAGTGGACCACGAAGCTCTCCGGCGGTCAAGCCCAGCGCCTCCGGTTCGCCGCCGCGCTAGTCGGCGACCCCGACCTGCTCCTGCTTGACGAGCCCACAGCGGCCATCGACGTAGAGGGCCGCAGGGACTTCTGGCACTCGATGCGTGACATTGCCGGGCGGGGCAAGACCGTCGTCTTCGCGACCCACTACCTCGAGGAGGCCGATGCCTACGCCGATCGGATCGTGCTGATCGCAAAGGGGCGAGTCGTCGCTGACGGCCCCGCGACCGAGATCAAGGCGCAGGCCGCCTCGCGGACGATCAGGGGAACGCTCCGTAATGCTGACCCGGCAGCGCTCCGCGCACTGCCCGGAGTGCTTGCAGCTGACCGGCACGGGGACGCGGTCATCCTGTCCTGCTCCGATGCCGACATCGCCATTCGTGCCCTGCTTGCCGCCTTCCCGGACATCCACGACATCGAGGTACGCGGCGGCAGCCTTGAGGAGGCGTTCCTGGAACTGACGGCAGACCAGAGCGACACCACGACCGATGTCATGGAGGCAGCACGATGAGCAGCGCCACCCACTTTCGCTACGAACTGCTCCGCACGCTACGCAACCGCGTCTTCTACGGGGTGACGCTGGCGCTCCCGCTCCTGCTGTTCCTGGGGGTCGCGTCCGGCCAGCGGCACGCGACATTCAACGGAACAAGCTTCCCGCTCTACTTCATGACCGCGATGGCGGTCTACGGGTCGATGTTCGCGGTCGTTGGGCCCGGAGCGCGGATCGCGCGCGACATGGCGAGGGGCTGGACCCGGCAGCTGCGGATCACGCCCTTGCGGGCGCGCACCGACCTGACCGCCAAGGTGGTCAGCGCCTACCTGCTCGCGGTGCCGACGCTGGTGCTGCTCTACCTGGCGGGCGCGTTGCTCGGGGTGCGCCTTAGCGCGAGTCAGTGGCTGGAACTGACTGGCCTGATCATGGTGGGTCTGGTCCCGTTCGTCGTCATCGGCTTCGTTCTCGGCTACCTCATGCCCGTCGACGCGCTGACGCCCGCGCTAGGCGGGATCGTGGTCCTGTTCTCGCTCTTCGGCGGCGTGTACGGCTTCGAGCTCGCGAAGTCCGGTCCGCTGTTTGACGTCATGAAGGCTCTGCCGTCCTATTGGCTGGTGCAGGCCGGGAAGACCGTCGTCACCGGCACCGGCGGCTGGCCAGCGGAAGCATGGATCGTGATCGCGGCCTGGACGGCGATCCTCCTGCCGGCCGCCGCGCTCGCCTACCGACGGAATTCGGCTCGGGCCTGACCCGCGCCAGCCGCGTAAGCTGCACAGATATGGCTATGAAGAGGGCGGTCTTCGGGGCGCCGTCGGGGGGTGTCCCCCCGACGGCGGGTGTCCCGCCGCCCACTCCCGGCGAAGCCGAGTGGATCGCGAGTCACCGCAAATGGCTCGGCAGCTGGCGGCGGGGCGCCCTGACCGCGCTGCCGCTTGCTTACCTCACCTACGTGTTCATCTCGGTGGCAGAGAACTCGCGCGGCGCAGGCCAGGTTGCCGGCTACGCCGTTCTCGCTGCCTTCGCGGCGTGCTGGCTCGCGGCCCCGCTGGTGCTGACGTATCAGACATCCTCGCGGAGATTCTGGACCTACTTCGCGGTGCTGCTCGCGCTGTCAGTGGCCGAGCTGCCCTTTGCGCGCGCGGCCGGATTCGTCGCGTTCATCTTCCTGACCATGCTCAGCGTTGGACGTCTCGGGCGCTGGTCCCTGCCGCTTGTAGTCGCCTTCTCGCTCACCGCCCTGATAGTTCCGACGACGATCCCGTCCTGGCACGTGAGCCTCGGCAACTCGTTCGACGACGTGACGCCGGTCGCGATCCCGGTGGTCGCGATCACCATGTTCGCCGTCGTCCAGGTAATGCGCGGGAACCAGGCGCTCGCCGACGCTCGAGCTGAGCTTGCCCAGCTGGCCGCGGAGAACGAGCGCATCCGGATCGCCCGCGATCTGCACGACCTGCTTGGGCACTCGCTGACCACGATCACGGTCAAGGCCGGCCTAGCCAGGCGGCTGGGCGCAACCGACCCGGCACGGGCGCTGAGCCAGATCACCGAGGTCGAGGAGCTATGCAGGCAGGCGCTGGCCGATGTGCGCACCGCGGTGTCGGGCTACCGGGATGTCACCCTGGCTGGCGAGCTAGCCCGCGGCCGGGAGTTGCTCCGGGCATCAGGCATCGCGGCCGACCTGCCCACCGCCACCGACGTTGTCGATCCCGAGCACCAGGAACTGTTCGGCTGGACCGTTCGGGAGGGCCTGACGAACGTGGTGCGACACGCCAGGGCCCGTTCCTGCGCCGTCCGGCTCTCCGCATCTGCCATCGAAATCGTGGACGACGGCGTCGGCGAGCCGATGCTTAGTTCAGGCACGCCGCTGGGCAATGGCCTCAGCGGCCTGCGCGAGCGGGTGGCAGCGGTCGGCGGCTCCGTCGATGCAGGCCCGATGCGGGCCGGAGGCTGGGCGCTACGGGTCACCCTGACACCGGACGGCGGCAGGTGACGGCACACATCCGGCTCCTGCTCGCTGACGACCAGGAGCTGATCCGCAGCGCGCTCGGGGTCATGCTGGAGCTGGAGGACGACTTCGAAGTGGTCGCGTCGGTCGGCCGTGGTGACGAGGTGGTCGCCGCGGCGAAAGCGCACCGGCCCGATGTCGCGCTGCTCGACATCGAGATGCCGGGAATCGATGGCCTGGCGGTAGCGGGCGTTCTCGCCCAGGAAGTGCCGAACTGCCGGTCGCTGATCCTCACTACATTCGGCCGCCCGGGTTACCTGCGCCGCGCGATGGAGTCGGGCGCATCCGGTTTCGTGGTCAAGGATGCCCCGCCGGAACGGCTGGCAGACGCGATCCGCCGCGTCGCTGCTGGTCAGCGGGTCGTTGATCCTGCGCTAGCCGCAACGACGCTGGCGGCGGGAGCGTCGCCACTTACCGCCAGGGAACGCGACGTCCTGGTCGCCGCTAGACCCGGCGCGACGGTAGCGGAAATCGCGCACAAGCTGTTCCTCTCCGAGGGAACGGTCCGCAACTACCTGTCAGCCGCGATCGCCAAGACCGGCACGCGCAACCGAGCCGAGGCAGTCCGGGCAGCGGACGAGCGCGGCTGGCTCTGACGCGCAGATAGTCGGTTTCCGCCTCGGTCATCGTTCACCTGCCTGATCAGCCAGAACAATCTCTTGCGCGCTTCGGACGCTGTGATGGCCATAACCGACGACTTACTGGGTGCTCTGGAAAGCGATCTGGCAAAGCTCCGGCAGCCGGTCCGGTGCCGCGCGCGCCGCGATCCGTACTCCGGCCCAGGCCAGCGCCAGGCCATACGCGGCCGCGCACAGCAACAGCACCGGTATCCGGACCGCCGCCTGATCCCCGCTGGTCAGCACTCCGGCGGCGATCACCGGCGCGGTCAGCACCGCGACGCCGACCAGGCTGAAGCCGACGGCCTCCATCGCGTGGCCGGTATATCCCTGCGCCGCCTGGCGCATGGGACTGCCAGCGCGTTTCACCATCGGGTACGGCACCAGCACGGTCAGGATGTTGCTGA
>Ga0335074_10005409_pt1 | contig 17660 bp, 23 predicted proteins | sample Lox_Sample_23_FD_206715 | JGI IMG/M metagenome (GOLD analysis project Ga0335074, IMG submission 206715) | Soil microbial communities from Loxahatchee National Wildlife Refuge, Florida, United States - Lox_Sample_2.3 | ecosystem: Environmental > Terrestrial > Soil > Wetlands | place: USA... | reverse complement strand
GTCATCCCACAGCACCGTGGGAACCTCTTCGCCAACATACGCGGGGATGCGGCGCATTCCATGGCCTGCGATAAAGGCCACCATATCGTCTTTAAGGGAGAGCAAACTATCCTGGAGCATAGGCGGAACTGCCAGTCTACGCCATCTCGGCCCGGTGGAAAAATCGCGTAAAATCAAAACAGATCCCAACCAGAAGGAGTTTCCCAGATTGGCGAAATTCGAACGCCATGTCTTTGTCTGCACCAACGTCCGTGAACCCGGCAGCGCCCGCCCCTCATGCACCACCGACGGCAAAGGCGAACTCCACTCCGCCCTCAAGGACGCGGTCAGGGGAGCCGGCCTCGCCTGCTCCATCCGCGCCAACAAAGCCGGATGTCTCGACCAGTGCGAACACGGCCCCACCATCGTCGTATACCCCGAGGCCGTCTGGTACGGTGGCGTCACCGTCGAAGACGTGCCCGAAATCGTGAGCGAGCACCTCATCGCCGGACGTCCCGTCGAGCGCCTTATCATCGCCGATGATTGCCTTAACTCCGCCGTCTGTCCGCACCGTCCGGTCCTCGCAACGCGCTCCTGACCCGGCTGCGCGGCGTGCTCGCGTTCGCTTCAGGCCTAGAATAGAGCCATGGGTTATCCGCGATGAGGAAGCGCGCTGAGGTTCTGACTGCACTGAAACTTTCCCGGGCGGCGCCAATCCTGACTCAGATTTTCATTCTGGTCCTTTGCATCGCGATATTGTTTTGCGGACTCGCGTTCGGAACCCCGCGCTGGCTGCAACTGGCGGGATTCATCTTTTTCGCCGTCTATCTGTTCGGCGGCTCTCTTTACCTGCTCTTGCGTCCAAAGCAGGACCGCCGCCAGAATTGGGGACAAATGGCTCTGCTGCCGCGAAGCTGGCAGCGTTGGTTCCTAGATGAGCCTGTCGGAAAGCGGCATCCTCGGTCCGAATATCGCCGCTAACCGCGCAACTTCATGCAGCAGATGCCCTCGCGCCGTGCCGTTTTCCGCCCTGCCATTTGTGCTATATTTCGAACGAGATAAATGATTTTTTCACGGGATTATGTAGGATATCTCGCCCGCCATACGGTCAAACACCTGATCGACGCGAAGATGATCCGCACAAATAAGCTGTCCGTTGTCGAAGAGCGCGTAAACGCCGGCCTCCTCGAAGAATTGTCCCTCGAAGACCGCATCAACGAAGAGGTGCGGCTCATCCTCGACGCCTACCAGGACGAAATGCACCGCACCGGCGCCGCCTACGCGGAAATGTTCAAGAAGGTGAAGCTCGAGCTCGCGCGTAAGTACAAGGCGGTGCTGTGAGAATCTCCCGCGACAAGCTCAACAAGCTCGCCCACGTCGTCTCCGATGTGCTCGCCGAGACCGACGAAGCCGAATTCCTCGAAGACCGCAACACCATCCGCCAGGAAGCACGCAAGGCCCTTGAAAATCTGCTCATGCAGGAGACGCGCATCGACCAGGCCGCCCGCCTCAAGATCCAGTCCCAGCGCCGCATCATTCCCGAAGGCAGCCAGGAGTGGGACATCCTCTACCGCAAGTACTACAACGAGGAAGTCAAGAAGCTGGGTATTTAATCTGAGGCCGATTGCAGTGGCATTCGTTGGAGGTTTGAATGATCGATTTGCCGGGAGTTGCCTCAGTCGTACAGCTAGTCGGAACCGCAATCACGAGTGCGAAAACTGCCCGTGATCTTGCAAAAGACTCCTCTGATCACCAACTGAAGGGCGCGATCAGCGATCTCTACGACGCTTTGATTGATATAAAAGCTCGGGCACTGGAGCTTGACGAAGAAAATCGCCTACTTAAGGCTCAGCTTGTAGAAAAGGCCAAATACGTGGGTCCACTTGCACCACACGGGTACTTCTACGAGGCAGATGACCGAACACACCCAATCTGCCCGCGCTGCATTCAAGAGCGCCCTCCTAAAATAGGTTTTATGTCTGACGCTGAAGAGTGGAACGACGGCATACGCCGAACCTGTCGTCTCTGCCAAAAAAAGGTGTGGGAAACGGAAATGAGCTACTAGCGGCAGGGTGCCCCATTCAAGCCTTCAGTTGGCTTGAGTGGGGCAGTTCCACCTTCCCCTCAAAACATCTCCATCTGTTCCTCACCCTCGTCCTTCGCTTCGTTCAGCAAGTCCGGTCCGGTGTTCTGCACATTGTTTATCTTCGGATCAACCCCTCCATGCCTTCATCCTGTCCGAATCGAACGGTCGCACCAGATCCATCGGAGGCTGCTGCTCATCGCCAGGCTCCAACCACCGCTGATAGTCGGCACGCTTCACAATCACCGGCATGCGGTCGTGACCCGTCTTCTCCGCGATCAGCTCATTCGGCTCGGTCGTGATAATCGCGAAGGTATCCATCTGGTGTTTTTTGTCCGGAGAGCGCCAGTGCCGCCACACTCCGCCCAGCGCAAACGGAGCATCGTCCTTCATGCCAAACAGCCACGGCAGCTTTGTCTTCGCGTCCGCGCGCTTCCACTCGACGAAGGAGTCTACCGGCACGAGACACCGGCTGTGAAGAAATGCCTCGCGCCATATCTTGCTATCGAGAAGCGTCTCGCCCTTCGCGTTGATCGTGTCCAGCCTGAACTTCTTCGGATCGCTCACGAAGCGCGGCAGAAACCGCCAGAACATCATCTGCAGCGTCCTCGTCCCGAACTCCTCGTCCCACACGATCACCGGCTGCATGGTCTGCGGAGCCACGTTGTAATCGGGAGCCAGCTCCAGCGCCAGCCCGTCCACATTCCCGAGCGAGAACGCCTCGGCAATCCGCTGCTTGTCAGAACGTCGCTGATAGCGTCCGCACATTTCCAGATCGTAAATCCAGCCGGTAATTTACATGTCACTCACAGGCCTTTGGCACAATCAGATGCGCGAGAGGAGATATCCATGAGCAAAGAGGTCAATTCCGCTGCACTCGGCAAGTTCGCCGAAGCCGTCAACACCGGAAATTTCGCGCTGTTTAATGAAGTAGTCGCATCTGATTGCGTCGATCACGATCCCGCTCCCGGCCAGGTGCCCGGCCCCGACGGCTATCGCATGTTCTTCGGCCAGATGAGAACCGCCTTCCCCGATCTCAGCGTCGCGCCCGACACCGTGGTCGCCGACGACGATTCGATCGCCTTCGCCTACACCCTTACCGGGACCCACAACGGGGTCTTGCTGGGCATCCCGCCGACCGGAAAAAAGGTCAAGATCCGCGGCCTGCAGATATCCAGATTCAAGGACGGCAAGATGGTCGAGCGCTGGGGCAGCTCCGACGAACTGGGCCTCCTCACTCAACTCGGAGTCGGCCCGATGGCCGCCGTCTGAATCAGCCGAAATGCGCGGACTCCCTTTGTCCTTTGTCAAGCCGGAATCGTCCGGATAAACGCATAACCGCCTCAACGACAATGGCTTGCCCCGGATTGGTAGTTGGCTGACCTTTACCGTGAAGCCGCTAAAATAGAAATAGAAGGCCCCGGCTGCCAGACAGCCGGGCCATTGTCGTTTTAGATCAGGGCAAAAAGAGAAGTCCTTTAGGCTCAATGACGCCGCCATAACTCCAATGGAATGAGGGAGGTCCTATAAATCATTCAAGACATTGCATAAAGGGATAAGCGGCCCGGAATCAATGATCTGCCAACTCAATCCGTCAAAAGTCTCAATGAAATGAATGAGTTACAAAGGCAATAATATACTTGACAAAATAAGCAGTTCGCCCTAGACTTTAATCATGGCAAGCGAACCCTATACCCTTCAACAAGCTATCCTCTACTTCGCCAGTCCTGCCAACTGCCGCGAGTACCTAATGGAGCGCCGCTGGCCGGATGGCGTTATCTGCCCTCGTTGTGGCAGCACGAATGTCCTGTTTCTGGAGAAGTACAACCGCTGGCACTGCCGCGAGAAGCATCCTGCCCCTCAGTTCACCTTGAAGACAGGGACGGTGATGGAGGATTCTCCCATCGGCCTCGATAAGTGGCTTGCGGCGATGTGGATGATTGCCAATTCCAAGAACGGTATTAGCTCGTGGGAGATTCACCGCAGTTTAGGTGTTACCCAAAAATCGGCATGGTTCATTCTGCATCGTGTCCGGCTGGCGATGAAGAATGAGAACGAAGGGAAAATGGGCGGCAATGACGGCGGTCCAATCGAAGTGGATGAGACTCACGTAGGTCCAAAGCCACAGAAGATGCACCGGGCGCGTCGGCTGAAGGTTCACGGCTCCAGCAGGAAGGATACTACCGCCGTGGTCATGGGTATGCTTGACCGTGACGCTCGGCAGGTTCGGGCCAAGGTCGTGCCGAACGTGAAGCGCGAAACTTTACAGAATGAAATTCTGAATCAGATTGAAGGTGGTTCGACGGTCTACACAGACGGCGCTCCGGTTTATGACCATCTTGATGCTCAGGATTACATCCATGCGACTGTTAACCACGTCGAGGAGTACGTTCGTGGACAGGTGCACACTCAAGGCATCGAGAACTTCTGGAGCCTCTTGAAGCGTGGGTTGCGCGGTACATACGTCGCCGTCGAACCCTTCCACCTTGACGCCTATGTGGATGAGCAGGTCTTTCGCTATAACAACCGCGCCACGAAGGATAACCCTTTGAATGACGCGGATCGGTTCGCGATAGTGGTGCACCAGATTGTCGGCAGACGCATCACCTATGCTGAACTGACAGGCAAGACGGGCGATGCGAGGCAAGCCTTCTAGGAAGCGGCAGAATCGCGGGAAGCGGAAGGCTTCTTCGGTTTAGGGCCACGCCTGTTCGGATTTGCTTCCGACTGGCGCTTATATTCTGCCTGTCGCTTCTGAATCTCAGAATGCGGCACCGATATTACGCGATCCACCAGCCGGGTGAACCTGTCGTATTCCTCTGACGGCTTCGAGGTCATGCGGATATGATAGCGCACGGTGTTTTTGGAGAAAGAAAAATGGAAGTCGATGACGAATTTCTGCTCAATTTCATTAGGTTGGCCGACGCCGCAATCACAATGACGCGCGATAAGTTAGTGTGGCAAAATCTCGCTATTCCTTGTTTGGGGGAAAATTGGAAGGAGAGGTTTGAAGAAGCTCGCGGCAATCCAAAGTTTCTGGGAGAACATGAGCTTTATCTGGCAGAGTTGAATAAGATGCGTGATCAAGGCGTGCAGATGTTGGACCAACTCCGCAAAGGCATTCCAGTGCGTCCGCCAAACGCCCAGCCAAACTAGCTAACGATTCCGGTTGCATTCGGGCAACACTCCATGCGATGATGTCGCTGGAGAGAATCGCTACACCCAGCCCCACCCCCGACAGGTGGGGTTTTTAATTTACATAGAGCATAGCAGACCGATGAGTAGTCGAGAATCCGGCGAACTGATAATGATGGCCTTGGTTTTTGCGGTCGGCTTCGTAGCTGGCGCAATGTGGGCAATCATATTCGGTATATTTCGGAAAAAATAAGCGCCATTCCTACGGCACCGCCACCCAAGTCTCCGGAATCTTCTGAGACAGCTTTTCCATAAAATCCCGCACATGGAGCAGGATGCTGTGTGCCTGATCGCGGTCATAGACTTCCCGCATGTGGGCGACATGATTGCGCCAAGCATCCTTGAAGTATCGGAACTGCGCGGCACATTCGGAATAAAAAGTCACCCGCTCGTCCCTTTCCTTGCTGCGCGGCTGATCTCGCATCGGCTTAATCTTGTCCTCGATTGCGCCTATCACTTCCTGCCATTCGGCCAGATTCAGCGGGTACTTGAATGACACGCCCAAATCCTGGGCCAGCAAATATAGTCCTGCCTGGGCGATTGCCATGCAGTGAAAGACGCAAGCCGTATAGCGGCCTACTGCGTAGCAGCGGCAGGCCTCCTGAATGTCGTGCCGGGCGGATGGGTATGCTGGCCATGTCATCGGGAAACTAGCGACAGGATTTTTGTATAGATTTTCGTCCTCTGCCGGAACGAATAGGAAGATGCGCCTTCGCAGCTCGTCCTCTAGAGTTTCGTTGAAAACGGTGAGGCCAGAGATGATGACGTGAATATCGGGATCTTCTTGCTCGTACTCCTCCCTAATCCGGCCTAGCCTGTCCAGAGATGCGGTGAGCATGTGATGTTTCAGCCAAACCTCCAACCCCTCAGACGCAACGGCGAAGTTCGCCCGATCTTCTGGCCTGATTTCGGCAGGCTGGGCGCGGTAGTTGGTCATTATTGCGCGCAGTCTCGTCTCCAGATCGTCGCGGATTCCCGTCAGAATGGCGGTATGGTTGACCAGACTCCAAGCGTAGGTTTCAAGCACGGTCCACACGCTCCCGATTTCGTGCGCACCATTGTCTGTGGGAACCGAAACGCAGTCGAGCGAATTGTGTTCGAGTGCAAGGCATTGCGGGCCGGGTGTAGTCATTTTCTCCCCTTCCGATACTTTGTCAAGTATATTGATGCCGTTACAAAGTACAAAGGGGGAGGGGGGAGGGGGGCGGGCAGTCCCAGAGCGCGAAGTGAGCTAAGCTCCCGACTTCGCCTTCCGGATCTCCTCGGTCACTGCAGGCACGACGTCGAAGAGGTTGCCCACCACCCCCACGTCGGCGATCTCGAAGATTGGAGCTTCGGAGTCCTTGTTGATAGCAACAATCGTTCTTGACCCCTTCATGCCGACGATGTGCTGGATCGCTCCGCTGATACCGAGGGCGAAATAAAGCTTGGGCGCAACCGTCTGCCCCGACGACCCGATCTGCCGTTCCAGAGGCAGCCAGCCGTTGTCGCAGATGGGCCGGGAAGCCGCGACCTCGCCGCCGAGCGTCTTGGCCAGCTCCTCGGCGAGAGCGAGGTTCTTCTGCTCCTTGATGCCGCGTCCCACGGCGACGATGACCTCGGCCTGGGAGAGATCGACGGCCTGCTTGGTCTCCTGGAAGACCTCGTGCGGCGTGACCCGGGCCGGGGTCTCCGCAACCGCCGCAGCCACATTTTCGACCGGAGCCGATCCAGCCTCAGCCTCATCGCCCCGGAAAGCCCCGATCTGAATGGTCGCCAGCCACGGAGCATCTCCGGCAAACGAGACATCCGCCGCGAACTTGCCCTGGAACATCTGCCGGGTGAAGAGAAGCTTGCCGCCTTCGCGTTTGTAGCCGATTGAGTCGGAGATCAGCGTCCGGTCGAGACCGAGCGCGAGCCGCGGCGCGAAGTCGCGGACCTGGTATGTATGCGGGAAGAGCACCAGCTTTGGCTGCTTGTCAGATATGAACTGCTTGAGCGCATAGACGTAGGCATCGGAGGTGTAGGCTTCGAGCGCAGGCGCTTCCAGCGCATAGACTTTGGCAACTGCCTTCTGCGCCAGTTCCAGCGCGAGACCGGCAATACTGTTTCCCGCGATGGCCACCTCAACCTGCCAGCCCGTCTCCCTGGAGATGGCCTGCGCCGCCGCGATCGTCTCGTATGAAACCCGGTTGAGCTTGCCCTCGCGCTGCTCCGCAACTACCAGAATGCTGTCTGCCATGCCTTAGTCGTGGAACTCCCGCGCGCCGCGCTTCAGCCAGGTTCCGTACATGCCGAAGATGACTGCGAGTGCACCGGTCAGCACGTTGTAGTAAGCCATGGGATGCATCCAGCCCGGCGAGTAGGTCAAATCCTGCCCGGTCCAGAGGGTAAGCAGCACGGCGAAGAAGGCGAACTGTCCGGCGATAACCTGAAAGGTCAGCCCCCATTGGCGGCGCTTGTCCAGCTTTTCGACTTCATCGGGTGTCAGGCCGCGCTCGGCGACGGGGATGGTCAGATTTGCCATGTTGCCTTTCTCTCCTCAAGTAAGTGGCTAACAGCCATTAAATCACGCGCGCTTCATTTTTGAGATATTCAACCAGCCTCTTCGCCGCTTCCGCCGGCGCAGCCTCGATCATCTGCGTCTTTTTGTGCTTTTCGGGAATGTAGAGACGCTGGATCACCTGCTGGTTGGGGCTTAGTTTCGACTCGACTTCGGCCCAGGTTACTTTACGCATCGGCTTGTTCTTCGCCTGCTTGATGCCGATGAGCGAGGCGTAGCGCAGCTTGTTGATGCCGCTCTGGATGGTCAGCACCGCGGGCATATGCATGTCGATGAACTGGTAGTGTCCGGCCTCCAGTTCGCGCTTGAGATGCAGGCCGTCAGGAGTCTTCTCGATGCCGATGATGATGGTGGCGTGGGGGCGGCCCAGAATCTCCGCCAGCAGCACCCCAGTCTGCGCAGCACCATAGTCGTCCGACTGTAGACCCGTGACGATGAGGTCGAAGTTCTCCTCTGCAACAGCCGCGGCGATCGCGCGCGCGGTATTGGCTGAGTCGAGGCGGACGAACTTGTCGTCTTCGAGATGGATGGCGCGGTCAGCTCCCTTGGCAAGCGCTTCACGTAGCACCTGAGAAGCACGCGCCGGCCCGGCGGTGATCACGGTTACTTCGCCGCCATGCTTTTCTTTCTGGCGCAGTGCCTCTTCGAGCGCATAGGCGTCCGGCTCGTTTACTTCGTAGGAGACGTCCTCGCGAATCCAGGTGCCGTCGTCGTTCAGCTTGAGGGGCGCGTCCTTCTGCGGGACCTGCTTGATGCAAACAAGAATCTTCATAGCAAACGGGCCAGTATAGCGTGTCACGAGACTGCGCCGCCAACGCCGACTATCGGCCGATGGAGGGATCGCTCGTGTTGCTGGTGTTCAGGTCGAGCTGCGTTCGATCTGAATGAGGCAAGTGGGGAGCATAGCACCTACTGTCGGCGGCGTATCCCACCTTGCAGGAGCCACCGGCCCGCGATCGCGGGGACCGCGCATACTGCCAGACGAGGGCGTCTTTGATTCCACTCCTGGCGGGATTGGCGGCCCTCAAGGCGCAGCCCGGCGACGGCGGGCATTGGTCGTTCAAGACCCATAACGCCAGCTGGTTATCCTCAGTAGCGAAGCGAGCAGCGATGTCCTGCGCTGTTGTGATTTTTCCACCGGCGTCAGGGACGGGGATGCCCGAGCAGTAGACCCCGGCCCGGAAATCCGAATAGGAAACAGCGGTGATCCACGCACCGACGTAAGCGGCCTGTTCGGGAAGCAGCCTGCCACCTTCTTCCTGGTCAAGAAAGATAATGGACCCTGCGGGAAAATTCTCGCGCAGACCGGCGTCAATCGCGGCTTGGGCGTCAGCCTTGCCGAGCGCCGCTGCATCGCGTCCCTTGAGCTCCGCGTCGAGACGGCCGTTGAACAGAATCAGAAAACCGAAGCCGGCCGCACGCAATTGCGCGCGCTTGCCCACCCAGGGATTCGACATCATTCCAGGTGGATTGTTCAGCCAATATCCGGTATACGCAAAGCTCTTGCGCAACGCGGGAACCAGCTCATTGCCGGGATATTCGTTTTTATCGAAACCAAGATAATGCCCGCGAGTTTGAGCCAGGCAAATCGCAGGCAGGAACAGGAGAGCGGCAGGAATGGTCCGTATCAGCCGAGCCGGGGTCATATCTGCTTTCAATGCTATCCTTCCCACCATGCGAAAGGAACTAGTGTTGTTTCTGGCATCGACTCTGGCGGCCGCCGCATCGGCACAAACGATTTCTCCTCATGAAAAGGCTGTCGTTGCTTACATTGATGCGAACGAGCAGGCATCGAATGCGCTGCTCGAGAAGCTGGTGGACATCAACAGCGGTACCCACAATCTTGACGGAGTGCGTGCGGTCGGCAAAATGATCATGCCGCAACTCGAGGAGCTCGGCTTCAAGGTCAAATGGGTTCCCATGGATGAGGTGCACCGGGCGGGAACGCTGGTGGCCGAACATCCGTGCCCGGAGGCTGACAAATGCGGGAAGCGCATGCTGCTGATTGGACATATGGACACCGTCTTCGAGAAGGACAGTCCGTTCCAGACCTACACGGTTAATGGCCACATCGCGACCGGGCCCGGCGTGAACGACATGAAGGGCGGTCTAGTCGATATGCTCTATGCTCTGAAGGCCCTTCAGGCTGCAGGCGTGCTGAAGCAGATGGAGATCACAATCGTCTTGAGCGGGGACGAGGAAGAACATGGCGAGCCGGTCCAGATTGCGCGCCGAGAGATGGTGGCGGCAGCGAAGCACAGCGACGTGGCTCTGGAGTTTGAAGCGACGCCGCGGTTAAATGGCGTCTTTTACGGCAGCGTCAGCCGGCGAAGCTCGATCTCGTGGAAGATCGAGACTACGGGCGAGAGCGGTCATTCATCGGCCATCTTCTCAGAGGGTAAAGGTTATGGCGCCATCTACGAGCTCACTCGCATTCTGGATGCCTTCCGGACGCAGTTGCCTGAGCAATATCTGACCTTCAATGTGGGGATGGTTCTTGGCGGGACCAGCGTCGACGTCAATAAGGACGGCATTGCCGGCAGCGCAACTGGAAAGGACAACGTGATTCCACCCCGGGCGTTCGCGTCGGGGGATATCCGGACGCTCTCAAATGAGCAGAGTGACCGGGTGGAGAAAAAGATGGAGGCAATCGTGGCCCAGCATCTGTCGAAGACAAATGCCAAGATCAGCTTTGGCGAGGGCTATCCGGCCATGGCGCCCACGGCGGAGAGCCGGGCCCTCCTGGGCATACTGAACCAGGTGAATCAGAGTCTGGGTTACGCAGCAATGCCGGAACTTGATCCGATGAAGCGCGGTGCCGGCGATATTGCATTTGTGTCGCCTCCGCTTCCCGGCCTGGCCGGTATTGGAGCGACCGGCGAAGGAGCGCACGCGCCGGGCGAGACGATCGACCTCTCAGCGCAGCCGATCAATGCGAAGCGTGCAGCGTTGCTCATGTATCGGCTGAGCAAAGTGGATCGGAACGACGATCTTGTAGCTGTTGCAGCGCAAAGGTGACTGCGTGTCGACCTTCAGGCAGATTGCAGGAAAGCTACAGATTGCAATCCCGCAACCTCAAAGCGCTTGCGGCAACGAATGTTCTTGCAGGCGGCCATATCGTCTTTGCGCACCATATAGGACTGGGCCTTGGCAAAACGTGCGCGATCGCGCTCGTCGGCATGGCGGGGCAGGGAAGTCTTCTTATGCCGCACCAGCCACGAGATCTGATACTCGTCCGCCTTGCCGCAGTGCGGACACGTCAGCGTGTGTGTTCTCTGTTCGGATCTCTCGTCGAAGAAGTCGCGTTCTTCCATCCCGCCACCTGTCACTGTTACAAATTTATTGTATGAACGATTGGGGCTGAGGGGAAGTGCTACGTTAATTCAAGAGTCGACCGATGGTCAGAAAGAAAGCCAGGAAGAAGACATTCTCCGCAGTGAAGGCGGTCAAGGCCAACGCGCGCGATCGTGTAGGCCAGCCGAAAGCGGAGCGGGTAATCGACGAGACGGTCCGCGAGCGGAAGCGCAAAGCCAAGCACAAGCCTTCGCTGAGCGATCTACTTGTGCAGGACGAGTGAAAAGGATACTGGTTTATAACTCACCGGGCTTCCTACACGCGATTTCTCTAGGGGATTTGAGCCCGACGGCATATGCTTGGAAATGTAGTATCCCACGGATACTGCAGGGTCCGTCGCCCTCTTCGGCTTCCTCGTTACTGAGTCTGGCCCACCGAAACTGTTCGGCAAGAAACGAGGACAAGAATGCGCTCTGAGTTGATCTACTCTGCAGGTATGCAAATCCCCAATCGCTTCCTACTCTCCACTGTAGCGATTATGGCGGTCCGCAAGCTTCATTTGAATTCGACCCGCGTCGAAGAGACCGCCAATCAGGTATTTACCGCTGTCGCGAACGGAAGCTATGTGGAAGTCAAATTGCCCGAGCTGAAGCCTCTTCCCCACATTGATCCGGTATTGATCTCAGTCGCCGCCTAGTCGAACTTCGCCATCGATCCCCCCCAGGAGGCTGCCCCGAACGTTGCTGGTTTCCGAAGCTTCAAAGTGCGCGCGCGTGATTGGAATCAGGCGCGCGAACCGGCGGCGGGCGGCACTATACTCGCACCATGAGCCAGCACTTCCTGAACCTGATCCGCAGCGGCGACACGGCAAAAATTGCGGAGGATGTGGAGGCAAATCCCGCCCTGGCGAGTTGCCGTGATGCGCAGGGCGTCTCAGCACTTATGTGGTCGGTGTACACAGGCCAGCCCGTCATCCGGGATTTCCTGCGCCGGCACGCAGGCGATCTGGATATCTCGGAGGCTGCGTGTCTGGGCGACTGCGACTGTCTGAAGAAGCTCATTTCCCACGACGCCATGATGGCGCGCGCCGTCTCGGGAGATGGCTGGCCACCGCTTCACCTGTCGGCAGCATTTGCCACTTCGGAAGCTGTAACCCTGCTGCTTGAGCATGGAGCCCATATCCACCAGGTCTCGCATAATCCGCTGCGAAACCAGGCGCTCCACGCCTGCATTGCCCTGGGCAATTCTGTCGACGTGGCGCGAGTCCTCGTTGAAGCAGGAGCGGATGTGAACGCAGCCGCCGCGGGCGGGTACGCACCGCTGCATCTTGCAGCCTCTAACGGGAATCGCGATATCGTGATGCTCTTGCTCGAACGAGGAGCAAATCGCGATGCCCATTGCGATCAGGGAAAGACCGCGGCCGATTACGCGCGGGAGCGAGGCCATGCTGAGGTGGCGATGCTTTTGGCTTGATTCTTCAAAGTTTAAGCCTCTTGGCAGGCAACCAAATTAATGCATGGGCTTCCGCGAAAAGGCAGAGAGGACACAACTCTTCGTGTGGTTGCTCTCCTCTAAGTTCAACGTGAGGAGAAACTAATGCGTTCATGGAAGCTGCTTGTCCTGCCCGCTCTGGCCGCTGCTGCGCTCTGGGTTTCCACGCCCACCTCTCCAGCCCAGGTTTCCATCAATATCGGACCAGCACCTGTCTGTCCCTACGGCTACTACGACTATGCGCCTTACGACTGCGCCCCTTATGGCTATTACGGTCCTGAGTGGTTCAGTGGCGGCGTATTCATCGGAGCCGGACCTTGGTTCCACGGTCCCGCTCACTTCTATGGGCACGTGGACAACCACTACGATCCACATCACGGCTATCACGGTCCATATCCCGCTCGCGGTGAACATCCCGACGAACACCACGCTCCCGGACACGCCGAGAATTTCCACGGAAACGAAATGCGCGACGGGCACGGGCACTCGAAGTAAGGCGGGCGAATTACGAATGCCTCATCCTTATGGCGTGCCGTCAACTGTCAAGGATGAGGCACCTCTGGTCAGGCGCCTATCGCACGCAGGATTAACCCCGCGATAATCCCACCGACTGCGGGCCCGAGGATCGGAATCCCGGCATATCCCCAGTCGGAGCTGCCTTTGCCGGCGATCGGCAGCACCGCGTGCGCCAGTCGTGGCCCGAAATCGCGGGCGGGATTGATCGCGTAACCCGTGGTGCCTCCAAGGGAGAGGCCAATGCCCCAGACGACACAGCTTACGAGATAAGGCGTGACTCCAGCGGCCGGGCCCGTGGACAGCACAAGCTTGGAGGTGATCGCGCCGATCACCACGATGAGCGTAGTTGTTCCCAGCACCTCGCAAAAGAAGTTCACGGCCAGGTGGCGGATTGCAGGCGCGGTGCAAAAGACGCCAAGCTTCAGGGCGGGGTCTTCGGTTACCTTCCAGTGCGGCAGGTAGTGCAGCCAGACAAGGGCAGCTCCGCAAAAAGCGCCCGCGACTTGGGCGGTCACAAAGGGAGCAATATTGTGGAAGTTGCCGGTCTTCAATGCAAATGCCAGGGTGATGGCGGGATTGAGGTGCGCGTCGGGGCTGCCAAACAGATTGGCCGTGAAGACGCCGCAAAGGACGGCAAAGGCCCAGGCTGTGGTGATTGCCAGCCACCCCGCATTTTCCGCTTTGCTGCGCTTTAGTAACACACCAGCCACAACGCCATCGCCAAGCAGGATCATTACCATCGTGCCCACAAACTCACCCAGGAACGGAGATCGCATCAATTAGGTCTCGCTTTCAAATCTTCACTGTTGTTTCACCGCGGAATCTGGCTGATAGCCCGTGGCCAGGCTGCGGAAAGCAGTCAGCTGCGTGCTGCTCCATGCTTCGTCCTGACCCAACTCGCGGGACATTAACAATGCCACTGCGGGAGCCATTTCTAAAGCAGCGCCGGAATTGAGAAAGAGGGCGCGGGTCCGGCGGGCCAGTACATCGTCAAGTGTCCGAGCCATTTCCTCGCGTACCGCCCAGACGACTTCGGCTGCAATGTAGGGCAGGGCAGGATGGAGTTGCGCGGCGAGTTCGGGGTCTTCGGCGGCGAGCTTGCTGATCGCCGCCGCGTCCGATCCGTAGACACCCATGTTGCTGAGGCCGTCGATTTCGTCGTCATAACCGTGAATCTTCAGGTGGTGGGTGCGGCATTCGCTCTCAGGCAGATTGCCAAGGGTGATCGCGTGATCGACGCAGTCTTCGGCCATGCGCCGGTAAGTTGTCCATTTGCCGCCGACGATGGTCAGGAGTCCGGAGTGGTCGACATGGATGGTGTGATCCCGCGATAGGGCCGAGGTTTTGCTGGTTGCAGCGCCGGCCTTTACCAGCGGCCGAATTCCGGTGTAAACACTGAGGATGTCACTGCGTTTTGGGGGCCGGCTCAGGTAGAGTGAGGCGGTATCGAGGATGAAGTCTATCTCCTGCTCGAACGGGAGCGGGTCGTAAGACGGACCGGCGATCGGCGTGTCCGTAGTGCCGACCACCGTGTGGTCATGCCACGGGATAGCAAACATGACACGGCCGTCGCTGGTATGCGGCACCATAATTGCCGTCTCCCCACGCAGAAAAGACCGTTCGAAGACAAGATGGACGCCCTGGCTGGGAGCGACCATGGCCAGCGCGTCCGGCTCGCAGAGCTGACGTACCTCGTCGGTGAAAATGCCGGTGGCGTTTACGATGACCTTTGCTGCCGCCGTAAACCTTCTCCCGCTCTCGCGATCCAGGACTTGAACGCTGTCCACGAAGCCGTCACTGCCTTTGCCGATCTCAGTCACTTCCGCGTAATTCACCACTGTGGCGCCGTACTCCGCCGCCGTCATCATCAGATGGATCAGCAGGCGCGAGTCGTCGAACTGACCGTCGTAGTACATCACACCGCCGCGCAGGCCTTCGGTCTGAATGGTGGGAAGCCGCTCCAGCGTTTCTTCGCGAGAGAGGATACGTGACTTGCCGAAGCCATATTTGCCGGCGAGCAGGTCGTAGACCTTCATGCCGATGCCGTAGAACGGAGCCTCCCACCACGAGTAATTCGGGACGACGAACGCGAGGTCATGAACCAGGTGGGGCGCGTTCTGGCGTAGCAGGCCACGTTCCTTAAGGGCCTCCATTACCAGCGATACGTTGCCCTGCTCGAGATAACGTACGCCTCCATGGACGAGCTTGGTGCTGCGGCTGGAGGTGGCTTTGCCGAAGTCCTCGCGTTCAACGAGCAGGACGTCGAAGCCGCGCGTCGCGGCGTCGACCGCGATGCCGGCTCCGGTGGCTCCGCCGCCGATGATCACAATATCCCAGGGCTCGGTGCGGCTGTGCGCTCGTTCGAGCATCGATGCACGGTTCATGGAATAAGCACTCATTGTGTGGGCGCACTCCAGTGTCTTGATCGGTCAACAGCGTTCCTCCAGCGTTCCCGCAGTCGGGCAGCCTCTTCGGCGGCCATCTTCGGCTCGAAGCGCATATCCGAATCGCGAAGCTTCTGAATCTCCCCGGCGTTTTCCCAGAAGCCGGTGGCTAGTCCAGCAAGGTATGCGGCCCCGAGAGCGGTTGTCTCGATCACCTGCGGCCGAAGTACGGGAATACCGAGGAGGTTGGCCTGGCATTGCATCAGCAGGTCGTTGGCCGCCGCGCCTCCGTCGACACGCAGCGTCTGGCAGGGATGCTTTGTATCCCCATTCATCGCCTCGAGGACGTCTGCAACCTGGAAAGCGATGCTTTCCAGGGCCGCGCGGGCGATGTGACCAGGCCGCGTGTTGCGGCGCAAACCTATCAACATCCCGCTGGCGTAAGGATCCCAGTAGGGAGCACCCAGACCGACAAAGGCCGGTACGAAGACGACGCCATCGCTGTTGTCAACGCTGGCTGCCAGTGGTTCAACGTCGGCCGAGGCCCGAATGAGGCCGAGGTTGTCGCGCAGCCACTGTACGACGGCGCCCCCGATGAAAACACTGCCCTCGAAGGCATATTCGAGCTTCTTGCTGAGACTGCATGCCAGCGTGGTGATGAGTCTTTTCTGCGACAGCAGAAATTTATCGCCGATGTTTTGTAACAGGAAACAGCCGGTTCCATAGGTATTCTTCGCGTCGCCGGGGTTGAGGCAGAGCTGCCCGAAGAGAGCCGCCTGCTGATCTCCGGCGATTCCCGCAATTTCGACGGAGCCGAGGCCCAGCGTAGTTGTCACTTCGCCGACTCTTTCGCTCGACCAGACGACTTCAGGCATCATGCTTTTAGGAATGCGAAGCAGTTTCAGTAGATCGTCATCCCACTTTCCCTCGGCGATGTTGTAGAGCATTGTGCGCGAGGCATTGGTGGGATCTGTAACATGCTTGCCGCCGCTGGTCAGATTCCAGATGAGCCAGGAGTCCACTGTACCGAAAGCCAGCTTGCCGGCTTCGGCCCGTCCGCGCGCGCCCGAGACATTCTCCAGTATCCAGGCCACTTTGGTTCCGGAGAAATACGGGTCGATGACGAGACCTGTCTTCTCCCGGATCATTGCTTCTGCGCCATCCTGGCGTAGTCTGTCGCATGTACTCGCGGTGCGGCGGTCCTGCCAGACGATGGCATTGTAGACCGGTTTGCCGGTCTCGCGGTCCCAGACGATCGTGGTTTCGCGCTGGTTGGTGATGCCGGCTGCCATAATGTCTCGCGGCCTTACCTGGGCTTTGCCAAGCACTTCAACTACGGAGCTGAGCTGCGAGGTCAGAATCTCGAAGGGATCGTGCTCCACCCATCCGGGTTGAGGATAGATTTGCGTGAATTCCTGCTGCGCCCGGGCGTAGATTTTACCTTCTCGGGTGAAGAGAATGGCGCGAGAACTGGTGGTTCCTTGATCGACGGCAAGGATAAAGGGCATGGGTCGAACCTGTTTGTTCAGTGCTCCTGTGTTTCACATCCTGGGCTGAAAAGGCAAGTCCAGCGAGGAATCTGCCGTGAATTCGTGATTCCCCCCCCGCCCATCGTTCAACTTATTTTCAGGGAATGACTTCCGAACCGCGCCCTCTTTGAAAGTGATAATCTTAGCTCAGCCCACGTTGCAACCATCTGGACCAGTGAATCGTCAATAAGAGAAATTATTAAGCCCCCGGCACGGTAGGTTTCGTTCGATAGCCGTTACTGTGTCTCTCTGCCGGAAGCAGGCGCGTCTGCGGCGGCAATGTCTGAAACCTTGTCCGCGTACGCCCTGGTGGATTGGGCCCACAAGAAAAGCTTGAAGAGCCTGCTGCGATAACCCTGCGATGCAAGAAGACAAGATGGAACAAAAACCACTAGACACACCGGTACCTCCTGATCACCAATTGCCGCCTCCCGATGGTGGCGGACCAAAGCCTCCTAAAAAACGGCGCCAATGGCTTTGGATTCTCCTGCTGCTGGTCTTTGCCGTTATTTTTGTGCTTGTCCTGCGTCACCAGGGCGCCTCTAAGCAGGGGGCTGCCGGCCAGGCCGGGGGCGGTCGCCGGGGCTTCGGCGGACCGGTCACCTTGACGACAGCAACCGCCACAAAGGGCGACATCGGTGTTTACC
>Ga0335074_10005408_pt1 | contig 17661 bp, 15 predicted proteins | sample Lox_Sample_23_FD_206715 | JGI IMG/M metagenome (GOLD analysis project Ga0335074, IMG submission 206715) | Soil microbial communities from Loxahatchee National Wildlife Refuge, Florida, United States - Lox_Sample_2.3 | ecosystem: Environmental > Terrestrial > Soil > Wetlands | place: USA... | reverse complement strand
GCGCGCGGCTTGCTCGCGGGTGAGAGGCTCGAAGTTGGAAAGGAAAGTTCCCGGACTGGCGATATCGGCCTCCGCTTGCTGGTCCGCGCCGCGGTGAATGGCTTCGTCCGGACGCTGAAACAGCATGGTTTCGCAATTGACCACGAGTTTGACGCTGGAGTTCCCGTATGCCTCGTCCAGATGGGGCAGCGCCTCGCGCGGAAGCACCACTGACGCGGTGATATCGTCCTCCACCTGCACCTTATCGGCCGGATGAAAATCCGGACGCAGCTTATAAATGCGCCAGGCGCCATCGGGGTCGTACCCCACCCGCAGGTAATTGCTCACCAGCCTTTCGCCATCGAACTTAAGCTCGTGGCCCAGAAAGCCGTTGATGCGGTCTACGGTAAAGTGCTCACGCCAGGAATCGCCCCATTCCGGCCGGTAGTAGCGCTTGACGCTGAAGACAAGCTGGCGGATGGTTTGCGGCAGGCTACGCACCCACTGGTTGTGCTCGCTGGTGTAGTCGTCGGAAGGGGTCAGCAGCTTGATCACGGAGCCGAGCGACCGCTCCACGCTGAGGATCGGGCGGCCCGAACGGGGACCCGTGGGCCGGTTCCGGAAAACCCCCGAGTAGTCTTTGTTGAGAATGGTAGCCACCTGATCCATGTCGTTGCGGTAGTCCCTGACGAAAACGGGACCCTTCAGCAGAAGGTCGGTGAGGGATTTGGAAATCTCGCTCTTGCCGCCTCCCGAAACCGTGGAGGGCTTGTGGCAGAGGGTTCCGTCCGGACGCGTGCCGACCAGCCGCCAGGCTGTACCGCTGAGCTGCTTTTCGAGCCGCACCCGGTACCCCGAAGGAAGCACGTAGACTTCTTCGGCGCGCAAGGGGATCTGCCGCGGTTGTCCCAGCGAATCCCATTGGACCACGCCGTCGCGCACGCGGAATACCGAGGATTCGGGGACGTAAAGGATACTGGGAAACCGATGGTCGAGGGCGTAACCCTCCGGTTGGACGTCCGCTCGGCTGCCCAGCAGGTGCATGGCGGCTTCGAAGGTGGTGCGTTTCAGTTTCACCGTGCGATCGGCGATAAAGTCCTGGCCGAGCACATAGGTGGGGAATGCGATGGCGCCGCCGGCATGCTCCTCCTCGCACAGCCCATACAAATTCGCGGCGAAGCTGATTTGGGTTTTGACTTCCTTTTTGCAATACCCGAAATAATTGTCCGCGATGATGGTCACCATGACCCCGGATTCGTCCCGGCAGGCGATCTTAAAAACCTTGCCGCCATTGTAAAGCTCATCCGGTTGGCTCCAGCACATGCCGTCGCGTTTCTGTCGTTCGGTGGCCTGGCTGGCATGGGGCAGGCCCAGCTCCCTTTTTGTCGTCGAGACAAGGTGAGGAGCCAGAATCACGCAGCCGGAATGGCCGGTCCAATGGAGCACGTCAAGAGCCGCGTCATTTTCCGGCAGGTAGGGGTCGCCGCCGTTGCCGAAGAGGCACTCCAGGAAGTCCAGGTTGCTGACCAGCGTTCCGGGAGCGAAGAAGCGGATCTCCATGCTTTTCTCCGGCGCCAGACTCGTCGCGGGGCACACCAACGGCCGTAGAAGCAGCGAAACGAACAAGCCCACCGACGCATGTTCGGCGGCGGTATACGGCAGGGCCAGCACGTCCATAGCAGGATGCAGCGCCTTTTCCAGCAGGGCCGCGAAGACGGGTTTCGGAACCGCAATTTTGTCCCCCGGAATAGGCAAGCCGCCTTCCGCGATGTGGAAGACGCCTTGCGTGGTGCGGCGATCGTTCTTGGGATTATGCAAGACACCCTGCGCCACGCGGTAGGAGTCGAGATACGGAGAGTGAAAGCTCTCCGCGCCGGGGGGAAACGAAACGGCGCGCGCCATTCCCGGCAGATCCAGGGTCAGGGTGCTGGATGGCAGGCGCGGCGCTCCGCGGGGACAAATATCCTTCAGGTAACGGTCCAGGAAACTTTGGATGCGTGCATCCGCCGGACAGAGGAGATCGTGCAATAACTGGTCTTTCTGGCGGATATTCCGGAGAAGCGGTCCGGCAATCTGGAGGAAGTAGGGGTCCGCGGCGGTGCGGGGCGTGATTTGGCCCAATGCCGCCAGCTTGAGACTGATGTAGCGGTCTAGTGCTCGATGAATGTCCATAGGGAAACAGATGCGGCGGTCAGCGCCGCTCCTTTCAGGTTAGCCGCTCACATGTGCCGTGGCCAGCGCACAGTCGCTTGTGCACGTGCTCCAGTCATCTGGAGATTGGCAACCGAATTCAACTTTGATGCAACAACAAGCAAATAGGCTTTGCTCGCCCCGGGCGCCGGCAACCCAGGAACGCGCAGCGGGAAAAGGCGCAGAATTCTCGCGGCGGTTGGCTTTCCGGGTGAAGTAGAGGCCCTTACGTCCCGCTTATCAGTTTGCGGGCGGGGACCTTACCCTCACCGGGCAGTCTGCGGCTTGAGCAGGCGCGGGAGTTGCTCGCTGGCATGGCCCAGCGCGCGAGCGAGGTTCAATTTCGCCAGATTGTGGGCGAACACGCTGTCGATCAGATCCAACTGCGCGCTGGAGACGGTTTGTTGCGCCTGCACCACCTCCAGCGTGTTGATGACGCCCGCTTCCATGCGCGCGCGGGTCATCTCCAGGGTCTCTTCAGCCACTTGCAGATTCTTCCGCGCCACCTCTACCTGTCCGGCGGCGGATTCCAGGTCGAGATAGACCTCGCGCACTTCAGCTTCGATCTGCCCGCGGGTGTCCTCCATCTCGGCCTGCCGCTGCGCCAGCACCGCGCGCGCCTGGGCGATATCGCTGCCGGTTCGCCCGCCCTGCCACAGCGGAATGCTGAGGGTGCCGGTGGCGCTGAAGGCGCCGTGCGATTCCGAGGGGTTGGTGCCGATCACCTGGTAATCGCCGCTGATGGCGAGCGAAGGCAGGCGCTCGGCACGCGCCGCGGACAAGGCCTTGGCGGCCGCCTCTACCTGGGATTCGGCGGCTTTCAAATCGGCGCGCTGCTGTTCGGCCTGAGCCACCGCATCCTCTACGCTTGCCACCGGCGCCGGGCTGAAGGGAAACGTATCGATGAGTTGATAGCCCGGATTGGGCGGCAGCCCGGCCAGCCGCGCCAGGTTGATTTTCTGTTTGGCCAGATCGTTGCGCAGAGTGATGATCTGCTGCTGCTGGGTGAGCGTGCGGACCTGGTTCTGGTCCACGTTCAGTTTCCCCAGCACGCCTTCCTGATGTTGTTCGGTGGATTGGTGGAAGACCGCATTGGCGGTGTCGAGTTGCACCTGCGCGGCGTCCAGGCGGGCCTGCGCAGCCAGCACTTGCAGGTAAGCGCCGCCCACCGCCAGGGTGATCAGGTCGCGTGCGTCTTGCAGGCTGTACTGGCTGGCCCGCGCCGTGGCGCGCGCCGAGCGGTAGTTATTGATGGAGGTCAGGTTGGCCACTTCCTGGCTGAGATTGGCCTGCAGGCTGATGTAGTTGAAGGGACCCGCCACGGTGGGAATGCGAACGCCGGGGAAGGGGGAACTGATGCGCAGGCCGAGCGCGGCCAGATCCACCTGCTCCACGGTTTCGCTGAGTGCGCCGCTGACGTTCGGCAGCAGGGCGCTGCGGGCTGCGCGGGCCTGGGCCTCGGCTTGCCCTAACATGTGTTGCAACCCTACGCCCCCCAGGTTGTACGAGAGGGCGCGTTTCAGCGCGTCGGCCAGCGACAGCTTACCGCTAAACGGCATCGCCACGGTGCTGCGCATGCTGCCGCTGTAAGGTCCGGAGATGGCGATGCTGGGGTTCAGCGTATTGACGCTGGTGGTGGTGCCCGGCACGGGTTGTTCGGCGGCGCTGACGGAGCCGCCCTGGTTATTGCGGCCCGAGGCCGGCAGAATTGTTGCGGAGGGAGTGCTGGCGGGCGGCGCTCCAAACGAACCCTGCGCGAAGCCGCAGCGCGCGCCCGCCAGGAGGGTGAGAAACAGAATGCTGCCGATCGGTTGCATGGCGTGTCTTGTCATTTCGTCGTCACCAATTTGCGCATGGCGGCCACCAGCAGGCGCTGGTGGGCGGGAGAGAGCACGGCCAGTTGCTGCGCTTCGGCGCGTTGGGCGCGGGGCAGGGCGCGGTTGAACAATTCGTCCCCGGCCTCCGTGCGCTGCACCCATTGCATGCGGCGGTCGTGGGGATTGCGCGTCCGGCGCAGCCAGCCGCGGCGCTCCAGGCCATCCAGAATAGCCACCAGCGAACTGGGGTCGAGGCCGCACAGGTCGGCCATCTCATGCTGGGAAATGTTGCCGGCGCCGGCAATCGCCAGCAGCCAGAATTCTCTCGACCGCAATTCCAGCGGCGCCAGGGCCACATCCAGACGCCGGCGCGCCTCCAGCCAGATCTTCCAGTTGCAGAACCACAATCCCGGCGGGGTCTCCTCCAGTGCTGCGGGCACCTTGGTCGCGGTGGTTTTCTCGTGGGTCTGCGGCATGTTACAAGGTCCTGCGGAACAGCAGCGTGGCTCCCGACAGCACGAACGCCGAAGTCAACGCCAGAGCAAGAATATCGCCGGTGACGGCGGTGAAGCCGACGTCTTTGAGCAACAGCGTGCGGAAGCTGTGCACGGCGTAAGTAAACGGGTCGCACACCGACATCCACCGCAGCCAGCGGGGAAAGCCGGCAATCGGATAGACGGCGCCGCTGGGAAAAAACAGCAACGTGTTCAACACGCCGAAAATGGCGCGCGGCACCAGCGGATCGCTGATGCGCGCCATGATGAAGAACATCATGCCGATCAGCGCGATGGACGTGAGCACCACCATCAGGGTCAGCTCCGCCAGGCGCACCGGTTCGAAGAAATCGGGGACCTGGGCCACCACGGCGCCGAGAATCAGCACCGTCTCACCCGCCAGCACGGCCTTGATCACGCCCGAAAGGTTGAAGCCCAAAATCAGCTCCCACTTGGTGATGGGGGTCACCATGTAGCCTTCGTGCAGACCGCGGGACTTATCGTCGATGAACAGCATGCCGCCGCCGATCATGGCGGTGACGAAAATCGCCAGCACCATGGAGCCGGGCAGCAAATATTTGATGTAGTTGATGTACGGGTAAACCTCCACCACGTCTAGGGCGGCCTGTTTGGGTTCGCGAGAGGCGACCTCCGGTGCATTAATAGAGGCCACCAGGCTGGACATCTGGTCGCCGATGGCTCCCGCCACCGAACGGTCGGTGTTGTCGGTGATCAGCGCCAGGTGCGGCTGGTGCTGCTCGAGAAAATCGCGGGAATAGTGCTGCGGGATGATCAGCACCCCGCCCAGCACGCCTTTGCGCAGGTCCTTAAGCGCGGCGCCCTCGTCGACGTAGTCGGTGGGCAGGAATGTGCGGGCGTTGGCGCCTACCGCCCGGACGCGCTCCAGCACGTCCACCGATTCCGGTCCGTGATCCAGGTTGACCACGCCCAGGTACACATTCTTGATGTTGCCGCCGAAGGCATTGCCCAGAATGACCAATTGCACCAGGGGCAGCACCAGCGAGGCGAACAGCAGCGCCGGGCTGCGGCGGAACTTGCGCATATCGCGTTCCACCAGGGCTAACGCGCGTTTCATCGGGAACCTCCTTTCCGTCCCCGGGCGGCGGGAGCGGAGGCTTCGGCCGTCTCCGCCAGCCCGTGGCCGGTGTAATGCAGGAAGACGTCATCCAAGCTGGTGGATTCCACCGACAGGCTTTTCAACTCCAGCTTGTGTACCCGCGCCAATTCCATCAACTCCTGCGCGGAAGCCGGGCCGCGGTCGCTCGAGATGCGATAGGTGGCCGACCCCAGCGCGCGGACCGATTTGGCCGCCGGCAAGGACTCCAGATCGGCGGCGCCATTCGGCAGATCGGGTTCGAACTGCACCTCAATGCGGCTGGCGCCGGGCACCGAGGCTTTCAGCGCCACGGGCGTATCCAGCGCCACGATGCGGCCCCGGTCAACGATGGCGACCCGGTCGCACAACCGGTCGGCTTCATCCATGTAATGCGTGGTGAGAAACAAGGTGCGGCCCTGCTGCACGCGCAGGTGGGTGATCATCTCCCAAACCGAGATGCGGGAGACCGGGTCGAGGCCGGTGGTCGGTTCGTCTAAAAACAGGATCTGCGGATCGTGTACCATGCCGCGGGCGATCTCCAGCCGCCGCCGCATGCCGCCGGAAAGCGTCGCGGCCATGGCATTGGCGCGGTCGCTGAGGCCCACGGCTTCCAGCAGTTCTGCCGTGCGCTGGCGCCGGCGCGCCCCGGTAATGCCGTACAACCGGGCGTGAATGCCCAGGTTCTCGGCGCAGGTCAGCTCGGGGTCGCTGGTCATGTTTTGCGGGATCACGCCGATGTTGCTGCGCACCGCGGTGGGGTCGCGAATGATATCGTGCCCGGCTACCACGGCTGTTCCGCTGGTAGGCGGCACCAGGGTGGTCAGCATGCGGATCAGGGTGCTTTTGCCCGCGCCGTTCGGCCCCAGCAGGCCGAAAATCTCGCCGCCCTCGACCTGAAAGCTGACATTGTCCACCGCCAGCAGGATGCCAAAGCGCTTGCTGATGCCTTCGACAGCGATGGCCGCGCCGTTGGCGGCTTGCTTTTGCGCTTCCACGGCGCCTAGTCCTTCACCGTATTCAGCGGTGCACGCGGCGGCAGCGCCGGCACCGGCAGCATCACCCACGCGGTCATCCCCAGCGGGAGCCGGCCCTCGGGATTGGCCACGCGCACCCGGATGGCCACCGTCTTGATGTCGCGCTTGGTGCGGCTGACGTCGCGCTGGGTGGCGAAATCGGCTTCCACCGCTTTGTAGATCACCGGGCCGGTAACCTCGGTGCCCGAGGGTAGGCGCACGCGCAATTTCTGCCCCATGGCGATCAGGTCGGCGTAGGTCTCTTCGACATCCGCATCCACCCAGGTGGAGCTTAAGTCGAACAGAGTGACGATCGGGCTGCCGGGGCTCACCACCTCGCCTTGCCGCGCCGCGCGCAGCGTCACAATGCCGCTGGCGGGCGCATAGATGCGAGTCTGGTCGAAGCGGGCGGCGGCCGCTGCCTCATTGGCCTGGGCTTCCGCTTCGGCCGCACGAAGGGCGTCGGTCTGGCGCTTCTGAACGGCGACCTGGCTTTCCTGGTGGCGGGCATCCGCCAACGCCGCCTGCGCTGCCGCCACGGAACGCAGCACGGCCTCCTGCCCGGCTTTCGCCGCCGCCACGGCGCGCTGCGAGGCTGCGACGCCGGCTTCCGCCGCAAGTTCATTGGCCTTGGCCGAATCGAGATCGGTTTGCGCGGTGACCAAGTCCTGCGGCGGATTGATGTCCCGCTGCACCAGTGGGCGGATGCGGTTCAGGTTGTCCTGGGCCTTGGCCACCGCCGCCTGGGTCTGCACCACCTGCGCCTGGGCCTGCTGCAACTGGGCTTGTGACTGGGCCACCTGCGCCTGCGACTGCTGCAGTTGCGCCTGGGATTGCTCCACCTGCGCCGCCGCCTGCTGGACTTTGGTGGGCAGGGTATTTTCCAGCAGCTCTGTCTGGGCTACCGACTGTTGGGCATTGGCGCGGGCCTGGGCGATGGCGTGCCCGGCGGCGCCCTGGTCGGCTCGCAGTTCCTCCTGGTCGAGCACGGCGATCAGGTCGCCGGCTTTCACCCACTGCCCGTCATCCACCGCCAGGCTGACGATGCGGCCGGTAATCTTGCTGCCCACTACCACTTCGTTGCCGTCCACCGTGCCGGTCAGCACCAGGGTTTGCGGGCGCGGCCGCTCGGCCCACCAGATGGCCGCGGCGATCACCACCAGCACGGCCAGAAAAATCGCTCGTTTCATACCGAAGACCTCATTCGATGAGAACCACAATCAATTGTAAGCCAAATTATTGGAGATTCAAATTAAATTCTAGCGCGCTCAAAGCGCCATGAGTGCGCCAGAGCGCAGGGGCACCGGCGGCAGGCAGTCCGGACAAGCAAAGTATCGGATTCCGGCGGCAGTCCGCCGACCGCGGCCGGGCCGTTTGGCACCGGAGTGCCGGGAGATAGTGCAAGATACTGCGAGAGGTTTTTCGGGGCTTCAGCGGCCCACCGAGGGTTTACGAACGCCGGGACAACTCCTGCTGATCGGCGCTCTCCCCGGGTTTCGGCGCCGCCAGCAACTGTTCCAGCTCTTCGCGTTCCAGGGTCTCTTTGCGCATCAGAACCGTGGCAATCCGGTCCAGGTCGCCGCGGCGGGCCACCATCACACCCTGAACCTTGCCGTAAATGCGGTCGATGATGCTGCGCACTTCTTCGTCGATCTGCTCCGAAGTGTGCTCGCTGTAATTCCTCTCTTCCGAGGCGAACGGCATTTTCAGGAAGCGCGACTGGTGGGGAATGCCATAAGTCAGATTGCCCAGGGTTTTGCTCATGCCGTAGCGGGTCACCATTTGGCGCGCCATTTCCGAGGCGCGCTCCAGGTCATCGCTGGCGCCGGTCGAAACCACGCCGTCGAAGACCGTCTCTTCGGAAGCGCGCCCGCCCAACAATACCCCGATTCGTGCTTCGAGTTCCGGCTGGGTGAGCAGATAGCGGTCCTTGGTCGGCAGTTGCAGCGTGTGCCCGAGTGCGCCAATGGACCTGGGGATGATGGAAACTCTTCGCACGGGGTCCGCATCGGGCGTGGACAACGCCATCAGGGTGTGGCCGAGTTCGTGGTAGGCGACGCGCTCCTTCTCCTCGCGGCTGATCAGCCGGCCTTTCTTCTCGAAGCCCAGGGTGACCCGGTCCACCGCTTGCTCCAGGTCGCTCAGCTCGATCTGGCTGGCGCCTCTTCGGGCGGCATTCAGCGCGGCCTCATTCATGATATTGGCCAGGTCCGCGCCCACCATCCCGGGTGTCTCCGCGGCGATGCTCTCCAGGTTAATCCCCGGCGCCAGCTTGAGTTTGCGGCCGTGCACCTCCAGAATGGCCTGCCGTTCCTTCAAGTCGGGGCTATCGAGCACCACCTGCCGGTCGAACCGTCCCGGCCGCATCAGGGCCGGGTCGAGCACTTCGGGGGTGTTGGTGGCCCCGATGATGATCACGGCCTTGGAGGAATCGAAACCGTCCATCTCCACCAGGAGCTGGTTCAAGGTCTGCTCCCGCTCATCGTTAGAGACAAAGGCCGTTCCGCTGGCGCGGCTCTTGCCGATGGCATCCAACTCGTCGATGAAAATAATGCACGGCGCGCGCAGTTTGGCCTGCTCGAACAGATCGCGCACACGGGAAGCCCCGACCCCCACGAACATCTCCACAAACTCCGAGCCGGAAATGGAAAAGAAGGGCACCCCGGCCTCGCCGGCCACTGCTCGCGCCAGCAGCGTCTTGCCGGTGCCCGGGGGCCCCACCAGCAGAACGCCCTTGGGAATCCGGCCGCCCAGCCTCTGGTATTTTTCGGGGTTCTTCAAGAAATCGATAATTTCGGCCAGCTCGCTCTTGGCCTCCTCGACCCCCGCTACATCGCTGAACTTGGTGTCGAAGCGGCTGGATTCATCGTGAATCTTCGCCTGGTTTTTTCCGAAACTCAGCGGCCCTCCGCCTCTCTGCATTCGCCGCATGGCCACCGCGTAGATCACGAACAGCAGCAGCAGCGGCCCCCATGAAATCAGCAGGTCGGTCAACCAGGAGGTTTGCGGAATGGTGCCCGAAAACTTCACTTTCTGGGCCTCCAGTTCCTGCACGACCGGCGTTGCGCTGAGGCCCGGTATCCGCGAGCATTCCACCAACGGGTTTTGCGGACCCTTCTTGCCCTTGAGCAGGTCTTTTTTCACCGTGCCGATCAGTTGAGTTTCGGTAATGCGGACGTCTTCAAACTGCCCGGCCTTCAGGTCGGCCACGAAATCGCTGTACGACACTTGCTGCGGCTGGGGAGGCGCAAACATGGTGCGCAGCGACCATATGGCGAGAACCACCCAAACCAGGTAAATGAGACTGAACTTCCACTGGCGGCTGCTAAGATTCTTATTCATGGGCCGGCCCCCTCTTCCATCAGTTTGACACTGCCCGGCTCCGGGAGGCACGCCCGCGCGGTGGCGTCCGTCTCGCAGATGTACGGTGCGGCCCGCGCCGCGGCCAAAAGGGCTTCCGCCGAGGGTCCCAACGGCTGGTAAACCAGTTGGCGCTCGTGTTCGACCAGGCAACCCGCCCTGGTCCTCGAGATTTTCGTGGGACACGCCAGCACGATTAGCCCGCCATCTTCGGACGCAAGTTCCACTTTCATACCCGCGCACCCGCAAGCGGGCGAACGGAATCAAGCCGTGGCGGACAAAGTCAGGACGCGCACGCCGCCGGATCCCGCCACGTGCACCTCCGATGTCAGCCCGATGAAGAGGCCGTGTTCCACCAGGCCCACCACGTGGTCGAGCCGCCTGGCCAGCCAGGGAGCCGGCACGCTCGAATCGAAGGTGCAGTCGAGGATGTAGTTGCCGCTGTCGCTGTGGTAGGGTTGGCCGTCCGGATTTCGCCGCAGGGACGCCTTCGCGCCCAGCTCCTCCAGATGCCTGGCGGTCACCCGGCAGCCGTATGGCACCACTTCCACCGGGACCGGTTGATCGAGCGCCAGCCGCGCCAGCACCTTGCTGCTGTGGACAATAATCACCAGCCGCTTACTCACGCTGGCCACGATTTTCTCTCGCAACAACGCCCCGCCATGCCCCTTGACCAGATTCAGATTTCCTTCATCCACCTGGTCGGCCCCGTCAATGGTGATGTCGATCTCAGGGTGCTCCGCCAAACTTGAGATCGGTATGCCCAGCGCCTGCGCCTCGGCGGCGGTACGCTCCGATGTGGGGATGCCCACGATCCGCAGGCCCTGCTTCACCCGCCTGCCGAGATCTTGCACAGCGAACGCCGCGGTCGTTCCGGACCCGAGGCCCACGACCATGCCGTCTTGAACCAGCCCGGCCGCGGATTCCGCAGCCTCCATTTTCAGTTGATCCTCGTCTTGGCTCATATCTCGATTCTCACACCGTACCCTGGATGCCGGCGCCCATTTGGCGCACTGCCATCGCCATGCTGTCCTCCGTGGGACAATCGGGACGTCGATTGGTCACCTCGCCAGGTGCTGCCCTGATCCCGGCCGCAATGCCTGTGCCAAGCTCATCGCGGATCTGAGGGGCAGTGGCCATTCCTCAGCGCGCCCGGTGGGCCGGTCCCGGGTGGTTCCGGCCAACGACAACGCGCCCGACATCCTCACCGCCAATTCCAGCCCCACGGGCAACTGAGCCGCGCCTCCGGGCCACGCCGGGCAGCCCCTGAACGCCCACCGTCGGCCGGTTTTCTCCGTCAACCCTAAAGTAATCACGCCCGTCTGCCGATACGTCATTAGCGAGCAGCAGCATCGGCACTCTGCGTCTCGCGTAGGAGATCGCGCGTCATGAAGTTTAAGTTTCGATGGACTATCGCAACCCGCACGGTGGTGATTGCATGGTTGGCGGTCATCATCACCGCCATCGCTGCCCTCGTGATTCAGAGATCCGTCATCCGCCGGCAAGGTCTCGCGCTGGCCCGCAGCGCCATGCGTGGAATCGTCCTTTCGGCCGAAAACACGCGCGATCGCGTGGGCGAAATGAATACCGGCGGTGATTTCGATCGCCAGAGCCTGATCGCCGAATTGCGCAAAAGCTCCGATTTCCGTAGCACGCGGCTCTATGGCACGATTCCGGTGGTCGCGGCCTGGAAAGCCATCGAACACGTCGCGGCGAAAGAGGGTTACCAGTTTCGCATCCCGTCCCACAATCCCCGAAATGTCAAAAATACACCCACCCCGGAAGAGGAAAAAATCCTCAGTGAGCTAAGCAACGGCGGATCGGAGGAATACTTTGCGGAGGACCGGGACAAGAACGAGATGGTCTATGCCAGGCCGATACGCCTCACTAACGACTGCATGATGTGTCACGGTGATCCTACCCCCGGCAACAAGGACGGCAAAGACATCGTGGGTTTCCGCATGGAGGGTTGGCACCCCGGCGAAATTCACGGCGCGTTCGTGTTGCGGGCGAGTATGCGCCAGGTGGACAGTCAGGTGGCGGCGGGCATGCAAAAAGCCGCCTTTTGGCTGATTCCGGTGGCGCTGGGGCTGGGCTTTTGCGCCTATCTGGCAACCCGCTCCATCCGGGCGCCGTTAGCCCAGGCGGTGCAGGTCATGCAAAGAATCGCCCAGGGCGATCTCACCGGAGAGGTTCAGGCCGGCCATGACGACGAGATCGGGGATATGGCCGTGGCTATGCAAACTATGTCCGGCAGCCTGCGAGGAGTCTTGCGCGAAATCGCGGAGGGCGCGCAGGTCCTGTCCACCACTTCCACCCAACTCGCTGCCAGCTCCGGCCGGATGGCCGACCATTCCCGCGAAGCGTCTGGCAAATCCCACTCCGTGGCGGTTGCCGCGGAAGCGATGAGCGTGAACGTCGCCTCGGTGGCGGCAGGGATGGAGCAAACCACCACCAACCTGGCCAGCGTCACCTCCCACACCGAGCAAATGACGGCCACCATTGGGGAAATCGCGGGCAATTCGGAAAAGGCCCGCCGGATTACCGAGGATGCGATCGCCCAGGCCTCCCAAATCACCACACAAATCCAGCAGTTGGGGCAGGTCGCGCAGGGGATCGGCAAGGTCACCGAAACCATCACCGAGATCTCTTCACAGACCAACCTGCTGGCCTTGAACGCCACCATTGAGGCGGCCCGCGCCGGTTCGGCGGGCAAAGGGTTCGCGGTGGTGGCCAACGAGATTAAGGCGCTTGCCCAGCAGACGGCTGCCGCCACCGGGGATATCAAGGCGCGTATTGAAAGCGTTCAGTCGTCCACCGCCAGCGGCATCGCCGAAATCGAGAAGATCTCGGCTGTCATTCACGAGGTCAGCGACATTGTCTCGTCGATTGCCGCCGCCATCGAAGAGCAGGCCACCGTCACCAAAGATATCGCACGGAACATCGCCGAGGCCTCCATCGGCGTCCGCGATGCCAATGTACGGGTGTCGGAGAGTTCCCAATCCACGCAGGATATTGCCAGGGAGATTCTGGAGGTGGATCACGCCGCGGGCCAAATGGCGGAAGGCAGCGGGCAGGTGCGTAACGGCGCCTCCGAACTTTCCAAGGTAGCCGAGCGTCTGCACCGGGCGATGTCCAATTTTCGGGTGTGATCCGATCCCGGTGGTGCGAGTCATTCGTGGGCGTCTGATCCTGCCACCCCGCCTTAGTCGCCCAGGAACTTGCCGATCGGGCGCAGGCCCTTCACGTTATCGCATACGGCTTTCAGTCCCGCGGTCAACGGAATGGCCAGCAGCAGCCCCGGCGCGTCCCACAGAAACCCCCACAGCATGAGCGAGAAAGTCACCACCAGCGGGTTCAGGTGCACCCGCGAACCGACCAGTTTGGGGTAGAGCACGTTCATGGCGATCAGGTGCAGCAGCGCCACCGCCGCCATCACCAGCACGTAGGTAGAAACGGTGTTCACCGCCAGCGCCGAAAACAGCGGGGGCAGCATCGCCAGAGGCAGCCCCACGTACGGCAACAGGCTCATAAATCCGCTCAGGGGGCCGACCAGCAGCGGATACGGCAGGTGCATCAACCAGAAGACCGCCGAACTCAGCGTCGCCATGAACAGCCCGAGCAGAAAATTCCCCACCACGAAGGCCCGCGCCATTACCGCGATCCCTTGCAGGCTGCGGGCCGCCACCAGCCGGTCTTCGCCGTGAAAGAATTGCAGGAAACTGCGATTCATGTGTTCCCCCCAGCTCAGCATGAAGTAAACCAGGAACGGAATGAACGACACCATCAGCATGATCTGATAGAAGGAACTCAGCCGGTCGTAGATATAATCGCCAATTGAGGGGCTCTCTTCGTGAATGCGCACCTCCGGAATGGTGCCCGGCGGAACCACCGGCTGGGGCGGCGGCTCCTGCCTCCGGTTGCGGGTTCGACGCGCCTTTTCGGCCTCTTGCTGAGCCTTCAGCCGTTCTTCCTCCTGTTGGCGCTGGCGGGCCGGAACCAGCATTTGTAAGGTGCGGGCCTCCATCCCCTGCACCTTCTGGCGCACGTCGTCCACAATATCGCCAATACGCTGGCCATATTTGGGTAGATCGGCATACACGGCCGAGAACTGCGAGTAGGCGCCCATGCCAATCACATACAGCAGCAACAGCGCAATGCTGCACACCACGAAACTGGCCACGCTGCGCGGCAGCCGGATGCGCATCAGCAGCGCCACAAAGGGTTCCAGAATGAAGGCGATGATCACCGCGGTTATCGAGGTGATAAAAAACACACGCCCGAGGTAGAGCACCGCGATCACCACTCCTATGGAGATCACGGGCATTGCCAGATGCCGCGCTTCCTGCGCAGCTTTCAAGGCTGTTTCGGTAGGCTGGGTGACGAGCGCCACGAAGCGAATACGATCCTGTCTCGAATGTAACATGCTGCCGTCTATAATGATATTGAGTTGAAGCCCCAACCCTCCCGCATTCTGGCTTTGGATCTGGGCAAAAAGCGCATCGGCCTTGCCATTAGCGATCCCCTGGGGATCACCGCGCAAGGTCTGCCTAACCTGACCCGTACCAACAAGCGCGCCGATCTGGCCGCGCTGGGCGAGTTGGCAGCCACCCGCGAAGTGAGCCTGATCGTGATGGGCAACCCCATTGGCATGCGCGGCAGCGAAGGCCGCCAGTCGGGCTGGGTGCGCGAATTCGCGGCCGCCCTGGAAGCCCATACCCGCCTGCCGGTGAAACTGTGGGATGAGCGCCTCACCTCGGTCGAGGCCGGCCGGGTGCTCCGCGCCAGCGGCATCAGCATCGAAAAACGAGCCGCCGCCGTGGACCGGCTCTCCGCCGTCATCCTGCTGCAGAGCTACCTGGATTCGCTGGGAGCCTCGTTTGGCCTCGATCCTCCCGGGCACGGCGAGGTGGGCGCATGAGGCGCCGCCGTTTCGTTCTCCCGCTGGGATTCCTGGTGCTCGCGGCACTGGCGGCCGGGGGGTTCGGCCTGTGGCGCCTGGTGTATCCTTACCAGGGGTTCCGGGGCCAGGTGTTCGTGGACTTTCCGCGCGGCACCTCCAGCCAGGCGCTGGCTGCCGAACTGGCGCGCGCCGGAGTGGTGCGTAGCCGCTGGGACTTCCTGCTGGCCCGCCTGGTGGATCGCGGCCACGTTCTGCAAGCCGGCGAATACCGCTTCAACCATGCGGCCTCGGCCGTTGAGGTGTTCGACCGCATCGCGCGCGGGGATATCTTTTATTACGAGCTGGTGGTTCCCGAGGGCAAGAACATGTTCGATATTGCCGCCTCTGTGGAGCAGTTAGGCATCTTCCCCGCAGCGCAGTTTCTGGCCGCCGCGCGCGACCCGCAATTGATTCGCGACCTCGATCCGCAAGCTCCCAGCCTGGAGGGCTACCTGTTTCCCAATACCTACCGGCTGAGCCGCCATACCACGCCAGCCGGCCTTTGCCGCATCATGACCGGCCAGTTCCGCGCGGAGTGGCGCTCGCTCCACGCCACCGGCGGCGTGCATCGGACGGTGACTTTGGCCTCGCTGGTGGAAAAAGAGAGCAAGCTTGGAGATGAGCGGCCCATGGTGGCCGCGGTTTTCGAAAACCGCCTGCGCCTCGGCATGAAGTTGGATTGCGATCCGACCACTATCTATGCCGCCCTGCTGGACAATCGTTATCGCGGCGCCATCTACCGGACCGATCTGGATAGCGACAGCCCCTATAATACCTACCGCCACGCAGGGCTGCCGCCCGGTCCGATCGCCAACCCCGGCTTGGCTGCCATTCGCGCCGTGCTCAGCCCGGCCGATTCCGCGGCGCTCTATTTCGTGTTGCGGCCCGATGGCTCCGGCGGTCATCAATTCTCGAACAACCTTGCGGAACACAGCGCCGCGGTTGCCAGGTACCGCCGTGCCACTGAGAAGTAAGAACGTCAAACAGCAGTTGCGCGAGTATCTCGAAGCGGAGCAGCCGCCGGCGATTACTGGAGAGGTGTGGCACAACCTGCTGGCGCGCCTGGCTCCGGTGACGGAGAGCTACCTGCGCGAGTTGCTGCGCGCCACCGGCCTGCCGTTCGACCAGCCGTGGGCCGGGATTCGCCAGCATACCTTCGAAGAATTGGAGCAATCCCTGGCAGAGATGCTGGCCGCTTATGATGCCGCCACGAAGGCCGGCGACCCCAGCCAAGCTCAATACTGCCGACGCCAGGTGATTGCCGCCAAGGAGCGCGCGCGATTCCTCGCCCGCAGCCCCAAACTCTCCGATGACCGGAGGGAACAGAAGGCAGAAATGGCCGCCTGGATGCTCATCTGGCTGGAAACTCCCGAAATCTTCCCCGTCTGGGTTGACGCGCGCAAGAAGGCGGCCGGCAACCCGGCTCCGTGAGAATCACGGGGTAACGCCGCGCCTCACCCGCAACTGCCGCCCGCCCGGAATCGCCGATAATCGGTCAAGTGGAGGTAACGAATGCCCGATTGGCTGGTGTCGAACGCAATGTGGAAGGACATCTTCGTGATAGGAGTTCCCCTGCTGGAGAAGATTCTCCGGCCGGTGGCCGTCTACGTCTTCCTGGTGCTCGTGCTGCGGGTCTTCGGGAAGCGCGAGTTGGCACAGCTCAATCCTTTCGACCTGGTAGTGTTGCTTTCCCTGTCCAACACCGTGCAAAACGCCATCATCGGCAACGATAATTCGCTGACTGGTGGGCTGGTGGGCGCCTTCACCCTGTTGGCGCTCAATTACATAGTGGTGCGCTTCCTCTTTCGCCACCGCCGCCTGGATCAGCTTTTTGAAGGCCGCCCGACGGTCCTGGTGGAGCACGGCCATATCGTGAAAGACGCGCTGGCCCGCGAACTCCTCAGCCGGGCCGAGCTGATGACCGTGCTGCACCGCCAGGGATTCGACGGGCTGCACGAAGTGGACCGTTGCGTCCTGGAGCCGGGCGGTACGTTCTACATCCAGCGCAAGTTGCCGGCCGAGGACAAGCTACGGCACCAGGAAGTGATGACTGCGCTCGATCAACTGCGGGCCAGGCTGGATCTTCTCGGGCAGACGGGCGGCGTGCAGTGAGCGCGCCGGGTATAATCAATGACGGAGGAATGGCCGAGTGGTTGAAGGCGGCGGTCTTGAAAACCGTTAGCGGGGTGACTCGCTCGGGGGTTCGAATCCCTCTTCCTCCGCCAGCCTGCCGTCAGTCCAGGGGTCGGTTTTCACCTCAGGAAGCGGCCAGACTGTAGACCAGCACCGCCAGCACAATGCCGGTGATCACCACATAGGCCCGGTCGCCCTGGAGGGCAAAGGCCACCAGCGAGAACACCACGCGCGCGACAGGTGTGGCCACCAGGATCAGCAGCCCCACCCAGATCAGCGTGATGGCGCGCGGATCTCCCGCCGGGCCGCCAGACGCCAGGTACCAGGCGCCGCCCGCGGCCACTACCGCCGCCGCAATCAGCACTCCGGTCCGCAGCAGATAGCCGATCAGTTCGTCCATCCGGTGTTCGGTCACTTCATTCCTCCGGTGAACCCGTTGTATATCATTTCGATGGCCATCACCACGATTACCCCAGCGAATACCAGCCGTAATACCCGCGTGCCGGCGCCGGCAAGCTGACGGGCGCCCAGCACCGACCCGCCCAGCACGCCCAGCATCACGGGCATCGCCAGGGACGGCCGGACATATCCGTGGCGGATATACGTTCCGGCGCTC
>Ga0335074_10005407_pt1 | contig 17665 bp, 14 predicted proteins | sample Lox_Sample_23_FD_206715 | JGI IMG/M metagenome (GOLD analysis project Ga0335074, IMG submission 206715) | Soil microbial communities from Loxahatchee National Wildlife Refuge, Florida, United States - Lox_Sample_2.3 | ecosystem: Environmental > Terrestrial > Soil > Wetlands | place: USA... | reverse complement strand
CGGAGTGGGAAGACAACCTACTTACAATGTCTGGACGCATCAAGGATATGCGAAGGGCTTTGAGAAGCAAATTGGAAGAGCTTGGAACGCCAGGTTCCTGGAATCATATCACGGACCAAATTGGAATGTTCTCTTTCACAGGGCTGAATGAGCACCAGGTCCAGAAGCTGAGGGAGGTAGCACATGTGTATATGACGAAGAATGGGAGGATTAGTATGGCCGGGTTGAATACAAGAAATGTGGAGTACTTTGCGCAGGCTGTAGACAAGGTCGTCAGGGAGACTAGTTGAGTGAGGGACCGAGTTGTGTGTATTCATGTGTAGAAAATATAGCACAACAGCGGAGTGCGCATGTCCTAGCATAGATAGGTTAGACAAAATTTTGATTCCTGTCCTCCAAGATACTGAAGTACAGTCAGATATGCTACGGAATGTTAAAATCGAGCCAGACAAGCCTTTCGAGGAAGGAAACTTGGGTAAAGGCGAACATACAAAGGCAAAAGTGGTGCACCTTGGGCATAGCTGAGGGCCCGGGATATATTAGTCCACTATCTGATTGTACCCAGCTTCCCCTTCTGGTTTATCTCCACAGAGATCTCCAAAGAAATGGAAGAGCTCAAATTGTTACAGGTCCTAGGGCTAGGACGATCGAACCGTGGAAAGGTGGTATGGTTGCCAGGAGGATGCACAGAACGAGAAAAGTGGCAAGGTAAGCTCGCTGCTTCTGTCGTAATTTTGTTTCTTTTTGTAATTCGATTTTTCGTCAGTATATGTTGTCTTGTCGCTTCTTGACTATTACCAACAACTTTGCCACAGGCACGGTTCTGCTATCCTTCGTTACGCCTGGCCTACTTATTTCTGGACATACTGGTCAATTCCCCACTGGACTTACCAGATTTCTCAGGGTTTGGTGGGATATTTGCCACTGTCTGAGTGAGGAACGAGTAGATTTTGGTAGCTTTCTCTCGCCTGCTCTACGGCGTCAGCTATACCTATGGTCCACAATAATATGAAAAGAGCTGATATCATATTGATAACCCTAGAAATAATGGCCGCCGGCCTGTTAATTACTCAATTCTTCAAGCATGCCTTTAGTTACTTATGGAGGTATCTATACTTATTTATTTGTCGCTCTCTTCACCTTTGAACATTTTGAACTGCTAGGAACTTGTATTGAAGCATGTAATTACACGATTAGCTTTAGTAGCTTCGAATAGACAAACTGGGTATTATCGGCAAGATTAAAGTGGAAATATTATGAAAAGAGAAAAAAATCCATGGGCCCAAGCGGGAACGTTTTACAGTGTTGGGTACCTGGATACGTATCTGAGAGGGTATCAGGTAGGTACCTGGATTCTTGTCAGATACCTAGATATCTTGGTATACCTGATTATTTGTACAGTAATTCTAGATATATAATACCTGCTCCTTAAGAGCTCAAGTGCCCCCTTAAAGTTTACCACTTAGTCGTCCCTGACAACTCTATGCCTGACCCCTATTCTACACCCAACCCCGGCTCTACGCCCACGCGCACGCATACCCAACTTCATAACTTCATAACTCCGCAACAACATTCCAGTGAGCTCGACCCCAGGCTCATTTTAAAGCCCTTGATCAGCTCTAAACTCCAGGTCAGGTGATGCATAAAGCGAAATCACAGCTCATAGTACATTTAGTTAGTTCCTGCTTGTTCAAGTATATTAAGTTATAACTTACCTAAACCCACACCCAACTCTGGCTCTTACACTCCCACACCCACAACCACGTCCGTTTTTGAGTGATTTAGAGCCCAAATAACATCTTGTCTTTCACAACGTCTTCGTCCGTAATAATGCCCTAATCTTTTAAACACATGATCATCCGCACTGAGTCTCTAGTTAACCCGTTCCTTTTCTTTGTAATAACGTCACTACCAGCGCTAAATACACACTCTGATGAGGCTGACGTAGCAGGAAATCTCCAGCTATTTTACTAATAATCAGAGACTCAAATTGCTTTGCCTTCTAAAAGTGATATACGGTCTCTTCATCATGCTAGCACCACGACACTAGAAAAGATGAGGGGGCAACCGGTCACCCTCGCTAAATTTGGTCTCGACAGCCCTAAAACTTAGGCACAACATCACTAATTTCTAGCGGTGTAGTCGCATCTCCAGGTCGCTAAATTTTGAAATTTAGCAAGGGTTGCCTCGTCAGACCGGTTGCCCCCTCATCTTTTCTATCCTGAGACACTCGAAGTCAATTTCTGAAGTGATGTTCCATACAGAGCGGAGTATTCACTCCAATAGGGGTAAAGGTGTCTCGCTCACGAGACACCTCTCTGCTGTCTGCTTTGCACTATTGAAGGAACCATCTCGAGCTTTGGTAGGGGTAAGCATAAATCGAATACCCTTTATGTAGGCATATGATGGTCGCCCTCCCCAAATAGCGAGGTGGAGAAGCTGTTGTTGGCCAAAGCTGTCGAATCAAAAAGGAGAGCTCGGAATAATGAATACATATCTCCGCCCACATGATTGGAGCGTGAGGGCTGCACATGAGGGAATGCTACCTTCAACTCGTCACCACTCTTGGTGGATATTATCATGCAACTTGTGTGTAACCCTCCCCATCTACCGCTTCCTGCGCGATCCTTTTGGCTCAGTGGCGAGTCAGACTGTCGTGGGCATCAGACCACGCAATTGACTAATTCCGAATGGCCTTTGAGCGTCTGCTCGACTTGCCCAGGGCCAACTTTTCACGCCCGCACGGTCTCCACCCACGATGCCCACGCCGTCAGGCGAGAAAGACCACGCCTCTGACCGACTTCGAATAGCCTTGAAGTGTCTGTTCGACTTTGCCTAGTGCCGACATTCCACACCCGCACAGTCTTGTCCATCGATGCCGATGCAAGCTTGCTGCTATCAGGCGAGAAGACCACGCTTTTAACTTAGCTCGAATGGCTTTCAAAGCGTCTACTCAACTTAACTCCAATTGTATAGCTAGTGTTCCTTAAACAATCCGAATGGTTCTTCCAATTGCCCACTTAAAATAGTCTTCATTCTTTAAGACAACCATGCCAATGCGACAATACAATTCATCATCCACTTCCAAACGTCCTAGGACCGTTGCGTAGAATTTTTCTGGAGAACTGTACTTAGAATCATATTCACCTAGCAAAATGCACAGTGTTTTAGCTGAAAATGCCGAAAGTTTCTTCACCACAAGACGCTCTGCTGGCCGTTCCACCCTTCTCCACAAGAACACAGCCTGGCGTGGAATTCAACGGGCACCTGAAGGCCACCAGTCTCGATTCCGTCAATTTTATAAGTATTTACTTCGCAAGGATCGGTGCAATAAACATGGATTTCAGTAACCAACCCTTTTTAATACAAGCAGACCCTTGGTGAGCTTTCCATATGGGGTTAATCCAGGAACTTCGCATTGGACGTCCACGACGGCTGTACGAGGGTCGAAGCGCGTGATGCTACGTTTGTATTTAACTGGTGATCTGGTAGATGTCCACGACCACGTCGGAGCGATGTACTCAGAAGGGATGAATTGAAAGGGAGATCTTAGACTAGTGATCAATCGTCAACTGGCCTGCTATTTCTTATGACCTCGAGGATCTATATTGTTGCAATATAGGCAACACTCTCGAGCTATTATAATAGGTAAGTTAGTCACAGTGGGATTCAAAGTTGGATAAAGGCCGGAGGAAAAGATAGAAGCTTCAAAAGTATTGAAAGTAACACCTCTGTTAAGAAGTAGTTTGATTACCTCTATATACCCTTCTTGTGCTGTAAAGTAGAGTGCAGTTAGGATCTCAACAGAAGTTGCGTCGATATTGGTCTGTCAATCAAGAAGCAATTTGACTACCTCCACATGCCTATTGGAGGCTGCATAGTGAAACATTATCCAATTATCAGCATCCTTTGCCCCGATTTTGGCTCCTCGATTAAGAAGCAATTTGGCCATCTCCACATGCCCATTGTAGGCTGCATAGTGAAGCGCTGTCGAATTATCAGCATTTATTGCCTCGATTTTGGTTCCTTGATAAAGAAGCAATTTGACCACCTCCACATGTTCATTTTGGGCTGCACAGTGAAGTGCCGTTATGTTCTCAACAGAATTTGCTTCAATATCAGCTCCTCGATCAAGAAGCAGTTTGACCGCCTCTACATGTTCATAGTAGGCTGCATAGTGAAGAAGTGGAGCCCAGCTAACAGGATCCTTTGCCTGAATATCGGCTCCTCGATCAAGAAGCAATTTGACAGCCTTCGCTTGTCCATTTTGGGCTGTGTCGCGAAGTATAGACACCTTTTTCAAGAAGCAGTTTAACTACCTCTATATGCCTCTCTTGTGCTACAAAGTGAAGCGTAGTTGAGTTCTCAACAGTCTTTGCCTTGATATTGAAGTATGTTGACCACCTCCACGTGTCCATTGGGCTGCATAGTGAAGTGCGGTCAAGTTGCTAGAATCGGTTGCCTTCATATCAACTTCTTGGTTTATAAGCTGTTTGACTCTCTCCACACGTCCATTTCGTGCTGCAAAGTAAAGTGCATCTTGTAGAGTAGATGGCGTTCGGTTGATTTGAGATTCAATGTCACCATCTTTCTATGAGACATCGTAGCAGCGACATAAAGTCTAGTTTGATGACGCAGACTTGTTCTAGTAAAAGGGAGTAGTGCAGCTGTATTTTTCATTGCGTCAAGTGCGGCTAAGTGATCGATCCTATGCTAAATGGGAGTAAGGTTAACTGGGAAATGGCTGGCAAATATGGAGGATTCAAAACAAATCAGGAGAGAACATGATCTGGCTTGCAACCATGACAGATCGCCCTCAGCGCCCCGTTTACACAATAAACCGATGGAGAGTGCACGGCATACGATTTTAAGCCGAAAGGTCAAAATAACTTTCGCCTTGTGTATATGTAGATTACAGAAAAACCGCAAGTCGTAGTGTTTCGGCTTCCCGAGGAGATCCAGCGCTGTTTTACGCGAGGCAGCCTTCCTCTTGGCAACATCACGAGGTGCGATGATTAATTTAAAGCCTTTCGAAAACTTAAAAGTTACGGGAAAACAGCAGATCGTGATGTTTCGGCCGCTAATCCGGGGGTATCCAGCGCTGTTTTATGCGGCCTCGACATTCAATCACAGCACATCTTTATTCTCAGTGCACGCAGCATTCAAGCAAAGACGCGACAATAACATTAAATCCACCCAGTACAATCTATTCATTTTTTTTACATGACCGAAGAAATCACTTGTTACACCTCTAATCTCAACACTCATCCACCCGGCCCCCTCACTCGAGCGTAAAATCATCAAAGTAAAGCGTACTCGCCGTACAATCCCCATGGCTGTGCCGTCCTGGCCGCAGCCCGCCCACTTGGCAGACTGCCATCCCCCTGCAGGGGAAATCGTGGCTATGCCCTAGGTGGCAAAATCAGCCCCGCAGTCGCCACAGGTGAGGCTCCCCGATTAGAAGATACCCTGTAGCCGTGTTTCAATATCTTGGGGGTTTTCTTGTCGCTCGAGAAAGTGAGATTCTTGGTTTCTAATCCTCTATTCTTCACATAACTCGATAACAATATGGACCCATTTACTGCCCTGGGGCTAGCCGGCAATGTTGTCCAGTTTGTTGACTTTGCCCTGAAACTGATTAGTACCGGAGCGGAGATAGCCGGATCGGCCGAAGGGGCAACAGAAGGCACTCTTGAGCTTGAAAAGGTCTGTAACACACTCAATACGTTTACCTTGAAGCTTGGATTGGAGGAAAATGGCCAAAATCCGATTGCCGACATCCCCGAGGGCGATGGAGCGCTTGCAGGTGATGGCAAAGCTAAAGAGCACGTGATGGCTCTAAAGGAGATTGCTATTGATTGCAGGACTGTGTGTGGCCAGCTTTTGAATATTGTGAAGGGCCTCCGTGTCAATAAAGGAACTTCTAATACCCGGATCAAGTCCTTCGCCGCAGCGATAAAGACAGCACGTGCGGGGAAAAAAATCTCCGGGCTAGAAGAGAGGTTAAAGCGGTTCCAAACATTGATTACCCTCCATTTCTTCCCCCTCCTCAAGTTTGTCCCCATTCCTCGTCTAACCTGCTATTCTTGCTAACGACTTGGGGCTCAGTCAGCAGCAATCACACATGCTCCGTGTCCTGAATAGACTTCAAGATCAAAGCCACCACCTGAGGCTCGAGCAGACAGCCAAGCTCGATGAGCTATCGGAACGACTCAAAGCAGTCCTTAAAAGGATTCAATCCATCCCATCTGAGGAAATTGACGGCCAAGACGGAGAACTCCCAGGCGTGAAAAAAGGGACCGCGGCACGAGGGCGGACCAGCCAGCAGCACGCCGCAAATACGCTCTATCCTAAGGATCTAAGAACTCTAGAAGGGATTTTATCAGACCTCAACTTGACTGAAAAGGATCTAGCGGTGGCGGCCAGAGAGCAAGTCCTTCTTGAGAGCCTTAATTTTGTATCTAGACCGTATCGTCACGAAAACATTCCTGTGGCACACGCGTCGACGTTTGAGTGGATCTTCCCAGGCCATGGGTCTCATATAGTGAAAAATGACCAGGAATCTCTAGAAGAACATTCCCGGTTCGTCACCTGGCTCAAATCTGGCAGTGGAACATTCTGGGTCTTTGGAAAAGCAGGGGCAGGCAAGTCAACTCTAATGAAGTTCATCGCCAGCCATCACAAGACACGGATAGCGCTCAAAGAATGGGCCGGCCCAAAGAAAGTTGTTATGGCTACGCATTATTTCTGGAGCACTGGAACAGCTATGCAGAAGTCCCTAAAAGGCCTCCTCCAGGAGTTACTCTACGACATCTTGTGCTGCTGTCCCGAACTGGCCCCCGATATATTTCCTGACCGATGGCGAAGAACGAAGTCTACAGCCTCACCCTCTGACAAACATTGGTCAGCCGATGAACTCCACGAAGGACTTCGGTTACTTGCTCGGCATCATTCGATGCCAGTCAAGTGCTGCTTCCTTATCGACGGCCTTGACGAATTTGACGGGGACCATTATAAGCTTTGCCAACTCCTAAAGGAGCTCTCCTTGTCGGCAAACCTTAAATGTTGCGTTTCAAGTCGTCCATGGAATGTATTCGAAGATGCCTTCGCCAGCGATCTATCAACGAAGCTTTGTGTTCACGACCTCACAATCCAGGACATCTGGAACTATACCGAGAGTCGTCTAAAGGGATTTCCAAGGTGGAAGGAAACTTGCATCAGCGACGAACGGTCAACAGAGTTCATCTCCGACATCACAGAGCGGGCCCAAGGAGTCTTTTTGTGGGTTTTTCTGGTTACAAGGTCGCTGCGAGACGGCCTAGTAAACGGTGACACGATCCACGACCTGCAAAGACGCCTTAAAGCCCTCCCAACCGATCTTGAACCGTTTTTTAAGCACATGTTGGATCTTGTCGATCCATTTTACCACCAATACATGTCACGGACCTTCCAGATGACCATCAACGCGAAAGAACCCCTCCACTTATTGACATATTACGCTAGAGAGTCTGAAGACCAAAATGACAACTATGTGCTGGAGTGGCCGCTCGATCCAGATCTTGCGCTAGCAAATCTACCCCCTGGGCTACTAGAACCTTGTCGCCGGCGTATTAATGCACGATGCGGCGGTCTCCTTGGTTTCAAGAAGGACCGAGTAGAATTCTTACACCGGACAGTTCACGACTTTCTGCTTACCAGGCCGATGCAGGACTATCTAGAGCAGAAGGCCAGTCCAGGCTATAAGGTTAATTTGTCAACGGTCAAAGCCTTCGCCTTCCAATTTAGGTGCTTTCTTTCGGCTGCCAGCACCCTTGAAAACATCGCCAAGATGAAGAACCTGTGGAATGAATGTCTACGGTATGCCAACGAAGCTTTGGACGAAGATGAGGAATCTGGGATGAATATACTCGACACCGTCCCAGATGTTTACCAGGATTACGCAGTTACGAACAACTTGTCCTTACGCGATACTATCGACGAAGCCTACCAGGATAGTGTAGTTGCAGCTAATCACTTTTTACGCAACACAGTCCAAGGTGGGCATCAAGAAAACACAACCGCAATTGCCGCTCCTTCACGCAACCCAATAGGTCCTCGTTTGCGGTATACATTCTTCGCTTCTGGTGTGGATCGATATATCAAGACCAAGCTGGGAAGAAATCCGTATTACTTCCACAGTGACAAAGGATCGCCTTTATTCATGGCCATTGACACATCTCCATCTTTTAAACAATGTCCCATCAGTCTCATACCAAGGCTCCTCGATCTAGGGTTGGATCCGAATGAGAAGAACCAGTCAGGAGTGACGCCTTGGCACAGGCTCTTCGCAAAGTATCTCGATGGCAGCGATGAATTTCGCCAGAGTTGTGTCAACGGAGGGCGAAGAAACTCCATCTTCTCTAAGTTTTTAAGGAGCGGAGCGCATAAGACATGCAGACTCTCCCACAAGGGCAGCGGCAGTTTATTTCCTGTTACACATTTCATTCGAGACGCTTTTATTGTCGGGGGTGGGACTATGAAGAATATCATCAATATTTTGGACGATTTTTTCGCCGGAAGCCAAGAGCAGAGCAAACTACAACTAGACGAGGTTTTATATAAAATCATGCTACGTATCCCTACATCTAGAAGGAGATGTGAATGTGGGCAAATAGAGAGCGTCAGAATGACACGGCTCGTGGAGAAGATCATCTCCGAGGGGAATAAGTTGGAGATCGATATGGAGTTTATTGTTCCTAGTATTAAAGAATACTTCGGGAAGTTAAGCTCTGCATCGCTGGTGGCCATGATTCGGAACAATAAAAAACAAGTGTCTAAATCATCTCCGGCCTGCGCACCCGCGAAGAGATCCCGGGACAACCAGTCAGAGGAATCATCGCAAGATAAGAAGAGGATAAAGCCTGAAGGCTCATCATATTATAGGGAAATTCAGGTAGAAGGTAAACAGTCGGTAGTGATCGAGATACTTTAGCCCTGCGTGTCAGTTGGAGAATTTTGAAGGGTGCAAAAATGGCATATATTTCAAGAGTTATCTATCTGCAGAACAGTATTCTGCTGGGTGTTGTGTTCCTATATAGCCATGAAAAAAGCACCCCTTACTAGGCTTGTTACAGCGTAGTCAACCACGACATCAACTGCATCAGTGACAGTTTCGTACCTGATTCAACACCGCGTATACAGTTAGCCCCGCGGAGTCAGTCCCCTACTACGCTGACTCGAAACTGAAACAGAGACAAGTGATTCTTCGAAAGGAGTTGATTGATGAGGAACGAGATTTTGAGGAGGTTGGAGATATGATCGAAGCCTAAGAATCAGAGATCCATATATACGCCGAAGAGATGGACGTTCGAGTTCGATAAGGCTAGTTTAAATTCTACACTGGCTATGACAATGTGTTTGCAAATATAATTGGTCGGTAGGAGTTGTGTTTTACTATGTTTCTTACCTAAAACTCAATACCAAATTGTTTTCTCGCGATAAAAATGCTATTTCATCATACAGGACGGCTTTAGATGCGTTCCATGCTCGAGAACGCAAGTACATTTAGTATGCCGCCTCACTAGTGATGAGATATCCCGCGGTTCATTCCGCACCTCTCACCAGGCCGAACACTTACCGAGTAACACATTTTCCACCCAGACACGTAGCAAACATGTCTTGACAAGTTATCATGCATTAAATACGGCTTCCTATCTGCAGAACCAAAGCGTTTCGAGTGGAATAGGGCGGCCTCTTTCCCAGCCTTGAACTGAAATGGGCCTTCGGGTGGTGCTCACCTGAGGCATCACCCGCTACTGTCCATCTCGTGTCCTCATACCTTCAGTCTCCCCCAAGCACATCAATCCGACCCTTCTGGCCCTTCCTGGAGTCCCAGCCCCTCCGTCTCCGTGCTGAGTTCCTATGTAGCAGTGTGTTGTGTGTGAAGGGTTCTCTCGCGGTAGCAGAGTATAGTGCGTAGCGTAGCCGTACGAGGTGTAAGGTTCCACTCGTTTCAAACCGTCGAATTACTGAGGATGAGAGCTCTCTCATGATCTGCGCAGTCGCGTGTCGAAGGGTCACCACTCCTTCTCCACAAAGGGGCGACAGGGACCATCTGTCTGTTCTGTGTATTGTTGCACCAAGTGTAGCGTGCCGTTTGTCTGGGTCGTTGATCAGCGAGAAAGGTGATACTGTTCTGTTCGAGGATTCATCGTCGTGGGATCTTACAAACGTAGTCGGAGGGCGATGGGCCGACCCTAAGCCAATCTATAGCTGTATGTGTGTGTAGCTAAGGAGGCATTAGTGTTTGGGCTCGATCGTTACACTTCGTAGGGCTATACTACGCCGCTATGGTGCCGCCGCCGTGATCGAACGCGTCGTGTTGTATAGCTTGCTCTTGTTGTGTCGTGTCCTTTTCTGCCTATGGTCACAATGCCACCTCTACGGCATCAACACAACACTGGGAGAAGCGTATCAATCCGTAGAGGCATTGTGACCGCAGGTCAGATTGTTTTGAGGCTGTCTTGCTCTGTGGTTTTCAAAAGTTTCGTTCTCGCGTTTTGTGATGTTTCCCTTGCTGTCTTCGCCGTAGCGGCTTTTTTCTTACCTCAGGGACTCAGGCCGAACTGTCGTGTAACAGACCTGACTATGTTGGAATACGGTGTACTGCTTTGACCTCTTGCAATGAGTCACGGGACTCTATCACATGACGATTGACACATCTGTCTCCTTTTGTTGTCTACTGCTGCCTATTGCATGTAGATGCATATAAGCACCTGCCGTTACAGTCTTAGAACAGTAACTCTTCCACTACCAATCTGTTAGAATGATTGGTAATCAACCCGTGACCTGCTGCGCTAACAGACTATACTTAATCGGTAAGTTACATGCGGTCCTCGACCAAATTGCCAGAGTCAAGACTTTTGGACGCTTTGCGGAAAATATTTTGTTAAAAAAGAACATCTTAAACTTGATTTTTATCCGCAACCACGCACGTACAGATTGAATACAACCATTCGATTCCTCTCTATTGTTCTACAGCTGATTAAATTTAAATTGCTAGCGTTGCGGAGCATCTTCATTGCATCCCCCTGCCACGCTCTCCGTACTCACATTGGCATCCAACGAGCTCCAACAACCTCGTCTATGCCACTTTGGGCCGTATCATGTTTCACCGCGTGCGTACTGCGGGCCGAGTCCTGCCAGGGAACTTGAAAAAGATCCCCTCCCAAGGCTTGCCCTCTTTCTTGTATGCCAGCAAGCGCTGCTCGCGGCTCGACCTTCTCCGATGCAGAAGCCCCAATGCCAACAAAGCAATTGGCCCCTCCTCTAGTTCAAGAACGATCGGCCCCTGTACGGGATCGCTTTTCGAATTTTGTCGAATAGCGCACCCGGATGGTCCCTTCACTCAGGCTAGGGAGGGCAGCAAAGATGTATTCCCACGAACGGCCCTCGTTCCACATCTGGAGCAGCTTTATATCCTCTTCTTCTGTCCATGGAACCTTGCTCTTCTTTGGCTTGACGGTGCTTCATGTATCTTGGAATGTGCAGCAGCGTCGTAATTGATGTCCAATGCTGCGGGATTAATCGGTAAGTGAAGGTGTTCCGAGATCCATGGCAGTTTGAACTCAAGATTGTACGTCACATCATCCCCGATCTTGGTGCGTTTGAGGAAGCCTTGGAAGGGCCACTCCTGATACTCAGCAACTGGTACCGCCTCTGATGCCGTAGACGGGCTCCGAGAAGTTCGCGAGGCATGGTGGTGGCTTTTATCGACGAAATTCGACAGATGTCCGTGATCAGCTTGGGGCTGCGCGTCGTTAATCTCAGATCTGGTGGTCGACAGCGCCACAAGGGGGCGATGCTGTCCGAACCGGAGCTTTGGGGTCTGCTTGCGGCAGATGGTTGGAGTCGCAGCAAGCGCTGCGCGTGGCTTTCGTCGCTTTGCAAGTCGTGGGGCTTCATCGCCACTATCGCAGGTGTTATTATTGCCATCGGTGTCACGGAATAGTGGGTTTCGCTGCTGATCTCGGTATGCGTATCCTGGCGCCCGCTTCTCTCCCCATTTCCCCGCATCAGGATCGCCGCTCCGTGCCGGGCCTGGTAGAGCAAAGGGAGTATAGCCGTGCTTATCGTTGATCGGAGTTGCTGGACGCTTGGGATAGATCTCAGATTGTGCTCGGCTTAAGGGATTAGGGGAAGACGCTGTTTAAATTTTGTTCCGTTAGCGAACTGTTCAAGACGCTCATGACGCAACTAGTTACCTTTAAGCTTAGTAAATAACATAAGACTGAGTGAGATTCGCAGTGATCTTCAGTGATCCAGGTAGAGAGCTCATCGACCAGGTACTCGAAAATCTTCTTGCCTTTGCCGCGCCGCCTACAGCGCATGTAGTGAACTCTCACAACGTCCCTTTCTACATGTGGGACCAAGTCTTGAGAGGATCGCTTGCAAGGCAGCTGTGGCATCGATATCTGTACATCGTCTTCGTTGACCCAAGAATCAGACCTGTTTGGATGTTCGGCCCATACGACTCGGTACTGGGTTTTCTTTGTTTAGCGTCCAGCAAGCTGCTAAGTGCGTATCCCACGCAGTCGAAAATGGTGATTGTCGATCTCCAGTTGCTTGGCTGGCAGGGCCTCAGTGGCCTCCTTGTCCATAGGATCGTCCGTGTCGTCTATCTCTACCTGGTTCTACTAATCACCCACGGCTGGCCACCCTGCAAGCTCCCCCTCCTGCCGTATCTCTACCCCTCCCGCTTCTTCCATTAGTGCTTCCTCGCCAAGTTCCCTCCTCCCAAGTGGTTCTATAGCCACCCAGGTCTCCGCTGCTCCCACTTAAGGCCCTGAGCTGGGGTACCACATCGACAAGCATCTCGCAGATCTTCTGGTCGACTACTAGTGGTTTCGCTGCGTTCTGGACTCTGGATCTCGTCCTGTGCTGCCTCGGCCGAGCGAGGACTTGGGGAGGTAGCTGTGCGGGCCGATAATGACTCCACTTGTTGCTCTCCCAAAGCCAACCCCAGTTCTTTCTCCAATTCAGCCATTTTCTCACTTCGAGTGATACTGCCGACACCTTGCTGGTGGGTCTGATTTTGCAGTGGTTGGGCTTGTGCGGGAGCAGAAGGCACGCTCTGCTGCTCGTGAGACCTAAGTCCCAGGGTTGTCTCCTCAACATAGCAGCCCTCCTCAACGTCATACCATGGACTAGGTGTATCAATGGACTCTGTTAGTGCTAAGGCGAGTTTTAAGGTTGGAAGGGAGTTATGCAGACTCGCATCCAGTTTAATACGCCCGGTATCGACTTCACTAGAAGCGCCTTCAGCCGGCCCCTAGCACGTGCCTTATCCAAGTCGTCGTTATTATTAAGAATTACTAGTTGATCTGCATGTAATTAGCGGACCGCTTTTGCGCACAAGGACAGCTAGTGCACCTACCTCGACTCCCACCCTGACGTTCACCCAACCCTAATTGTGTTTGGTCGGCTTGCAATCTAGCTCTGTAAAGAGCTGGCTATTCCAGACGCTAAAGTGCGGACCTGGTCTTTAAGGCCTCAGTTGAGATCTTCAGACGCAGAGCCGTCTGCTCCTTAAGAGATAGAAGATTTCCGTCTAATTCACCGTTATTGTTATTAAGAGCACGCTTTATAATCTAAAGCAACAAGTTAGAACGATTCACTTTTAGTGCAAGTTTTCAATGTACCTTCAGCTCTCACTGCCATATTTCTATCTGCCTCAATTCGACATCCAGAATGGGAAAGAGTGGCTGCGAGCCTGTGTGCTTTCTAGCTGCTACTAGAGTTGGGTAAACGGATTGAACGGCTGGGTTTAGTAGTCTAAAGAGTGTTTTACTTGAAAATTAGCAGGTTTAATAGAGGAAATGCAAATGGAATAAATCTCATGCTCTTAAGGGCAGCTATTACAAAACGAAGTAGGCAGAAAGCAAACCAGTTTGAGCATGTATGTAATGTTCAGCAGGGGAATTGAGTGGCTTAAGTGTAACCTGTAAGCGCCTGCTCGTTGAAACTAGACTGTTCTCGTTTACACATTAGCTTTGCCGTTTGCAACTGCTATAAGCTGTCCTAAAATCAAATGATCTATTCCTACGCATAAATCTCAGCCCCTCCAAGCTCCTACTAGGACTCATTTATCATGCTAATCCCCAGTCTTCCTCGGCTCTACTATCAAGAAATCGGCCTGTAATCAGTCCAACCCTACTTGAAATCCAATCTACAACACCCATCCTATAGAGCTTGCAGTTATCTCTGCAGAGCCAAGCCTAAATCGACCTTCCCTTTATAGAATTAAGACTTTACAGCATAGATTATGCTATGCTAATTCTAGCGGCAATTGCAGTTCTATTAGGGTAGCACTTTAAAGCCAAACGATCCTTAGAACAGCCTTCAATTACTAGATCTATCATTCTAATATACAACAACTGCCAATCGAGCTCCTCTTAAGGTTGTATGAAAAGCCTTTATGCATCTTCCACGTCTGCCTGCCTGCTTGTAACTCATTCTCCTACTACTAGCGTTTCATATTCTGTCTGTAGGATGCTTAGCAGAAGCTTTAATAATATAATTGTCATATAGATTGTCACCTACTACAGCTACATTAAACAGAAATCGGTCCTACTTGTTACAGATCAGTTTAGATTAAGGTATTAGCGTATGTTGTCGTCTCTACCAGCTTAAAGGGGCTCACTAAGATCCTTCTTGTTACAGATCAGCCTAGATCAGCTTAGATCTAGGTATACAGCGTATGTCGCCTTCTCCGCAGCGCAAAGGAGCTCACTGAGATCCTTCCCTTAACGCGTAATGCTATAGCGCAGCTAGGTAGAAGCTGGCCATGTTGTTATAAGGTATTACTTCTATTAGCTAGGTTATATCGCATAAAAGGAATGCTAAGGGTAGGCCTTTACTGTTGCATTTACTAAGGGAGTATTGCTGCAAGGATCGTGATAGTGCGACAGCGAGAAGAGGGAGGTGAGCTGAACTCATACTCGTACCTTAGTTAATACGATGCCCTTTAAAGGAATAATTGCTATTGCAACAGTTAAGAGGATCGAATTTAAAGTGGCGGATTAAAGGTTCTAGCTTCAAACTAGCCGTGCCGTTAAGGCTTTCAGCAGGGCCGGCGAACTAGCTGTTGTAACCCTTAATACAACTGCTATACTGCGCCTTGTTGCGCAAGCTTGTATGAACAATACCTTGCTTAGGGAAAGCATCTAGTAGAGTTGTATAATAGGTAACATGCTTATAAGGAGCGCTAAACGTTGACTCCTAGGATTTGTATTGTCGTCCTGTTAGCCCTCTAAAACCGTATAGAAGCGTCAATCAACTGCCATTAAGGTGCAGTATTATGTGTATTTGAGTACAACGTCTTGTGGCAGACAGCAGTTGAATAAGTGCTTAACAGATTGGTATATGCTTGCATATGTTGAAGTTGAATTTTGCGAAGTTTAGTAAGTCGTTTGGTGCGGCTCTTTGCGAATAGGGATCCAAAATCGGCCCCGAAAGAAGCCCCTGCCTTACTCTTTCCAATTTTGGCCAGCGGCAGTCGTAGCTGAGGAGCCCAAACGTGTCGCCACTATCCACTGTGAGCTCACCTCCTTGGCTCACTTGCTCAGCCTAGCTCAGGTTTGGCTCACCCACAGCTCAGGCTATAGCAGCAACAGCTTAGGTCCAAAGACGGAAATGGAAAATGCTCATGTCGAGATTCCGATATCGAACTAGCTGTTATAATACTAACACTATAGCATTAATACAAGCACATACCAACGCGTTACAAGCGCGAAATCTGAATACTGGCACACGCGGACTACTTACTGTCACGATATAACCCTGTCAAGGGGTTGTTTAATAGCTGGCTTACCCCTAGTCTGCACTGAGAGGGTGGAGCACTATTCTAAAGTCTATGGGCTGGTCCCTCTTCCATGAGAACATAGAAATCAATACATTCAATAATCCTCATGTTCATGTGTTCCGCCTGTAAATCTTGACACTTACACCAATCCCCATCTTACTAGAAAGCTATAAATCTAATACCATAATCAGAACCAAAATTCAAAACAAGGTCTCCAAGTTTTAGAACAGACCTCCTAGAAAATTACCTCCGCCAGCAGCAAACAAAGCCTCCCACTCAAACTTCTACCCGGCCCTCAGAATGCATTTGTGTCCCTACAGCTGTATATCATCACATCGGCGCGTCATTCCAACCACCACGAGACAGCAATCGGCCACAACATGATCGACGCAGCATTACACCACTCCAAAGTCTCCTCTGGGTCTGGAACAGTTAAGCACTTGTCTATTCCTCAGTCTTGCATTCCCAGCTTCGGAAACTGCTGAATCATGACTGTAAGCGCTACGTCGAAGGGGTATCTGATCGAAGAATATACGATCTTGCAACCTACGCGTTTCATGGATATGTTTCCGCTGCAGATGCGAAGCCAGAAACGGGACGAGCACTCCAAGACATCGAGTTCAGATTCTATGGTAAAAGTAGAATATCCTACGACGTGGAGCCTAGCGATCGAGTTCGCGTTTGTTGCGTTGGATTATTTGGCGGCTGCGGCAGCGGTCGTGTTGGCTGAGAGAAGAAGCATTTTTGTGCTGCGTATGAGGTTTGTGGGACGGTGGGCATGAGTTATGGGGGTTGCTTCTGGGATGGTGGCGGGGGAGGTGCTGGGGTGTAAGGTTGTGCCAGGGCAGAAGGGGGTTTGAGGAGGATGTGGAGGGATTTGTGCCTGTGGTCGCGGGGAAGGTGAGTGAGGATGCGAAATAGCGTGGAGAAGATGCTGCTTTATTATAATCGGCGGGGCTTCAAAGGGGATCCGAATGTTTTGGAGTGATTGATTTGGAGGAGGCCGATTACTTTTAGAGAGTGGGCTCAAGGGCAGACCCAGCCTGCTGCGAAGTGAGGCCTGATAGTTCACCTCGATTTGGCTTCTCCATGAATGAGGCTGTTGGATTGGCGGGAGATCCGCAATCTATGTGTGAATAGGAAAAATGAACGACATCCATTCACTTGAGTGATCTCCTATTTAGATGTTAAGGAAAACTTCAACATAAGCAAATTTCCTTCTAGCTATCCTATGTTATGTGAGATGGTAGGCTACCTCTTCCCTTGTGAAACACAACACCATCTCCACCAATAGGCAACGGTATCAGTGTTCGAGCCACGTTCCGCTCTGTCAAGGGATGTGGGAAGTTATTCGAAGGAAACCGTATACCTATCACCCGTAGAGGCGGATTTGGAGCAGAAAGACGAATAGATATGAACTGATGGAGGATGAATTGAGAAGAAGAAAGCTAGCGAGGAGAAATGTTCACAATGCCCTAAATCTCTCTTACACAGCCGTGTTCAACCATTACTAAAGAGCTTCTTAATGTTGTAGGACTCTGTTGAGTATGTAAGTGTGGCAGATGAAATGCCATATGCCCCGCGAAAGCATTCTGCCAAAAATGTATCATGAAAATAGTCATCCATTATTTTATGCTTAAATCGTGCTATCGTATTAGCAACGTCATCACATACAAATCTACAGCATCAACAGATCGCCGTTCGCGCCTCCACCCATAGCAGGCGCATACATCTGCTCCGGCGCATGCTGATTAACCACATATTGCATCTCACCCCTCTCTACCGTAGGACTACCACCAAATCCATGCTCTCCATTTATGTTCA
>Ga0335074_10005406_pt1 | contig 17666 bp, 13 predicted proteins | sample Lox_Sample_23_FD_206715 | JGI IMG/M metagenome (GOLD analysis project Ga0335074, IMG submission 206715) | Soil microbial communities from Loxahatchee National Wildlife Refuge, Florida, United States - Lox_Sample_2.3 | ecosystem: Environmental > Terrestrial > Soil > Wetlands | place: USA... | reverse complement strand
AGATTGGTGTAGGAGAGCAACCTGCCATCCGGAGACCAATCCGCGGTTTCGGCGATGAGATTACCGATGCGGCGTGGCGATCCGCTGAGAATGGGAAGGCTCTTGAGAGGTCCGCGCGGAGGCGCGCCCTGACCATCGACGAAGAGAAGTTCCGAGCCATCGGGAGAAAGATCGACGGGCACCATGTCGCTGGAGTTCATGGTTGCGATCTGCTTGGGATCGCCGCCGGCCACCGACATTTCAGCTACGCTGTGCTGGGCAAAGCTGGCCGAGCGAGCTGCGCCAATGCCGAGGTAGAGACGTGCCCCGTCGGTTCCGATCAAAGATTTCGGCTGGCCATCGTGCGTGAGCTGAACATAGTTGCCGACCGTGGGCTCTGGCAGCGGCTGAAGCAGGACGTAGCCGACGACAACGATGGCAAGCAATGCCACGGCAACAGCACCAATCGCCCAGAGAAAACGCGGGCGCTTCTTTTCTTCCGGAACGATGGGATGCGCGCCGCTGGGCGCGGCGAGCGCGGGATCGAGCAATGCCTCCAGCGCGAAGGCGAGATCGGAGGCGGACTGAAATCGCAGGGCCGGATCCTTTTCGAGACAGCGGCGGATCACGCGTTCGAGCGCCGCAGGAGTGTCGGGCGAGAGCTGCGCGAATGAAGGAAGCTCTTCGTTAAGGATCGCGCTGATCGTATCGGCCGAGGTTGGTTTGCCGAAGCTCTGTTTGCCCGTGACGAGTTCGTAGAGGATGGAGCCAAGGGCGAAGATATCGGCGCGCTGGTCGGTATGCAGTCCCCGAATCTGCTCGGGGGCCATGTATCCGACGGTGCCAAGAGCCATCCCGGGAAGCGTGATGGTAGCGGCGACGCTCGCAATCGTCTGCTTCGGCTGAATCAGCTTGGCGAGGCCGAAGTCGAGAATCTTGATCCGCCCGTCTTTGCTGACGAAAAGATTGTCGGGCTTGAGGTCGCGGTGAATGATGCCTTTGTCGTGGGCGGCGGCCAGGCCGTGGGCGATCTGGGCTCCGTAGTCGATGACCTTGCGCAACGACAACGGGCCGCGGCGAATCGTCTCGGTAAGCGTCTTGCCTTCGAGAAGTTCCGAGACAAGATAGGGCATGTTGAGATACGTGCCCATCTGGTAGACGGCGAGAATGTTGGGGTGATTGAGGGCGGCAGCGGCTTTGGCTTCCTGCTCGAAACGAATCAGGCGCTCGGGATCGAGCGCGGCGAGATCGGGCAGAACTTTGATGGCGACGTCGCGTTCGAGGCGCGGATCGCGGGCGCGATATACCTCGCCCATACTGCCCGCTCCAAGTGGCGACAGAATTTCATATTGTCCAATCTTGGTGCCGGGGGCCAGGGGCATGCGTGCGCCATTATAGTCAGTCGTTAGGCGACAGTCATCCGCTGTTGGTCTTTGGGTCGCTGGTCGCTAGCCGATGGTCGTTGCCCCTTCCCATCCGGGTCTTGAATCCCCGAAGGAGTGCTGCGGCTTGGAAGCGAAGACAGCCCGTATAATCATGCTTTAGGCCTCTTATGATCCAGACTTTATTTGGCAGTCTCGAGGAAGAGAAAAAAACCGGCTTTCTGGACCGCATGAAGCAGGCGGTCACGCGCACGCGCGAAAACCTGGCCGAGCGCATCGACCAGGTCGCAGCTTTCACGAAGGAGATTGACCGGAACACGCTGGACGATCTGGAAGCGACGCTGATCGGCGCGGATCTGGGATCGACGACCACGCAGGAAGTGCTTGGGAAATTGCGCGAGAAGGCTGACCGGAAACAGATCCGGAACGTCGAAGAATTGAAGCGGCTGCTGAAAGAAGAGCTGCTGGCGATTCTGACCGCCGCGAATTCGAAGCCGGTGAATAAGGTGGAGGGCTCCCCGGAGGTCATCCTGGTGGTTGGGGTCAACGGCACAGGGAAGACGACAACGATCGGGAAGCTGTCGCAGGTCTTCCGGTCGCAGGGGAAGAATGTGCTGCTCTGCGCGGCCGACACGTTTCGCGCGGCGGCGATCGAACAGCTGGAAATCTGGGGGCAGCGGACTGGGACGGAAGTCATCAAGACCAAAGCAGGAGGAGATCCGGCGGCGGTATTGTTTGACGCGTTGCAAGCGGCGGTGGCGCGGAAAACAGACTACGTTGTTGTCGATACCGCAGGCCGTCTGCATACAAAGACGAGCCTGATGGCGGAGCTGGAGAAGATGCGTCGTACCGCGCAGAGGATTGTTCCGGGGGCTCCCCATGAAACGCTGCTGGTGATGGATGCGACCACCGGGCAGAACGGACTGCAGCAGGCGCGGCTGTTCACGCAGTCGGCGGGAGTAACGGGGATTGTGCTGACCAAGCTGGATGGCACGGCGAAGGGCGGAGTGGTCGTGGCCATCTGCCGCGAGCTGGGGCTGCCGGTGCGGTATGTGGGAGTCGGCGAGAAGGCCGGAGACTTGCTGCCGTTCGATCCGAAGGAGTTTGTGGATTCGTTGTTTGAGTAGAAACCCAAGAACTTTTTGACCACAAAGGGCACGAAGTAACACTAAGGAACAAAGATTGTCGGTTCCGCGTTTTACTAATCCGATTTACACGACGTTGAAGCCGCCCTTTGCATGTCCGGCCGTGATAAATTCACTCCTGAATGTCTGCTCATTCCGCTGACGAACAATTTCTTCATCGTGCGATCGAGTTGGCCTGCGAGGGCATCGGGCTGGCGTCGCCGAATCCGTACGTCGGTGCGGTGATCGTCGATTCGCGCGGCGAAATTGCCGGTACAGGAACGTACACGTACGCGGGCGTGAAGCATGCCGAGATCCTTGCGCTGGAGCAGGCGGGAACGCGGGCGCGCGGAGGAACGCTATACATCAATCTGGAGCCGCACGCGCATCAGGGAAAGACCCCGCCATGCACCGATGCGCTGATTGCCGCCGGAGTTCATCGCGTGGTTGCGTCGATGGCCGATCCGAATCCGAAAGTGAGCGGGCGGGGATTTGCGCAGCTGCGCGAGGCAGGCGTGCACGTGGAAGTGGGGCTGCTGGAGGATGAGGCGCGAAGGTTGAACGAGGCGTTTGCGAAATATATTCGACGTGGAACGCCATTAGTGACTCTGAAGGCAGCGATGACGCTGGATGGAAAGATTGCGCCTGCTCCGGCGGAAGCGCTCGCGAAGGCCGAAGGAATTCCGGCCGGGGGATGGATCACCAGCGAGGTGGCGCGGGCGCACGTGCAGCAGTTGCGGCATCAGCATGATGCGCTGCTGGTCGGAGCGGGCACAATTCTTGCCGACAATCCGCTGCTGACAGACCGGAGCAGGAGAGCGAGAAGGCGTCCCCTGCTGCGGGTGATTCTGGATTCGAGACTGCGGCTGCCCCAGGAGTCACGCCTGGTGCAGGACGCGGCAACGCGGGGCAAACAGGATGTACTGGTATTTTGTGCGTCGGCAGACGAAAAGAAGCGAAAGGAATTAGAACATCGCGGGGTGAGAGTAGAGCGCGTGTCGGCGTTTGAGCCCGACGGCAAGCCGAATCTGCCGGCAATTCTGCGGCGGCTCGGCGAACTGGAGATCACGAGCGTGATGATCGAAGGCGGCGCGACGGTAAATTGGGCGGCGCTCGCGGCGGATGTCGTCGATAAAGTTTTCCTGTATTACGCTCCGAAAATTCTGGCGGGCACGGGGTCGATTCCCTTCGCGGCGGGAGCGGGATTCCGGCAAATGAGCGATGCGGTGCTGATTAACTATGTGCGCTTGCATCGCTTCGGCGAGGATTTTGCCGTGGAAGGGTATGTGAGGAAACAGGGGGCCGAGGGGGATTAGAGGCTGGTCACCAGTATCGTCGTCCGTTTGAGGTAATAGCCAGTGCGAGCAACCTACTCCCCGAGGCTCGAGCCCCTGATCCCTGGTTCCTTGCCTCGGGCATTAGAATGTTCCGTTCATCCGGAGGTCATCATGTTTACAGGCATTGTCGAAGAAGTTGGCAAAGTTACGAAGATTGACCAGCGAGGGGGGAACCGGAGGATCACAATTGCCGCGGAGAAGGCTCCGCAAGAACTGGGCACGGGACACAGCATTGCCGTAAGTGGCGTGTGCCTTACGGCGTTGGATATCACGCCGAAATCGTTTTGTGCGGACCTGGCGCCAGAGACGTGGGTGCGGACTTCGTTCTCGCGCATTCAGGAAGGGGCGCTGGTAAATCTAGAACTGCCGATGAAAGCCGACGGCCGCTTCGGCGGACACATCGTGCAGGGACACGTGGACGGCGTCGGGAAGCTGATTGCGTTCGACCGGATCGAAGATTCGGAAAACTGGTGGCTGCATATCGAACTGCCTTCCGACGTAGAGAAGTACACCGTCTATAAGGGATCGATCTGTGTTGAAGGAATCAGTCTGACGGTAGCAAAGCTGGAGAAAAATCGGTGCACGATCGCGATCATTCCGCACACCGTAGAGATGACGAATCTGCATTCGTTGAAGGCCGGCGATCCGGTGAATCTGGAGGCGGACCTCATCGCGAAATATGTGGAGAAGATGACGAAGGGCGATCCGGGCAGCTCTTTTACGATCGAGGAGTTGGTCGCCGAGGGATTTTAGAAGCAATACTCAGGTTTTGGCACCGGCTGGGGCGCGCCTCTACGCTTCCAGTTTCAGTTCATCCAGTTCCAGGAACTCCTGGATAATCGGATGCGGGTCTTTCTCCATCTCAGAATAGGGTCCGAAGAAAATCGCGCGGGCTTCGTACAAAAATACGACCCGGTCCGCCAGCTTTTTTGCCAGGCGCATGTCGTGGGTGACGACGATACTGGTCAAGTTCAGCTGGATCTTCAGGCGCTTGATGAGATCGCCGAGGAGTTGTGCCATTAGTGGATCGACCATAGTAGTAGGCTCGTCGTAGAGCACGCATTCGGGACGGGCAGCCAGGGCGCGCGCAATAGCTACCGACCGCTTCATTCCTGTGGAAAGGTCGGAGGGAAGCAGGTCGCGGATCTCCTGGACGCCGACCATCTCAAGCAGGCCGTCGACGATCTGGTAAATCTGCTCTTCGCTGAGTTCCCGAGTCTCGCGCAGAGGAAAGGCGATGTTTTCGCCGACACTGAGCGAATCGAACAAGGCGCCGTTCTGAAAAACCATGGTGACCTTCTTGCGGATGAGTTCGAGTTGCTCTTCGTTGTAGTCGGTGATGTCCTGGCCTGCGACGATGATGCGTCCGGAATCGGGCTTAAGGAATCCCATAATGTGGTGGAGGGAGACCGATTTTCCGACACCGCTGCGTCCAAGAATGCAGACTGTCTCTGCCGGGAGCACATTAAAGTTGACGTGGTCGAGGACAACATTGTCGCCGAACGCCTTGGACACATCGCGGAACTCGATGTAAGGAGCCGGATTTTGCTCGTCGGCCATGCGGACAGTTTCCGGGTTGCAAGAACACGCAGCTTCGCAGCCCGAAGCGGCAACCTGCTGCTTCTTCACCTTATCATTTCCGGTCGGGAGTTGGCGTTCTGCGGAATTTCTGAGTCGAGTCGCGCCCGTTTATCGGCCGGATGAGGGACTTGAACTTCCCTGGGCTGAAAGAGTCTGGTTGAGCTGGCTGGCGAGACGGCTGACTTGCTCATTTGAAATCTGAACCTCGCCCTCGTAGGCGATGGCTAATCCGCCGGCACCTGGGTCTTCGAATCTTGCATTCCGCAGTTTTGCCGCGCTGCGCACCGCGCCGGGCAGCGTTCTTTCGAAATCCGAAGATGCGAGAAGCGCCGTCAGGATCGAGCCGGCAGCATGCTTTCCAAGATCGGCACTGAGATCGCCAGAGCGCAATTCCTCTCCGACCATACCGGACCCATCGATGCGCTTAACATTGGAATCAAGCACTAACCGACCTGAACCGTCGACGGTGGGCGTGAACGTGAACTCAACGGATCCGTCTCCTTCAGCCAGTTCGGTTTGGAATTGTCCGCTTGACGCACATGTCCAGCGCTCGAAGTGCAGGCTCAGAGCCAGAGTACTCGCCGGAGGCGTCGACATAATCGTCGCGTTGCGAAGAGACAACCGTTGCCGGCAGTTGTTTTCGCGGTCCAATACCGAACTCATAATCTGCATGACATTTTGTTGCAGGTCGGAAAGATCCGCGCTCATCTTCAGCGTAAACGTTCTCATATCCCCGGCGGCCGCGACCTGGGCCAGGCTTCCGGAGACGGAAATCGAAATTTCGCGATCCCCGATCATCACAGAACTTCTTGAGGCTGGAAGATTAAACGCCAGATCCTGGCCGCTGGCCAGGGTGATGCCCATTTCCCTGCCCAGAGCGAGCTGCTCATTTGAGAAGCTGCCCAGGCTTTTTTCGAGCGATTCGAGATGAGCGGATATCTCATCTTTAGCTTCCGAGCTAATCGCCCGCTCCAGGTGTTGCTGCTCTTGTTCAAGATCGGAATCCGCTTTGTCGAGCCGCTTCGTGAGATCCTTAAGACCGGACTTCTGGGGCTCTGAGAATCCTTGCTGAAACCTGCGGTTCTTGGCGCGGGCATCCTCGAGGACTTGATCGAGTGCCGAAAATGCCGGGCGACTGTTCTTATCCGATTTGCGCTGGATGAACCCGAGCTGCTCCTGGGCCGCCGCTGTGGCGTTCACGAGTGTCTGGAATTCGGCAATTTGCTGGGTGGTAGCTTGAACCGCCAGCGCGTGATTGAAGTCTTTGAGCGTGTCTTTTTCTTCCACGCCATCGGGACGACTCATGCCTCCGGGCATATTCGATCCCATATGCTCGTGCCGTTGCGCCACGGCAAATGGAACGCAACGCAACAACAGGACCGTGAACACTAACCCCCGTGAGACATGGAAAAATGCCTCCGTGCGAAACATGAATTCCTCTCCGGATCGAACCGCAAGAACACCGATTCCTGACAGGACGGACATCGATCCATGTGCCCTGTAAAGCGCTCGGAATACTTAGCTTGTCTCAGACCGGCGAAAAAGAAAACAGAATTTACAGTTCTTTGCAAAAGGCCAACCCTAAGTGGATAGGCATTGCGGTACATGCAAACCGCCCCGGCATTCCTTACCGCGAATGCTGTATCCCGTTCTCGGGCGAGAACCAGGTTTCCCTGATCGAAGAAACCTGCGGCTGAAATCGCACGAATCGCCTCCCATTACGCTTTGCCGTCAACCGCCCACGAAAGGCGGTCATCCTAAGAAAGCCAACTTTGCACGAATGGCGAGCGCACTCGCGTGAATGAGGAGTGAGGTGCGAGGAGGTCAAATATGGCGGAAAGAAATTTCAACGATCCGGAGAAACGCGACGAATATCGACGGCAGTTGGAGGATGAACGGAACCTGCCTCCACGAAGCCTGCAGTCAGGTCCTCCGATCTCGCCGCGTCCCCGCCGCGGCGCAGGGGCGATGTGGTGGTGGCTGCTGTTTCTGGCCGTAGTAATCGCCTGCATCTGGCTGATCCCGTGGGGAACGCGACACAACACGGGCACGAATGCCGCCGTCAAGCCGGCCGCCAGCACCCCATTGCCGGAGAACGCAAATAGTAAGAACACCAATGGATACGCTACCAATCCAGCGACCGAGGGAGCTGCGCCTCAGCCGACAACTGTCGGAGATCTGACGGCAAATCCAAAATCGTTTGAAGGGACAAACGTGGTTGTGCGGAAAGCCACAGTCGAGCAGCGACTGGGAAAATCCGCCGTCCTCATTGGCCCGGGAACCGGTGCGCCAGACGCCCAACAGTCGGTCACCGTGTTGCTCCCGGCCAATCAGTCGAACGCAGACCTGCGCCATGGCTCGAAAGTCCAAATCACTGGAACTTTGACCGCCGCTCCTGCCAGCAGCGACAATCTTGGCCTGACAGATACCGAGGCGCAGCATATGAGGCAACAGGGATTTTACCTGCGCGCTTCAGCCATTGCCCCAACCTCGGAAGTCGGGGGTGGCGGAGGCGGACGGTAGTAACTGCATTTCAACGCTCGGCGGTTGCCGACAAGGCATCGGGGCCGCGGACGCTCCCCGCATTTCGTTCGTAAATATTTTTCTCGGGGCAAACTATTTTGATGTTTTCTTCGTTTTCTTCTGACTTCCGTCCACCCCCCACAGGCGCATGTGACATTTGCGGCACATGTCTTTGGTTTCTGTATTTTGATTCAGAGCGTCCTCCGGGATCTCTGCGCCCGCCTTCAAAAGATGCGCCTGCGTGCCGCCATGCGCACGATGACAGCTCGTGCATGACATTTCGTTCCCGGTCAGCGGATCGATGACTCCGGCCACCGGATGACGGGCATACGGATGCCCAATCCGGTTGTCACTGCTAAGTGTAATCGTTGGCAAGTAGCGCGAGGCAACGCTCTGCGGATTTTGCAGATGACATCGAAGGCATAGCTCGTTGACGCCTGCCCGCAGCAGGTGAGCGTTCGACGAGACATGGGGCGAATGGCACCGCGTGCACATCGCCGACTCATACGGCAGATGCGTGTTAGCGAAGTTCTCCGCCTGGTGGCACTCCAGGCACAGCATGGACCTTGTGGGCTTTTGCTCAATGAAGACTGCATCGTCGCGTTTTTTGATGACGTGGCACGCCAAGCATCCTTGCTGGAGAGCCGCGTGTACATACTTCCCTTCCGCGTGATCGGCATGGCAATCCGCGCACGGGGACTGAGCATCCACGTCTGGATGCCCGCTTGCACGGCAGGGCGAAGGAAATGCCAGAATCGCGGTCATGAAGAAAAATCGGAATGCTCCCGATCGCATCATCGAGATGTCCGGTCAACGGCTCTGGGCTTCGGCAGCAATCCCGGACCCAGTCTTCAATCGAACCAGATAGGGTGAGAACGGTGTGACTTCCAGGGCCAGCTTGTCTTTGGGCGAGTAAATTCGCGGAGGCCGCGCCTTCACGAACTTCATCTGTCCCGCCCAGGGATCGAGCTTCACGCGGCTGCCGAGAGGCAAGGCGGCAATCTGCTGCGGATTTTCGAGATCCAATGCTGGTGCAGCGTCCGCGACAGCGCTCATAAACGAAACCCGGTTGTCGGTGATCAGGCTCTCCCCAAGATTCGCTTTGATGAGGTTCGGAACCTTGTGGCTATACTTCGCCAGCGCTTTCAGAAAAAGTCCCGCCTCGGCGAGATTGTTCTTGTAGGGCGAGTTCGACAGAATCGTCATGCCCAGTGCGTCTGCCTCGGATTCCTGCTCGGGCGTATGCTTGAAATCAAACAACGGCAACTGCTTCAGCGTGGGCACAACCATGCGGTCGTTGAAGGCGAAAGTGGTGTCGAGTTCATGGCCGAGAACCGCGTGCGCCAGCGCGTGCGAGAGGATTGCCGCCAGCGCGGCCTCGTTGGGCAGCGCATCGAGCAGGCCGCGGCTGACCAGAATGGTGTGCCCGATCGTCACCACTTCGATAGGAGTCGTCGCAAGAATTCTGCACCGGACTTCGGGATCGAGTTCGATTTTGTTGGTGACCTCGAGGTTGTTGATTACAGTCTCCAGAACCTTGTCGACTTCGCCCCCGGGTACAACCAGTCCCAGTTCTTCGAGCTTGGAGATGACGTTGTCTTCCGCTCTCCGCTGCCATGCTCTTTGAATGTCGAGGGGGCTCTGATCGGGATGATCCGAGAGATCTTTCGCCGCATTCGGGTCAACCGTAATTTCCGAGAACTCCGACAGCTTTCCGGCGGGCGAGAGGTTGTACCCCCAGAGCCGCGTCTGAGCCTTGAGGTGAGGATTGTGCGTTTGCGGCTTGTTGGAATCGAATTCTTCCGAATAGACGACGGCCGGCAACCAGCCTCCGTCGCGCAGATTCATCCGCCAGCTGTCGATGTGGAACGTCCCGTAGCTGCCATTAAAGCGGACGATGTTGTAGTTCTCGTCTTCGACCCAAATCACGCCTTTGAATCGGCTTGCTTGCTTCTTGTGAGGACTTACTTCAAATACCAGGCACCTGACCTCGCCGAGGAATTCCCGCTGCATGAAGCGAAACTCGTAATTCTTGCGGTCGAAACCGTTGCGATCCACAAAAATCATGCTCGAGAATCCCACGGGACTGAGCGAATAGAGTTTTGAAAATGCTCCTGCCATTCGCTCCACGAGCCGCTTATCGAGGAAGAACTCTTCTTTGGTCTGCTGAAACTGCACCCGGCCCAGAAAGTATCGGTCTTCCGCAGGAACGAATCCGAGCATAGGGTCGGGCTGCATGCGCTGCAGGTAGGTTTCAACCATAGGGCTGTAATTGCGCATGGTGTCTGAAAGCGCGCGTTCGTTCGCGACAATCCGATCGACGACCGGGCCGGCGTCAAACTTAGGCTTTTCTGAAAAACACATTGCCGAGGAGAGGAATACCGCCACGAGGAGCAAGCAGGAGCGGCGAGTCATGATCGCCTCCTATGCGAAATCTGCTGATCCTGGGCGCGATTGCGATTTCAGACCATCTTCCGCGAAACGGCCTGAATTCAATCCCGGACCCGAATCGAGGGGAGAGACTCGTATGGAATCATGCGGGAAAGATCCCATCCGGACGAATGCGAATACCTCGATTCCAGCGCTCAGGGGAACATTTGGGGGAAGTGAGACGAATGTTATCCGCACCGCAGAAATTGGCAGTGTGGCTACGCACGCAGAAGCGTGACGGTGGTCATAGCGAGAAAGGGATATTTTTCAGTTCTTTTGGGCGGTCTGCTTATTTCCGTGCGCCTTGGCTTCGGCGATCAGTTTCTCGACCACGTCCCTGTCCTTAAATCCGGGGTTGGATTTCAGCAGCTGCTTCCAGGCCGCGACCGCGCCGGCCGTATCGCCCTTACCCTTCCATCGAATCAGGCCGAGATTCAGCAGCGTGCCGGCGTGCTTCGGATCGTATGTGAGGGATTTCTCCAGTTGCGCAAGGGCACCATCCACATCTCCCTGGTAGTACAGGCACGAAGCCAGATCGGTTCGAGGTCCCACATTCGCGGGGTTGGCCTCAAGCGATTTCTGATAATAGCTGGCCGCCAGCTGGAACTGATGCGTCATGCGATAGAGATTCGCCACCTGGTTCAGCAGGTCCGCATTTTTGGGATCGGCCTTGAGCTTCTCCAATAGAGGTTCCGCCTGCTTGTCCGCCATGCGTTTCATGTCGTCGAGCGACGGCATCTGCTGTGTACCCCCAGTGGGCGTGACCGGCGCGGCCTGTGACGGAACCGGCGCTGCGGCAGGGGCCACCGGTGCCGATCCGCGGACCAGATAGCCCACGAGAACACCGATCAGCAGACAGATCACGGCCATGACGTACGCCTGCCAGGGTCGCCAGCCAGCACTGGAATTCGGAAACTCGCGGTATTCGCTCATTCAAGAGCATGGGAGCATTTCGCGTACCAGACAAACAGGTTCCCGCAAGCAGTTGTGTCCGCACGACTTATGCCCGCCCTCCGATTGTGAAAGGAGTCGCTCGCGGGCCAAAACCCACGCCTGCCTGCGAGAAAAAGCGCACCAGCAAGATTCGATAAGCGCTTCCCGATTTGCGAAGCCGTCAATATGACGTTCGTAATTGCGGGATACCTTTGCGCACTGGAGTCCTCGGCCGGCATGTCGAAGTGCCCAGTAATGGCACTGCTGTCTCATCGGCAAGGCTGGTCGTTGGCGGTTCTGCTTACGGTTTTTCCGCTCGTTTGCGCCTCCGACAACACGAACGATTCCCCGCCCTCCACCTTTTACACGTGCGCTTCCGAGGTTCGTGTTTCATTTTTCGCGACCGACGAGAACAATCATCCGGTCAGTGAAATTGGGAAGGACGACTTCGCGGTCGTGGACAACGACGAAGTCATCCGCAATTTCCGCAGCCTCGCACGATCGAACGAGACTTCATTGGATGTCGTGATTCTGCTCGACGCCAGCGGCTCGATGAAATCCCGCTTTCAGCAGACGATGCGTGATGCCGCTTCGCTGGTTTCGAGCGCCGAGCTTGCCGATGCGCACATCACGGTTATCCGCTTCGCGGGCCTGGCGCCCGACGTGCTGTGTTCCGGAGATTGCCGCACCACGGCGGCCCAGGAAAAACTTCTCGCTTCAGAGCCCTCCGGAGCTACGCCGCTCTATGACGCTCTCGAATACACAGCTGCCCTGATCTCGCGACAACAGGCGCCCGAAGCTCGCCGGCTGCTTCTGCTGTATTCCGACGGCGACGATACGGTCAGCAAGACTGCTCCACGCGACGCGCTCGACTCGGTAGTCGCCAGTGGTGCCCTGCTTTACGCAATCAACATCAACCGCTCCGAGAACTCTTCGGGTGACGCGGTTCTTGAACAGCTCGCCCGTGCTACAGGCGGGCGAGCTTTTTCAATCAACAACGGCTCGGTGCCGATTCTCCAATCCATTTTGCAGGACCTGCGCGCCTCTTACATCGTTTCCTATCAACTTCCCAGCCACCGCGCTGGATTTCACTCGCTTCGCATTCTCCCCAAACACAACCTGAACCTGCGCTTCCATTGCCGGAGAGGATATTTCTATGGAGAGAAGGACTGACAACAAAATTATGAAACACATCTTGTTGCTGGCGCTTGCTATTTGCAGTGTTCCTTTCGCCTCAGCGGGAATCTATCAACAGGGCACGGTGATCCGCATGCGTATGGGAGATTGCCTGCCCGTCCGTCACGGATTTATGGTCGCCTTTGGAGGCCAGCCGATGCAGACTGAGCCCGAAGTCTGCCCCGAATACACTCTTGTCTCCGACAAAGTCGTCTTCGTCATCGTCGGCTCTTCCTCAGACCAGCTGGTCCCGTTGGCAGATGTCGTGGACTTTCGCTTCCACAAAAACGAGCTGGCCATGCGCCTGGATGACGCTCGCCACGAGACCAAATTCGCGATCAAAGAAATGGTCCTCCGCTCGGAATGGGACCTCGTACAAAAACACATCACCGATGAGCTGAACTCCCCACATCGCGGCGCCGACAGCGACGTCGCTTTGCGCACCCGGGAATAGTTAACGGTGTATGGGGTTGGCGATCGGCTTGGGCTTGAACTGATTCGACGCCCCCGTCAGTGGTGTCACTGTGCCATCGTAATTGTGGCTGTACATGTGGCACGTAAGCGTGCAGGTGTTCGTGGCCCGGTTATAGGCGATTCCCATTGCGCCGCTCGAATTGAGGACGTTAGGCGCAACGACGTTGGTATCGAAATTCACGAGGCGTTCGCCCGAAACCGTCGCCGAGGTCGCGCCCATTCCGTGCCCCGTATGGCATACGGAACACGAGATTCCAACCGTGCTCACGTGATTTGAGTGATAGAGGAAGGTGGCATTCGAGAATACGTTCGACAAGTCGTGGCATTTTCCGCATAACGCCCACGGCCCTGGCGCTCCGCCTCCGGCGCTGGTTTGAGCTCCGGGAAACAATGTTGACGACAGAATCGGGCTGCCCGGCCCGCCTGCGGGAAAAATTCCCGGAGCCACCTGGCTCATCTCATAGCGCCGCTCGAACAGATGCGGGTAAATCGATCCGTGCGGGCCGTTCGGTCCCGTTCCACCAAACTCGCGGTTGTCGTCGCTGTTGTGGCAATCGGAGCAGAAAATCTGTGTCCCCATCGTCCGCCCCTGCGTAACTCCGTCGAGCTGCAACATTCTCGTCAGCAGACTTGGCTGAGGATAGGGCGACGCACTCGGATGCGTCACCGGATGGCTCGAGGTCGCCGTCGTCGCGAACTGAGGAATCATGTTCATCGGATCCGCAATATTGGACACGTACCACAGCGGGAGATATCCGAAGGCGGACGACGTCGGCTTGCCCGAGCTTGTCCCGTGGCAGCGCAGGCAGCTCTCGTACTGATTCTGCGCTGGAAAAATCGTACTGATTCCGTCGGTCGCCGAGATTCCATTGACGTTCGCCTGGGAAACTCGAATCTGCGGCGGATTCGGGAAATTGCTTCCCACGGCCTGCGACCCGTGCGGATTGTGGCAATCCACGCAAGTCGCGTGGCGATTGTTGTTCAGCAGCACCGCTTCAGCTGTGTCGTGCGTATTCGTTCCGGCAGGATAAGGATGGTACGACGTCTTCGAGAATTCCGCGTATACGTTGGGCAGCGCCGGGCTCACATTGTTATTGCCGTTGTGACATGAAATGCAATTCTGCGTGGATGCATCCATCGTCGAGATCGCCGGGGTGGCGCCGCGCAGCAGCCGCGCTGGACCGGTCGCATTGTGCTCAGTGTGACAGCTCGTGCAGGCATTGGCGCCCACCGTGGTGTACGGCCCCACATAAGCCGTAGACAGCGTCAGGTTGGATGCAGTCGCATGAATGCTTGTCGGCCACGGAACCAGCGGATTCGACTCGTTGTTTACCGTGCGCGCCGTCGTCCCGTGGCACGCCAGGCACATCGCGCCTCCAGAACTGTCACGTACCAGGAAATTCAGTGACACCGTGTCGCCATTTTCCACGTGAGGATTGTGGCAGCTCTCGCATTCGACGTTGCCGTTGATGAGAACCACTTTCTGCTGCGGATCGGCGGTCTGCCCACTCGCCACGATGCTGGCCACCAGGTCCGCCGAATCCTTGATCTGGAGAAAGCTGAAGGGATGTGAATTCTGCAGGGCCACCCCAAAGACATCCTGCGAATTCATCTTCCCGGTCATCTGGATCTGCCCATACGGCAGAGTCTGCCCCGGAGCGACCGTGCCGTCGTGGCAACTCAAGCACAGACTGCTGGGCGCAGCGATCGGAGGCTGCACCATCGTCTGATTTGTGGTCGTCGTGCTGCTGTAGAGGTTGTACGTTTGGGAGGAATAGGTCTGCGCCCAGAGCGGCCCCTTGCCGATTCCCGAGTGAGGAGCGTGGCAGTACTGGCAGGGAGGCAAGGCGCCCCCCTTGATCGGCGACTGGCCGCCAGGAGAAAGATCATGCGCTCCCAGCACATCGCCAGTAAATTGCGCTTGCATACTGCCGGCCAGGACCAGCAGAGCCGCAATCAGCCACCACCGCTTCATCCTACTGCCCCCCGCTTCCTTCATGCTTCGCAAAATAATGGAACACTTGCACGCGGCTGTTGTAGGAATCGACCACGTAGACCATGTCGTTGTGATCGATGAATAATCCAGCCGGCAAACTGAATGTGCCGGGCGCGCGTCCTCTCATTCCGAAGTAATAAAGAAGATCGCCCTGCTGATCGAAAACTTGAACGCGATCCCACGCTGCATCCACGACATACAGATGATCTTCGCTATCGAACCCGATTCCCTTCGGACGAAAAAAGCTTCCCAGTTGGTCGCCCAGACTTCCCACCGAGTACCTAAACTTTCCGTCGCGGTCGAAGACCTGCACGCGGAAATTCATCGCATCCACGACGGCGAGGTCCTGCCCATGAACGATGATCTCTGTCGGAAAGTTGAATTCTCCCGGCTGTGTTCCCTTTTTCCCGATGCTCTTCAGAACCTCGCCCTTCATATCGAGGACGAATACCTTATCGCGCAACGTATCGCTCACATAGATACGCTGCGCCGCCGAATCGACCGCGATTCCTGTTGGACGCTTGAAGTATCCCTCGCCGCCTTTCAATGCCCCGATGTAGCGCTTGAACTTGCCGCCCGGTTCATACACGAAAACACGCCCGGTTTCGGAATCGGTCACGTAAAAATTGTCATCGGCATCGACGGCCACACACTGCGGCGAAATCAGAGAGTTCTCATCTTTATCGCGGCGGGTGATGAACTTGTATTTGTGATCCGGAAAGTCGAAGAGGTGAACGCCCATCGCTCCCGGATCGGTTACCATCACTCGCCCGTGGGAATCTACCGCGATGCTATAGGGACGAATCGCTCGATGCCGGTCCGGCGCTCCCACCACGGTTTCGAACACCTTGGTGAAGAACCCGCGCTTGGGATCGACATCGCGATCCGTCTCGAATACGCGCGTGAAAACCAATTTGCGACCTTCCGGCAGCAAAAGATCCGGAGGCGGTGGCGGAGCGTTCTTCTCGATCTTCACCTTGGCGGCGCTTGTCGGCATCGCAAGCCACAACCCGATCATCAAGACCGTGCCAAGGCCAGCCGCAGCCGTTTTCAGTCTCCGTCTTAGAACGGATGGAACCATCGTTGAATCCCCACGTAAAACGACGAATAGTTAATCGGCGGTGATCCCGCCGTCACCCCAATTCCCTGCATTAAGTAGGTGTAGCCGCCCCCAGCCGACACCTTACGAAACTGAATTTGCGTAAATGCCGTGAATACCTTCGATGAAGCCGATGTGTACAGCGTCGGCGTCTTGCTATCGCTCAACGCCCGGCTGTAGCTGCTGCTGATGCTCCAGCGGTGAATCGGATTCGCCGTGAAGTTAACCGAATAAGACTCGCCATTCACGAGCAGGTACTGGTCTCCGCCCAACACGGGAGTAACCGGAGTCGGGGTCGGAACCAGCCCGTTCGCAGTCAGCAGCGCTGTTCCGTACGATTCATTGTAGGTTCCCCCGAAGGCATAGCTTCGATACGTCAGGTTCGTCCCAAAGCCTTCCGAATGACTGCTCGTCCCGGTCAGTTCGCTGATTCCCGTATGGAATCCGTGGAAGTTGCTGTTCCACATCCAATGGCGGCTCATCTTTTTTCGCGCGTTGGCGAGATAAGAATAGTTCGACGTGACCTCGGTCGCCAGCACCGTTTGTACATCCTGCGCATAACTGAAGGCTGCGCCCCACTCGACTCCGCCAAGCCTCTTGTCGAAATTCGCGCCGGCAACAAGTCCAGTTCCCTGGTGGCCCGCATCCGTCGACTGGTCATTCACGCCCGCGTAAAACGTAAATGCGCCCCACAGCGGCTTTTCGAAATGAAAGTTCACGATTCCGCTGAAGTGATTCACCGACAGACTCCTGCCGTATGCCGTTTCGTCGGTATGATTTACGTTAAACGTGGCGCTCACGTTTCGTACGATCTGCAAGGTATCGAAATTGTAGATCGACACGACATGGCTGTTCGAGCCGAAGTTGACTTGCGGCGCGACGCTGCCCGCCGCCACGAGTTGTTGTTCCACCATTCCCGAGAGGCTGGAATCGTACTGGACTCCTACGTTGGTGGTAAGCCGCGTCCACGGAATGAAGCTCACATTACCGGTGATCGCGCTGTTGGAACCGGTTGAATCCGTTCCGTTTCCGTCCCCGTGAAAATTCCCGTAGGCATAATTCAGGGCGACCGAGCCCCGCAACGGCAACTTGTGGGTCGTATTGTAAAAGAAGGTCTTCGAATTCTCGTCGCCGGTGTTGTACTCGCCCGCGGTCAGGAATGATGGCAGCTGGGCCTTTGTATACACGTCGTTGAAGCGGGCCGACATCAGCCAGCCCCGCAACATGTAGTTGCTCGTTAAATTGAAGTTTTTGGAATCTGCGTGCTCATCGTCATCGGATCCGAATATGGTGGCGGAAGAGGTCGTCTGCGAATACTGGGCCGTGAGCGGCGGCAGGCCCGGCATCAGTTCCGCCCATCCAATGCCGAATTGTGTGGAGTTCCCGCGGGTCGTGAATCCCTGCACATCGGGCAGACCGAATGTTCCCGTGCTGTCGATGGTCTTCCCGTAAGAAACGGACCCCGGAAAATGGCTGCCGCTGAAGATTCCGGCCCCTGCGCTCACATTCGTGCTGTCCGTCAGCGACTGACTGCCGGAGTTTTCCTGGGACCGGTTGTAGATGGGTCGAATATAGAAGTTAAGAAAATTCGGATTGTAGTAAAAACCGTTTAGATTGAGATCCCCATTTACG
>Ga0335074_10005405_pt1 | contig 17672 bp, 16 predicted proteins | sample Lox_Sample_23_FD_206715 | JGI IMG/M metagenome (GOLD analysis project Ga0335074, IMG submission 206715) | Soil microbial communities from Loxahatchee National Wildlife Refuge, Florida, United States - Lox_Sample_2.3 | ecosystem: Environmental > Terrestrial > Soil > Wetlands | place: USA... | reverse complement strand
TGGGATCTTCCCGGCGGCGAACTCGAGCTCGGAGATCTCCACGGGGTCGACGAGCGTCGGCGGCACGTCGATCAGGATCGGCGCGCCCAGCGAGACCTGGAGCGCGCGCGCGCCGAGGATGCGCGCCCGCTCGAACCGTGTGAACTGCGAGGGCTCGGGTACGTACGCGCTCGATCGGTCGCTCACGCGCGGAAGTCCCGAGGCCGCCAGGCCGGCAGCGGCCGTCAAGGGGCGGCCCACCCGAGGCGCGCTATTTACCCTTTACCCCGGGCGGGCCGCTTCCCCGAACCTCGTTTCCGTGCCCGCCGGAGGGGCCGCGCCCCGTCCCGCCGCGGGGCGGCTAGCGCTCCTTCCGAGCGATCTCCGCCAGCGCCGGATCGAGCCGGTCGTTCGTCGCGATCAGATCCCACCGCTCGATCGACACGACGCGGAGCACGCCCGCCCGGTACCAGGGGTCGTCGGCGAGCCGGGCGCGCACGTCCGCTTCGCTGGCAGCGACCCAGACCACCATCGCGCGGTACGGGGTTCCGTCGCCGATCGGACCGCCGAGGAGCATCCGGTCCGCGGCCAAGAGGGAGTTGATGTAGGCGGCGTGCTCCGTCCACAGCCGTTGTTCGCGCAGCGGCCGGTCGGGGTTCCACTCGGGGCCCTGCTCGCTTCGGATCACGTAGTACGCCATCTCGGACCGACCCCGTCCCGGGTGCCTGCGCGAGAATCCGGAGGCACGGTCCGGACTCCGCGCGAGGTCACGCGCTCCACCCCGGCGCTGCGCAAAAGCGTTTCACGAGCGCCCGACAGCCCCGATCGGGGCCGAGCCGGGGCGCCCGGGCCGCTCGATCCCTCACGCGGCGACCGTGCCGAACGTCACGGTCGTGTTCCCCACGGCGTTGTAGGACGTCGTCCCGACGACCATCGGGGCCTCCAGGTAGAACGTGTACGCGGCGGCGGAAGCCGTGAAGCGGCAGCTGCCCCCGGAGCCGCTCTCGAAACAGACCGGAGGTCCGTTGGGGCCGCAGCCCCACGGCGGACACGTAGCGTTCGTGGGCGGCGGGCCGGCGCAGTGCGACGGGAAGTCGATCGGGGGCGGCCAGACCGAGAAGTTCGCCGACCCGCCCGAGGCCACGTGCCACGTCACGGTCACGACGGCGCAGGCCGGATACGCGAGCGTGATGCCGGGCGTGCGGTTCGTAAGGGTGTACGGACCTTCCGGGGCGACCGCCGCGCGGGACCCCCCGGAGCCGGTCGAAACACCGACCACCCCCAAGAAGGTCGTCACGAGGATGAGCGAGACCGCGATGACGGTGACCGCCGCGCCCGGGGTCGGTGCGCCTCGATCGGGCAAGGCCCGTGACCTCCCGCGCCCTCGAAGGGGGGACAGGAAGTACAACGGCGATGCCGCGTAAACAGGTATCGGGCCCCCTGCCCCGGACCGATCGGAGGCGTCCGGTCGCCGGGAACGCCGGACGGCCGGCGATCCGCGTCACGGTGCGCGCGGCTCGACCGGCGGATGTCGAGACGCTCGTCGCCCATCGGCGACGGATGTGGGAGGCGATCGGCGGCTACTCCCGGGAGGAGCTGCGGGCCGCCGATGGCCCGTACCGCCGGTGGCTGCGGAGCGAGATCCGGCGGCGCCGGTACTTCGGGTACGTGGCGGAGGTCGACGGCGCCGTGGCGGGCAGCGGCGGCCTCTGGCTCGCCCCGGCGCAGCCGCGCCCGGGGCGATTCGCCGCGACCCATCTCCCGTACATCCTCTCGATGTTCACCGAACCGGCCCACCGCGGCCGCGGCGTCGCGACCGCGCTCGTCCGGGAGATGCTGCGGCGGGTCGACCGTCGGGGCTACCGGAGTCGCGTGGCGTTGCACGCCTCCCGTTTCGGGCGGCCCGTGTACGCGCGCCTCGGATTCCGCGACGGACGCGAGATGATCCTGGACCTGGAGCGGGGCGTACCGCGCCGCCTGCTTCGACCGACGTCCCGCGACCGCGCGGCCCCGCGGGGGTCCCCGCGCTCCCCCAAGCTCGCCCGGTCGGCCCGTCGCCCGCGCTTCGGGCGACGCCGCCGCGCTCCGACCGGCAACCGTTAGGAAGGCCCGGCGATGCGGGGCCGTGCACTCGCCCCGCCTGAGCTACTCGACGCTCCTGCTGCGCCGCGTCTGGAAGTTCCTCGCGGCGTACCTCGGCGTCTATGTCGTCGCCTCCGTCGGCTTCTTCGCGCTGGAGGAGGGCCGGGTCTCGGTCCTCAACTCGTTCTACTGGGGGATCGTCACGCTGTCGACGATCGGCTACGGGGACGTCGTGCCGACGAACAGCTACGCGAAGCTGTTCACGATCGGGATCGCCGGGACCGAGATATTCCTCGGCGCCTACCTCGTCACGGTCGTGATCGGGGTGGTGTCGGAGGAGTCGCAGCACCGGGCGCTCGGCACGCTCGGCACGCTGCTGCGCGACCACATCGTCGTGCTGGGCTACTCGGCCGTGGGCCAGGCGGCGGTCCGCGAGCTGCTCGCCCAGGAGCAGCGGGTCGCCATCGTCGTGGAGCACGCCGAGCAGGTCGCCAACCTCCGGACGCTCGCCCACGAGGACCGACTGTACGTCACCTACGGAGCCCCGGCGGACCGCGACCTGCTCGTCCGCGCGAACGTCCCGGCGGCCCACAGCGTGATCGCCTGCACCGCCGACGACGCGACCAACATGATCGCCGCGCTCAACGTGCGGGCGCTCGCGCCGAACGTGCGGGTCGTCGTCTCGGTCTCCCGGCCCGAGCTCCGCGACACCCTGCGGTCGGCCGGCGTCACGTACGTCGCGAGCCCGTCCGACCTCGGCGGTCGGCTGTGCGCCGCCGCCGCCTTCGAACCGGACGTCGCGAGCGCGGTCGAGGACCTGAGCGAAGGGGACGTCCACGCCGACATCCAGGAGTACCTGCTCTCCGCGGCGTCCCACGGCCGCCGCCTCATCGACCAGCCGTTCGGCGAGGCGGAGCGGATCGTCCGGACGGAGACCGGGTGCATCCCGATCGGCTACGCCCGGCCCGGCGCGGGGGGCGACTTCGAGAACCACCTCGATCCCCCGACGACCGACCCGCTGCGCGCGGGCGACGCGCTCCTCCTCATCGGCACGGTCGAGAACGCCCGCCGCTTCCGGGCCTGGATCGGGGTCGACCAGGGGCGCTGAGCGCCCGGCCCGTTCCGCCGTTTTGTAGCCGGGGCTGCTGGGGCGCGCGTGGTGCTCGTCCCCGACGTCGGACTGTACGCGCTCCTCGAGGTGTTCGTCTTCCTCGCGGTCGCGGAGCTCCTGCGGTCGATCGGCGAGAAGCTCAAGATCCCCGACATCGTCGTCTACCTCCTGCTCGGGATGTTCCTGAGCAGCTACGCGCTCGGCGGCGTGATCAACAGCGCCACCGGCATCCCGATCTTCACCGCCAACAGCTACGTCCTCGTCTTCGCGGACTTCTCGGTGATCCTGCTCCTGTTCTACGCCGGCCTCGAGAGCGGCTTCCAGGGGCTCCGGGCGGCCGGTCTCTGGGCGACGCTCGCCGCGATCGCCGGCGACCTCGTGCCGTTCGGCGTCGCCCTCGCGGTGCTCCTCCACTTCTATCCGACGTCCGTCGCGCTCCTCCTCGCGGTCGCGGCCGCCCCGACCAGCGCGGCGGTCGTCGCGGCGCTGCGCGACCAGGCGCACGTCGGGAGCACGACCGGCGGCCAGCTGCTGATGAACGCGGCCGCCCTCGACGACATTGTCGCGCTGCTGCTCTTCTCGGTCGTGATCGCGCTGATCGGCGGGCCGATCGACGTGGTCCGGCTCACCGGCGGGTTCGTCGGCGCGCTCGTCCTCCTCCTGGCGATCCTGTTCGGCTCGGTCCTGCTCGTCCCGCGCCTCCTCGCGGTGCCGCGCCTCCGCTCCGCCGAGGGGCTGCCGTTCCTCCTGCTGTTCCTGATCGTCGCCGCCGTCGTCGGGATCGGCTTCTCGGCGGTCACCGGCGCCTACATCGCCGGGATCGCGGTCGCGGAGAGCGTCGTCGCGGCCCGGATCCGGCTGCGCACCGAGGTGCTGCTGCTCCTGTTCGGCGCCCTCTTCTTCGTCATCACCGGGGCGCAGTTCGACGTGCACCAGCTGGAGGACCTCGGGGTCGTGGCGGTCGGGCTCCTGGTAGCGGCGCTGGCGGCCGTCGGCAAGTTCGCCGGCGTCTACCCGTTCGCGTGGGGCCGCACCCGCTCCTCCGCGGCGGCCCGCGCCGTGGCGGTCGGGATGATCCCCCGCGGCGAGATCGCGCTCGTCGTCGGGGCGGTCGGGTTCGCGGCGGGGATCCTTGACGAGGGGACGCTCGGCGTCCTCCTGCTGATGTCGATCGCCACGACCGCGGTCGGGGCGACCCTGTTCCGCCTGTGGGCGCCGTCCCTCGGCGGAGGCGACCGCGTCCCGCCCGCGGCGCCGGGGACGGCCGCGCCGGGCGCGGACGTTCAGGCGTAGCCGAACTGCCGCCGCGCGAAGTCGGTCATCCGGTCGGGGCCCCACGGCGGCTCCCAGACGACCTCGACCTTCACGGCCGGCGCGCCGGAGGCCGTCCGGGCGGCCGTCTCGACCTCGCGGACGAGCTCCTCGATCGACGGGCAGCCCGGGCTCGTCATCGTCATCCGGATCGTGAGTGCGCCCGCGTCGTCCCACGCGAAGTCGTAGACGAGCCCGAGGTCGACGATGTTCATCGGGATCTCGGGGTCGTAGATGTTCTTGAGCGCGGCGCGGATCTTCTCCTCCAGGTCCGGCCGGGCCTTCCCCGTCTTCGCGGGCGGGGCGGCGGACGGGGCGCCCTCGACCGGCCGCGCCGGCAGGAACGGGCCGACGACCTCGAAGCCGGCGGGGGTCTGGTCGGCATGGTAGCGGATCTCGGCGTCGCGCAGGAAGGCGAGGCTGGCGCGGTCGACCAGGAGCAGCTGCCCGTCGATCGTGACCGGGAGGTCGCGCGGGGACGGACGGTCGATCATCATCTGCGCGTGGGGGCGCATCCCGCGCTCGACCCAGACGCGGACCCCGGAACCGGCCGGTCGGCCCTGGAGCGCCGCGGCGATCGCCGTGCGCGCCGGCGGCGTGAGCTTGAGCCGGACCGTCTCGTCCACGGCGGGGGCCGGTTTGCGGTCGGGCATCGTCGGACCGTACGAGACCGGCGTCGCCTATACGCCTGCCGGTGCGGCGCGCGGCGGCGCGGTCAGGGGGCCCGGGCCGAGGCGGCGCGGGGTGCGAGCGTGCGCATCGCCGCCGGGAACGCCCGGGCGAACCGGTCGAGGTCGGCGGTCGGGTTGGAGAACGAGACCCGGACGAACCGCGTCCCGTGCGTCGGCGAGAGGTAGTTGCCGGCCCGGACGAAGACGCCGTGCTGGCGCAACAGCTCCTCCTGCAGCGCCTCGGGAGCGACCCCCGTCTCCGCGAGGTCGATCACCGTCATGTTCGCGCGGGACGGGTAGACCGGCACGGTCGCCCCCGGCACCTCGCGCGCGACGTCGCGGACCCGCTGGCCGTTCTCGCGCGTCCGGCGGACGACCTCGCCGATCCACGTCGGCTTCGTCCGGAGGGCCGCGCGCGCGGCGACCTGCGCGAGGACGTTGACCCCGAGGTCGTTCGTGTTGTAGCGGCCGATCGCCGTCGTGAGCTCGCGGGAGGCGACGAACCCGCCGAGCCGAAGCCCCGCGAGGCCGCAGTTCTTGGAGACCGACCAGACGGTGACCGTCTCCTCGGGCGCGAACTCGGCGGCGAGCGTGTGCCCCTCGGAGAAGTCCCGGTAGGTGACGTCGTTGAGCAGCAGGAGGTGGTGGTCGTGCGCGATCTCGGCGATCGCCCGGACCTCCTCGCGCGGGTAGCCCGACCCGAGCGGGTTCAGCGGGTCGATCAGCAGGATCATCCGCGTCGTCGGCCCGATCGCCTCCTGCACGCGGTCGGCGGTCAGGCGGAACGGCGGCTGGTAGATGTCGACGTTGCGGGTCCGGGCGCCGGCGAGCTCGACGAACTTGTGGATGATGAGGTAGCTCGGGTCCGAGGCGACGACCTCGTCGCCCGGCTTCAGGAGCGCGCGGGCGATCATGTACAGCGCCTCGGTGCCGCCACCGGTGACGAACGGGTTCATCCCGGTGAGGCCGAGGTCGGCGCGGACGAGCTCGACCAGCTCCGGGTCCGCGCTCGCGATCGGGTACCCCTCGTACCGCCGGTCGCGGATCGCCTCCTCGAGCGCGCCCCGCACGACCTCGGGCGGCACGAGGTGGTTCGTGTTCTGGGAGAGCCACGCGACCTCCTTCCAGTGGGCGTGGGCGTAGCGGAAGGCGTCGAACGGCGGAGCGGTCGCCACGACCCGCGACGCGCCCGCGTTCGCTTAACGGCTTTGGGGGGTCTCCCCGGCCTCGCCGAGGAACGACGTGACGATGCCGGACGACTGGGCGACGGATCGGGTCCGTCCGAAGCCGGCGCGGTGGAGCATCGCGTCGATCGCCGGGCGGGGCGGGAGCGACTTCAGCGACTCGGCGAGGTACCGGCGCGGACCTTCCGCCCCGATCGCCCGGCCCATCATCGGGACGACCCGGTCGAAGTAGGCGTGGAACAGCCGGCCGACGAGCGCGTCGGTCGGCTCGGTGATGTCGAGCGCGAGGAGCATCCCGCCGGGCCGGAGGACGCGGCGCATCTCCCCGAGCCCGGCGGACAGGTCGCGCAGATTGCGGAGGACGAAGGCGTTCGTGACGAGGTCGAACGACCCGTCCGCGAACGGCAGGGCCAGGGCGTTCGCCCGGCCGAAGTCGAGGCGGGCGCGGAGCGACGGCGCGTCCGGACGTCGCCGGGCGACCGCCAGCATCGCGCCGGTGAAGTCGGTCGCGACCACGCGGGCCGCGGGGTACCGCCGGGCGACCGCCCGCGCGAACTCGCCGGTGCCGGCGCCGATGTCCAGGGTGCGGGCGAACGGCCGGTGCCCGAACCGGTCGAGCGCCCAGAGCGCCCGCGGGCGCCAGAGATAGTCCTGCCCGAACGTCGAGACGTGGTTGAACCACTCGTAGCCGGCGGCGATCGAGGCGAACATCCGCTGCACCTCGCGCTCGAACGCCGGACCGGCGCGATCGGGGTACGGCGAACCGTCGATCGCCGTGCGCGGGGGGCCGCTCGCCACGCCCGCTCGACCGAGCGCGGTCCCATAAAGGGACGGTCACGCCGCGCCGGCGAGCTGGCGGTCGAGGTCGTCGGCCCGGGGCGCCAGGTCCGGCCGTCGTTCCCGCAGGCCGCTCGTCCACGCCTCGTCGAGCCACTGGCGGGCCCGCTTCGGGTCGCCCCGCAACGACGCGAGGCGCGCGAGCCGGTAGAGCATCTCGGACGACTCCGCGGCGAGTCCCATCGTCCGGGCGCGCTCGAGCGCCTCCTGGAATCGGACCTCCGCTTCGTCGTACGCCTCCGCGGCCTCGGCGATCATCCCTTCCGCCATCGCGATCTGCTGGAGCGACAGGAGGTCGCCGATCGTGCCGACCGCGCGGACGGCGCGGGCGAGCGCGGCGCGGGCCGCCGCGACGTGCCCGTCCTCCGCCTCCCACTGCGCGAGGTTGAGCTCGCAGTAGCCGATCCACATCGGCGTCTGGGCGCGCTCGGCCGCCTCGACGGCGACCGCGAGGTCGCGCCGCGCCTCCTCCGGACGGCCGGCGGTGCGTTCGAGCACCGAGCGGTTCATCATCACGCGCGCGCGCGACGCCGGGTCGTCGGCGGTCGCGAACAGCTCCGCCGCCCGGGCGTACAACGCCAGCGCCGACTCGGTCGTCTCGGGTCCGCGGGGGACGAGCGTGTTCGCGACGTCCACGAGCGCGTGCCCGAGCTCGATCGGGGTCCCGTTCCGCTCGGCGATCGCGAGCGCGGCGCGCTGGTGCTCCTCGGCGCGGAGGAGGTCGGCGTTCCGCCAGTAGACCGTCCCGAGCACCCGGTGGACGGAGAACTGGTCGCGCGGCGTGCCCGTCCGCTCGAGCAGCGGGGCCGCCTCGGTCGCGAGCGCCTCCGCCGCCGCGAAGTCGCTCTGGTCGACGCGCGTCCAGGCGAGGGCGAGGACCGCCCGGCCCAGCTCGGGCCCGGTGCCCGGCAGGGCGCGTGCCCGCACGACCGCGTCGCTCAGGATCTCCTCCGACCGCAGCAGCTCGCCCGCCTCGTGCAGCAGCCGACCCTCCTCCGTCCGCAGCCGGACCTCGGTCCGGGGGTCGGTGTCGGGCAGGCGGCCCATCGCCTCGAGCGCCCGGGCCAGGTGGGACGCCGCCGTGTCGAACGCGTACGACCGGGTCGCCTCCTCGGCGGCGCGCAGGCTGTAGCGGGCCGTCTTCGCGTCGTCCCGCCCCAGGTAGAACTGGCGGGCGAGCTCGAAGTCGCCGGCGCCGCCGTGGCGCTCGAGCGCCTCGGCGACCTTGCGGTGGAGGATCCGGCGCCGCGTCTCGGTCAGGTCGGCGTGGACGCTCGCCCGGACCGCCTCGGAGGCGAACTCGTAGACCTCGCCGCCGCGCTCCCGGAGGAGCCCGGCGAGGACGAGGCGGTCGAGCGCCTCGGTGATCCGCTCCTCGTCCAGCCCGACGACCGCGCGCAGGCGATCGAAGTCGAACTCCCGGCCGAGCACGGCGGCGTACGTCAGCACGCGTCGCTCCCCTTCGTCGAGCGCGCGGATCCGACGGAGGAGGACCGACACCAGGTCGTCGCCCGTCGGGCCGCCCGCGGCCGGCGCGAGCCGCTCGCCGGGGCCGAGGGTCGCCCGGACGAGCTGCTCCACGAACAGCGGATTGCCAGCGGTCTCGGCATGCCACCGCTCGACGAGCTCCGGGGGGGACGGGACCCCGTCCAGGAGCGCCCGGGCGAAGTCGGCGGTCTCGGCGACCGTCATCGGTCGGATCTCGACCGCCCGGAACGCGGGGCCCTGCCCGAACGCGGCGACGAGGGGCCGGGCCGCGTCCGGCACGTCGGGGCCGGCCGTCGCCAGGACGGCGAGCCGCGCGGTCGGGGCCTCCCGGGCGAGCCGTTCGAGAAACTCGAGCGAGGATCGGTCGGCGCTCGCGAGGTCGTCGACGGCGACGAGGAGGGGCGTCTCCGCCGCGAGCCCGAGGAAATGGGCGACCAGGCGGCCGTAGAGCCGGTGGCGGCCGGCGCCGAGCCCCTCGATGGCGGTCCAGCCGGTCGGCGACAAGAACTGCTCGAGCGAGTCGTCCGCCGGCGTCCCGGGCGCGCTCGGCGGACGGCCGTCGACCCCGACCGGGGCCGGCACGGGAATGAAGAGCGGGGGGAGCGTCGCCTCCTCCGGCCGGTCGGACGCGGTCGTCGATCGGGGGGACTCCCCCCCGAGGGACGCGATCATCTCGCGCACGACGGAGAACGGCGCGGGCAGCTCGTCCGGGAGCGCGCGAGCGGTCGCCGTGCGGAACCCGGTCGCCCGGGCCTGTTCGACGGCGGCGCGCAGCGCCTCGCTCTTGCCGATGCCGCCCGGCCCGGTGAGGAGCAGGCCCCCACCCCGCCCCGCGCGCGCCTCGGAAAGGCAGTGGTCGATCGCGGTCGCGACCTCGGCCCGGCCGATCAGGCGGGAGCGGTCCGTGCCCGGTCCGTCCGCCACGAGCGAAGAGACCCCGACGGGGGCTTATCTACGCTCCGCGGGGCGCGCGGTCGGCGCGGCCTCCGCGCCCCCGGCGGCCGCCAGGTCGCGGCCGAGCTGCTCGAACGGCGCCCGGAGCCGGGGGATCAGCTCGACGAGGTTGAGCTCGGCGGTGCGGCGGTACGCCTCCCGCGCCCCGGTGAAGTCCCGGGTCTTGAAGCGCAGCCGCGCGAGCTGGAACAGCGCCTCGGCCTCGTCGGCGACGATCTCCGCCCGGTGGGCCATCTCGGCCGCCCGGACGTACGCCCGTTCCGCGTCCTCCCACTGGCCCCCCTTCTCGGCGATGAGCCCCCGGTTCTTCTCGACCAGCTCGAGGCCGAGGTCGTCGCGGAGGCGCTCGAGGATCCGGCCGGCCTGCTCGTTGTCGCGCTGCGCCTCCTCGACCTGGCCCAGCTGCAGCCGCATCTCGACGCCCGAGAGGAGCGTGCGGCCGAGGAACCGCACGTCGTGCGCGCGCTCGGCCGCCTCGCGGGCCTCCTCCAAGTGCTCGAGCCCGTCCTGCGGCCGCGCTTCCCCGACGATCACGCCGAGGTTGTGGAGCGCCCGCGTGAGCTCGAGCCAGTCGTGCGCCGCGCGGAGCTTCTCGACCGCCCGCTCGTACCACTCGATCGCGACCGGGCGGACATCGTCGCCGAGCAGGGCGAACGCGTTGCCGATGTCGATCGACAGTCGGCCCATGTAGCGGGGGTCGGCGTCGGCCGGCAGGGTCGATAGTGCCCGCATCGCCTGGTCGAGCGACTCGCGGTACGCCCCGCGCTGGAAGGCGACGCGCCCGAGCAGCTGGTACGACTGCGCGATGCCGATCGCGTCGCCGGCCGCCTCGAACAGGCGGAGCGCCTCCCCGGCCCGCTCGATTGCCCGGGTCGCGTCGAGCCCCTCCCGGGCGATCTCGGCGCGGGCGAGGAGGAGGCGGGCCCGGAGCTCCGGCTCGTCGCGGTGGACCCCCTCGAGCGCTTCGGCGTAGTGGCGGTCGGCGACCCGGAAGTTCGACGTCGCGAACGTGAGGTCCCCGAGCCGCGCCGACACCTCCGCCCGCTCCGCCCGGTGGTCCCCAGGCAGGGCCGCGAGGTCGAGCAGGACCCGCTCCAGGTGGTGGATGGCGATCGTCGTCTCGCCGTCCGCCTCCGCGGCGGCGGCCGCCCGGCGGTTGAACTCGAGCGACCGCTCGGGGACCTTCCCGAGGAAGTAGTGGCGGCCGAGCTCGGCGAGCACCGCGCCGGACGGGTCCGGGTACATCTGCTCCGACACTTCCGCGATCTTCCGATGGAGCACGCGCAGTCGGCTCTCGGTGAGCGCGCGGTAGATCCGCGCCCGCGTCTCCTCTTCCGCGAAGGCGAACCGGTCGCCCCCGGGGCGCTCCCGCAAGAGCCCGGCGCGGACGAGCCGTTCGAGCCGCTCCGCCAGGATCTCCTCGTCGACCCCCATCGCGCCGACGAGGAGGGCGAAGTCGAACTCCGACCCGATGGCGCTCGCGTAGGCGAGGAGCCGCCGCTCCTCCGCGTCCAGCCCCGCGAGGGCTCGTTCGGAGTCCGCGCGCGCCGCCTCCCCGACGCCCGCCCGCCCCAGCATGATGGCCCCGGAGAGATGCGGGCCCCGGTCGATAAATCCCTGCGGCAGGGCAGCCGGCGGGGCGGTCGCACTTCCGTAAGGGTTATCTAACGCACCCCGGGTCGGCGGGTCCCATGGACGCCGCCCCGCCCGCCGAGGCACCGGTCGCCCGGTCGGCCCTCCAGGAGATGTCGACCCCGCGCAAGGCGACGTTCTGGGGGTTCGCCGCCCTGTTCCTCGCCGGCGTCGCGTTCTACTTCTGGTGGGGCCTCTCGTTCGGCATCTGGATCGACAACGGGGTCTACGCCGTGACGGTCACGCTGGTCGGCTTCGGCCTCGCCGGGATGTGGCTCGTGATGCCGAACCCGCCCGCACCGGCGCTGCCCCCGACGCCGTAGGCCCGGCGGTCGCGCCTTACAGCGGGCGGCCCGCGAGCGCCCAGCGGACCGACTCGGTCGCTCCGCAGACCCCGCACCGGCTCGGTTCGCCGACCGGGATCGGGACCGACTCCTCGGGCGTGCCGAGCAGCGCGCCGTCGATCGCGGCCTCGATCGCGTGCCCGCACTCCTCGCGCCCGCACCAGCCGATCAGCCGCACCTGTGTCGAGCCGGGCAGCTGGTCGACCCGGTCCGCGACCGCGAACGCCGCGCGGAACCGCTCCTGCGCGGCGGCGGCGAGCTTCGCGTCGAACTCGCCCAGGCGGCGCGCGACGTCCGCCTCGAGGTGGTCGAGCGCGATCGGTCCCTTGGCGCCGAGCCGGTCGACGGCCGTGGCGGTGCGGCCGTCCGCCTCGCGCTTCCCGATCTCGAGGCGCAGCGGCACGCCGTGGAGCTCCCAGCGGTAGTACTTCGCCCCCGGGCGGTCGTCCGTGGCATCCAGCTTGACGCGCCGGCCCGACCGCGCGAGCCGGTCGGTCACCTCGCGGGCCACGGCGTCGACCGCCGCGCCGCCGTCGGCCGACGGGATCGGCACGACCACGACCTCGTACGGGGCGATCTCGCTCGGGAAGACGGCGCCCTTCCGGTCGCCGTGCACCGCGACGATCGCGCCGAGGAGGCGCTCCGAGAGGCCGAACGTCGTCTGGTGCGCGTACCGCTGCCCCCCGTCGGGCGTCTCGTAGCGGATCCCGTACGGGACCGCGAAGTTGTCGCGGTAGTGGTGGACGCTCCCGATCTGGAGCGTGCGGGCTTCCCCGAGCGGGATGTCGAAGGCGACCGAGTAGTGCGCGCCCGCGAACTTGTCCCACTCCGGTCGGCGGACGGCCAGGTACGGCAGGGCGAACGCCGCCGCCATCCGTCGGAAGGCGGCGAGGTTCTCCCCGACCCGCCGCGTCGCGCCCGCCTCGTCGAGCTGGCAGGTGTGCTCCTCGAAGAAGTGGATCTCCCGGACCCGGACGAACGGCCGCGTCGTCTTCGTCTCGTAGCGGAAGGTGTTGACGATCTGGTAGACCTGCAGCGGCAGGTCGCGGTGGGAGCGGACCCAGAGGGCGAAGACGGGGTACATCGCGGTCTCGCTCGTCGGCCGGAGGACGAGCGGGACGTCGAGGTCGGTGAGGCCCCCCTTCGTGACCCAGTAGACCTGCGCGTCGAACCCCTTGATGTGCTCCTTCTCCTTCGCGAACTCGGTCGCCGGGATCAGCGCCGGGAACTCGACCGCCTCGGCGCCGCTCGCCTCCGTCTCCCGGATCAGCACCCGGTCGAGGTTCCGCCGCGCCCGGAAGCCGTACGCCGGCCAGACGTTCATCCCCTTCACGGGGTAGCGCTTGTCGGAGAGGTCGGCCGCCTCGACGACCGCGAGGTACCAGTCGATGAACGCCGTCTCCTTCGGGGGCAGGTCGGCCATCGGAGCCCCCGGCGGGAGGCGGGCGCGGTATAAGTGCATCGGACCGCGCCGCCGGCGGTCGGGCGGGGCGCCGCCGCGTCGCGCGAACGATTAAGCCGAGCCGCCGCTCTAGTTGCTGGGCCATGCGGCTCGTCGTCTGCGTCGACCGGGACGACGACCTCGGACGGAAGGCGCAGGTCGAGGGACCCGTCGTCGGGCGGGCGAACGTCTTGGAGGCGGCCGTCCGCCTGGCGACCGTCGACCCCGAGGACGCCGACACGAACGCGGCGTTCGCCGCGGTGAGCCTGCTCGACGAGCTCCGCGGCGCGGGCGAGGAGTGCGAGGTCTGCATCCTCACCGGCGCGGCGAAGGTCGGCATCATCTCCGACCGACGGGTCGCCGAGCAGTTCGACCGCGTGCTGGCGCAGGTCCACCCGTCGTCCGCCTACCTCGTCAGCGACGGCGCGGAGGACGAGTTCCTCTACCCGATCCTCACCTCGCGGATCCGCATCGACGGCATCCGCCGGGTGTTCGTCCGCCAGAGCGCGACGATCGAGTCGACGTACTACACGCTCGTCCGGGCGCTGAAGGACCCGAAGCTGCGAGCGAAGACCGTGCTGCCGTTCGCGCTCGTGCTCCTGATCCTCGGGATCGCGGCCGCGGGGGGCGTCCTGCTCTGGGGGATCATCGGCCTCGCGATCGTGCTCGGGGTCTACCTGATCTTCTGGACGTTCGACATCGACGAGTGGCTCATCGAGTCGATCCGCAGCGCGTCGAGCGACATCCGGCAGGGGTCGGTCGCGTTCGGCTTCGGCCTCGTGACGGTCGCGCTCGTCGGCATCGGCTTCCTGCTCGGCTACAACCTCTACGACGGCGCCGCGGGCCAGCCGCTGATCGTGCGGATCCTCTACTTCCTGGAGGCCGGGCTCGTCTGGTGGGTCCTCGCCGCGCTCGCCTTCGAGACCGGGGTCGCGATCCGCCGGATGTTCGCGCGCGGCCGCTTCCCGCGGTCGTTCGTGGTCGCGACGACCTCGATCGTCGGCACCGGCCTCGTCAGCTACGGGATCGTCTACCTCGTCCGCTACCTCGAGGGGCCGAGCCGCTCCCTCGAGCTGCCGCTCCTCGCCGGCCTGATCGTCACGGGCCTGGGGCTCGTGATCGGGGCGGGGGTGCTGCAGCAGTACTTCCGGTCGCTCGCGCGCGGCCCGGTCCCGCCGCCGACGTCCGTCGGCTGAGCGGCGGCCGGCGCTACGGGTCGATCCCGACCCGCGCGAGGTCGGCGTCCGAGACGTCCAGGCCGCACGCCGTGCGGAGCGTCGCGCGCACCGCCGCGCGGGCGGCGCCGAGCGGCTGCGCCCGGCGGGCGAGCGACGCGAGGTCCTCCCAGTAGTTCCACGGGAAGACGATCCAGACCCACGCGTCCCGCGGGATCTCCTCGGCGGAGTACGTCGGGGCGTACGCCGCGTGCGCGATGTGCAGGAACGTGGCGCTCTCGACCCGGGCGGCCCCGGCCGCGCGGACGGCGTCGACCGCGAGGCGGAGGCTGGCGCCGGTGTCCGTGATGTCGTCGACGACGAGGACGTGCTCCCCCACGACCGGGCCGCTCAGCCCTTCCGTGATCTTCGCCTCCCCGTCGGGGGTCGCCGTCACGCCCCAATGCTGGGCGCGGAGCGAGACGAGCCGCTTCGTGCCGAGCCGGTCGCTCAGGAGGCGCGCCGGCACCCACCCGCCACGGGTGAGGCCGACGATCGTCGCCGGGACCGCGTCGGCGGCGCGGACGGCCGCCGCGACGCGGTCGGCCCACCCGTCGATCTCCGACCAGCCGACCCGCCGGCAGCGGGGGAGCGCGTCGGGCATCGGGGGCGGGCCGCGGGTCCGCCGCCTACGGGTAGAAGCCGCGCAGCTGCATCGCGTCGACGACCCGCTGGATGGCGAGCACGTAGGCGCCCGTTCGGTTGTGGACCTTGTGCTGCTGGGCGACCTTGTGGACGTCCGCGTACGACTGGACCATCACGCGCTCGAGGCGGTTGTTCACCTCGGTCAGCGGCCAGAAGAACCCCTGGATGTCCTGCGCCCACTCGAAATAGCTGACGGTGACGCCGCCCGCGTTCGCGAGGATGTCCGGGAGCACGGTCGTCTTCTTCTGGAAGAGGATCGTGTCCGCCTCGGGGACGGTCGGCCCGTTCGCCGCCTCGGCGACGACCTTCGCCTGGATCTTGTCGGCGTTCTTCCCGGTGATCTGGTTCTCGAGCGCGGCGGGGATCAGCACGTCGACCTTCAGCTCCAGGAGCTCGTCGTTCGAGATCGCCTTCGCGCCGGGGAAGCCGACGACCGAGCCGGTCTTCGCCTTGTGCTCCTCGAGCGCCGACGGGTTGAAGCCGTCCGCCTTGTAGACGCCGCCCTTCGTGTCGGACGCGGCGACGATCATCGCCCCCTGCTCATCGTGGAGGATCTTCGCGGCGACGCTCCCGGCGTTGCCGAACCCCTGGACGGCGACCGAGCCGCCCTTCACGCGGATCCCGGCGTCCTTCGCCGCCTCGCGCACGACGTACGCGCAGCCGCGCCCCGTCGCTTCGCCGCGGCCCTCGCTGCCGCCCAGGCTCACGGGCTTGCCCGTGACGACGCCGGGGACGGAGTAGCCCTTCTGCATCGAGTAGGTGTCCATGATCCACGCCATCGTCTGGCTGTCGGTGTAGACGTCCGGCGCGGGAATGTCGATCTCCGGCCCGATGATCGGACCGATCTCGCTCGCGTAGCGGCGGGTCATCCGCTCGAGCTCGTGCTTCGACATGTGCTTCGGGTCGCAGATGACGCCCCCCTTCGCGCCGCCGTACGGGATGTTGACGACCGCGCACTTCCACGTCATCCACGCGGCGAGCGCTCGGACCTCGTCCAGCGTCACCTGCGGGTGGTAGCGGATCCCGCCCTTCGTCGGCCCGCGGGCCATGTTGTACTGGACCCGGTAGCCGGTGAAGACGCGGTGCGAGCCGTCGTCCATCTGGACCGGGAAGTTGACGGTCAGCTCCCGCTTCGGGTGCTTCAGCACCTGACGGACCCCGCCGTTGAGGCCGATCAGGTCCGCGACAATATCGATCTGCTTCTGGGCCGTCTCGAACGGGTTGATCGTGGATTCGTTCTTCGGCATCGGCGGTCCTCGACGGGCGGAACCCGGTGCGGGCTACTTGAGCGTAGCGTGAACTCTGCGAGACTGCCTCACGGTCGCATGCCGCGGCCCCGCACGGACCGCCCGGCTCACTTGTACGGGACGAACTCCTTCCCGAGGAGCTCCCGCCCGAGGATGATCCGCATGATGTTGAGGCCGCCCTCCGCGCCGACGAGGTAGCTCATGATCCCGCGGAAGCCGAGCTCGAGCCCGACCTCCTTCGTGTAGCCGGCCGCCCCGAACCACATCATCACCCGCTTCACGCACTCGAACGCGATCTGCGGCGCCATCAGCTTCACGCTCGCGACCGCCTTCACGACCTCCGAGCGCCGGGCCGCCGAGGCGTCGCTCGGGAGCGTGTCGAGCAGCCACGCGGCTCGGCGGCACTGCCATTTGACCGCCTCGAGCTGCGTCCAGAGGTCGACGAGCTCGAACTGGATCCCTTCGAACTTCCCGAGCGGCTGGCCGAACGCCGGCCGCTCGCGCACGTACGCCATGCCGACCTCGAGCGCCCGCTCCGCGGCGCCGATGCAGGCGGCGCTGACGAACGTGCGGGCGACGGTGAACCCCTCCATCGCGACGTCGAACCCCTTCCCGTCGGTGCCGATCAGAAAGTGCGCGGGGACGCTCGCGTCCTGGTAGGTGAGCGCCCCGGTCGAGATCCCCATCCGCCCCATGTTGTCGAACTTCTGCGTCGAGATCCCCGCCCCGTTCGTCGGGACGTAGACGAACCGGAAGCCGCCCTCCGCCGCCTTCGTCAGCGTCAGGTGGCCGCCGCCCAGCCGCTTCGCCTCCTCGACCCCCGAGACGAAGCTCTTCTCTCCGCGGAGCACGAACTGGTCGCCGTCCCGCCGCGACGTCGACCGCATCGCGTGCAGGTCGCTGCCGCCCGTCGGCTCGGTGGTCGCGATCCCGAGGAACGCCTTGCCCGCGCAGACGGCCGGGAGGACCTCGCGCTTTGCCGCCTCCGTACCGTGCCGGGCGAGCATCGCGCCCCAGCCGGCCTCGAGGAGGAAGAAGACGGCCGTCGCCATCGAGAAGTCGCCCCGGCCGACCTCCTCCGCGGCGATCTCGGTCAGGACCGCGGAGGCGCCCATCCCGCCGTACTCGGCCGGGACCGGCATCGCGAGGAGGCCGAGATGCGCCATCTCGGCCAGGACGTCGTCGGGGATCCGCCCCTCGTGGTCGATCCGCCGCTCGTTCGGCCGGAGCACCCGGTCGCCGAACCGGCGCACCGCGGCCTGGAACGCCTCCTCTTCGTCGGTCAGCCGGAAATCCATGGTCGTCGGGCGCCGACCTCGTCCGGGCGCTAAAGGGTTCGGGTGGCGCCGCGGGGCGCCGCACACGTCATTATCCCGTGGCCGGTCGCTCCGTCGATCTCCGTGGCGGCAAAGGTCCGGGTCGCGGTCAACGGATACGGGACGATCGGCAAGCGGGTCGCCGACGCGGTCGCGCGCCAGAGCGACATGGAGCTCATCGGCGTCACGAAGACGCGGCCGAGCTTCGAGGCGCGG
>Ga0335074_10005403_pt1 | contig 17676 bp, 16 predicted proteins | sample Lox_Sample_23_FD_206715 | JGI IMG/M metagenome (GOLD analysis project Ga0335074, IMG submission 206715) | Soil microbial communities from Loxahatchee National Wildlife Refuge, Florida, United States - Lox_Sample_2.3 | ecosystem: Environmental > Terrestrial > Soil > Wetlands | place: USA... | reverse complement strand
CTGTATGGGCTGGCGATCCGCCTCCTCGAGCGCCGTATGCGTGCGCAGAGCGGCCCAAAGTCGCTCGAAGAACGCGCCGCGTTCGAGGAGAAGCTGTCGATCGTGCGACGTTTGATTCTCGGCTTGGCCATCGTCATTTTCGCCACGCTGGGTTATTGGATCGGCATGGCGATCGGCGGTCTGGGCGCGGCGCCGCTGCATTAGGCGGAATTATTAAGCGGCACGCGAGGTGTATGACATGAAGCTTGATCAGGCCGCCCGTTCGCTGTTTCTGAAGGAGTTCGTGCAGGCCTTCGGCCTCTCCATGCGCTATTTCTTCAAACCCAAGCCGACGCTCAATTATCCGTTCGAGAAAGGCGCGTTGTCGCCGCGCTTCCGCGGCGAGCATGCGCTGCGGCGCTACCCCAATGGCGAGGAACGCTGCATCGCCTGCAAGCTATGCGAGGCGATCTGCCCGGCGCAGGCGATCACTATCGAGGCCGGGCCGCGCCGCAACGACGGCACGCGACGCACTACGCGCTATGACATCGACATGGTCAAATGCATCTATTGCGGGCTGTGCCAGGAGGCTTGTCCGGTCGACGCCATCGTCGAGGGGCCGAATTTCGAATTCGCTACCGAAACGCGCGAGGAGCTTTACTACGATAAGGAACGGCTTCTCGCTAATGGCGACCGCTGGGAGCCCGAACTCGCCAAGAACATCGCGCTTGACGCGCCTTACCGGTGAGTTGAGCGCCGATGATCGTCAACGCCATTTTCTTTTATCTGTTTTCCTGTGTCTGCGTGGCCTCGGCGGTGATGGTCGTCACCGCGCGCAACCCGGTGCACTCGGTCCTGTTTCTTATCCTCGCTTTCGTCAATGCCGCCGGCTTGTTCGTGCTGTTGGGCGCCGAGTTCCTGGCGATGATCCTGATCGTGGTCTATGTCGGCGCCGTGGCTGTGCTGTTTCTGTTCGTGGTGATGATGCTGGACGTCGATTTCACCGAGCTCCGCCAAGGCTTTCTCAGCTACCTGCCGATCGGCGCACTGATCGGCGCCGTCCTGCTCGCCGAACTTCTGCTCGTGGTGGGGGGCTGGGTAATCGCGCCCGCGGCTCGTCATTCGCTGGCTGCGGCGGCGAACGTCACCAACACCCAGGCGCTCGGCCTCGTGCTCTACACCCGCTATGTCTATTTCTTCGAGGCCGCGGGAGTTATTTTGCTCGTTTCCATGATCGGCGCCATCGTCATGACGCTGCAGCACAAACCCAACGTACGCCGGCAGAACATAGCCGAGCAGGTCGCCCGCCGCAGGGCGAGCGCGATCGAACTTGTCGACGTCAAGCCGGGGCAGGGCCTGTCATGAGCATCGGACTCGGCCATTATCTCTCGGTCGCCGCCATCCTGTTCACGCTGGGGATTTTCGGCATCTTCCTCAACCGCAAGAACGTCATCGTCATCCTCATGTCGATCGAACTCATCCTGCTTGCGGTCAACATCAATCTGGTCGCGTTCTCCAGCTTTCTCGGCGATATCGTCGGTCAGGTCTACGCTCTAATCGTGCTCACCGTGGCGGCGGCGGAAGCCGCAATCGGGCTCGCCATTCTGGTCGCCTTTTTCCGCAACCGCGGCTCGATCGCGGTTGAAGACATCAACCTCATGAAGGGCTGACCGCGGCATGTACGAAGCCATCGTCGCCTTGCCGCTCATCGGCGCCATCATTGCCGGTGTGATCACGCTCATCGGCGCCCGCAATCGGCTGCCGGGCGAAGACCCGCCGCCCCCGCACCACGATCACGCCGTCCCGCCGGTTGCCGAAAGCCATCCGCGCGGCGCGCCGTCGCCGGCCGAAGAACATGCCGCTTTCGCCAGCACACATACGGAGCAGCCGGCCGCCGAGCCGCCGGCCGCCGGCTCGCAGGCCGCGGAATTGATCACCACGACCTTGTTGGCGATCTCGTGCCTGCTGTCCTGGTACGCCTTTTATGACGTCGGTATTGCCGGCCACGAGGTGCGTGTGCCGCTGTTCAGCTACATCAGCTTCGGCGATCTGCATTCGGAGTGGGCGCTGCGCATCGATTCGCTGACCGTCGTGATGCTGGTGGTCGTCACGACGATTTCGTCGCTCGTGCATCTGTATTCGATCGGCTACATGAGCGACGATCCTTATAAGCCGCGGTTTTTCTGCTATCTGTCGTTTTTCACCTTCGCCATGCTGATGCTGGCGACATCCGACAATCTGGTGCAGCTGTTCTTCGGCTGGGAAGGCGTCGGGCTGGCGAGCTATTTGCTCATCGGGTTTTGGTATCACAAACCCGAGGCCAACGCCGCCGCAATCAAGGCGTTCATCGTCAATCGCGTCGGCGATTTCGGTTTCTCGCTCGGCATCTTTGCCGTGTTCGCGCTGACCGGCGCCGTCGATTTCGACACCATATTCGCGCAGGCGCCCGCTCTCGCCGGCAAGACCTTTCATTTCCTTGCCTTCAACGCCGATGCGCTGACCGTTGTGTGTCTGCTGCTGTTCATGGGCGCGATGGGAAAGTCGGCGCAGTTTCTGCTGCACACCTGGCTGCCCGACGCCATGGAAGGCCCGACCCCGGTCTCGGCGCTGATTCACGCCGCCACCATGGTGACTGCTGGCGTGTTCATGGTGGCGCGGCTGTCGCCGCTCTTTGCGCTCTCGCCCACGGCCTCGGCCTTCGTGATTTTGATCGGTGCGACAACCGCGATATTCGCGGCAACCGTGGCGCTGGTGCAGAACGACATCAAGCGTATCGTCGCGTATTCGACATGCTCGCAGCTCGGCTACATGTTCGTCGGCATGGGGGTAGGCGCCTATTCGGTCGGCATGTTCCATTTGTTCACGCATGCCTTCTTCAAGGCGCTGCTGTTCCTCTGTTCCGGCTCGGTGATCATCGCCATGCATCACGAGCAGGACATTCGGCGCATGGGCGGACTGTGGCGCAAACTGCCATTCACCTACGCGACGATGGTCATCGGCACCCTGGCGCTCACCGGATTCCCGTTCACCGCGGGTTATTTTTCCAAGGACGCGATTATCGAGGCGGCACTGGTCAGCAACAGTTCGATGGCCTCCTACGGCTTCGCCATGGCGCTGGGCGCGGCCGCGTTGACCGCCTTTTACTCCTGGCGGCTGATTTTCAAGACCTTCCACGGCGAGCCGCACGACCTGCACCATTATGAGGCGGCGCACGAGACGCCGAAAACAATGCTCGTGCCGCTCGCCGTGTTGGCCGTCGGGTCGATCACGGCAGGTTACTTCGGCCTGGCGATATTCACCGGGCACGGCGCCGACCAATTCTTCCGCGGCGCTCTGCTTCTGGGGACCGCCAACACATTGTTCGAGAACGCGGAAAAACTGCCAGTGATCTTGTCCGTGCTGCCGACAATAATGATGATCGGCGGATTTCTGGTCGCCTGGGTGTTTTATATCCAGCGCCCGGACATACCGGAAGAACTGGCGCGTCAGCAGTCAGTGCTCTACGAATTTCTGCTCAATAAATGGTATTTTGACGAGATCTACGATTTCCTCTTCGTCCGTCCGACCATGTGGCTCGGGCGCCTTCTGTGGAAAGGCGGCGACGGCTTTATCATCGACGGGTTCGGGCCGGATGGTGTCTCCGCGCGCGTGCTTGACGTGACCCGCAACGTCATCCGCCTGCAGACCGGCTACCTTTATCACTATGCCTTCGCCATGCTGATCGGCGTCGCCGCCTTCGTCACCTGGTTCATGTTCTACGGGGTGCACGGATGATGAGCTGGCCGATCCTCTCCGTCGTCATCTTCCTGCCGCTAGTCGGCGCGCTGTTCATCGCGTTTTTGCGCGACGACGAGGCCGGCATCCGCAACGCGCGCTGGCTGGCGCTGTGGACCACGCTCGTCACCTTCGCCATCTCGCTCATCCTGGTGTGGCGCTTCGACCCCTCGACCGCCGACTTTCAATTCATCGAACGGGAGCCCTGGCTTGGCGGGGCCATCACCTATTCGCTGGGCGTCGACGGGATATCGCTGCCGTTCGTGATCCTGACCACGGCGCTGATGCCGATCTCGATCTTGGCGAGCTGGACGGCGATCCAGCGCCGGGTGCGCGAATACATGATTGCGTTCCTGGTGCTGGAAACACTGATGGTCGGCACCTTCTGCGCCCTCGACCTGGTCCTGTTCTATCTGTTCTTCGAGGGCGGCCTTATTCCCATGTTCCTGATTATCGGAGTGTGGGGCGGGCCGCGGCGGGTCTACGCCAGCTTCAAGTTCTTTCTCTATACGCTGCTCGGCTCGGTGCTGATGCTGCTCGCGATCATGGCGATGTACTGGGACGCCGGTACCACCGACATTCCGACATTGCTGCATCACGCATTCCCTCGCGTGCTGCAGACCTGGGCGTTTTTCGCCTTCCTCGCGTCGTTCGCCGTCAAACTGCCGATGTGGCCGGTGCATACTTGGTTGCCGGATGCCCACGTCGAGGCGCCGACCGCGGGCTCGGTTATTCTCGCGGCTATTCTGTTGAAAATGGGCGGTTACGGTTTCTTGCGCTTCTCGCTGCCGATGTTTCCCGAGGCTTCGCACCAGCTGGCGCCGCTGATCTACGCGCTGTCCATCGTCGCCATCATTTACACCTCGCTCGTGGCGCTGATGCAGGAGGACGTGAAAAAGCTTATCGCCTATTCGTCGGTGGCCCATATGGGGTTCGTGACCATGGGCATTTTCGCGGTTACGGCGCAGGGCATCTCGGGCGGCATCTTTCAGATGATCTCCCACGGCATCGTCTCGGCTGCGTTGTTCCTCTGCGTCGGCGTGATCTATGACCGCATGCACACGCGCGAGATCGCCGCCTATGGCGGGCTGGTCAACCGCATGCCGCTCTACGCTTTCGTTTTCATGGTGTTCGCGCTCGCCAATGTCGGTCTGCCCGGCACATCCGGTTTCGTCGGCGAGTTTCTGACGCTGATCGGCACCTTTCGGGTCAACAATTGGGTGGCGACGTTGGCCACGCTCGGCACTATCCTGTCGGCTGGGTACATGCTCTGGCTCTATCGCAAGGTGATCTTCGGCAGGCTGGAGAAGCCGAACCTGATGTGGATCAAGGATTTGGGCTGGCGCGAGATCGCGATCCTGGCGCCGCTGGCGCTGGCGACCATCGTGATCGGCGTCTATCCAAAGCCGGTGCTGGATTTTTCCGCGGCGTCGGTCACCGCGTTGATCGCCAATTACAACCACGCACTGGGCGGCGTGCAGGCGGCGGCGTTGACGAGGTGAGGCGATGAACGCACCGCAGCTTTCGGCGTTCGTGCCGCTCCTGCCCGAGATCGTGCTGGGTCTCGGCGCCATGGCGCTGCTCATGCTCGGCGCATTTCGCCGCAATATGAATCTGCGCGTCGCCGACTATTTGGCGATCGCGCTGCTCGCGGTCACCGGCGCTATTGTCTTGCTGCTTCCCGCCGGCAGACTTTCGAGCTTTGACGGTGCGTTCGTACTCGACGACTTCGCCCGCTTTCTCGACATGCTGGCGCTGATTGGCTCCGCCGGCGCCATCGCCATGTCGCTCGATTACGTTCAGCGGGAACGGCAGCAGCGCTACGAATATTCCGTGCTTATTCTGTTGTCGACGCTGGGCATGCTGATGCTGATTTCGGCCGCCGACTTGATTGCGCTGTATCTGGGCCTCGAATTGATGAGCCTGCCGCTTTATGTGGTGGCCGCCAGTCACCGCACCGAGCTGCGCTCTACCGAAGCCGGCCTGAAATATTTCGTGCTCGGCGCGCTGTCGTCCGGAATGCTGCTTTACGGCGCCTCGCTGGTCTACGGCTTCACCGGCACCATAAGCTTCGCTGGTATTGCGCTCGCCGCCGGGCATGGCGGAATCGGGCTGGTTTTCGGGCTGGTGTTTCTGTTTGCCGGCTTCTGCTTCAAGGTCTCCGCGGTGCCTTTCCATATGTGGACGCCGGACGTTTACGAGGGCGCGCCGACCCCGGTGACGGCATTCTTCGCCGCCGCGCCCAAGGTCGCCGGCATCGCCATGTTTGTGCGTGCCGCGGTGATGGCTTTTCCCGGAATTACTGCGGAGTGGCAGCAGATAGTCGTCTTTGTTTCGATCGCTTCGATGCTGCTCGGCTCTTTTGCGGCCATAGGCCAGCGCAACATCAAGCGGCTGATGGCGTACTCCTCGATCGGTCATATGGGCTATGCGTTGATCGGTCTGGCCGCCGGTACCGCCGAGGGTGTCCAGGGCGTGCTACTCTACATGGCGATCTACATCACCATGACGCTTGGCGTCTTCGCCGTCATTCTGGCGATGCGGCGCTCGACCGGAATGGTGGAATCGATCGACCAGCTTGCCGGCCTGGCCCGCACCCATCCGGCCATGGCGTTCGCGTTGGCGATGCTGTTGTTCTCGATGGCGGGTGTGCCGCCGCTCGCCGGCTTTTTCGCCAAGTTCTACGTCTTCCTCGCCGCCATCAAAGCCGGTCTCTATGTCCTGGCGGTGATCGGAGTGCTGGCGAGCGTGGTCGGCGCTTATTATTATCTGGCGATCGTCAAGCTGATGTATTTCGATGAAGCGGTCGAGGGCTTTTACGCTATGCCTATGGAGCTTAGGGTAGTGCTGGGAATTGCCGGCGTCTTTAACCTGCTGTTCTTTGTCTATCCTGGGCCGCTGGTCGGGGCGGCGAGCATCGCCGCCCGTTCCCTGTTCTGATGCGGCTCGATCCAGCGGCGGAATTGGCCGGCTATCGCTTGATGGCACACGAGGTCTTGGACTCGACCAATGCCGAAGCGTTGAGATTTGCGCTTGATGGGTGCGGCCGGGCGGAACCGCTGTGGATCACCGCGCACGAGCAAACCGCCGGCCGCGGCCGCCGCGGCAATGCCTGGATTTCACAGCCGGGCAATCTCTACGCCACATTGCTCCTCACGGATCCGGCGGCGCCAAAGGATGCCCCGCAAGTCTCGTTTGTCGCCGCGCTTGCCGTGCACGACGCGATCTGCGGCTGCACGGCCGGCCTGCGCGCCAAGCTCAGCTTCAAATGGCCGAACGATGTGCTTTGCGCCGGCGCCAAGGTCGCCGGAATTCTGATCGAGGGCCAAAGCCTCGATTTTGGACTAGCAGTCGCGATCGGGATCGGGGTGAATTGCCGGCGGCATCCCTTGCAGACCGACTTTCCGGCGATCGATCTGACGCAAGCGGGCGCCGATGTTTCCGCCGAAGAGCTGTTTGGCGCGTTATCCGGTGCGATGGTGCGGCGCTTGACGCAATGGCGACGCGGCGCCGGCTTCTCCGCCACCCGCGCGGATTGGCTAGACCGTGCCGGCGGGATTGGCGCCGACATGCGGGTGCGCTTGCCGGACAGTGAACTTTTCGGCCGCTGCGAAGGGCTCGACGAGAGCGGCCGCTTGATCCTCCGCCTTGCCGACGGAAGCCGCCAGGCAATCGCGGCGGGTGAGGTGTTTCCGCTAGGCGACGCCCAAGAGACTCGTTCCCTTGCAGACGCGAAGACTTCGGCTGATGGCGCAGAGTGAACTCCTGTTCGCGCCGCTCGGCGGCATAGGCGAGATCGGGATGAACCTCTCGATCTACGGTTTCGGCGACGGGCGCCGCCGGCAATGGCTGATCGTCGATTGTGGCGTTTCCTTCGCGGCCGAAGAACACCTGCCCGGCGTCGATCTGATCATGCCGGACATTCGCTATCTGATCGAGGAACGCAAAAACATCGTCGGACTGGTGCTCACCCACGGCCACGAGGACCACTTGGGCGCTCTCATCGATCTGTGGCCGCGGCTCAACGTGCCGATTTACGCCACGCCGTTTACCGCGGCGTTGTTCGAAGCCAAGCGCGTCGGCGAACCCGGTGCGCCGCAAATTCCGATCAAGGTCGTTCCGTTGCGCGGCACGGTGACCCTCGGTGCGTTCGCCGTCGAGTTCGTCAGTGTGGCGCACTCGATACCGGAATCGAATGCGCTGGCGATCCGCACCCCGGCGGGCACGGTGCTGCATACCGGCGACTGGAAAATCGATCTCACGCCGCTGGCGGGTTCGACAACCGACGCGGCGCGGCTTTCGGCGCTGGGCGACGAGGGCGTGTTGGCGCTCGTCGGCGACTCGACCAACGCCATCCGCGACGGCCGCTCGCCATCCGAGGCGGACGTCGCCAAAACCATTGCCGATCTTGTGCGCACGGCACCGGCGCGCGTGGCCGTGACCACATTTGCCTCGCACGTCGACCGTATCCGCGCGGTGGCCGACGCCGCGCGCGCCGCCGAGCGCGAGGTCGTCGTGGTCGGCCGCGCCATGGAGCGGGTGGTGCAGGTCGCGCGCGAGACCGGCTACCTCGACGGCGTGCAGGAATTCCGCAGCGCCGAGAGCTACGGTTATCTGCCGCCCGACAAAGTTTTGGCCCTGTGCACCGGCAGCCAGGGCGAGCCGCGCGCGGCGCTCGCGCGCATCGCCGACGACGAGCATCCGGAGGTGACGCTGTCGCGCGGCGACCGGGTGATCTTTTCGGCGCGCGCCATACCCGGCAACGAGAAGGCCGTCGACCGCGTGATCAATGGGCTGGTGGCGCAAGGCGTGGAAGTCATTACCGACCGCACCCACCTCGTTCACGTATCCGGACATCCGCGCCGCGCCGAACTGCTGGACATGATCGGTTGGGTGCGGCCGCAAATCCTCATCCCGGCGCATGGCGAGGCGCTGCATCTCGCCGAGCACGCCGCGCTTGCACGCCGCGCCGGCGTTCCGCAGGTTCTGGTCTGCCGCAACGGCGATCTGGTTCAGCTCGCGCCTGGGCCCGCCGCCATCGTCGACGAGATCCCCTCCGGCCGCGTTTATAAGGACGGCTCGCTGCTGGTGGATGCCGAGGCGCGTATCGTGGGCTCGCGCCGGCGCCTCAGTTTCTCCGGCCTGATCAGCGTAGCGCTGGCGCTGAGCGACAAGGGTGCGCTCCTCGCCGATCCGGAAATTGAACTGTTCGGTATTCCCGAACGCGATGCCGCCGGCGCATCGATGACCGACATCGCCCGCAACGCTGTCGAGGCGGCGTTCGAATTGCTACCAAGGCCGCGTCGGCGCGACCCGGACGAAGTAGCGGAATCCATCCGCCGCGCGGTTCGCGCAGCGATTGCCGAACGCTGGAACAAGAAGCCGACCTGCCATGTCCATGTGCTGGTGCTGTAGACTGAGGTAAAGAATGGGCAACGGCGCGGGAACAAACCGAATGATCGGCAGGCTCAACCACGTGGCGATCGCGGTGCGCGACATCGGCAAGGCGGCAGCCATCTATCGCGACGTTTTGGGCGCCGAGGTTTCCGCGGCCGTGCCGCAGCCGGATCACGGAGTCACCACAGTGTTCGTCACCCTGCCGAACACCAAGATCGAGCTGCTCGAGCCGCTCGGCGCGGCTTCGCCGATCGCAAAATTCCTCGAGCGCAACCCGGACGGCGGCATGCACCATCTGTGCTACGAGGTCGCGGACATCGGTGCGGCCCGCGACGCGCTGCGGGCGGCCGGCATGCGCGTCCTCGGCGACGGCGAACCCAAGACCGGCGCACACGGGAAGCCGGTACTGTTCCTGCATCCGAAGGATATCGCCGGAACCCTGGTCGAGCTGGAACAGGAGTAGGGCGCATGTCGTTGGCGACCGGCCTGGCGATGTTTTTCCTGATCTGGTGGGTGGTGCTGTTTGCCGTTTTGCCCTGGGGCATACGCACCCAGCACGAGGCCGGCGAGGTCACGCCCGGAACCGATCCCGGCGCGCCAGTTGTGCCGAAGCTCGGACGCAAGCTGATGTGGACGACGCTGGTCGCCGGCGTTCTATTTGCCGCCTTCTACGTGGTCTACACCGACCGGCTGGTCACCATTGACGGATTGATGGCCCCCTTCGCGCTCCATTATGCCGAGTAGTAGTTATTTTACTTCAACTAGTTATACTGCACACCTAATTCGATTTCTGCCCCGCAAGGCGAAAAGAAAAGGCAGGGTCGAAGCCCTGCCTTGAATACCTCGTCTGGCCCTCATCCGCGCCTTTGTTCTTCGGATTCTTGCTTCCCGCGGGGTGGCAGCGTTGCTGTCGCGCTCTGGGCCATCCTCCCAAGACTTGGACCGCTATCGCGAAGACCGCGCGCAAAGCTCGCGGTATTCCCGATAGCTGAGTTATTGGTAATCGAGTTTTACAGGCTTGTCATCAGTCTACCAGCGTCCCGAAGCAAAAAAAACGCACGGCCCGACGGCGCGTGCGGGAACTTTAGACGCTTGTTTTTGCCCGCCGGTTGCGGCTTGACTGCGACCAAGATCGATTCCGAAAGTCCGATGAACTCCATGCGCCTGTCCCGGTTCTTTTTGCCCATCCTGCGCGAAACTCCGAAGGAAGCCGAGATCGCTTCGCACCGGTTGATGCTGCGCGCCGGCATGATCCGCCAGGAGGCGGCCGGCATCTATTCGTTCCTGCCCCTTGGGCTGCGCGTGCTCACTAAAATCTGCCAGATCGTGCGCGAGGAGCAGAACCGCTCGGGCGCCATCGAGCTGTTGATGCCGACGATCCAGTCCGCCGATCTGTGGCGGGAAAGCGGCCGCTACGAAGCCTACGGCAAGGAGATGCTGCGGATCAAAGACCGGCACGAGCGCGACATGCTCTACGGCCCGACCAACGAGGAAATGATCACCTCGATGTTTCGCGCTTACGTGCGCTCGTATAAGGATCTGCCGCTCAACCTCTATCATATTCAATGGAAGTTTCGCGACGAATTGCGGCCGCGCTTTGGGCTGATGCGCGGGCGCGAATTCCTCATGAAAGACGCCTATTCGTTCGACCTCGATTTCGATGGCGCCAAACATGCCTATAACCGCATGTTTGTCGCCTATTTACGTACCTTCGCTCGCATGGGCCTGCGCTCGATCCCGATGGTGGCCGAAAGCGGACCGATCGGCGGCAATCTTTCGCACGAATTCATCATTCTCGCCGACACCGGCGAGAGCGAGGTGTTTTGCGACCGGGAATATCTCGATTTCGAGGTTCCCGGCCCCGATGTCGATTTCAATCATGTGGGCCGCTTACAGGCCGTCGTCGATAAATGGACCTCGCTCTATGCGGCGACCTCGGAAAAGCATGATCCCGCCGCCTTCGCCAGGCTCGGGCCGGATCGCGGATTATCTGCGCGCGGCATCGAAGTCGGCCACATCTTCTATTTCGGCACGAAATATTCGGCGCCGATGAAGGCCGTGGTGGTGGGGCCGGACGGGGCGGAGAATCCGGTGCATATGGGTTCCTACGGCATCGGGCCGAGCCGACTGGTCGGCGCGATTATCGAGGCCTTTCATGACGAAGCCGGCATCAAATGGCCTGAGCCGGTTGCGCCGTTTCAGGTGATGATTCTCAACCTGAGGCAGGGCGGCAGCGACACCGACGCCGCCTCCGAACGCCTTTACGCAGCTCTGACGGCGAAGGGGATCGACACCCTCTACCACGACCTCGACGAGCGGCCGGGTGCGAAATTCGCCAGCGCCGACCTGATCGGTGTCCCCTGGCAAGTCCTGGTCGGCCCGCGCGGCCTTGCCGAAGGCAAGGTTGAGATCAAGCGGCGCGCCGACGGCAGCCGCGAACTCGTGACCGTGTCCGATGCGCTTGCCCGATTCGGAGCCTGAAGGCGCATGAACCTGTGCGCTGCGGCCTTGAGTTCCAACGATTGCCGGCTTGAAACGGCCAGAATCGTGTGAAACTCCGGCAAGCGTCCTTTCGATTCCGAAGTTCGCAAAAGAGGGTGCCGCCAAATTATGCGAACTTCGGAATTGGGACACCAGCCGCGGGGACTTGACTGAATGCCTGAGCCGACCGGCACCCATCCCTTCGCTCCGTTCGAGTGGATGCTGTCGCTGCGCTATCTGCGTGCGCGGCGCAAGGAAGGATTCATTTCCGTCATTGCCGGCTTTTCCTTCCTCGGCATCATGCTCGGTGTCGCCACGCTGATCATCGTCATGGCGGTGATGAACGGTTTCCGCCAGGAATTGCTCGACAAGATCCTCGGTCTCAACGGCCATCTGCTCATTCAGCCGCTTGAGCGTCCGCTGACTGATTGGGCGGCGGTCGCGGACCGGGTTTCCAAGGTTCCCGGCGTGCGGCTCGCCGCGCCGATTGTCGAAGGCCAGGCCTTGGCGTCCTCGCCGTTCAACGCCTCGGGCGTCCTCGTGCGCGGCATCCGCGGCGCCGACCTCGACAAGCTCGGTTCCATCGCCCGCAACATCAAACAGGGGACGCTAAACGGCTTTGATCAAGGGCAGGGGCTGGCGATCGGCAGCCGGCTTGCCGAGCAATTGTCGCTGCGGGCCGGCGACAACATCACCCTGGTTTCACCCCGCGGTGCGGTGACGCCGATGGGCACGACACCGCGCATCAAGACCTACAAGGTCGCCGCCGTCTTTGAGATTGGCATGTCCGAATACGACGCCGCCTTTATCTTCATGCCGCTGCAGGAGGCGCAGGCGTACTTCAACCGCAACGGCGACGTGACCGCGATCGAGGTCTATACCGACGATCCCGATCGCATCGACAATTTCCGCACCCTGATCAACCACGCCGCCGGGCGGCCGATCTACATGATCGATTGGCGCCAGCGCAACGCCACCTTCTTCAACGCGCTGGAGGTCGAACGCAACGTCATGTTCCTGATCCTCACCCTGATTGTGCTGGTCGCGGCGCTCAACATCGTTTCCGGCCTGATCATGCTGGTGAAGGACAAGTCGAGCGACATCGCCATCCTGCGCACCATGGGCGCGAGCCAGGGTGCGATCATGCGCGTGTTCCTCATTACCGGCTCATCGATCGGCGTCGTCGGCACGCTCGCCGGGTTCTTGCTAGGCACCGTCGTTTGTCTCAACATCGATTCGATTCGGCGCTTTCTGTCGTGGCTCACCAATACCGACCTGTTCAATCCTGAACTTTATTTTCTTTCCAAGCTTCCGGCCGACATGAACGTGAAAGAGACGATGGCGGTGGTGATCATGGCGCTGGGGCTGTCGCTGCTGGCGACGCTCTATCCGTCGTGGCGCGCGGCGCGGCTCGATCCGGTCGACGCGCTGCGCTACGAGTGATCGGGCGCGATGGACGAAAAAACCGCGATAACCGAGCTTGCCGGGCCGGGAGCTGAAGACAAAGCGCCGCCGTTTCTCTTTCTGCACGGTATCTGCCGGCAATTTCATCAGGGCGATTCGACGCTCGACGTTCTGCACGGCGCCGAGCTCGCGGTATGGCCCGGACAGTCGGTCGCGCTGGTGGCGCCTTCGGGTGCTGGCAAATCGACGCTGCTGCACATCGCCGGCCTGCTCGAACATGCCGACGCCGGCGAGGTCTATGTCAACTCGGTCGCCACCTCGCATTTGAGCGACATGCAGCGCACCCGCATTCGCCGCACCGACGTCGGTTTCGTATATCAGTTCCACCACCTGCTGCCGGAATTCTCGGCGCTGGAGAACGTGATGCTGCCGCAGATGATTCGCGGCTTGTCGCGCGGTAAGGCGGCGGAACGCGCCGCCGAGCTGCTGGGCTATCTGGGGCTCAAGGAGCGCCTGACGCATCGGCCGGCCGAGCTGTCCGGCGGCGAGCAGCAGCGCGTCGCCATCGCCCGCGCCGTCGCCAATGCGCCACGGCTGCTGCTGGCCGACGAGCCTACCGGCAACCTCGACGTCCACACCGCCGAGCACGTTTTCGGCACGCTCGCCGCATTAGTCCGCGCCTCGGGGCTTGCCGCCATCATCGCCACGCACAATCTCGAGATCGCCGGGAAAATGGATCGCCGCGTCACCATTCGCGACGGGCTGGTGCTCGAACTCACCTGAGCGCAATTCCGACGTCCGATTGCAGCCTGGTATCGGTTCCTGGCCGGCCCCTGCGGGTTGTGTTTCACGCCTGACGAAGAGGCCGCCCGAGGGCGGCCTCCAGAAATCGCACGTAACGCCCCGGCTGTTTCTAGCAGGGGACGCAACGGCAATGCGGCGGCAGCGGGAATCCGCAGCGGCGGACCCACCCCGGCCCGCAAAAACGGCCGAAACCCCGGCACGCGGTCGGCGTGACCACCGGAGTGGCATTACGAAGTTGCGCATGCAGATTGGCCGCGCCTGGCTGTTGGCTCTGGGCGCCGGCGGTCAATGCCGATATTCCCAGCACGAGCGTAGCGGTCGTCAACGCGAGCGCGAGTTTTCTCATCGGATCCTCCACCTTGATTCTGCGGAAACGTTGCTGTGGACTAAAATGCAATCCCACAACGTCGGCAATGTTACACGGTATCGGGAGCACGGGGAAAGTTCTGCGAACAGCGATCTGGCGAGCTGCTGCGCGCTTTCATAGACACGACGCGCTCGCGGCGCGCATCGCGGAGCGGAACGAAGCAATCCAGCAGGTCATATAGCCCTGTGGAGTGCTTCGCCCGCAATGACAAACACGGTCAGTTGGGATTGCGCACCACCGGTGCGCTCATTCGTTCAGTAGCAGGGGACGCAGCGGCAGTGCAGACCGCCGTAGGGACCCCGCCAGCAGCGGCGGATCCATCCCGGACCGCAATACGGTCCCGGTCCACGGCAGGCCGTTTTCTGCACCATCGGGGTGAAGTTCTGCGCCTGCGCATGCAGGCTTCCCGCCCCCGGAGCCTGCGTCTGTGCGCTCGCGGCGAGCGCGGTCATTCCCAGGGCGAACGCAGCGGCCGTCAACGTCATAGCGAGTCTTCTCATGGGATCCTCCACTTTGAGTCTGCGGAAACGGTTGCTGGACGTGAAGTGCAACCCGAGAACGTCGGTACCCTACAAGGTTTCGCGGGCGCTGGGGAGGCCGTAAACGGGGCTCCAAAACGATGCGGAAAACACGCGTTCGTCGGGCTCGGACCGCCAATCCCGCCGCCCGATACGCCGCCCGCCTCTTGAGTACTGGCTCCGATCATTAAACCGTCCCATCGGCTGCCGCCTCTTGACTCCCCAATTGAACTATGTTCTCTGTTTGTTCTATAGGGGAGTACGGATCATGGTTCGCTCGGTTCTGGAGGAGGCGCTGGCCCTCGCCTCGATCTCGCTGTTTCTGGCCACGATTGCGGTGTGGGCCCAGCTGCTCGGCGTGGTTTGAGGGCAGGCCCCGTCACCGAAAACGCACCGGCCGCGCCGGGCAGGGGGTAATTTCCTGTGCGTGGTGCGCGCGGGTCGTTGTCGCCCCAATGGACAGCGGCGCCGGCGTTCCGCCATGGTTGCCCGGCCAAGAATCGGGACGGTCCCGATTGCGGGGCGCAGCCGATAGCTCCTAAGCCGCGAAGACTAGAACATGACCGCCGAGCCGCGCTTCGTGCATCTGCACGTGCATTCGTCCTATTCGCTGCTCGAAGGCGCACTCACCATCGCGCGCCTGGCAGAGCTTGCCAAAAAGGACCGGCAGCCGGCGCTGGCCCTGACCGATACCGACAACATGTTCGGCGCGCTGGAATTTTCCGAAAAAATGGCGGGTGCCGGCATCCAGCCGATTATCGGTTGTGCGCTCGCCGTCGATTTTGGCGATCAGGAGAGCCGCACTGGTTCGGCAGGGGCGGTGGTGCCCGGCGCGAGTCTCCCTCGTCTTGTGCTGCTGGCTGCCCGTGAAGACGGCTATCGCGCTCTCCTGCGCGTTTGCTCGCGCGCATACCTCGATACCGGGGAGCAGGAGCGGCCGCATATCCGGCTCGACTGGCTTGCGGAGGAGACCACCGGGCTGATCGCACTCAGCGGCGGCCCCGGAGGACCGCTCGATGTCGCCATCGGCGGCGGGCAAACCGCGCTGGCGCGTTCGAGATGCGAGGCCTTGCAGCGGTTGTTCGGCGACCGACTCTATCTCGAACTGCAGCGCCACGGCATGACGGCGGAGCGCACTGTCGAAGCGGGCCTGGTCGAGCTTGCGTACAGCCGCGGCTTGCCGCTGGTCGCCAGCAACGAGCCGTACTTCGCCAAGCGCGAGGATTACGAGGCCCACGACGCGCTGCTCTGCATTGCCGAGGGCAAGCTCGTCGCCGATGCCGAGCGCCGGCAACTGTCGCCCGAACATCGCTTCAAGAGCCGCGCCGAAATGGCGGCGCTGTTCGCCGACCTGCCGGAAGCGCTTGCGGCGAGCGTCGAGATCGCCCAACGTTGCGCGTTTCGTCCGCGCACCCAGGCGCCCATCCTGCCGCGCTTTTCCTCGGCCCGCGGTGCGCAGAAGGCGACCGAAGAGGCGCAGGAAGCGCAGGAACTGCGCGGCGAGGCCGCAACCGGCCTCGCCGCCCGCCTCAAGCAGCACGGCCTCGCGCACGGCCACACCATCGAAGAATATCAGGAACGCCTCGCCTTCGAACTAGGCGTGATCGAGCGGATGAAATATTCCGGCTATTTTCTGATCGTCGCCGACTTCATCCAGTGGGCGAAGGCGCAGGGCATTCCGGTCGGACCCGGCCGCGGCTCCGGCGCTGGTTCGCTTGTTGCCTATTCGCTCACCATCACGGATCTCGACCCGATCCGCTTCGATCTCTTGTTCGAGCGTTTCCTCAATCCTGATCGCATCTCGATGCCGGATTTCGACGTCGATTTCTGCCAGAACCGCCGCGACGAGGTGATTCGCTACGTGCAGGAGAAATACGGCCGCGATCAGGTGGCGCAGATCATCACCTTCGGCACGTTGCAGGCGCGCGGCGTGCTGCGCGATGTCGGCCGCGTGTTGCAGATGCCCTACGGCCAGGTCGACCGGCTGTGCAAGCTGGTGCCGCAGAATCCGACCAATCCGATTTCGCTCAAAAGCGCGATCGACGGCGAGCCGCGGCTTCAGGCCGAGCGTGAACGCGATCCGCTGGTGGCGCGGGCCTTCGACATAGCGCAGAAACTCGAAGGCCTGCACCGCCATGCCTCGACGCACGCCGCCGGCATCGTCATCGGCGACCGGCCGTTGCGCGAACTCGTGCCGCTCTACCGCGATCCGAAATCGCTGATGCCGGTGACCCAATTCAACATGAAATGGGTCGAGCCCGCCGGCCTGGTGAAGTTCGATTTTCTCGGGCTCAAGACGCTCACCGTGCTCGATATCGCCGTTAAGCTGATGCGCAGGCGCGGCATCGAGCTCGATCTATCGCGGATTTCGCTCGACGACGCGAGGACTTACGAGATGCTCGCGCGCGGCGAAACCGTCGGCGTGTTCCAGGTGGAAAGTCAGGGCATGCGGCGGGCGCTGATCGACATGCGTCCCGACCGTTTCGAGGACCTCATCGTGCTCGTCGCCCTCTACCGGCCGGGGCCGATGGCCAATATCCCGACCTACTGCGCACGCAAGCTTGGCCACGAGCGCACCGATTATCTGCATCCGAAGCTGCAGCCGATCCTGCAGGCCACCTACGGCATCATCACCTATCAGGAACAGGTGCAGCAGATCGCGCGCGAGCTTGCCGGCTACACTCTCGGCCAGGCCGATATTCTGCGCCGCGCCATGGGCAAGAAAGACAAGAAGGAGATGGCCTCGCAGCGCGGCAATTTCATCTCCGGAGCGGTCGAACGCGGCGTCGCGCAGCATGATGCCGAAGCGATTTTCGAAGCCTGCTCCAAATTCGCCGAATACGGCTTCAACAAGTCGCACTCGGCGCCCTACGCGCTGCTCACCTACCAGACCGCCTACATGAAGGCGAATTATCCTGTCGAGTTTCTCGCCGCGTCGATGACGCTGGAAAT
>Ga0335074_10005402_pt1 | contig 17677 bp, 18 predicted proteins | sample Lox_Sample_23_FD_206715 | JGI IMG/M metagenome (GOLD analysis project Ga0335074, IMG submission 206715) | Soil microbial communities from Loxahatchee National Wildlife Refuge, Florida, United States - Lox_Sample_2.3 | ecosystem: Environmental > Terrestrial > Soil > Wetlands | place: USA... | reverse complement strand
CACCTGCCGGTGATCGTGGACCCGTCGCACTCCGGCGGCCGCCGCGACCTGGTGCTGCCGCTGTCCCGGGCGGCGATCGCGGTCGGCGCGGACGGCATCATCATCGACGTCCACCCGCACCCGGAGACCGCGCTGTGCGATGGCCCGCAGGCGCTGATCGAATCGGATCTGCGGGAGCTCGCGAGCATGGCGACTCATCTGTCGCCGCTGGTGGGCCGGACCCTCACCCCGGCGCCGGCGCCGACGCCGGCCTCGGCTACGGCCGCGGCCCGGCACGCGTGATCGTCGTGCCAGCGCAGGGCGCGTGGCTACACTTCTTGCTGTTATCCGCAATGGCGCCGCACGGATATGTCGTTTCCGTCGCTAGGGCGACGGTTTCGCCCTAGATCCCGGCAGCGGCTGCCGGCGTTCCGGGAAGTCGGGACTAGGCCGTGGCTGACGCCGACGGCGCTGCCGTCGACGAGGCCGTGGGCGATGCCGAAGTGGTGGGCGACGGCTGCGTGGTGTCCGTCGCGGACGCGCTCGGCGTGGCCGTGGGCGTGGAGGCGCTTGCGGTGGGGGTCGGCGTGGAGGTGGAAGCGCTCGGCGTCGGCGTCGGCGTGGAGCTAGACGCGCTCGGCGACGGCGTCGGTGTGCCGGTGGACGCGGTCGGCGACGGGGACGGCTTGGACGTCGACCCGGTCGGCGACGGCGACGCTGTTCGTGACGGCGACGAAGATGGCGATGCGGGCGGCTTGGACGCCGGCCGCGTGGGGGACGACGTGGGCGCGGTTGACGGCGGGGTCGTGTAGTACACGGATGGCTGCACCGACCCGGCCGGGCTGCCGGTCGCTTCCGGCGGCAGAGTGCTCAGAAGACCCGCCGCCCCGGGACGGGCCGGTCGCCCGTGCTTGTCGGCCGGGACCCCGTCGACGGTGCCGGCCACCGTCGGGGCATCCAGGCCGCTGGTGACGGAGCTGGTCCGATCGGCCGACGACACGTCCGTGGCCGCGCGCGTTCCGCGCAGCAGCCCAGGCCATGCGAACGCCAGCAGCAGCAGTACCGCAACCAGCCCGGTCCCCGCCGCGACGGCGGCCCGGCCGATGACGACCTTGGCGGCGGGGCCGGCCGGGGCGGCGCGTCGATGGGCACCGGGCACGGGTCCGGGCTGCCTGAGCCGCGGCATCGACTGCAAGTCCTCCATGACCTGCTCGCGTAGCTCGGCGTCGGCCAGGATCGGCAGCATCTCGGGCGCCCACCGCGCCATCAGGTCGTCCCGCCGGTCCTGGCAGGGATAGCACTCGCTCAGGTGGCGGGACACCGCCAACCGCACGGCAGCGGACAGCACCGCCGCCTGGCGCCGACCGTCCTGCGGCGGATCGCCAGCGTCGCTGCGCGCATCAGCCAGCAGCTGCGGCAGCTCCCCGCACCCGGGAGCCCCGACGCCGGGGGCGTCCACGGCGGCTTCGGCGGCGGTGGCCTCGGCGGCGGCGAGGGCGGTGACCTCGAAGGCGCGCAGGATGGCCTGCCGGTTCTCGCGACGCAGCCGCCGAACCTCGGCCGCGGTCGTCGCGAGTTCCAGGGCCGCATTCCGGCTGTCCAGGCCCCTGGTCACGGACAGGTCGTACATCCGCTGCCGGGGTTCCGGCAGCGTGGCCACGATGCGCTCCAGCCACTTCCGCAGCGATGCCGCCCTCGCGGTCTCGTCGCGCAGGTCCTGGGGGCCGACGGCAACGCGGGCACGCACCGCCTCCCAGTCGACGTGGCCGATCCCGGCGGGCTGACCGGGCGCGGGACATGCCTGGGCGGCGATGGCGAGCAGCCAGCCGCGCACGAGGTCCGGACGCGGCCGCCGGGCGGGATCGGCCATGGCCAGGCGGGCGGCGACGAGAACGCCGGCCGCGGCGGCGATGGCCGCGTCTGCATCCGGCCACAGCCGCTCGGCGCAGGCGGACAGCACTGCCTGGCGATGTTGGCGAAACACGTCCCCGAACTCCGCCGTGCGGTCCCGCGTCGTCTGGGACTGCCTGAACCGGCGCCCTGGCCCGGCCTCGGCCCGTCCCCCGTCGTGTGCGGTGATGGTTGCCACCCCATTCATGGCCTGCGGATTCTGCCGTCACGAGGATCCCACACCAGGCCTGTTGATACTGCCGGGTATGATGAGGAATTTGTTGATTTCCGTGAACGCCAAGGGACGAGCATGCGCCAGGCCGCGCCGCTGCTACGTCCGCCTCGGGATCCTCGAAGCATCACCGCTGATCATGTGCGGAAGTGCCCCCGCCGACCCTGTGCAGCAACCGAGGGCACGATGCATCGCCACGATAGGCGTTGATTCTGAGCTGCGCGAGCGCCTCGGTACGGGAGGTCACGCCGAGGGCGCGGTAGACGTGCTGCAGGTGCGTATGGACGGTCCTGGGGCTGATCCCGAGCAGGCGCCCGATCGACCGATCGTCGTACCCGGCAGAGACGAGTTGCACGACACGACTCTGGCGGGGGGTCAGCAAGGGCGTGCCCTCTTGGGTAAGCGGCGCCAGCGGCGACGGTTCGCTGAGCAGCAGGCCGATGGCCGCGGCTTGCCCGATGTGAGGACGCAGCAGGTTGAGCAGCTCCCGGTCCTCGCCACTGAAATCGGCGTGCCTGCGATTCAGCGCGATCCCGATCAGGCTGCAGCGCGGACCCGGCAGGGTAACGGTCAGCTGATAGTCCACCTCGGCCTGGCGGTAGAAGTCGCGGTAGAGGCCAAGCGCCCGGAATTGACGGTCGCTGAGGAAATCCGAGATCCGCAACGCGCTTCCGTCGCCGGTGGCCTGGCAGTGGGCAAGCACCGGATGCTCGGGCAGGTGCTGCTGGAACAGCTGGGCGCCGCCCGGGAAGTCTCCCACTCCGGCCGGCTCGATCCGGTATCGCAGCAGCCTGGATCCGCGGAACTCGTTGTAGGAGCAGGAGTCGGCATCGATCAGCGTGGTGACCACCCTGATCACCTGCTCCGGATCCCCGGCACTGGTCGGTTCGTAAAGCTCTGCGAGCCCGTCAATCAGCCTCCGCAGAGCAGCGCTGGGAAGAGTCATGGCCGCTCCCTGCACCGCCAGGCTCAGCAAAATTGCCGATACCGCCACCCCTCCTGACGGCGCACTGTAACTGGTACTCGGTGCGTTCCCGGAATTCCGGGCGGGGAACGCCCGGGCCGGGGATCTCAGCGGTCTCACAAGGGGGAAACGCATGCTGAAGAACCGTCTCATGCCGCTGTGCGGCATCGTCTTCGTCGCGCTCGTCCTGGCCTCGATCTTCATCGAGAACCCGCCAGACAGCAATGCGAGTGCCGGCAAGGTGCTCTCGTACTATCAGGCGCACCAGCACACAACATCCGCCTCAGCACTGCTGACCGGCCTCGCCGTCATCTTCGGGCTGCTCTTCTTCGGTTATCTGCGCGAATATATGCGCCAGGACCGTGCCACGCGCTGGCTGGCAACTACCGCTTTCGGCGGCGTGGTGGTGTTCGCGGTGGGCGGGGCCATCTCGGCGGGTTCCTACCTTGCCCTGGGCGACCAGCCGCAGGTCCTGAACGCAGCCTCCGCCCAGACCCTCAACCTGATCCAGACTGATGTCTCCGGCAGCTTTACCCAGGCTGGCCTGGCCGTGTTCTTCCTCGCGACTGGCGCCGCGATCCTTCGCGGCAGGCTCCTGCCTGCCTGGCTTGGCTGGGTGTCACTGGTTCTCGGCGTACTCGCGGCGTCGCTGGTCCTCGCGTTCATCGCGTTCCTGGCCACCGGCCTCTGGGTCATAGTGGTAGCCATCATGCTGTGGACCAAGGCAGCCCACCAAAGCACCGAGCAGGAGAGCACACCCAGCAGCCAGGAGTACGCGGGACAGCCGTGACGGTCGGCAAGCCACACCAGCCATCGGCAATGTCACCGAGCGAGTCGGCGGAGTCGGCCGGGCGCGTGAGAGCCACGGTCCGTTCGGGCAAATGGTATTGAATTTCCGGTTTTGACCTGGGAGCTACTCGGGGCGGTATTCCTGGGCGGTGAGCGCGAGCTGCTCCGCCAGCTCGGCGGCGTCGAGGCGGATCTCGATGCGGCGCAGGTCGTCGATCTTGGCCCTGGTCTCCACCCGGCGCGGGGTCAGCAGCGTGCAGCAGTCCTGGTCGGGAAGCTCGGAGATGGCGAGCGTGTCCAGGCGCCGCGCCTCGGCCATGATCTCGGTCTTGTCCCAGCCGAGGAGCGGGCGCAGGATCGGCAGCTTGACCGCGTCGTCGAGGGCGGTGATGTTGGTCAGGGTCTGGCTGGAAACCTGGCCGAGCGAGTCGCCGGTCACCAGGGCGCTGGCATGCAGCCGCGCCGCGAGCGCCTCGGCGGTCTTGAGCATCAGCCGCCGCTGCGCCATCACCTGGAGGCGGCCGGCCCCGGTGGTCGCCAGCGCCTGCTGGGCCTTGCCGAACGGAACGACGTAGAGGTGCGACTGGCCCTGGAACCGGTCCAGGCCGCGAACCAGCGCGTACGCCTTGTAGATGGATTCCGGGCCGGTCAGCGGCATCCCCGAGAAGTGCAGGAACGTGCAGCGGAGGCCGCGGCGCATCATCCGGTAGGCGGCGACGGGCGAGTCGATCCCGCCCGACATCAGCACGACCGCCCGGCCGCTCATCCCGACCGGCAGCCCGCCCTGTCCCGGCTGGCCGCCGGTGAACACGAACACCTCGCGGGCATCGACCTCGACGAAGATCTCCGTGTCCGGGTGCTTGAGGCTGACCTTGAGCCCGTGGGCGGCGTTCACCCGGTCCCCGATGAGGACGTTGAGCTGCTCGGAGGTGACGGGGAAGCGCTTGTCCCGGCGGCGCGCGCGGACCGCGAAGGTGCCGCTGGCGGGGCTCGTCAGGGCGATCGCGGCGGCGGTGGCCGCCTCCGGCGTCTTGTCCACCCGCAGCGCCCGGCAGACCCGGGCGATCCCGGGCACGTCGGCGACCCGGGCCGCGACCCGGTCCATCGCCTCCGCCTGCTCCGCCGCCGTCATGCGCCCGGCCGCCTGCCCGTCGCCGTGGGCAACCCGGAGGACCAGCACGCCCTCGCGCACCGTGAGTTCCACCGGCACGCCGGTACTCCGCACCGCGGCCCGGACGTTGGCCTGCTGCATCCGCACGAACTGCTGGCGGTTCTTCCCCTTGAGGAAGATCTCCCCCAGCTTGAGCAGCACGCAGGGCTCGCCGACGGTTCGGTTGGTCGCCTCAGGGGCCGTCGCCGGATCGGTCATGGACATCCCTCCAGTCTGCCAGCTCTGCGGCCGTGCTGGCGCAATCGCGGCATACCGGCGGCGCGCTTGCCGGGTACTGGCCGGGCGCCGGGGGACGGCGGCCGGACCAGGGGCCGCCCCGGACGTTTCGGGATAAAGCACTCATTCTTGCTCTCTCGCCGGGCAGCCGCATACCGTGAGACGATATCTCCCCGCCCGCCGATCCCCGAGGGAGAAATTCCATGTTCGAGCGGTTCACCGAGCCCTCGCGGCGCGTCGTGGTCCTGGCCCAGGAAGAGGCCAGGATGCTTGACCACAACTACATCGGCACCGAGCACATCCTGCTCGGGCTGATCCACGAGCGGGAAGGCGTCGCGGCGCGGGCCATCGGGTCGCTCGGGCTCACCCTGGAGATGGCCCGCGAGCAGGTCAGAGCGCTCGTCGGCGGGGGGAAGTCGACGCCGACCGGGCACATACCGTTCACCCCGCCGGCCAAGAAGGTTCTCGAGCTGTCGCTGCGCGAGGCGCTCGCGCTGAAGAAGGAGTACATCGGCACCGAGCACATCCTGCTCGGCCTGCTCCACGAGGGTCACGGGGCGGGCGCCCAGATCCTGGCCGCGGCCGCCCCGCTGCCGGCCGTCAGGGAGCAGGTGCTGATGCTCGCGCTGGCCGAGTCGAACGAGCCGGGGCCGGACGAGCAGGCGACGGTGGAGTGGCTGACGGGCGGGCCGCAGGCGGCCGCCGCGGGCTTCCGGCTGGCGCCGAGGGCCGTCGTCCGCGTCCGCCCCGAGGTGGTCAGCGAGTTCCGGGAGACGCTGGCGACGATCGGCGAGACGATGGCGGCGCTCGAACGGCGGCTGGCCGGGATCGAGCGCCGGCTGGGCATCTCCCCGCCGGAGCAGGCCGCCCAGTCACCGGACGCGGCCGCGCCAGGGCCGGACGAAAGCACTGACGCGCCAGAGGGCGATCCTCCCGACGAAACTGCGGAGTAATCGGCCTCGGGCAAAAGAAATTGCTGGTTCACGGGGTACCCACGTAACGTGGAGGTTCCCATCTGACGGAGAACGGACCCTGTCATGTCGTGGCGTGCGCCTGCGCGGCGGTACCCGGTGCTCGCCATCCGCGACTTCCGCATCCTGCTCGTCGACCGGCTGCTGGCGCCGTTCTCCAACGGGTTCTCGATGGTCGGCGTCTCGTTCGCGGTGCTCAACCTCACCGGGTCCACGGCCGACCTTTCCTACGTGCTGGCCGCCCAGGTCGCACCGATGCTGGTATTCACCCTGGTCAGCGGGGTGTTCGCCGACCGGCTGCGGCCGCAGTGGGTGATCATCGCCGGGAACGTCGCCGTCATCGCCGGCGAGGGCACGTTCGGCCTGCTGGTGCTGACCGGCCACCCGGCCCTGGGGACGATGATCGGCCTGGAGGCGCTCAACGGGATCGGGGCGGCCATGTTCTACCCCGCCTCGCAGGCGCTGCTCCCCCAGATCGTGCCGGACGCGCTGCTGCAGGAGGGCAGCTCGATCAGCCGGCTGGCGATGAACACCGGGCAGATGACCGGCGCGGCGTCGGCCGGGCTGGTGGTCGCGGTGCTCGGCCCCGGGTGGGCGCTGACCTTGTGCGCGATCGGCATGACGGGCACGATCCCGCTGCTGCTGTCGCTCAGGGGAAACGGGAACCTGCGGCTCGCCGCGGCTAAGGGCGCGGGGATGATCACGGAGCTGCGCGAGGGGTGGACCGAGTTCCGCAGCCATACCTGGCTGTGGGCCACCGTGATCCAGTACGCCCTGGTCATGATGGCGTTCAACGGCGCGTTCCTGGTGCTCGGCCCGGTGGTGGCCAGAACCCATCTCGGCGGGCCGGCCGCATGGGGGGCGATCACCGCCGCCGACGCGCTCGGCCTGGTGGCCGGCGGCCTGGTGTCGCTGCGGTACACACCGCGCAAGCCGATGCTGTTCGTGGTCGGGTCGGGCGCCGCCATCGCCCTCACGCCGCTCGCGCTCGCGCTGGTCCTGCCGCTGCCGGTGATCTGCCTGTGCGCGTTCGCGCTGGGGACCCTCATCGAGGTGATGATGGTGCAGTGGACGGTGCAGATGGCCACCCGCATCCCGTCGGACAAGCTGGCCCGGGTCTCGTCCTACGACGCGCTCGGGTCGATGTCGGCGATGCCGCTCGGCGCCCTGCTGGCCGGCCCGCTGGCGGCCGCGATCGGCGTGTCGACCACGCAGTTCGCCGCGGCGGCGGTGATCGTGGTCGCCTCGGCGCTGACGCTGATCCCGCGTGAGATCTGGACGATCCGGGCCGATGACATCGCGGGGGCCGGCCGCGAGCCCGCCGGGCTCGGCGTCAGCGGCCTCGACGACGCCGGGATCGACGACCCCGAGCCCGACCGCGCCGGGCTTGGCGATTCGAACGCGGCGGGCCTCGCTGACCCGGTTCTCTGACACCGATCTAACGAACGGATTACGGATCTGACGAGGGGTTTCCTGTCGTCGGCCGGAATGTCGGACCCCCGGCGTAGCGTGTCTGGCATGAACCTTCCGAAGCGCCTGTCCGCCCGCAGGAACCGCACCGAATGCCCCGACCACGTCAAGGACGCCGCCGGACCTGATCCCGGCGTGGTGGACCACCTGAACTGGGTCGCCGCGACCGTCGGCGAGTACGGCTGGGCCGTCTCCGGCAGCCGGGCCGACCGCAAGGCGCCGCCGTGGGCGTACAGCATCGGCATGTGGCTCACCTGCCAGGTGCCGGAGCTGATCCTGTGCGGCCTGCCGGTGGAGGACGCCGCGTCGATCATCAACGCGATCGGCGCGCGGGCGGCCGACGGCGTGGAGATCACCCCGGAGACGGTCCTCGACGACGTCTGCCCGACGCCGATTGCGTTCCGCCCGGTCGACCTGAGCTGGCGAAAGACGCGGCTGATGACCGTCTCCGACTCGTTCTACGGCATGGTCCGGGTGCCGTACCTGCAGGTCGTGTGGTCGGACGCCGCCAGCCGGTTCCCCTGGGAAGGCGGCTTCCCGCGCGGTCTCGAGCGCCTGCAGCCGCTGCTGTGGCTGCCCCGCGACGACAACCCGCCCTCCCCTTGGACCCGGCTGTCACATTGCGCCTGAGCTGCGCTCTGGCTCAAACTGTACAGATTGATGACACCACTAATGTACACTACCGCCATGGACGTTCCCGTGACCGAGCTGCGGGCGCACCTCAGCGAATGGCTGGACCGGGTGCGCAGCGGCGATGAGGTCGTCGTGACCGACCGCGGCATTCCGGTGGCGAGGCTCCTTGGCATGTCGGCGACCGGCACGCTGCAGCGACTGGCGGCCGAGGGAGTGATCGGCCGGGATGTGTCCGTGCCACGGCCGACGGCCGCCGGACGTGCACGCCCAACCGCCCGACGGCCCGTGTCCGACGTCATCAGCGACCAGCGACGCTGACCACATGGCGCTCGTCTACTTCGACTCAAGCGCGCTCGTCAAGCTCGTCATTGAGGAGGCGGGAAGCAGCCTGGCCGCGCAGTTGTGGGACGGTTGCGACGCTGCCCTGGCGAGCCGGCTGGCCAACCCGGAGGTCCGCGCGGCGCTCGCGGCCGCCGCGCGCGATCACGACCTCGGCGACGACGACCTCCGCGCCGCCGAGCAGGCCTGGGAGGAGTTCTGGGCCGCGACCCGCCCGGTTGAGCTGACCCCGGCCGTCGAGCGGCACGCAGGCGAGCTCACCAGCAGGCATTCGCTGCGGGGCGCCGACGCCGTGCACCTGGCGAGCGCGCTCGCCATCGGCGAGCCGGACCTGATCATCGCCGTCTGGGATCGCCGCCTGCACGCCGGCGCACTGGCGGCCGGCGTCAACGTGGCCCCGGCCGTCATCACCTAAGGTCGCCAGGGCGCATCGTCCGTTGCGTCACGTGGTCAGCGCCTGACCGGTTAGTCCCGGGGTTCCGTGAAGGAACGGCGGAGAGCGCGGGCGCGCTCGGTGAGGGCGTCGAGCTCGGTGATGCTGTGGGCGTCGGCGGCGGTGCGGGCGAGCAGGTCGAGGTGCGCGTCGGTGAGCTCGGCGATGGCCGCGTGCTGGCGCCAGTCGCGGTAGGCGGCGTCGGCCCCGTGGACCTCGGCCGCGTAGCGTTCGAGGGCCGCGACCCGGTCGGCGGTGCTCTGCCCGGCCGCCCGGGCGACCCGCCGGTGGTCGGCCAGCAGCGCGGCCGCGCGCGACCCTGGCCGCGGCTCGGCCAGGCCGGAACGGAGCGCGCGGAGCCGGGACTGCTCACGCACCGCGAGCGCGATCTGCCACTCCTGCTCGGCCAGGAGCACGCTGGTGGCGGGCTCGTCGAGCAGGTCGGCGCGGACGATCTCGGCCGAGTTGATCGCGTGGACCGCGTCCTGAGCGCGGCGCAGCAGGATCCGGGCGGGAGCGTCCAGGTCGGCGTTGGTGAGGTAGCGGCCGTGGTAGGTCCGCGCGGCGCTGGCGGCCTCGTCCTCGACGCGGGACTCCCCGGAGCGGGCGACCCGGGTGCCGAAGGCGATCGCGGTCACCGCGATGATCAGCTCGGCCAGCACCAGCCCGTAGCGCCCGGCGGCCGACTGCCAGGCCACCGGCTGCTGGAAGACCAGCACCCCGAGCGCCCACGGGGTCGCTCCGACGACCGCGACGAACAGGGCGGCGGTCAGGCCGGCGGCCGCGTTGGAGAGCGTCGACTCGCGCCGCTCCCCCTCCGCCAGGAGAAGGCGGCGACGGCCGGCCGGGCCGGCCAGGGCCAGCTCCTCGCCGCGCGCTCTCAGCAGCTCGCGCGCGCCGCGCGGGATCGCGGGATCGAGGGCGAGCCGCCGCAGCGTGGCATCCTCGGACGCCGTGCTGTCCTCGCGGCGGGCCGCCTCGCCGTCCCCGGGGTCGTGCTCCACTGGCTCATCGCCCATCGGAGGCTCCCGTCGGGATAGCACCTGGCTTCAGGCAAACACTCGGACCTTCACTCAGGCTAACTCCGCCCTCTCCCCTGCGCACCGTCTGGGCCGGATGAGTGCACGGAAAACGGTGACCCGGGGTGGCGGGCCGAGGCGCCACCGTCCGTGAAGCAAGGGACGGCGGCGCCTCGATCACGCGTTTGAGCCTGATGAGATCGATGTGGCTGGTGCGCTTGGAGTTGAACTGGTTGATGGATTGGTTAGACGTTCTTGGCGTAGGAGCGGAAGGTGGTGACCGAGATGGCCACCGCGAGCACGGCCAGGACGAGGAGGCCGCCGGAGCGGACCGCCACCGCGGACCAGTCGGTGCCGGCCGCGAGGGCGTCCCGGCCGATCTGGACCTCCCAGTTGAGCGGGTTGCGGGAGGCGATGGCCTGCATCCAGCCGGGCATGAAGGCCGGCTGGATGAAGGCCGAGGACAGGAACATCAGCGGCAGCATGAAGAACGTGTAGACGCCGATGATCGCCTCGCGGGAGCGCAGCAGCATGCCGGTCATGTTCGACAGGGCGCCCCAGAGGACGCCGACCAGGATCGACGCGACGATCAGGGCCACGATGCCGGCGACGCCGCCCGGGTAGCGGGCGCCGCCCGCGTAGCCGAGGACCACGATGACCAGGGTCTGCACGGTGGTGCTGACCGCCTGCTCGACAACGGTGGCGTTCATGATCGCCAGGCGGCTGGCCGGGGTGACAAGGAACCGGTTGAGGGTCCCCCGCTCGATCTCCTCGATCATCGCCATGCCCGCCCACATGTTGCCCGACATCGCGTTCATCGCGACGACCCCCGGGATCAGATAGGCCAGGTAGGAGCCGTGATAGGCGAAGCCGGGGATGTCGATGACCTTCTGGAACAGCCCGCCGAACAGGAACAGCCAGATGGCCGGCTGGACCACGCTGAACGCGAGCACGTAGGGCTGGCGGATCAGGGCGCGCAGCTTGCGGCCGGTCAGGTACCAGGTGTCGGAGAGGACGGCGGGGGCCGGAGCGGGCCGGGTCAGCTCCCTGTCGATGGTCGTGGTCATCGCCCCGCCACCTCCGCCACCCGGGTCGCGTCGCTGTAGCGCCGTCCCGCGTGGTGCAGGTACACCTCGTCGAGCGACGTCGCCCCCAGCTCCTGCTTGAGCCGGCCCGGCTCGCCCTCGGCCACCACCCGGCCTCGGTCGACGACGGCCAGGCGGCCGGCCAGCCGGTCGGCCTCGTCCAGGTAGTGGGTGGTGAGCAGCACCGTCACCAGGTCCGATTCGGCCAGCCGGGTGATCTCGTCCCACATCGCGGTCCGCGCCTCCGGGTCGAGCCCGGTCGTCGGCTCGTCGAGGAACAGCACCTTCGGCCGGTGCACGAGGCCGAGCGCCACGTCGAGGCGGCGCTGCATGCCGCCGGAGTACGTGCGGACGAACCGGCCCGCCGCCTCGGTCAGCGCGAACCGCTCGAGCAGCTCGTCCGCCCGGCGCCTGGCGACGACGGTGGGCTGGCCGTAGAGGTGACCCTGGAGGATCAGGTTCTCGCGGCCGGTGGCGGCCGGGTCGGCGCCGGAGCGCTGGCCGACGACGCCGATGACCCGCCGCGCGCGAGCCGGGTCGGCCTGGACGTCGATGCCCTCGACCGTCGCGGTGCCCTCGTCGGCGATCGCGAGCGTGGTGAGGATCTTGACGGCGGTGGACTTGCCGGCCCCGTTGGGGCCGACCAGGGCGTAGATCGTGCCCGGCTCGACGGTGAGGTCGAGGCCGTCGAGCGCCCGGATGCGCGGGTTCTTCCCGGGCGCGGGATAGGTCTTGACGAGGCCGCTGGCCTCGATCGCAGGGGCGGGACTGATGCCGGTAGGCATGGTGATAACTCCTCGTTGCCGGACTGGTGGTGCGTGGTCCAGTCCCGCGAGAAGGCGCCCGGCATACAATCGTGATTGGGCCTCATGATCGCCGGGTCCTGCCTAGCCGCAGGGCTGGTGGTGAGGTTGCGACCCCGGTTCGCGGTGTTCCAGCACCGTGAACCGGGGTCGTGCTACGTCTGGCGGTCATCGACGCCCGACGGCGTCTCGTCCCACCCCCTTCTGGCCTGCTCGTTCAGCTCCTCGAGCTCGGGCGGCATCTCCCCGGTCTCGTGCATGCGGCGCCAGCCGTCGATGCCGCTGATGGTGCCCTCGACCAGCTCGGTCAGCAGGCCGCGGAGCCAGTTCGACTGGGCGACCCGCATCGCGAGCTGGTACTCGGTCTCGATGAGGAGGATGCGAGGCAGCCGCTCAACCCACCGGGACAGGTCATCCTGCTGGGCCGCGTTGCTCTTCTCGAGGCTGGTCAGCCGGGTCGTGAGCAGCTCGATGACCTCGTCCGGAGGCAGGATGCCCGCCTCCGACAGGGCCGCCACGAAGCCGCTCTTCTCGTCCTCGGGCACGCTCAGCAGCTCCGACATCCAGTCCCGAAGCTCGGCCAGGCCGCGCTCGGTGATCTGGTACGTGGTCCGCTCGGGCTGCCTGCCCTCGCGGACGGTGCCCGCCTCCTCGATGAACCCGTACTTGGCGAGGTTGGCCACGACCGTGTAGAGCGAGCCCCAGTTGATCGGGAAGTTCTTGTCCTTGCCCCGGTCACGCATCGTCTGGGCCATCTCGTACGGGTACATCGGCTGCTGCGCGAGCAGCGAGAGCAGGTACAGGGCCAGCAGGTTGCCGACCTTACGACGCTTCGCCATCCGAGCGCCTCCCTGCTGTTCGCGTCCAAGTACTCGTAGCCGAGTATACGCCGACGAGCGGCTTACGCAAGCGCGCGGGATCGCTTAAGCGGGTAAGGCGGAGCAACGGTCCGTTCGAAATGACCGAATTTGATCTTCTAGCCGAAGAAGACCTCGGCCTCGGCGTAGCGGTCCGGCGGGACCAGCTTGAGCTCGCGGGTGGCCTCGGCGATCGGGACGAGGCCGATCTGGGTGCCGCGCAGCGCCACCATCTGGCCGTACGACTCCTCGTAGACCGCCTGCACCGCGCGCAGCCCGAACCGGGTCGCGAGCACCCGGTCGAACGCGGTCGGGGTGCCGCCGCGCTGGACGTGGCCGAGGACGGTGGCTCGGGCCTCCTTGCCGGTCCGCTTCTCGATCTCGCGGGCGAGGAAGTTGCCGACGCCGCCGAGCCGGACGTGGCCGAACTCGTCGAGCTCGCCCGACATCAGCGACAGCTCGTCGGTGATCGGGTGGGCGCCCTCGGCGACCACCACGATGGGCGCGTACCGGGTCTGGAACCGGTGCTCGACGTATCCGCAGACCTTCTCGATGTCGAACGGGCGCTCCGGGATGAGGATCACGTTGGCGCCGCCGGCCAGGCCCGCGTGCAGCGCGATCCAGCCCGCGTGGCGGCCCATCACCTCGACGATGAGCGCCCGGTGGTGGCTCTCGGCGGTCGTGTGCAGCCGGTCGATCGCCTCCATGGCGATGTTCACCGCGGTGTCGAAGCCGAAGGTGAAGTCGGTCGCGCCGAGGTCGTTGTCGATCGTCTTGGGCACGCCGACGACCGGGATGCCCTCGTCGTTGAGGCGGGCGGCGACGCCGAGCGTGTCCTCGCCCCCGATGACGATCAGGGCGTCCACGCCGAGGCCGCTGAGGTTGTCCTTGATCCGCTCGACCCCGGTCCGCCCGGGGCCGTTCTCCTTGAACGGATTGGTCCGCGAGGAGCCCAGGATCGTGCCGCCGCGCGGCAGGATCCCGCGCACCGCGGCGACGTCGAGCGGCACCGTGTCCGCCTCGAGCGGCCCGCGCCAGCCGTCGCGGAACCCGACGAACTCGAGTCCGTATTCCTGCATTCCCCTGCGCACTATCGCGCGGATAACGGCGTTAAGCCCGGGACAGTCGCCACCACCGGTCAGCACTCCGACTCGCATGGGGCAAGCCTAGCGTTCCGTCGGGGCCTGGCAATGGATCAGCGGGCAACGGCGGTGGTAACTCTTTTTCCGGCAGCGGCTGCGTGCCCGGCTTGTCTTCTTTGTCAGCATTTGCCGCCGCTATTAGCTCCTTCGCCCGCGCCGCATAGAGCTCGGGAAGGTACTCCTGTCCCGACAGTTTCGCGATTTCGGCCATGATCTCGTCGGTGACCGCGCGCAGCGCCGCCCGGTCCGATTCCTTGCCGTAGTAGCGGGAGAACTCCATCGGCTGGCCGAAGATCACCCCCGGCCTGATCTTCAGCTGCGGGTGGAGGGAGCCGGGGGGCAGGAACTCGAACGTGTCGATCATCGCGCACGGCACCACCGACGCCCGCGACTCGAGCGCGAGCCGGGCCACGCCGGTCTTGCCCTTGTAGAGCCGGCCGTCGGGGGATCGGGTGCCCTCCGGGTAGATGCCGAGGACATTCCCCTCGGCGAGGACGCGAAGACCGGAGCGGAGGGCGCGCTCGCTCGCGTCGCCGCCGGTCCGGTCGATCGGGATCTGTCCCACACCGCTGAAGAACGCCCTGCTCAGCAGGCCCTTGACGCCGGTCCCGGTGAAGTACTCGGCCTTGGCGAGGAACACCACCTTCCGCCGCAGCGGCGTCGCGACGAAGAAGTGGTCGGCGAACGACAGGTGGTTGCTCACCAGGATGACCGGACCGCGGCGCGGCATGTTCTTCTTACCGCGCGACCACGGCCGGAAGATCAGCTGCAGCGCGATACCCAGCGTGTACTTAGCTACCCAGTAGAACACAGGTACATCGTCGCACGTCCTGCGGGTTTTGCGATGGCTGTCTGGTGGCGGAGTGGTGCTGCTTCTTCCGGTTTCGAACGGGCCGTGGCTTCGCCTTGGCTTGGTCGTGACCCCACCGCTGCGGGGCGACGGGTTTTCGTGGGACTATTCGTGGGTGTCGTCACTATCGCCTGGCGCCGAGCTACCCTCGGCCGAGCCGTTCTCGGCCGACGGCGGGCCGGTCGGGGTCCTCGTCCTGCACGGCTTCACCGGCAGCACCCAGACCGTCCGCGACTGGGCGGCGCACCTGGCCGCGGCCGGGCTCACCGTCCGGGCGCCGCTGCTGGCCGGGCACGGCGGGACCTGGCAGGAGCTGGCGAAGACGGGCTGGACGGACTGGTACGCCGACGCCTCGTCGGCGTTTGCCGCGCTGTCGGAGCGGTGCTCGCAGGTGTTCGTGGCCGGCATCTCGATGGGCGGCTGCCTGGCGCTGCGACTGGCGGAGACGCAGGGGCCGCTGGTGTCCGGGGTGGTCCTGGTGAACCCGTCGCTGGCGGCCGACAGCCCGGTGATCGCGCTGGCGCCCTTTTTGAAGCACGCGCTGAAGTCGGTGAAATCCATCGGCGGCGACATCAAGAAGCAGGATGCGGTGGAGCGGGCGGTCAAGCGGACCCCGGTGGCGTCGGTGGCGACGCTGCCGGCGATGTGGCGGACCACCGCGGCGTCGCTGTCGTCGGTCACCGCGCCGGTGCTGGTCTTCCGTTCCACGGTCGATCACGTGGTCGGGCCGGCCAGCATGAAGCTGCTGATGACGGCGCTGCCGGGGACGGAGGTACGCCCGTTGGACGACAGCTACCACGTCGCCACGCTTGACAACGACGCTCCGGAGATCTTCGATGGCACTCTGTCGTTCATCCAGAAGCGCGTGTCACTCGCCCAGCGGGACGATCACTGATCGTTAATAAATAAACGCGGTGACCTCCGGGGGCACGGAGCGGCGGAGAAGCGGGTATAAAGGACTGCACTGTGGCTGACGGGGACGTGCCGGGCGGAAACGGCACTGGCGGGAGCGCGACAGGCGGCGACGGTGAAGAGGCCGTCTGGCTGGACCTGATCGCGCGTTTCGGCGCGCCCGCGCCCGAGCCCGCCGACGGGGAGACGCAGCCCTGGCCGGACCGCGAGGACCTGGCGGGCCCGGTCCGGGTCAGCCCGAACCCGGGGCCGGCCGACGACGGGCTGCCGACGGACAAGGACGCGGTGCCGGGGGAGCCGCCGACGAACCCGACCGGGCTGCCCGGGCTGCCGGTCATGCTGCCGGACCAGCCGTGGCCGACCCTCGGCGGCAGCGTCCCCGCGGGCGGCATGGGGTCCGGCCCCCGGGACTCGATCGCGCCGCACGACCCGGCCGACGACCACTACATTCCGCCGGTGCCGCCGCCGCTGCCGAGGCTCGACCCGGCCACCAAGCTCGCCTGGATCGGGCTATTCGGCGGACCCCTCTACCTGCTGATCAGTACCGCCGTCGGGGCCACCATCTCCGGGCTGGCCGCCTTCCTGGCGGTCGCCGCCTTCGTGGGGGGCTTCGTCGTGCTCGTGCTTCGGATGGACAACGGTCGGCCACCCGACTCCGGGTCCGACGACGGTGCCGTCGTCTGAGCGGTCCCAGGAGCGCGGCTCCGGCGGGGCTGGCGGGGCTGGCGGGGTTGACGCCGGCGCGGTTGGCGGCGGGCCGGCGGCGCCCGGGGTCGGGTCGGCGGCGCTCGGCGTTGGCGTGGCTGCCGGGGGCGTGGTTGCCGGGGGTCTGGCGGGCGGCGGGCCGCCGGCCGGGCGGCGCGGCGTGGCTGGCTGAGCCCGCATCGCGGACTCGAACAGGCTGAACGCGTCCCTGGTGAGCCCGGCGAGGGCGTCGGCGGCGCCGGCCACCTGCTCGCTGAACCCGGCCGAGGACCCGCCCGCGTCCCTGGCCTTGCGGGCGGCCCGGCAGATCGGGCACCACTGGCACTCGGGGGGCTCGTCGGTCGGGTCGGTGGTGGTCGCCTCGTCCCAGACGTCGGCATGCGCCTTGGCCCTGCCGCCGCCCATCGTGGACTTCACCCGGTCCGTCACGTCCCTGGTGATGCTGCGCGCCCCGGCCTTCATCAGCCAGCGCTGGAAATCGCCGAACGGGTCGCTCCCCGGCTGTTCGCTCATACTCGCAGAGTAACTCGCCTCGGCGGCTGCAAGCTCCAATCCGACGCCCGCGCACCGGCCAATCGTGCGTCCATGCTCCCCATTTCTTGCTGTTATCTGAGTTGTGGGCGGGCTGACGCTAGAGGTCGATGGCGTAGGGGGTGCGGGTGGCGCGGAAGTGGCCGACGTTGACGCACTCGGTTCGGCCGACGCGGACCCGGCGCGCGAGCGGGTTATGCACGTGCCCGAAGAACGCGAACCGGGGCTGGGTCCGGCGGATCAGGTCGAGCAGCGCGGTCGACCCGGTCTCCATCCGGCGGGCCGCCGTGTCGTACAGCAGCTCGGGGACGGCCGGCGGGATGTGCGTGCAGATGACGTCGACCGCGCCGATCGCGTCCAGCTTGGCGGCGAACTCGGGCTGCGGTATCTCGTTGGGCGTCCGGTACGGGGAGATCAGCCCGGCCCCCGCGAACCCGAACGAGACGCCGTCGACCTCCGCCCGGCCGCCGTCGATGACCCGGTGGCCCGGCTTGAGGTAGCCGTTCCACATCCGCGGCACGTCCACGTTGCCGTAGGTGAGGTAGGCCGGCTCGGCCAGCGCGCCGAACATCGCGGCGTACTGCTTCCTGATCGCCTCCTCCGTCAGCGTGCGCAGGTCGGTGCCGCGCTCGGCCGTCAGCCGGGCCGCGATGCCGGCGGTGAGCTGCCTGGCCGCATCGAATCGC
>Ga0335074_10005401_pt1 | contig 17681 bp, 15 predicted proteins | sample Lox_Sample_23_FD_206715 | JGI IMG/M metagenome (GOLD analysis project Ga0335074, IMG submission 206715) | Soil microbial communities from Loxahatchee National Wildlife Refuge, Florida, United States - Lox_Sample_2.3 | ecosystem: Environmental > Terrestrial > Soil > Wetlands | place: USA... | reverse complement strand
GCTGGACGATGAGACTCGCGCCGGGGACCCGCTTGCGCACGTCGGCGGCGAAGCGAGCGAGACCCTCGGCCAGTGAGGCAGTCAGATCCGCGACGGCGCCGGGGTCGGCGAGCGCCGGGTTGACCGAGTGGTTGAGCTCGATGGTGGCCGCCAGCGTCCACGGGCCGCAGACTGCGATCTTCAGCGGACCCTGGTAGCCGTCGGCTATTTCCTCCAGCGTGTCCAGATCGTGCGACAGATAGCTAATAGCCCTGCTGGAGTCCCGGCCGGGCCGGTCGGTCAGCTTCCACCCGCGCGGTGTCGTCTGCACGGGCAGATCGACCAGCAGCACGGCGGCGCGGCCGGTGATGTCGGCACCTGGCCCCCGGCCGGGCAACTCCGGCAGGTAGGGCAGCTCCGGGACCTCACCGAACACGGTCCGGCAGGCCTCCGCCGGATCGGTGCCCGGCATCGACCCGATCCCGGTCGCGCTCCCGGCTGGCCAGGGAAACTGCAGACTCTCACTCACGGTCAGAGCCTAGTGGTGCCTGCTGACATTGCAGGCGCAGTCACAATCCAGTGCGGCTGGCCAGCGCCCGAGGGTTCGGCCCGCACCGTTGCGCTAGCGGGCAGCCGCGATCGTCGCGCTGCCGAGTACCGCGTCACCGTCGTAGAAAACCGCGGCCTGGCCGGGCGCCACGCCCCGCGCAGGCTCGCGCAGGGTGATCCGCACTCCGTCGCCACTGGGCGCGCACACGGCCCGGTGGACTTCGCCGTGCGCGCGCAACTGGACCAGGCAGTCGACGGCAGTGGCGGGCGGCAGGCACCCGGACCACAGCGGGCGGTCCGCCTCGATCTCCAGCACGTCCAGTGCCTTTGCCGGACCGACCGTGACCGTACGCGACACCGGCTCGATGCTCAGCACGAACCGGGGGCGGCCATCAGCAGCCGGCCGGCCCAGGTGCAACCCCTTGCGCTGACCGACGGTGAACCCGTAGCTACCGTCGTGGCTGCCCACCACCGTGCCGTCGGTATCGACGATGTCCCCCGGCGCGCTGCCCAGGTGCCGCTTCAGGAAGCCCCTGGTGTCGCCGTCAGCGATGAAGCAGACGTCGTGGCTGTCCGGCTTGTCGGCGACGGCCAGGCCGCGCTCCGCCGCCTCCTTGCGGACCTGCTCCTTCGTGCTGTCGCCGAGCGGGAACATAGCCCGGCTGAGCTGGGCGCTCGTCAGCACGGCGAGCACGTAGGACTGATCCTTGGCCATATCTACGCTGCGCACGAGACGAGCCGCTCCCCCGCCGTCGGGCAACGGCTCGAGCCGGGCGTGATGGCCGGTGCAGACCGCATCAAAACCGAGTGCGAGCGCACGGTCCAGCACCGCCGCGAACTTGATCTTCTCGTTGCAGCGAAGGCACGGGTTCGGCGTGTTGCCGCGCGCATATTCGTCGACGAAATCCTGGACGACGTCGGCGTGAAACCGCTCGGCCATATCCCAGACGTAGAACGGGATGCCGATCACGTCCGCTGCGCGCCGGGCATCGCGAGCATCTTCCAGCGTGCAGCAGCCCCGAGCGCCGGTCCGGTAGGAGCTCGGGTTGGCGGACAGGGCCAGGTGCACGCCGGTGACATCGTGCCCCGCCTCAGCCGCCCTGGCGGCCGCGACCGCGGAGTCGACGCCGCCCGACATGGCGGCTAGCACGCGCAGGCTGGTCATCTCGCCCAGGATATGCCGCCTACCTGGCCGCGCGGCGGGCCCGTTCCACGACCTCCCCGATCACGCTGCCCAGAGCGTCGACCTCGGCCTGGTCGGTGGAGTGGCCGAGCGAGAACCGCAACGAGCCGCGGGCACGGGCCTCGTCCGCGCCCATTGCCAGCAGCACGTGGCTGGGCTGTGCCACACCCGCGGTGCACGCCGAGCCGGTCGAGCAGGCGATGCCGCGGGCGTCCAGCAGCATCAGCAGCGCATCACCCTCACAGCCGGGGAAGGAAAAATGCGCGTTGCCGGGGAGCCGGCCTCGCCCTGGTGCCGCTCCGTTCAGGATGGCGTCTGGCACAGCGGCCTTCACCTGCGCGATCAGGTCGTCGCGCAGTGCGGCGACCCGCTTGGCCTCGTCCGCCCGGCGCTCGGTGGCGGTCTGCACGGCGACCGCGAACGCGCGGATCGCCGGCACGTCCAGCGTGCCCGACCTGACGTCGCGCTCCTGGCCGCCGCCATGCAGGACGGGAACCGGCTGGGCGCCCCTGGCCAGCAGCAGCGCGCCGACCCCGACCGGCCCGCCGATCTTGTGCGCGGTGATGGTGAGGGCTGTCGCACCGGTCGCCCGGAGGCTGACCGGCAGCTGGCCCGCTGCCTGCACGGCATCGCTATGGAACGGGATCTGGTGCTCGGCAGCCACCTCGGCGAGCTCGGCAATCGGCTGCACCGTGCCGACCTCGTTGTTTGCCCACATCACGCTGACCAGCGCGACGCTGGCCGGGTCCTGTTCGATCGCCGCCGCCAGTGTCTGCGGGCTGACCGCTCCGGTCTGCCCGACCGGCAGCCAGCAGGCAACGGCGCCGTCGTGCTCAGTCAGCCACCGGACGCAGTCGAGCACTGCGTGGTGCTCGGTCGCCGTGGTGAGCACCCGTCGCGGCCGGCCGTCCGCGGCGGTTCTGGCCCAGTACATGCCCTTGACGGCCAGATTGTCGGCCTCGGTACCGCCGCTGGTGAAGATGACCTCGCTGGGCCGGGCGCCGTAGGCCTCGGCGATCAGTTCCCTGGACTCCTCGACCACCCGGCGGGCCCGGCGGCCGGCACTGTGCAGCGAGGAAGGATTGCCGAGCTGAGCTAGCTCCTCGGTCATCGCCGCCAGCGCGGCAGGCAGCATCGGCGTTGTCGCCGCATGGTCGAGGTACGCCGAGAGAGCCGAGGCGGCCCTGGCCTCCGGCGTGGGAGCGCGATCGTGCCCGGCACTGGTATTTGACATATGCGTCTAGCCTAATGGCGTTCCAGACAGCGTGACTGCCCCCGTGGTGGCCTGTGCGTCCGGCCGGTCCAGGCTCGCCGGCCGGCTTAGCTCAGCCCTCGGCTCGCTTGCCGATCTCCTCAACGAGCTGGGGAACGACCTTGAACAGGTCGCCGACGACCCCGAAGTCGGCGAGCTCGAAGATCGGTGCCTCCGGGTCCTTGTTGACCACCATGATCGTCTTGGACGTCTGCATGCCGGCCCGGTGCTGGATGGCGCCGGAGATGCCGACGGCAACGTAGAGCTGCGGCGAGACGGTCTTGCCGGTCTGGCCGACCTGGAACTGGTGCGGGTACCAGCCAGCGTCGGTCGCGGCCCGCGAGGCGCCGACCGCGGCGCCGAGAGAGTCGGCGAGCTGCTCGATCAGCGCGAAGTTCTCGCCAGCGCCGAGCCCGCGGCCGCCGGACACCACGATCGAGGCCTCGGTCAGCTCCGGGCGCTCGCCGCGCTCTGCGACCACCCGGCCGGTCACGCGTGCGGTCTTGGCGGCCTCTGAGATGTCGAGGTGTACCGGCACGACCTCGGCCGGGCCCGCAGCGGGCTCCGGCGTCACGGCGTTCGGCCGGACGGCGATCACCGGGGTGCCGGTCCGCACCCGAGACTGAACGGTGATCGCACCTCCGAAGATCGACTGCTCCCCGACCAGGCCGCCGGAGTCGCCAGCGGTGACGCCGGTGACGTCAGTGAGCACGCCGGACCCGGTCTTCACCGCCAGCCGCCCGGCGATCTCACGTCCTTCGGACGTGGCGGCGACCAGCACTGCCGCCGGGGCCGTCTGCTCGACCAGGTGCGCCAGCAACTCGGCCTTGGGCGCGACCACGTAGTCGGCGTAGTCGGGGCTATCAGCCACGTAGACCTTGACCGCGCCGAACTCGGCCAGCCGGGCCCGGCCGCCGTCGGCGCCATCGCCGGTCCACACCACCGACGGCTCGCCGTGCGCACGGGCCGCGGTGAGCAACTCGGTCGTGACCTTCTTGACGGTCTCGCCGTCGTGTTCGGCAAGTACCAGGATCTCAGCCATTCAGGCAGCCTTTCCGCGTCAGCCCGGAATACGTCGGGTCAGCAATGCCTCGGGTCAGCAGTGCTTCAGGTGAACGTGAGTGCTTCAGATGAACTTGCGCGCCGCCAGGAACTCGGCGGCTTTCGTGCCGCCGTCGCCCTCATCGGTCACGATCGTGCCGGCCGCGCGCGGCGGCCGGTTAGCAAAGCTGACCACTTCGGTCGCGCTAGCGCCAAGGCCGGCCTCGCTGGCCTCGATCCCCAGGTCGGCCAGGCTGAGGGTCTCCACCGGCTTCTTCTTCGCGGCCATGATGCCCTTGAAGGACGGGTACCGCGGCTCGTTGATCTTCTCGACCACGCTGACCACCGCCGGCAGAGTTGCCTCCACGGTGTCGTAACCATAGTCAGCCTGCCGGTGGATGCTGATCTTGGATCCGTCAGTCTCCACCTTGCTGGCGAACGACATCTGCGGCACGCCGAGCCGCTCGGCCAGCATTGCCGCCAGCGTGCCCATCCGGGCGTCCGTCGACTCTGAGCCCAGGATGACCAGGTCGAATCCGGTCCGGCGGAGGACGTTCGCCAGCACGGTGGACGTCACCAGGCCATCGGAGCCGCGCAGCGCCTCGTCGGTGACGTGCACGGCCTTGTCCGCGCCCATCGACAGTGCCTTGCGGATCGCGTCGGCGGCCTTCTCCGGGCCCATGGAGACGATCGTGACCTCGCCGCCGTGCGCCTCCTGCAGCCGCAGCCCTTCCTCGATCGCGTAGTCGTCGAGTTCGTTGATCACGGCATCTGCCGCGTCCCGGTCCAGAGTGCTGTCGTCGGCCCGCAGCTTGCGCTCCGACCAGGTGTCCGGTACCTGCTTTACCAAGACCACGATGTTCATGCTCGGCTGCCGACCTTCCGTGTGCGTCCTGCTGGGAGCTTATGTTACTGGCGAGTTAAGCAATTAACGCGCTGGCCCGCCCGTCGCCTGCCGCTCGGCGGCCTCAACTACGTTAGCCAGCAACATGGCCCGCGTCATCGGACCGACGCCGCCAGGCATCGGCGCGAGGTAACCGGCCACCTCGGAAACACCGGCGTCCACGTCACCCACCAGACCCGCGTCGGTCCGGGTGATGCCGACATCGAGCACTGCGGCACCCGGCTTCACCATGTCGGCCGTGAGCAGTCCCGGTCGGCCCGCGGCCACCACGACAATGTCAGCGGCCCGGGTGTGCGCGGCCAGGTCCCTCGTGCCGGTGTGGCACTGGGTCACCGTCGCGTTCTCGCTGCGGCGGGTCAGCAGCAGAGCGAGAGCACGCCCCACGGTGACGCCGCGCCCGACCACGGTCACGTCGGCGCCAGCGATCGGGACTTCGTACCGGCGGAGCAGTTCCACGATTCCCTTGGGCGTGCACGGCAGCGGGCCTGGCTCACCGAGCACGAGCTTGCCCAGGTTCGCCGGCTGCAGGCCGTCGGCGTCCTTGTCCGGATCGATCATGCCGAGCACTCGCTGCGCATCCAGGCCGGCCGGCAGCGGTAGCTGGACGATATAACCGGTGCACGCCGGATCGGCGTTCAGCTCAGCGACGACGTCCTCGACCTGCTGCTGGCTGGCAGTCGCCGGCAGCTCACGGCGGATACTGACGATCCCGACCTGGGCGCAATCCCGGTGCTTTCCGGCCACATAGGAGCGGCTGCCAGGGTCGTCACCAACCAGGACAGTACCGAGACCGGGCGTGATGCCCGCTTCGGCGAGCTTTGCCACCCGGCCCGCCAGCTCTTCGCGGATCGCCCCGGCAGTCGCCTTGCCGTCCAGAATGGTTATAGTCATCGCGCGACTATTCTGCCCGATGGCTTGTGGCGGCCGGCTAATTGGGCTGGCCGGTTCAGTGATAGAAGTGCCGGACGCCGGTGAGGTACAGCGCCACGCCAGCGGCCTGTGCCGCCGCGATGACCTCGTCGTCCCTGACCGACCCGCCCGGCTCGGCGACGGCCTGCACCCCGGCGTCCAGCAGGATCTGCAGACCATCGGCAAACGGGAAATAAGCGTCGCTGGCCGCGACCGAGCCAGCCGCCCGGTCGCCCGCCCTGGTGACCGCCAGGCGGCAGGAATCGACCCGGTTGACCTGACCCATGCCGATGCCGACGCTGGCCAGGCCCGCCGCCAGCAAGATCGCATTCGACTTGACGGCGCGGCAGGCCCGCCAGGCGAACTCCAGGTCAGCGAGCACGGCCGGGTCGGGCGGGCTGCCCGCGACGAGCTTCCAGTTAGCCGCCGAATCACCCGGCTCAGAACCGGTGTCCGATGTCTGCATCAGCATGCCGCCGCTGATCTGCCGCCAGTCCAGCCCGGCAGCGCCGCCCGGCCCGGTTAGCCCGGCGTCCCGACCGGTGACGGGCGCGGCACACCTCAGCAGCCGCTGATTCTTCTTCGCGGTAAGGATCTTGAGAGCGGCCGGCTCGAAGTCAGGCGCGATGATGACTTCGGTGAACACCTCGGCTACCTGAGCAGCCATCTCCTCGGTCACGGTACCGTTCGCCGCGATGACTCCGCCGAATGCCGACACCGGATCGCAGGCGTGCGCTTTGCGATGCGCTTCGGCCATGTCCGCGCCGAGCGCGATGCCGCACGGGTTAGCGTGCTTCATGATCGCGACGCACGGCTCGGTGAAGCCGAGCACGGCTCGCGTGGCCGCGTCGGCGTCCACGTAGTTGTTGTAGGACATTGCCTTGCCGTGCAGCACCTCGGCGCCGGCAATGCCGGCCGGGGCGCTGGCCGTACCGGCCGCTGAGCGCACGTACAGGGCGGCGCGCTGGTGCGGGTTCTCCCCGTAGCGCAGGACGTCCGCGCGGGTCCAGGTCGCCGCGACCACATCGGGCCAGCCCGTCTCGGCGGCCACCTCGTCGGGCGCGTAGGCGGCCGCGAACCACGACGACACCGCCGCGTCGTAGGCGGCCGTGTGCGCGAATGCCTGAGCGGCCAGCCGCTGCCGCTGCTCCAGGGTGAATCCGCCCGCCGCGAGCGCGGCGATCACCTCGGGATAGCTAGCCGGACTGGTCACGACCGAGACCGTGGCGTGGTTCTTGGCGGCCGCGCGAACCATGGCCGGGCCGCCGATGTCAATCTGCTCGACGCACTGTGCCGGGCTGGCGCCGCTGGCGACCGTCTGCTCGAACGGATAGAGGTTCGATACCAGCAGGTCGAATGGCAGGATGCCGAGCTCGGCCAGTTGCTCGCGATGACTGGTCTTGGCCAGGTCGGCCAGCAGCCCGGCGTGTACCGCCGGGTGCAATGTCTTGACCCTGCCGTCCAGGCACTCGGGGAAACCGGTCAGCTCCTCGACCGGCGTTACCGGCATCCCGGCGGCGGTAATGGCCGCCGCAGTCGAGCCCGTCGACACGATCTGCACGCCAGCCGCGTGCAGCGCCTCAGCCAGCGGGGCAAGCCCGTCCTTGTCGTAGACGCTAATCAGCGCCCGGCTAATCGGCACTCTGGTCAACTACCAATCCTCACTCTCCGGCCCTGCACGGACCAGCCGTCACGGACCATCCGGCCCACGGTGTCTACCACCAGCGAACGCTCGGCGACTTTAATCCGCTCGTGCAGCGAGGCCTCGTCGTCGTCAGGCAGTACCGGCACAGCTGACTGGGCGACGATCGGCCCGGTGTCGACGCCCGGGTCCACCAGGATCACGCTGCAGCCGGTCACCTGGACGCCGTGCGCCAGCGCGTCCCTGACACTGTGCATGCCCGGGAACGAGGGCAGCAGAGCCGGATGCGTGTTGATGATGCGCCCGCCGAACCTGCCGAGGAAGTCGCTGCCGACCAGCTTGAGGAAGCCAGCGAGGATGACGAGGTCGGGGTCGAACCTCGCGCAGTCTGCCGTCAGCGCCTTGTCCCAGGCGAAGCGATCCGGTTCGTCCGGTAGGCCGCGCACGAACGTCGGAATTCCCGCCGCTGCCGCCCTGGCCACGCCGCCGGTGCCGGTCCTGTCCGCGCCCACCGCAACCACCTCGGCGCCGAAGCCGGGATCGGCGCAAGCGTCGAGCAGAGCCTGCAGGATGCTGCCCGTGCCCGAGACGAGCACGAGCAATCGTGACTGGCTGACGGAGAGCTCCTTTACCGGGTTAGCGGCCCGCCTCGCTGGCGGTTCGAATAGCTGGCGGCCTGCGCAGGCCCGGGCGCGCAGGCCGACGGAGCAATCAGCGTACCCCGCGGGCTAGTCGCGGCAGCCCGGCTGGTCAGGGCAGCTCGGCTGGTCACGGCAAGGCCGACGGCCCGGCCGAGGCACGGCGGTCGCTGGCGGGCGGATCGCCGGCCCAGGGATCTAGGTAGATGGTGTGCCCGTCGCGGCCCTCCCCGGCGGCCGGCCCTGACGTCCGGGCTGGCCCCCGCGCCGGTGCGGTACCGGCTCCCGTGGTGCGCCCGGCTGACCTGCGCAGCGCGCGATAGTTCACCAGGCCCGCGGCGGCCGCTGCGCTGACGCCGATCTCTAGCGCCGCCACGACGCCAATCTGCCAGGCTGACGGTCCGACCGCGGCGAGCCGGCCGTCGCCGAGCGGACCGCCGGAGACGGCTGCCAGCAATGCCAGCAGCACACCGCAGACCAGCCCGCAGGCCAGACCAAGCAACGGGGCCGTGTCGAGTGCCATTGCTGGCCCGGCGCGTACCAGCAGGACGCCGGCGATGCCGCCGGCCAGGTACGGAATGGCCAGGGCCGTCGGCCCGATCCAGCTGGGCATTGCCGCGTGTACTCCCGGCGGCAGCGCGGCCAGCATCGGGAAGGCCGGAAGCTGGGCCAGCGCCGAACCCGTCGGCGCGACCACGGTGCCTGCGCCGAACGCGAAGCCCGGTCCCAGGCAGTACGAGATCCCCCAGATCACCGCGTTCGGCAGGTAGCCGAGCTGTAGCAAGCACAGCAGCACGGTGCCGATGACGCCCGGAGCCAGTCCTCGCTCCAGCGCCGCCGCCTCCCGCAGGTGCAGGACGAGTGAGATCCCGGCCACCAGTGCACCTGCCGCACCGAGCGCGGCAAGCGCCCCGGTGACGCCAACGACGACCGATCTCGGTCCGGCCGCCAGCAGCCGGACCAGTTGCGGCCAGGGCGCCAGCGCTCGCGCTCCGCCGAGTCCCGCGGCCGCCAGCGCGAGCAATAGTCCCCAGGCCACCGACTGCAGCAACGACGATGACTCCAGCCCTGACCGGCTGGCGAGCGCCAGGATCGCGGTCAGGAGCGCATACGGCACGGCTAGCGCCACGGCTGCGTAGCCCACCTGCCGCAGCCGCCGCACCTGCGCCGTCCGGACAACCCAGCGTCCGGCTCGCCAGAGCAGCGCGCCCGGCAACAGAACGAATCCGAGCGGCAGCAGACCCACTCTGCCCGCGCTCCGGAACGTGAAGCCCACGTGCTGGCCGACCAGCCACAGCACCGCCGCTGTGCGGAGCACGGCAGTAAGGCCGACGCCTTCGTGCGGTGCGGCTATCCAGCCGATCAAGGCCAGCAAGGTCAGCGCGGCCACGCCCGTCGCCGTGACGGCGAGCGCCGCCAGCGCGCCTGTCACCGGCAGCGACCTCGGCCGGCCGTCGGCTCCGCCTCGGCCGGCTGGGCGGCCAGTGGAGGGTCCGCCAGCGGGCCGGCCAGGCGCATTACCCTGACGAGCGCCGACGGCGGAAGCGGTCACAAGACCCAAGCCTGGCAATTCCGCGCGGCCCGGCGGCGGAGGCGCGCCGCACGGCCGCAAGCCAGACTGCCGAGATCCGCCGGTTTAGCCGGCTTGCATGACCTCGCGGACGAGGCCCGCCGTCTCACTTGGAGTCCGGCCGACCCGTACGCCGACCTTCTCCAGCGCTTCCTTTTTCGCCTGCGCGGTGCCGGCCGAGCCGGAGATGATCGCGCCGGCGTGGCCCATGGTCTTGCCCTCCGGCGCGGTGAATCCGGCCACGTAGGCGACGACCGGCTTGGTGACGTTCCTCTCGATGAACGCCGCCGCACGCTCCTCGGCGTCGCCGCCGATCTCACCGATCATTACGATGGCATCGGTCTCCGGGTCATCCTGGAAGGCCCGCAAGCAGTCGATATGGGTCGTGCCGATAATCGGGTCGCCACCGATGCCGACCGCGGTGGAGAAACCGATGTCCCGCAGTTCATACATCATCTGGTAGGTCAGGGTGCCGGACTTGGAGACCAGCCCGATCCGGCCCTCCGAAGTGATGTCGGCCGGGATGATGCCGGCGTTGGATTTGCCGGGCGAGGCGACACCGGGGCAGTTCGGCCCGACGATCCTGGTGACGTTCCCGCTCGCGACGGCATGCGCCCAGAAGTTGGCGGAGTCGTGTACCGGAACGCCCTCCGTGATCACGATGACCAGCGGCATCTGAGCATCAATTGCCTCGATCACGGCGTCCTTAGTTCCGCTCTCCGGCACGAACACCACTGAAACATCGGCACCGGTAGCCGCCATCGCATCGCCGACCGTCCCGAAGACGGGGACCTCCTGGCCGGACAACTCAACGGTCTGGCCGGCCTTGCGCGGGTTCGTCCCGCCCACGACCTTCGTGCCCGCCGCGATCATCCGGGCGCCGTGCTTGCGGCCTTCCGATCCGGTGATGCCCTGCACGATGATGCGGCTGTCGGCGTTCAGGAAGATCGCCATGTCATGCTCCGTTCACGGCCGCGGCGGCCAGCTCGGCGGCGCGCCGCGCCGCATCATCCATGGTGCCTACCTGCTCGACTGACGGAAGCGCGGCCTCGGCCAGGATCCGTCGGCCTTCGGCCGCGTTGTTGCCGTCAAGCCGGACCACGATCGGGTGCGTGACCTGCTCGCCGCGCTCGGCCAGCATGGCCATCGCGGAGACGATTCCGTTCGCCACTGCGTCGCAGGAGGTGATCCCGCCGAACACGTTGACCAGGACGCTGCGCACGTCCGGGTCAGACAGCACGATGTCAAGCCCGTTAGCCATCACCTCGGCCGACGCGCCGCCGCCGATGTCGAGGAAGTTGGCTGGCCGCACGCCGCCGAACTCCTCGCCGGCATAGGCGACCACGTCCAGGGTGGACATGACCAGGCCCGCGCCGTTCCCGATGATGCCGACGGATCCGTCGAGCTTGACGTAGTTCAGGTGCTTAGCCTTCGCCCGTGCCTCGATCGGGTCGACTGCGGTCGGGTCCGCAAACGACGCCCAGTCCTGCCGGAACGCGGCGTTATCGTCCAGGGTGACCTTGGCGTCAAGCGCGACCACCCGGCCGTCACCGGTATAGACCAGAGGATTCACTTCGACCAGTGTGGCGTCCTCGTCGGTGAACACGGCCCACAGCCGCTCGGCGAGCAGGGCGGCTCCTTCTTGCGCCTCCGCTGGCAGCCCGCCGGCCCGCACGATTTCCAGCGCCTTGGCGTGATCGACGCCAGTCAGCGGGCTGACCGGGATCTTGGCCAGCGCCTGCGGATGCGTCCTGGCGACTTCCTCGATCTCGACGCCACCCTCCACCGAGCACATCGCCAGGAAGGTGCGCTCGGCCCGGTCGACCAGGAAGGACAGGTAGTACTCCTGTGCGATGTCGGTGTCCTCAGCGACTAGAACGGAGTGCACGATGTGGCCCTTGATGTCCATCCCGAGAATGGCTCCGGCCTTATCCCTGGCCTCGTCCGGGGTGTCGGCCAGCTTCACTCCGCCGGCCTTGCCCCGGCCTCCCGTCTTGACCTGCGCCTTGATCACGACTAGCGGCTTGGCTCCGGTCCCGGCGGCCGCGAACTCCTCGGCAATTTGCTTCGCCTCGTCCGCGGTGGTGGCCACTCTGCCGCGCGGAATCGGGACACCGTATTCGGCGAACAACTCCTTCGCCTGGTACTCGAACAGGTCCACTCGGGTCCGTCCTTCGTGCTCGGGGGATCAGTGCGGCGTGTCGGCCGCCCCGCGGCTGGAAGCCTAGTGCCGCCTGGCTGACCACGGACATCCGGGTAGCGCGCACCCGCCGGCACCGGCCTGGCCTGCCTAGCCGACAGGCTCAGCGCTGCCTAGTTCAGCCCGCACCCAGTCGACGATCTCGGTTGTCGTCGCGCCCGGGGTGAAGATCTTCGCCACGCCCATCTGCTCAAGCTCGGCGATATCGGCGTCCGGGATTATGCCGCCGCCGAAGACCGTGATGTCGGTCGCATCCTTCTCCGCGAGCAGGTCCAGCACGCGCCTGAACTGCGTCATGTGCGCTCCGGACAAGATCGACAGCCCGATCGCGTCGGCGTCCTCTTGCATCGCCGCGGAAACGATCTGCTCCGGAGTCTGATGCAGCCCGGTGTAGATCACCTCCACGCCGGCGTCGCGCAGCGCCCGTGCCACCACCTTCGCCCCGCGATCATGTCCGTCCAGGCCAGGCTTAGCGATGATCACCCGGATGCTACTCATGGAAACCCTCCGACCAGGTTCAGCGAACTGCCGCCGCGACAGGCAGACGATTCAGCGTAACCGGCCAGACCAGCACGAGCCGACCGCCATAGTCTCGGTGCCCAGTAAGCCAGCCCAGACTGCGCCAGCCCAGACTGCGCGAGTTCAGCGGAGCGCCCGCCGAATCAGCGCCGGCTCAGCCGGCCAGCGCGGTCGTGAGTCCAGCCAGGTACCGGTCGAGCTGCCGGCCGTCCGGGTCGTGAGTGGGATTCACCTCAGTGAGCACGAGCGCGGCGCAGGACGGGTCGCCGACCAGCACGCGCAGGCAGCGCACCGCGTGCTCGAGCCTGACGCCCGAGTTGTAGTGCGGGAAGTTGCCCAGCGGCAGATCACCCGAGTCGACCACGTCGACGTCGAAATGCACGACCATGGGACCTTCGCCTGCCAGCGCCGCGAGCGCCTTGCGCGCCGCGGCCTCCGGGTCAGCGATGAGCTCAGGCCCTTCGGCATAGCTCACACCCTGACTGGTCAGGAACTCGCGGCCCTCGTTGGATACCTCACGCGGGTCCGTGCCCACTATCGCCAGCCGGCCGGGCGGCAAGAGCGGCGGTTCACCGCCGAGCGTCGTGAGTTCCGGCTCGCCGTAGCCGAGCAGATGCGCGATGCCGGTGGAGTCCAGGATCCCCGACGGGGCCGCGTCCAGCGGGCCGAGGTCAGCATCGCCGTCGACGTAGGCTACGCCGACGTCGGGATGGTTTCGACGGAAGCCGGCCACAACGCCCAGCGTGATCGTGCAGTCGCCACCGACTACGAGCGGGCGCTTGCCGTCCTGAACCTGGCCGGCCACCGCGTCGGCCACATCGCGGGCCACCTTGGCCACGGCGGCCAGGTTCCGGGCCCGCGGATTGGCGTGGTCGACGACGAAGACCGAGCCGGGCAGATCACCGGCGTCGGTGACGCTTAGCCCTGCGGCCGCGAGGCGGCTGACAAGGCCAGCAGCGCGTAGGCCCGCAGGCGCCTGGTCCTGGCCCGCGTGATGTGCCCCGGCACTGGTCGGAACCCCGATCAGAGTCCAGTCGGTCCGTATCGGAACGGTGGTCATGGCGCGCCTCCCGGCTCAGCCTGGTGTGCTCGCGGCTGTCGCATAGTCACCATCATTTGCGTTTTGCTGGTAACAAATCTAACCGTCCCAGCCGCGTCACGCAACCAGCAAATGTAGAATGCTGGTGATTAGCCGTTACCGGCAGGACGAGTTGAGGAGAGCCGAGGATGGGGGCAATGCCGCGGCGGGCAGCGACCACCGATCCGCACATCGGCCGCGCGCCGGGCCGCCTCGCACTGCTGCAGGCATTCGTCAATACGCTCGACATCGAGCAGGCGACTGACGAGCTCGCGTCCGCGGCTGCGCTCGACGACTGGCTGCGGTCGGCAGGGCTGACCGCCGACTCCGCCGACTTCGCCGACTCTGCTGATCCCGCCACGACCGCCGTCCGCAGTAGCTCCGCGGGACCGGCTGACCTCGCACTCGCTGTCGACCTGAGGGAAACTCTGCGCGCGGTCTTGCGGTCACACGCGCCCCGGAGGCCCGCCGCACCGGCGACTGCGACCAGCCGGCTGACCGAAATCGCCGCCGCCATGCCGGCCCGGATCGCCGCGGCGGCCGATGGCAGCATCCAGGTGATCGCCGCCGGGCCGGGCAGTCAGGCGGGGCTCACCGAACTGCTGCTGATCGCCGCCGAGGCGCAGACACTAGGCACCTGGGACCGGCTCAAGGTGTGCAGCGCAGACGACTGCCAATGGGCCTTCTACGATGGCTCGCCGACTCGCAGCGGCTGCTGGTGCAGTATGCAGATCTGCGGTTCGCGAGCGAAGTCGCGTGCCTACCGCCAGCGGTCGGCCACGCGAGCCGCCCGGGTGTTAGAACGATGAGCATGGCTGACTACATGGTGCTGCCGCCCGCCGGTGGCGAGCAGCTAACCGTTCGCGGCAGCAGCTTGCTATTCAAAGCCGCGGCGGACACGACTGGCGGTGCCTTCTCGCTACACGAGCGGCATATCCCGGCCGGCGGACGCCGGCCTCCTGCGCATGTGCATCCCGACCGGGTCGAGGCCTTCTGGGTTCTGGACGGCATGGCCGAGTTCGAACTCGAGGGTGACGTGGTGCGCGCAGGAGCGGGCAGTTTCGTGCTGGTGCCGGGAGGCGTCGCGCATACCTTCGGAGCTGCGGCCGACACCGCTGCCAGCGTGCTCGTCCTGCATGCGCCAGCACTCGACGGCTACTTCCGCGAGCTGGCCGCGCTCTGGGCCGGTGCCGAACGGCCGGACCGAGACGAGGAGCTCGCGCTCATGCGCAAGCACGGGATGCGCCCAGTCTGAGTACGGCCAGGCCTGGTCGAGCCCGCGCCGGAGCCGGCGTCAGAGCTTCTCGATCGGCGCGTACCGCAGGACCAGGTGCTTGACCCCGTAGTCGGCGCCAAAGTCGATCTTGGCCTCGGGGTCGTCGCCGCGCCCCTCGACCGACAGCACAGTTCCCAGGCCGTAAGAGTCGTGGTTGACCCGATCGCCCGGCTGCAGCGAGGGGACCGGCCGGTTACCGATAGCGCGAACGCCGGGACGCCGGGCCAGCCGCTCCGCGGCCGGCTGAGTAGCTGCCGACTCGTCCCGGCGCCACTCGATCAGCGCTGCCGGGATCTCGCTCAGGAACCTGGACTGCTTGTGATAACCGGGACGACCGAACCAGGTGCGGGTCGCCGCCCTCGTCACGTACAGCCGCTCCATTGCCCTGGTAATCCCGACGTACGCCAGCCGCCGTTCCTCGGCGAGCTCCCGTTCGTCCCCGATGGACCGCTCGTGCGGGAAGACGTTCTCCTCCAGCCCGGTCAGGAAGACGACAGGGAACTCAAGGCCCTTGGCGGTATGCAGCGTCATCAGCGTCACCATGCCACCGTGGTGCTCGCCCTCCGGAATCTCGTCCGCGTCAGCGACCAGCGACACCTGCTCGAGGAACTCGGCCAGCGTGCCGCCGGGGTTGCGGGCATCGAACTCCCTGGCGACCGAGACAAGTTCAGTGAGGTTCTCGATCCGGCTCGCGTCCTGCAAGTCGGAGGAAGCCTGCAACTCGGCCACGTAACCGGTCCGGTCGAGCACGGCGTCGGTCAGGTCGCCGACCGGAGTCCCGGCCGCCGCCAGCTCGCGCAGGCCGCCCATCAGGTCGTTGAAGCCTTCGATTGCGCGCGCGGACCTGGTCGCCAGGCCGGGCACGTCGTCCGGTCGGGCGAGCGCGGCCGCGAAGCTGATCTTGTCCCGGTTTGCCAGCGCGGCCACGTACTCCTCGGCGCGGTCACCAATCCCTCGCCGGGGTGTGTTGAGCACCCGGCGCAGCGATACCTCGTCTCCGGCGTTGGCAATGAGCCGCAGGTAGGCCAGCAAGTCCCGGACTTCCCGGCGCTCGTAGAACCGGACCCCGCCGACCACCTTGTAGGGCAGCCCGGATCGGATGAACACTTCCTCGAAGACCCGCGACTGCGCGTTGGTCCGGTAGAACACCGCGACGTCGCCCGGTGATGCCTCCCCGGCATCGGACAGCCGGTCGACCTCCTCGGCCACGAAGGCGGCCTCGTCGTGCTCGCTGTCGGCCACGTAACCGGTAATCGGCGGCCCGTCGCCGGCATCGGACCAGAGGTTCTTCGGGATCCGGCCGGGGTTCCGGGACACGACCGCGTTCGCTGCGGCGAGGATGTTCTGCGTGGAGCGGTAGTTCTGCTCAAGCAGGATCACCCGCGCCCCGGCGAAATCCCGCTCGAACTCCTCGATGTTCCTGATCGTGGCACCGCGGAATGCGTAAATGGACTGATCGGCGTCGCCGACCACCACGAGTTCGGCCGCCGACTCGCTGCCCGCCCCGGCGAGCTCGCGCACGAGTTCGTACTGTGCGTGGTTGGTGTCCTGGTACTCGTCGACCAGCACGTGCCGGAATCTCTCGTGGTACTCGGCGGCCACGTCCGGGAAGGCCTGCAGCAGGTTGACGGTCACCATGATCAGGTCGTCGAAGTCCATCGCGCCCGCGGCCACTAGTCGCCGCTGGTACTCCGCATAGGCCTCGCCGAGAGCCTTCTCCCGGTAGCCGCTGGCTCGCGCTAGCACCGTCTCGTAGTCGATCAGCTCGTTCTTGAGGTTCGAGACCTGGTTGATCATCCCTTTCGGCGGGAAGAACTTGGCATCCAGCTCGAGCTCACGGCAGACCAGGGCCATCAGCCGCTGCGAGTCAGCCTGGTCATAAATGCTGAAGCTGGCCGGGTAGCCGAACCGCCTGGCCTCCCGCCGCAGGATCCGCACGCAGGCGGAGTGGAAGGTCATCAGCCACATCGACCGCGCCCGTGCGCCGGTCAGCGACGCCGCCCGGCTGGCCATCTCTCCGGCGGCTTTGTTGGTGAAGGTGATCGCGAGGATCTGGCTCGGCGCCACGTTGCGCTCGGCCAGCAGGTAGGCGACGCGGTGAGTGAGCACCCTGGTCTTGCCCGAGCCGGCCCCGGCCACGATCAGCAGCGGGCTGCCCTCGTGCACGACGGCGGCGCGCTGCTGCGGGTTCAGTCCGTCGAGCAGGGACTCGACAACCAGAGCGGTCACGTGCCTAAGCCTAGGCGGTACCGCCGACAGCCGCCCGGAGCACGCGCAGGGCCCGCCCGGCCGTCAGGCCACTCTGTCAGCCGAGGCCGACATTTCCACCGTCGGGAGACATGCGGAAGGCCCGCGCCGGTTCCCCGGCGCGGGCCTTCGATCCGAACGCGAGTCTCTACTTGTCCGGCACGAGAGTAGGCGTCGAGCGAGTCAGTGTCTGCTTGCGGAAGAACGCCGGGTAGACGACCCGCATGTAGATGAACACGAGCAGCCCAGCGACCCAGGACAGGAAGACGATCACGAACACGCCGCCGATTACCCAGTGCAGCCCGGGCACGGTGAATCTGGTGTAGGACGCCTCATTAGCGCTGTTCATGTCGTAGTCGAGCCACAGGCTCCAGCCGCCAAGGAACCACAGCATCACGCCGCCGAGCACGGGCAAGATGCCCTGCATCCACAGGTTGCGGGCGCTGGTGAACAGGTTGCGCCGGTAGTACCAGGCACAGGTGAAACCGGTCAGGCCATAGTAGGTAGCGATGAAAACGCCGCAACTGGTCACCGCGTCGGCAATCACCTGACCGTGCGACATGTAGTTGAAGCCTGCATACAGCACGATCGAGATGGCGCCCATGACGAGCGTGGACACGGTGGGGGTCAGATGCTTGCGGTGCATCTTGGCGAAGGACGGCGGCAGCGCCCCGTAAGTCGCCATCGACAGGGT
>Ga0335074_10005400_pt1 | contig 17682 bp, 11 predicted proteins | sample Lox_Sample_23_FD_206715 | JGI IMG/M metagenome (GOLD analysis project Ga0335074, IMG submission 206715) | Soil microbial communities from Loxahatchee National Wildlife Refuge, Florida, United States - Lox_Sample_2.3 | ecosystem: Environmental > Terrestrial > Soil > Wetlands | place: USA... | reverse complement strand
AGCGATGCTCGCGTCCTTCGAAGAACTGAGTGCCCATGACTACGACGAGATGTGCTGTGCAGTCGAGTTCCCAGCATACGTCCCTTGATGCCACTAGCACCTGAATGGCACCATTGTTATACAAGTGTTTCACAATACGCTTATCACTGATGCTCAGTGCCTCATGATAATAGCCAATGCCGTGTGAGATGGACTCAGCGAGAGCTTCCTCATGTATTCTGTCAAGGAGTGGCCGCAGCTCCTCGACATCGGCATGCAGGAAGCGATCCTCGTCATCATTTGCGATGCAGGCAGATAGTAAATCACGAGTGGTTGCGCGGGCTTGCTTTCGACTCGGGACGAATACAATCGCAGGCTTGTCTGGAGACATTTGTAAAATAGAGAGATATGTGGGCTTCGCCATTGCGAGCATGAGTGATGGAAAGTGTGGAATCGTGAAGGATTGAATGTGAAGTTCAAGAGGAACCGGTCGGACATGTGGGCTAAAATTGAAGATTGTGTGCTTCTTGGCATCTATCCACTCCCCGATATCCCTCGCATTTGAAAGCGATACACTCAGGCCAACAATGCGGAGAGGAAGTTGAGTCTGAGTGCGAATGTAGTGCATTCGAGATACAATTATCTCGTAAATATATCCTGACTGTCCACCCAGCATGTGTAATTCATCTGCGATGAACAGCTGAACACTCTGCACGTTCTTCCTTCGCTGCCATTGACGTGATAGCATGTCCCATTGACTGGGAATAGCCAGTATCAAGTCACCCCGTTCGAGGAGTTTTAGATCAGCCGTTGTCTCACCCGTCAGCTTCACAATATTCTTGCCGCCACGGAGTCTGCCTAGGCGCGTCTGCCAGTCTTGATATCTAAGGTCGACAAGCTCTTGGAAAGGTGCAACATAAACGGCGCGTCCAGGATCCAATTTGGACCAGTGTCGGAGTAATGCAAATTCAGCGCAAACAGTCTTGCCGCTTCCTGTGGGTGCTCCTATAAAGACGTTCTCGTCGGTTGTGTAGAGGGAGTTAAAGGTCTGGGTCTGAATCTTGTTGAAACGTTCCCAAATTGGGTACAACGCTACAAAATCCTGAGCCTTAAGGGCGGAGACTGGTAATGGTTGTAGATCAAGGAGAGGTGTGTGCGGGGGGAACTTTTCGGGCAAAATCAGCTTCTGAAACGAGACCGCGACCTTAGTCTCAGAGTACATCCACCTATCGGAGACCACAGTTATGAAGTAGTTCGGTGGCATTGGGTCTGTGATTGGGACTGTCAATTCGACTAGATGTTCCTTTTGTTCCTTCTCCTCCGCTTCAGCATAGTCCTTTCGCAGCAGGAACTGGTCGTGATAGAGGATTTCTTCCCCATCGCAATCCTCTGCAATGATCCAAAAGCTCTCAGCTAATCCGTGAACCTCTTCGTCCCATTCAAAATTTGGTGTGATAGTTAATTCAACTCTCAACATCGATCTTGTCATGGGTTGCACCTGCGCTTGAACTTCGAGTCTTGGGAACTTGGATACCAGACTGCAGACTGTCTTACCAGCCCGGGGTAGACCAAGTAGTTCTCCCATGCGAGGAGGATCTAGATCAAAGTAATTATTCCATGGTACCTCGATCCTTTCAGCTTTTTGTATAATGTCACGCGGACAGCTAGGGAACTGGCGAAGTGGTGACATTGTAGGCCACATCCGCTTTTCAGCCATCTTGCAGAGTTCCAAAGCGGTCTTGGCAACAGATGCCCATCCCTTTTTGAGAGTGATCTCGAAAATGGCACGAAGTATACGCCCAGCTGACTGTGTTACATACACCAAGTCAGCCATAAGAGCCAAGCCTTCGAGCTTGAGTCGAGAGATATAGGCTTGCAAGAGGACATTAATCTTAGCGTGGGGCTCCTCTACGCTTTCCTTTACTGGTATTGGAACTCGTACGATCATTTTAGCTAGCTCCAGCTTCTCATCTTGTCTTACAGGGATAAACTTGAATTCGTCACTCAAAGCGAACACCCTGAATAGATCAATTGGCCCTATTGACGGCTGAATATGGTGATTATATGTCAGCATCGAGCTATGCGTGATGTAGTAGTGCGATGCAATGCGCCCAAGCTCTGTCGCTTGGAGTTTTCCGGTTTTCTTATCATATTTGACAAGGCTGGATCGTTCCAGAACGACAGCGGCAGAGTGGATAAGATCAACCCGTTTCTGTTCCAAGGCATTATCTTCTTCGTAATCGGCTCCGACGCTGTACAAGCCGGGCGAGCGCAGCATTCGAACAAAAAGGTACGTATATCCAAGCCACTCCACACCTTCATCCCTAGTACGTACGTTGCCAAGGACGATTTCAGCGTTCAAATTGTCCGCCAAACGACTAACAAACTGACTCTCGATCGGAAGCTGCTGATTTAGCAATGAGAGATAATATTGCATCTCCGTTTGGGTTGTAATGATGAGACCTTCTCCATAAGTATCGTACTGAGGTCGACCAGCACGGCCGAGCATTTGGAGGACGTCTTGGGGGCTCAACTCAACCCAGCTACCCTTTTCTGGTGAATATATTTGCGTCCCCTTAATGATAACAGTATGCGCCGGCAAGTTCACGCCCCACGCTAGAGTAGCGGTGGAAACCAGCACACGAATGGCTCCATCGGCAAAGAGGTCTTCAACCGACGTTCGATCTGGTCGACTCATCCCTGCGTGATGAATGCCAAAGCCGTATGGTAGCAAGTCCTTCAAGTCTCGGTCACTAACAGATTCCGCTTCGGTAGTGAGCAGTTCACGACTGCCCGAATCACTTCGGAGTATCTGACCGATAGTCTCTTCTTCCAAAGCTTTGTCTCTGACATATCTTGCAGTCTTGGCTGTTTCTTTCCGAGAATGGACGAAGATGATTGTTTGATTATCATTCTTGCCAACATGCTCGAGAACTTTGATATAAGTTATATCATTCATGGTTTTGAGTTGTTTGATAGCCTTCTTTTCGGTAATGCCAATGAATTCTTGACGAAGAGGGCAAGGCCGGAAGGAACCATCAAAATGGAACATCCCTTTCAGCGGGTCTACTCTCAAGAAACTGGCGACATCTCGATAGTTAGGCAGCGTAGCTGAGAGACCCACGAGGCGCACAGGCTCTCCAGTCTGCTCCATCTTTCTGATCGTTCTGCTGACTATACTTTCTAATACCGGGCCACGATCATCATGGAGAAGATGGATTTCATCAATGATGATCAGTCGAACAAGATTAGTATAGCTCATATCTGTGGCTTTACGCGTAATGACATCCCATTTTTCTGGCGTTGTCACGATAATCTGGGTGTCTGCAATTTGCTGTTTTGTAAGTTGTCGGTCACCCGTCAACTCAGAGACTTGAATCCCATAATCTTTCAAGCGAGCGCCAAAATTGCCTACCTGTTCCTGAACCAGAGCCTTCAATGGGGCGATGTAGACAATCTTGAAGCCATCCAAGTTGATTTCTCCAGTTTCAGGATTTCGATTCTTTCCAATCTCTCGTAGGATAGTCAACATGCCGACATTCGTTTTGCCGCTACCCGTGGGAGCACAAATCAACATGTTACCGTCTTCGTTGAAAGCCTGAGGGAAACATTTAGATTGGATTTTGTTAAGTTTGGCCGTGGAGCTAAAAGGGACACGAGCCCACTCAGGCATCTCCGAAATAGGTATATCTCTATCAGTGGGATCATTCCGCTTCTTGGGTGCAGGTACGTGTATCTCTTCATAGCCTTTGAATGATCGTTTTGTAGAACCTTCTGGGAGTTTCACCTTCGGGTTTGTCATAAGATGATTACCCTGTTCGAATATAAGATTGTCTAGGTTGATCAGTTTCCGTGGCTGCAAACCCCCGACGAGGCCCCCCTCGTGTGCCTGCCTTCCATTTGGTGCACTTTTAATGTACTCGGCTGGTACATCAATATCCATCTTGATCTCCAATTTCCTTTGGGGGCCATCTGAAGATGTTGTAGTCCCACGAAGCTCATCTAGTATCCACCGCAAACCTTCGTTCGCTATTTCACGCTCTACAACGTTTCGCGCTTCCGTATCCTCTGCTTGAGCAAGACGTGTAAGCCATACCACTTTATCTCGATTTGCGACAAGCTTTTGCACCAAGTCGTTGTGCTCGTAGTCGAATAGCTCTATCAGTTCATTCTCAATTTCACGAAGCGGCTTCTCTTCGCCATCTTCCCCATCATCTGAGACACCGGACAATATATGTAATGCTTGCTTAGTTTTGACCTGCTGGATATGGGCATCCGAATAGATTAGACCGACTTGCCTCTGCAACCAATATGCGTCTATTTCTCGAGCCAGAATGAAATATTTGTCCTTTTCAGAGGCCTTGGCGGTACTGCTTTCAGCAGCAGAGTCCAATATTATTGCTTCTCCTTCCACCAGGTCTAGTTCCTCTTCATCGCGGTCTTCACCAGCACCACCAGCACCGGCTTTCTCTTCAACCTCTGGATTGTCCTGCTCATCATCCGCCTCCTCGTCCGATGATTCTTCTCTTACTTCGTTAATCATCTCCCCCCCGTCATCATCTTCAGAGTTTTCATCGAAAACAACGGCAACCCCCTGACGATCGTCAATCTCGGCTCCGTTCTCTCCAGCATCCTCGCCATCGCCCATAATTTCGTCATCATCTTGAGCATCATAATCTGTAATCTTCTTTCCGAGGTTGACAAGTTCATTGAACTGCTTTGGGTTCATGCTAACTCCAAGCAAGTCATCGATCTCCTTCTTCTTATCAAAGTCTTTCATGTCATCATCCTTCAGATACTCCAGTACAGCATCTGCAGCACTCCGTACAACTTCGTGTGAGACGTCGCCAAGATTATTCGCAACTGTCGTTATGATCAGGTCATAAGTCGCTCTAGTTGCAGGTGTCCTCGGTCGATAGCGTATGCCTTCCACAAGTGCGTCTGCAGCCGACAAAATGCCTGTCCCTCGAAGCTGCGCGGGCTCCCCGCGCTTTCGTTTTCGTTGTTCCCTCTCTAGCACATCCTCGCCCTCTCTGAAACTGCCTCTTTCAACATCCGGAAGACCAGATGCCTTCTTCTTCTGTTTTGGCGCATCCTCTCGAGCTACTCGTGAGCCCATGTCGCGGATGCTGAGACGACCTGCCAACGATTCTGGATCGCCAGTAACCTCGTCATTTCGGCGCGTAACAAATCTTCTGTCAGCCTGGAGCACCAGGTTGGACATTGCCGAGTACTTGTACTGAGAGACATCGCGCTGTTGATCCGCCATCGTGACGGCCGTTGACTGAGAATCTGATAACAACGTCTGTGGAGGCCTTGTGCACCGTTTCAACCTTAGAAAATGAAAGCGAATTAAGGTAGAGCCTGGCTATCCATCGAAACGAAAACAGGAAAGAGCGAATCTTTACTAGATGTCAGTCCCAAGCACAGGATATTCACTTTATTAGCCCTCCACCTCGGGCAAAAGGTTCATAAAATAAAGTTGTTAGCGGAATCTAGCTTAACTCACTAGCCTCTCGTGGCTAAGCGCACTAAACGCGCCAATAGCTAGGCTCCTACCAGCGAGGTGCATTGCGGTAAACAATCAACTGCCGTCTCACTAGTTATGGGTCCACACTTATGCTTGAGGAGCCAAAAAACCACAGTCTAAAGATATATTAGAAAGAACAAGATGGGTACTGCCTTTGCCCAAGCGCAGGACTCTCTAGCACCGTATATCAGGTCCAGGAAAGAAGCGTCCCAGATCCGCCAGGTTTTAGCGGCTCACCTTGACTCCCAGTTGAATCCTGCTGCAGGACATACTCAAGGACCTGCTCTCTCTCTAGTGCACGACTCTACCAGTGTGAAACTTCCTTCCGGAATCATACCAGGATTACGGAAGGAGTATCTTAAAGCCCTCCGAGCGAACATCAAGGCGCGTCGAGAATATGATCGTGTTTGCAATACAAATACTTTGCGTAATGGTGACTTGACATCCCGAGATGTTGTGTCAGGATCATCTTATCCAGGCATAAACTTGCCGAGCAAAAGTGATCACCTGGATGGCTATATTGCTTTAATCAAGCAACGACAGCGGCACGAGCGACTAAGGATTCTCCACGACTACGTTGATAAACTTGAGCAGAAATCAGCAGCTGCAACCGCTTACCTTGATCAAATAAACCCTCAACTGTCAGGAATACCTCAGGTTCCAGTAGAGATTGTTGCAAGCTCAAGTTCAGACGTACAAGAGCCGGACCATAAGTCTTTGAAAGATCTCATCAGAGACTTGGAACAAGCGGTGCTACGAGCTAAAGTCCAACTTAAGAATGAGAGGCATCTTCTTGAGCATGTTAGAGCAGGTAACTCAAAGGGGGAACGAGAAGATCTTGATTCCGTTCCACGAGATGTGGAAAAACTACAAGCACTGGGACGAACTCGCAACGAACTCATCACATGGGTCGAAGAAGAGCTAGGCAAAGCTGGAGATTCTGAGCCACAAGATGCCTCGGAGACGAACCATCAATCTCTTACAAATACCAAAGAATCTATTGAAGACCAGCTTATTCTTGTCAAAGCTCAGTATAGTCGATACGTCCAGACTCGCAAAACGTTCATTGACACCATTGCTGAAACAGTCGAGCCTGTTTTGACAATCAGCCCAACTGAGAGGAAGGATGGCGATGCGGAGGACAACGAAATGGAGAGTACTTCATCAATGACCTGGATTGTCTCGCCATATCTCCGGGACCTGCAGTTGATGTCCAACGAGCAGAAGTCGTCAATTCAGCAAAAATCATATATCACAGTCAGTTTAGCCAAGCAACATAAAGAGACAATTCAACTCTTTGATCGATTAGCACATGAGAGTCACCTCCTGCCCGCATATCCTCTAACGACATCCCGGAAGGACCAGTTTGACTTAGACGGAATGGCTGGAAAAGAGATGCCGAACGCTTCGCATAGAGCGCGTGCATGGACTTACGCTGCGGAATCGGCAAAGGCTGCAACAAACGATTCTGTACTCGCAAGTATAGAAGAGGGTGAATCCGCGCTTGAGGGTGCTCGGGAGATGATCTCGACTCTTGGAGGACTGCTTGGGCGCCCAAACGGCTCTGTTGAGCCCGTCTTTGACGAAAACGATATTTGGACGTCTGAAATGACTTCCAGCGAAGCCAAAGGTAGCAAGTTAATTCAAAAGTCCAAATCAGTGTCGTCAACTCAAGGTGATATTTGGGCCACACTGGACGGAAATCTGGGAGTGCTTTAGAAGGAGAGGAGCGCTTTATCTAGCATATATATCTTAGCGGAAATATAATGCAGGATGTTCTAGTACTAGGACAAAGGTGAAGTGATACTGTATAATTTTATGTACTGTTACAAAACAATTTTCTATATTATTATTACTATATATATTTTTTAAAAAAGGAGGTAACGAATTAGTGCTTACAACTGTTGAGAATTGACAAACGTTATAGCTCTAAACGGTTTAGCATGTTTAAAGTCCTTTGGACGGTTGTATATGAGACTATCTCAACAGTTAATTTACAATAATAGTTTTCTCCTATAAAACCATTCTTTTTAATGTAGCTGTTCTTATTTAACATCAACCACTAGAAACGTAGAAGCGACTATTCGGTAGGCTTTGTGCTACATTAACGACAACATCGGTTCATTAGGTACTTCCTGTTACTGCTTTATTTCTCGTCCTTCCCCTGCCTTCACGGCTCTGCTTTTTGTTCTTTCCCTGAACCTTGTCGCCGCTCTCTTTGTCGTTTCCCTACTTCCTATCACTGCTATCCAGTTGTTGTTTTTACTTTCGTGCGCCTCATCCATGTGTTAGCACTTCCCTAATTCTTGTTATTACTCTGCATTCTTGCCATTTTACGACTTCTAGTCCCTGTGCTATATCCTGTCATTGCTATACTTCCTGTAGCTGCTCTATTTCTTATTATTACCCTACGTCTTTGTCGTTTACCAGCTCCTACTACTCTCCATATCTTGTCGTTACCGTAATTCCTATCACCGGTCCACATCTTTCTCGTCTCTTAACTTCCAGTCACTGCTGCACATTTTGTCATTTTTCTTCATAATTTTCTTATCAAGCATGAGCGTTCGCCAAATGCCATCGTTTGGCACGTGGTATAGCGATTGTTTCTCTGAATTGGGAGGAACAGACCACTGCCCTGGGGAACGTAGTCTAACTCTTGGAAATTTCTGTGCGACGACTTTGGGAAAGGTTGGCTGTGAGGATACTAGGGTTACTCAATAGGTACGCGGGAGAGGTGAGGGTTGTGGTGCTTTTTATGTACTTGTCGGGCCATTTGGGTCTTAGGACGATTGTAGGCGACGAGACATATATAGTGTCTCTCGAGCGAGGACAAGTAATTGTAGTGGTAAGGTTTTAGTCTTAATAGAGTTTTGTGGAGGTTATTCCTGGCTGCCTTTAATTAGATGTCCACGCACTATCTATGCCTTAGAAAAGGTTAGCTTACATTCGTGACTACGTAGTCATAGCACTAGCATTAAGATCTCTTATAGAAAAGACAAATATTTTGGGCCAGCCTATAAACCTAGAGCCCTATCCACAATAATCACTGGATCCAGCGACACATATATTACATAATTGTACAAAGACCAGCTCATGATGATGGTCCACTCTCGGGCAGCCCTTCTATAACACGCTCCACAATTTCCGTCAGTTGATCCACATCAGGACGTTCTGAAGGTTCAACCCTCAAACACTGCCTGACCACATCCCTAATACTCTCACTAATTCCAGTATCCTCAGTTTGGCCCGGTTGATTTGTTGCTTTCTTCTTGCCTCCTGCGCCTTCATCCGGGAATCTCCAATCCCCACCGAGCACACAGAGATTCAAGCTTCCACCGGTCTCGTCACTTCGCATCTCAAACGGCGATTTACCGACAAGACAAGCATATAATGTGCAACCAAGAGACCAGATATCCACTTTTGTGTCAATTGTACTTCCAGTTTTGACATCGAACAGTTCAGGAGCTCGGTATGGCATCGTTGAGTGCTCTGCTGCTTCGTCTTGGACTGCGAGAGCAAGGGACCGTGAAGTTATGGGAGTCGGTGAAGGTGCTAGAGATCCAAGATCCATAAGAATTGGCTGTACACCATCGTCGTCAATCATGATGTTGCCTAAGAGCTGTCAGTCTTGGTCTTGACAAAAAGGGTACGAATATTAACCGGGCTTGATATCTCTGTGTGCATATGCCCTTATCTCGCCTGGCGCAACACCCTCCTGACTTCTGGTAACTTCACCATCCATCAGCGGCTCCTGTTGCTCACTGTTTGGGTCTTGCTCTCTCCCTCTTTGTCTTGTCCTTCTGTCTACCTCTTCCTCAGCCTCCTCATCTGCCATCGCAGCTTCGGCCCTGATCCTCTTCGCCTTCTTCTGACTGTTGACTCCACCTAGTCCTCCCTGCACCCTATAGTTATGCATTGCCTTCAATGCCTTGCAAACGCCCAGAAACAGCACCATGAGTTGCCGCTCCGGAAATTTCGTGTTGTTCACTAGGTTCGCATTGATGATATCTTGCAGATTGCCACGTCGGTAATATGGTAGTAGAATGTATACTGTCTTCGCGCCTGGGTCTGAACGATCTGCAGACACGCTGTAGTCGATACTGTGAATGATGTTGGGATGTGGGGCGAAGAGGGCGTAGGCTTCTACTTCTTTCATAGCTCGAGCAACAGATTCTTGTCCGAAGGGGCAGCGGATCTTTTTGAGGGCGTAAAGGGCTTCATTGCTGGTATCTTGTACGAGATAAACGTAGGAGAATCCGCCCTATAAGACCAGTGTCAGATATAGTTCTGTCTGAAACATCATATAGGTGCATACCTCTCCTAATAATCGTAATATTTTGACACTCCGACTGTTAATCTTCAATTGAGGCGAGCCCGGGAAACAGCTCACACAGTTCGTAAGGGTATATAGCAGATCAAAGAAATATTGCGCCATGGCGATGAAACCTGCCGGTCTTGTATTACAGTGGGTTAGCTGTCCTGTAAGCTCAAAGCTCGTAGTTTTGACAGCAACTTGATGGGAGTGGCAGTTTTAGATGAGCTGTAGGAAAATATCCCAACTACGTGCCACTTTGATGTAATGACAGATATGGCCCTAAAGATTAGCCGCAATGCACTTTGAGCATCCAACAAAGGTCGTCAGTGTGTCCACGCGGCTAGACCATCAATGCCAATGGCGGCCGCATCACGTGAATCTCTTTGATCCTAAGAAATATCACCGAAAATTGGCCAGATCAAATAGACATGGTTACAACACAATCGGCCATCTTTGGCCAAGGCCGGAATAGTGGGTGCCTTATGTATCGGGCGGATCGTGCACGAGGCACCCAAAGCCCGCGACCTGCCCTGTTATCCCTTTTGATATCTACTCCCTCCACTTCCAGCCGGCGTAAAGAACGAGCTTCTCACACAATTTTTTGGCCGCCCCTCGCCTACCATATCCATTCCCGGATTCAGAAAATTGCTGGACAGGGTTTCTTCTTGGTTTTCTATAATTTGATAACCCGTAGTCTTCCAGTCTTGCCAGCTTAACCTGTTGAAGAAAAAGGTATAAGTGCTTTCTGAGATAATGCTTTCTCACTCGTTATTAGGCCTCGGAAGAGCGTCCTCCAAGGATGTCTTGTAGACATGGCCATTATTGCCGTCATTGCCTCCTTTCATCAATGGGCGACATATACTCCCTCTCTATTATATCGCTTACCCCTATGGGCTGGATACCATCATGCAAAACCATAGCCTCCCTATGTCGTCTGCGTAGATGCCTCTCCTCAGCACTTTGCTCTCTAATCCTTGGGGCCCCCTCTGTAAGGCCCAGATCGCTTAAGCCCTGTTCGCCCGCCGTATTGTCGTTACTGGTCATCTTTGGACGCGGGAAAAATATGGTATCTGAAGTGTCCATCAATTTTGCTTTCACTAGGTCCCTTAGGCCTCGCGAATGATGAGCTATCCTCAATATGAGTTCCGAAAGTCTCATATTATGGTAGCAGTGTTTGAAGTTTTCTTGTATCTCCTTCTCCGTGTTACCCCAAGGTTCCTTAGCTAACCATCTGGGAACAATTCCGGCCTTGATGATCTCCTCCGAATCAAACTCGGTGGTTAGTCGAAATAAAACTAGTAGGCAGAATCGCTCTACTGGATCCCGAAAGTCAAAGTTGTCGAATTCTTTGTCGTAGTTGTTATGAGGAACATCCCTTACGCAATGCGCCAAGCAGTTAACGATTGCGCGGAAGACTTTTGGGGTATTAAGCTCCGTCATACCAGCTACAGAGTATAAAGTTAGATAACTCAGGAGAAATATTTAGGACACATACGCTGTTCAGTCAGCATGTAGAGCGCCCTGATAGCTTGCTCCCTCCTATCGCGGTCCGGACGCGTAAGCTCCCAAAGCAGTGCGTCGAGTGTTGTACCATCGTGAAGCGCTCTGTCGGCGACGATTCTTGCTGCAGTCTCCTGTATCCCATAGTTGTGACTCTCGATCAGCTTTTCAAGGGTACTGCTTTTTAGCGAATCTTCTGTGCCTTGAGTTATGTATTGCGTCTTCGGACTAGGCTTCTTAACTTCCACCGAGTCGCGGTATGCTATGAGCATATGACGCATTAAACTGAGGACGACGCATGTTGTCGTGAGCCCAAAACCAAGAATAAGAATTCTATTCTCAGTCGCTGACGGCATGGCCGCCATGTTGCGCAGTCAACACGTGCGTTCCGACTTAGCAGTAGCAAGTATTTAGATCCGTGTGCGACTTCGAGGCTCCGAAATCGATTTGTCCTGCCGAGGTCTACCGCCTGATAGTGGCTGCTTTGGGAAAGGCTTGACTGATAAAAGATAGCGATCTTTAAGAGAGCTCGAAATTTTTTGGGAAAGGTGTCCCTGAGTCAATCTAGCGCAGCAGAAATGCCACCTTCGCAGCTTAAGAGATTGAAGACGTCTCTTAGAGAGCAGGGTGTTGTTGGGCCACAGAAATCGAAGAAGCAGAAGAAGCAGAATTCGCAAAGCGGCGCAAACAATGAGAAGCGAATTCAGAGAACAGCCGCACTCAATGGTATACGAGAAATATTCAACCCTTTCGAGTTCAAGACCTCGGCGAGAGGCTCTAAGTTTGATATAACAAGCAACAGGACTGTTAATGGTGGAGTGGGAAAGGTTGGGAAAGCTCGGCCAGGAGTCACAAAGGGTTTGGGCGAGGAGACTGTAAGTTGAGTACTGTGGGAATCACTGAAGGCTTATGACTAATTGAATAAACTACAGCGCCGAAAAACTCTGCTTATTGAGATGCGACGTCGAAATAAGGTGGGCGGTATCTTTGATCGTCGATTCGGAGAAAATGATCCTACTATGGCACCTGAGGATAAGATGTTGGAGCGATTTACTAAGGAAAAGCAAAGACGGCACGGGAATAGCTCAACTTTTGATCTCGAGGATGAGGACGAGCCAGGAGAGCTTACTCATATGGGCCAATCGTTGTCCCTTGATGGGCCTACATTAGTAGATGATTTTGATGAGGAAGGTTTGACACTATCCGATGCGGACGATCGCCCCCCAGGTCCCGAAGATAGCCCTCTTAAAAGAAGGCGAGAATCCCTCTCAGAAGTGTCAGAAGACGGGGCTTTTGATGTTGATGGACAGCCAGAACGCAAGAAAACTAAGCAAGAAGTCATGAAAGAGGTTATTGCAAAGTCTAAGCTTTACAAGTATGAACGGCAGGCAGCAAAGGATGAAGATGAGGACTTGCGTGAGGAACTTGACAAGGAAATGGGAGAGATACGCGCTCTGCTTCGAGGAGTTCCTCGTCAAATTGCCCCCAAACCTCTGGACATTGCCGGGATGAATCCTGACAGGGCGGCGCTCTTGAATGGAACCGAGAAACTGAAGTTCGATAAGGAATACGACTTACGGCTTAGGCAACTAGCCCAGGATAAGAAATCGAAACCTACAGAGCGAACAAAGACTGAGGAAGAGAGATTAGTAGAGGAGTCAAGAAGGTTGCGAGAGCTGGAGGCTAAGCGATTACGTCGAATGCAAGGAGAGCCGGAAGAGGAAGATGGCGGTGAAGAACAAGAAGCAGGGACCCGTGTAAACGAAGATATGGATGAAGATGAAGATGAAGACTTTGGGCTGGGTACTGGCATAAAAGTCCGTAAATCTGCTGCCGAACTTGGCGTGGAGGACGAGGACGACTTTATCATTGACGATGATTTGGTTGCGAGTGGCTCGAACGTCGAGACTTCGGATGATGACGTTTCTTCTGAAGCTGGTAGAGATATGGCTAGTGCATGGGATGCTGAATTCCTGGACGGATTGCTCACGAAAGAAGAAAGCAACAGGCCTAAATTTCTTACGGGAGCGAATGGGCCAATTCAGGAGATAGAGGTGCCAACCGAAAATGGTATCAATGGGGATCTGGCCTACACCTTTCCCTGTCCACAGTCACATGTCGAATTGCTCGAGATTACTAGAGTGGTGGTGGTTCAAGACCTTCCCACCGTTGTCCGGCGAATTAGGGCCCTTTATGATCCCAGGCTCAAAAGCGAAAATAAAGGTAAACTTGGAAAGTTTGCAGTTGTCCTCATTGATCATGTTTCATACCTCGCGAACCAGTTATTGCCTCCGCCCTTCGATGTTTTGGAGAATCTGATTCGACACATCCATTCCCTGGCAAAGACATACCCGATCGAGGTTGCTAACGCCTTTCGAAAACACTTAGCGAAACAAAATGAGTCGCGGGCTCTGACGCCGACTTCTGGAGATCTGATGCTTCTAACTGCCATTGGTACTATATTCCCAACGTCCGATCATTTCCATCAAGTGGTTACTCCAGCAATGCTTAGTATGACTCGATATATCGGACAGAAGATTCCGCATACTTTATCTGAATATGCTACCGGGCTCTACATGACCACGTTATGCTTGCAATATCAGCGACTTTCGAAAAGATACATTCCTGAAGTCATGGGCTTTTTACTAAATACTGTTTGTGCCTTGTGCCCTAGAAGGCTGTCAACAACTCCAGAAACATTCGTATATCATGAATCCAAGTTGGGCCGTATTGATGACGGCCATAATATTCAGACGCGGAACTTGAATTTTTACGATACTAAGAATCAAGTATTAAATGGGCAGGCAGAGACAGCACTAAAGACAATATTGTTAGAAACGAGTATCAAGCTCCTCGACACTGTTGCTGATATATGGACTGGCAAGCCCGCCTTCCAAGAAGTGTTTGATCCCGCTTTGACGATTCTTCGACATCTAGGGAGCAAGGCTTGCCGTGAAAAGCTCCCTAGAAGTACTCAAGTAAGTTCCAAAAACTTGCTGTGGCTTACGTATTGCTGATCTAGATCAAGAACTTAGCGTCAAAGATATCTCTGAAGCTTGAGCGTGTCCTAAAGCATGCCTATAGAGCACGTCGTCCCCTAGAGTTACACCACCATCGTCCATTAGCAATCAAAACTTCTGTTCCCAAGTTCGAAGAATCATTCAATCCGGATAAACACTATGACCCTGATCGTGAGCGCGCTGAAGCTTCGAAGCTTCGGGCGGAACACAAAAAAGAGAGGAAGGGCGCCATGCGCGAACTCCGCAAAGATGCTAACTTCATTGCAAGAGAGAGCTTGCGCGAGAAAAGAGAGAAGGATGCTGCCTATGAGAAGAAGTACAAGAGGTTGGTGGCAGAGATTCAGGGCGAAGAGGGAAAGGAAGCGAAAGCTTATGAAAGGGAGAAGGAATGGAGGAAGAAGGGCAAGAAATGAGGCATTTAAATCCACTACAAATGATACCCATTTCCCATAAAATGGTCAAAATCTAAAGAAGTGTCCATACGATCTCGTGGGTTTCCCAGTCGAGTTATATCTCCCGCCAAACTGTACTTCGTACCCTTAATTACATATTCTCGAGACAAGTACGAGCTCCTTGGCCAGACCGCCCATACGTAAGCTGATCCCGGAAACCCCATTTGGCGGGTAATGGCTGATGTGTGAATAAGGCTCCGGGCATTACATTTGATCTTGTAACAACGAGGAAGTCGGCTCTGGTTGTCTAGAAATCTTAGGTAGCATGATCACTGAGCCTTAAAAGTGAACAGCTTATCAAGTCCCACATGGGCAAATCTGTGTCACCAAATGTCCTTGATCCTTTTTGACGTTGTACTGTAACGATGTCCTGAACCATTCAATGCACTAATGCTCGAAGCGGTTAATGAAATGACCTCGTGACTGAGAGTGGCTGCGTAGAATTGTGAATGTGGCTGTCTATTTCGTATACCAGAATGAAAAGAGTTTCCTGCACAGCAATGATATGTCAAGATGATGGTCTGTAATATATCTGAAGTGCCACCATGCGCCCAGTACGGCATTGTTGTTTCGTTCCCCTGATAGAGGCGGGAAGTTCAATCTGATCTCTCCTTTTGTTTTCTGTCTAATCGGCCGGGGACTGGGATTGGACGAGTAAAACTCCGGGTGGCTGAAGATTTTAACTTTAAGGAGCCGTTAAAATGCAGGGGCTCCTTACTTACTCCATATACAATTCGGAATGCGGAGCGGTCAATGGAGATCAGGAGAGCTTCTACAGTGACAGAACGATTCTGAGCAACAACAGCCTTTATTTCACTAAGAAACAACCCTACAGACGAGAAAGTGCCAGTCAACAAAGCCGACATCTTTGTCGCGTTAAGGTCCATGCGGGCTCGCATAAAGCGCGGATAACACCAAAACAATAATCCGAACTATCAATAAATGAGTAAGGCCTGAGACATCCAATGTCGACATTTACACCAAAACGCGCTCTTACACGACCGCGGCCGTCTCTGAGTAACGGAATCAACACTGCCTCAAGCCCAAGTTTATCTGCGTCATATAACGCGCTTCAACCTCCATCACTCAGCAGCCTTCGCACAAGTGGCATACTGGGGCGCAAGACTTCCTTAAGCGCTCTTACCCAAGGGTCTTTAGCTACCATCCCAGATGCGAGTGAGGGGTACGGCTTGAGTACGGTGCTGGACGAGGACTCACCAACGATCGGGAGGATGGCGCCGCATACGCCTGCTGGTCCTGGCTATGGGGATCTTGAGGTCGGAGATCTGGTGGATGTGCCCGGAGACATGTATGGCATCGTGAAGTTCCTAGGAAATGTACAAGGCAAAAAGGGAGTCTTTGTAGGTGTAGAGTTGAGCGAAGAATTTGCCAACAAGGGTAAAAACAGTGGACAAGTTGATGGGTAAGTTATGCAGTTATCGTCCACCTCCACAAGCTCTAATTTTCATATAGCGTTCAATATTTCACAACCTCTATCGAAGGCGCTGGGATATTTCTGCCGTTAGCCAGAGCGACGAAACGTGGATCGCCACCGACATCCTCGAGCTCGTTTCCTCTGACGCCTTCTACTCCATCCATCAGCAATGTGAAAGTCGCAGGCTCAAATGCATTTACCCCACCAACACCATCACTTCCAAAGTTCAGTCAGTCAGTTGGGCCAGGACGAGCTCCCAGTCCACAGTTTAAAAAGTCACGACCATCCTTGCCTCGTCCCGAATCTCCACTTCGCAAACCGCAATTGGCAACGCCTGCCGCCAGACCATCAATTGGCACGCCGCAACCTAAGGGTGGTATTCGTTATGCAGCGAGTCCTACACCCGGGAAGTTTGGACAGAGTCTAAGAGGCACACGAGATGCTGGGGATCCAACCAAAAAGATGGGTTATACTGCGAAATCTGGTATGAAGGCTAGCGTCGGACCAAGGAGTGCATCTGCATTGGGCCAAAATCCCATGAGTTTTAGCGACGACGAAACTACTCCGATCGGGACTGCTCGGACGACTGACAATGGCAGCCTCGGTTCGGTCTCCTCATTTAATGCCAAGATGCGTCCTGCAGAATTAAAGTCCAGTGAGGAAGAGATTGCAAGATTACGGAGTCAGCTGGAAGAAAGAGATAAGCAGTTGAAAGAACAAGCATCAAGCTTGGCAGAGATGGAGAGCAGTCTAGCTGAGGTGCAGTCACTTATGGGCGGCTCAGATGCAGGAAACAGGAATAACAGAAGTAGTCTGGAGGACAAGGATGCCGCACAATTACGAGCACTTCTTCGCGAAAAGAATGAGAAGATTGCCATGTTAACCGCGGAATTCGATGCGCATCGGGCCGACTTCAGAAGCACGATAGACACATTGGAGCTTGCAAGTACGGAGACAGAGCGTGTCTATGAAAAGAAAGTTGAAGACCTCCTACAGGAGATCCGAGAATATCAGGATCGAAGTGAAGACGTTGATAGTGTCGCGAGGCAGCTTAAACAACTTGAAGAACTCGTCCAAGAGTTGGAGGAGGGCCTAGAAGATGCTCGGCGTGGTGAAGCTGAAGCTCGTGGCGAGGTTGAATTTCTTAGGGGTGAAGTTGAGCGTGGCCGTTCGGAACTGCGCCGTGAACGAGAAAAGGCTGCTGCCATGCTCAACGGTTCAGGACACGGTGTGAATGGGGAGTCCTCCGCGAAGGAGGTGGAACAACGAGATGATGAGATCAGGGGGCTCAAAGCCATAATTCACTCCCTCAGTCGTGATGCCGTGGCAGAAAATCCGGACCCGCAGAAGACACCCACGCAACGCAATGGGAACCACCCCCGCACCCGTCGGACAAGTCAGCAATCTGCTGATGAACGCTTGGCTCGAGAAAAGCTGGAGCGAGAAGTTGC
>Ga0335074_10005399_pt1 | contig 17685 bp, 16 predicted proteins | sample Lox_Sample_23_FD_206715 | JGI IMG/M metagenome (GOLD analysis project Ga0335074, IMG submission 206715) | Soil microbial communities from Loxahatchee National Wildlife Refuge, Florida, United States - Lox_Sample_2.3 | ecosystem: Environmental > Terrestrial > Soil > Wetlands | place: USA... | reverse complement strand
TTGCCGCCGCGTTTTTCATTGCCCCAGAAATCGAAACCGTTCACATCGCCGTGTGAAAACCATAGCCCGCGGTGATGCGGATGATCGTGCGATTCGCCCGGCAGATCCTCCATCGGATATCCGCGCGTGACGATCTTGCCGCTGGCCGAGCGCAACGGATGCAAATACGGTTTGTTCACTTCCGGGCCGATGAAAAACTGGGTAAAGGGCTTGCCGCCGATCTCGACCGAGATGTATTCGATGCCGTGTTGCGCGATGTTCACTTGCGCGGCCAACGGCGCCGCCAGCAAGATGATCCAGGCCGCTTGTTTCATGGCAACACTACAGCACACGGCGGGTCGCAGCGGCAAGCGAGCGTGCGGCGGGCGCACTCGCGGCCGAAAAACCCCTCCGCTTCTTATTTCCGGGCGCACAAGCACCGGAGAGCCGCAGCCGGCAAAGGAGTGTGTGCGCTGGCACACCGCCGGCGATCCTCAAAACGGCATAACGGTGCCTTTCGCGCACAACCGACCCCTACCCCGCTTTTCAACCTCTGCCTTTTGTGCTAAGATGCCGCAGTTTGGGGAGGTCTCGAATGAAAGTCATTGCCACCTTTTTTGCCCTGACGCTGGCCGCCGCGCCCGCTTGGACGCAGTGCCGCAAGCTGGCGGAAATCAACGCCACCACGCCGGAAGGAGAACTACTCCAGAAGGCCAGCCTGCAAGAGGACGCCGCGCAGAAAATCGCCTTGCAGGAACAATTCGTCGCGCAATATCCGCAGCATGAAGCCGCCGGCTGGGTCTACGAACAGTTGCTGATCGGCTATGTGAAAGCCGGACAGCCGGATAAAGCCTTGGCCATCGGCGAAAAGCTCGACGCGATGCAACCCGCGTGCGTGGAGGATGCTCAGCAGACCCTCAAGGCCGCGGAAGCCAAGAAGGATCCCGATCTGGTATTGAAATGGTCCGCGCGCACCTCGGAACTCGCCGACAAAGTGATCGCCTCGCCCAAGCCGCAGGATGCCGACGCAGTCGAGGCTTGGAAAGCGCGCGTGGACTACGCTGGCCAAGTGAAGACCTACGCCGAATACTCGCTGTATGCGATGGCGCTCGCAACGACCGATCCGAAAAAACAGGTAGCCCTGATCGAAGCGTTCCAACAGCGCTATCCGAAAAGCCAGTATCTTCCCAAGACGACCGAGACGTTATTCGTGGCTTACCAGAAATCCGGCGATACCGACAAGGCCGTGGCTTTAGCGCAGCATGTCGCCGACACGGGCGCTCCCAGCGACGAGATGCTGCTGGTACTGATACAGGACGCCGTAAAGCGCAAGGAGCGCGACAAAGTTCACGCCTTCAGCGCCAAGCTGGTGGATGTCGAGGCCGCCAATGCCAAGCCTGAGGGCGTAGCCGACGCCGATTGGACCAAGCGCAAGAACAGCATCCTGATGTTCGCTTATGACGTGAACGGTGAACAGTACTTCAACGAAGGCAAACTGGCCCAGGCCGATCAGGACCTCCGTAAAGCGTTGCCGCTGGTCGAAGACGGCAATCCCGCCAAGCCCGAGGTGCTGTTTTATCTTGGCTTGGCCAATTACAAGATGCAAAAGGCGCAGGACGCTTACAACTATTTCAAGGCCTGCGCGGGCATGCGGAGTCCGTTTCAGGCGCAAGCCACCAAGAACCTTACCGCCATGAAGTCGCAATATCACGGCCTTAAATGAATCTGCTTGTTCCGAATCTGGGCTCAACTTCGCTGAAGTACCAGATTCTGGAGATGCCCGCGGGTAACGTGCTGGATCGCGGCCGTTTGGAGCGGGTAAGCGATTACGGCGAAGCTATCCGCCAGATTCTCTCCGGCACGGCTGCGGTGGATGCCGTAGCTTTCAAGGCCGTGCATGGCGGGCCCCGGTATCGCGCCACGTTCCTGGTCGACGATGGCGTGGTGCGCGCGCTCGAAGAATTTCTGCCCGCCGCGCCGGCGCATAACGCGATCTATCTGGCGGCCATCCGCGCCTTTCGCGAACGCATGCCTGATGTGCCGCTGGTGGCGGCCTTCGAGCCCGAATTTCATGCGACCATTCCGGCACGTGCGCGAGTCTACGGTGTGCCCGCCGCGTGGCGCGGGGAAGGCGTGGAGCGCTATGGATTCCACGGCGCGTCCCACCAATATGTGGCCGAGCGCTGTGCGCAGATGCTCGCACGCCAGATCCGCCTGGTGAGCTGTCACCTGGGCGGAAGCTCGTCGATTTGCGCCATCGACCACGGCCGCTCTATCGACACCACTATGGGATTTTCGCCGCAATCCGGTCTTGAAAACGCCACACGCCACGGCGATCTGGACGCTTTCGCGGTGCTGTTCATGATGGAACGGCACGGTTGGACCTGCGCCGAGGTGCGCCGGCAACTTGCGCAAACCGGCGGTTTGGCGGGACTCTCGGGAATCGCGGGCGGCGATGTGCGCGACCTCGAAAAGGCTGCCGCGGAGGGCCATGCGCCGGCGGCCGAGGCGTTGCAGGTCTTCGCTTATCAAATCCGAAAAACGATTGGCGCTTATGCCGCCGCCATGGGCGGACTGGATGCCGTGGCTTTCACCGGCGGCATCGGCGAGAATTCCGCGACGCTCCGCCGCGCTTGTTGCGAAGGCCTCGAGTTCTTGGGCATTGTGCTCGATCCGGAAGCGAACGAGCGCGGCCATGGGGATCGCCTTGTTTCGCGCGGGGCGCTCGCGGTGATGGCGCTGGCGACCAACGAAGAACTGATCGTGGCGCGCCGGGCGTATCAATTGCTGGCGCGTGGCTGCGGTACACTCGCATCATGATCGATGCGGCCGTGCTGACCATCAGCGATTCCGTGCACGCGGGCAGTCGCGCGGATGTTTCGGGTCCCGCGGTGCGCCAACGGTTGGAAGAATTGGGCTGGCGCGTGGCAATTGCCGAAGTGATTGCCGATGATGCGGCGCTGATCGAAACCCGGCTGGCGGAACTGGCGGATAGCCGGCGGGTGGCTGCCATTTTCACCACGGGCGGCACTGGCGTGGCGGCGCGCGATGTGACCCCCGAAGCCACCCGTGCGGTTTTGCACAAAGAGATTGCCGGCTTCGGCGAGTTGATGCGCGCCCGCGGCGCCCGCTCCACCCCCTTGGCGGCGCTATCGCGGGCCACGGCAGGGACGCGCGGAACCGTGCTGATCGTTAACTTGCCCGGCTCCCCCAGAGGCGCGGTGGAATCGCTCGATGCTATCGTGGAACTGGTCCCTCACGTGCTTGATCTGCTGGCGGGCCGCACGGAACACCGCGATGCGCAACGTTTTGGAAGTGTCTAACGTCTTGAATCTCATGAACATTCGAAGCCTGGGAATCGCGTCGATGGCGGCGCTCTTGGCTGCCGGTCTCCTGGCGCAGAATCAGCCCGACGCCACCAAGCAGGAAGCGCCGATCGAAGCCCCCATCCACGTCACGGTACAAAACGTGGTGGTGCCCGTCAGTGTCGTGAATCGCAACGGCGACAATGTCGACGGCCTGAAGCCAAACCAGTTTCATCTCCTCGATAACGGAAAAGAGCAGAACATCCGCGTGGACGTTACGTTTCCGCCGATTTCCATGGTGGTAGCGGTGGAATGCGCCGACCGGGTGGACTCCATGCTGCCGAAGATTCAGAAGATCGGCGACATGCTGCAGAATCTGGTGGTCGGCGATCAGGGCGAAATAGCCGTCATGGCCTTCGATTCGCGCATCCGCGTCTTGCAAGGATTTACCAGCGATGTCACGAAGATCGATGTAGCCCTGAAACAGATCCAGGCGGGCAGCAGCCAGAGCCGTATGATCGATGCGGTGGAGGAAGCCGCGCGCATGTTGCGCAGCCGCGCGCCCAACCGGCGCCGGATCATCCTGCTGATCAGCGAGACCCGCGACCGGTCGAGCGAGGCGCGCCTGCGAGAGACGCTGATTGAAGTTCAACTGTCGAATGTGGATGTCTATACGGTCGACATTTCGCGCTTCGTTACCAGCCTGATGGCCAAGCCTGATGCGGGCTACATTGATAACCGGCCGCCGGCTATGACGCCGCTTCCCATGGGAGTTCCCGCCACGCCCAATACCGTGATGCAGGCGACCGGCAGTCTGGGCGGCAGCGCGGAATTCGTCCCGCTGATGGTGGAGGTGTTCAAGGATGCCAAGGCCATCTTCAAGCAGAATCCTTCCGAAGTCTTCACGCGGGGAACCGGCGGCGAACAGTACGGCTTCATGCGGCAGCATGGCTTGGAGGACGCCATCGAAGATCTCGGCGCGAACCTGCACAGCCAATACATGATTTCTTATAGCCCGAACAACAAGGAACAAGGCGGCTTCCATGAGATTACGGTGGAGATTGCCGGCCGCCAGGACTTGAAGGTGCATACGCGGCCGGGCTATTGGCTGGGTCCGCAATAAGCGACGAAGCACTGAAATAAAGGCGCGCCGGGGCCGATCCTAAAAGCGCGGGTTTAATGCGGAGTCCATTTTTATGCGGACTCCGCGTTTGATGGGACGTGCCCGCCGTCATTTTGCCGTTTTTTTACTCCGCATATTAGGAGCAGCCTTCAACATCCCGATCAGCTTGTCCGTTGCCTTGAATCGGCCGGTCCGCAGTTTCGGAGCGATCACCGCTGCGAGGGCTTCGAGCTTCACGGACGGGTCAGCACTAGTGTAAATCTCCGTCGTTTGCATACTGGAATGCCCAAGCCAGAGAGACACCTTCCGGAGATCCTTGGTGGCTTGGAGGATGGTCAGAGCACAGGTGTGCCTCAGGACGTGTGGTGAAACATGTTTTGATGCGCGTGTTGAACAGCGTGTCTCAGCGGTATGGACATGCTTACGCAAGATGTAGTCAAAACCGGCCCGAGTCATGGCATCATTGCGAGCATTGGGGAATAATTCTGGAACCCCGACTTCACCGCGGACAGACAGCCATGCACGAACCGCAGACGCCGTTTCTTTCCACAACGGCAAGCAACGTTCTTTTCGGCCTTTGCCGTGGATTAGAACGCTGGCTTGCGGTTGTAGCAGCATATCTTCGATCCGGAGTCCCACGAGTTCAGAGACCCGCAGTCCACCCGCGAAGCAAAGATGAAGCATCGCTCGGTCGCGGATGCCGTCCCGGACAGTTGGGTCAGGGGCATCCAGGATCGATTGCATCTCCTGAGCCGTCAGGTGCCTGACAAGCCGGGTGTCCGTCTTTTTCGCAGGGATGGCCAGAATCCGTTGGATCTGCTCCAGCGCCGACGGCACGCGATATTCCATGTAGCGCATGAAAGATTTGATGGTTGCGAGCCGGATGTTTCTGGAACCAGCGCCATTGCCACGACTCGTTTCCAGATGGTTCAGGAAGTTCACGATGAGCGGAGCGTCCAATTGTTCCAGTTGCAGTTATGAGGGCGGCAGTTTGAGGCAAACGCTGGCGTATTCGAACAGAAGCCTGAAGGCATGCGCATAGGAGTCGCAGGTATTGAGGCTGGCACGCCGCTCGATGGGCAAGCGCTGCTGGAGGAAGGCCGCGATGTGTGCGGCGAGAAGGATCATGGCCGGCCACCAGCGAAGAAGCTTTGGCACGAATCCGCGATGTTTCTCATCAGATCGGGCGTTGCCTCCAAATACCAATACGTGTCGGCGACCTTGCTGTGGCCGGGGTACGTAGACAACGCCAACATGTGCTTTGTGATTCGATCCCGGCCATCAGGGCAGGTTTCCAGCGCCCTTATTGCGAATGTGTGGCGAAGGGAATGGATTGTGGGGCGTGGAAGCCCCTCTCCACGAGGGAGGCCGGTCTTCTCGACGATGTCGTGAAACGCGGTTTCGGCGTCGTGCAGCAGCAACGGGCGCCTCCGCAAAGAAACGAACACGGGATCATCCAGTGGGGTATAGGCGCGCCTCCGCAGGATGTACCGTTCCAGACCGGCCTGCGTGGTCTCGTGAATCGGAACGAGTCGGCTTTTGCGGAACTTTGAACAACGAATCACCAAGCCGTCTGCGGTGATGTCCGCAAAACAGAGATGGATTGCTTGCGACACACGGAGCCCGGTGCACGCCAGCAGGGCGAGGAGCGTGTTATAGGTGTGCCCGCGAAAGGCGTTGCGTTTACCCAACCCGGAGGCGGTCTGGAGAATACGCTTGATTTCCCCGGCGGAAAAAATGTAGGGCACCGGTCGCGGCCGACTCTCACTGCCAAAGACTGTGGGAGGGATTTCGTGATGTGCATCTTCCGCACGAATGTACCGCGCAAACCGAATCACCTGTCCAAGTCGGCGCGCTCGTTGACAGAGCGACGGTGCGGATCCAGCCCACTCGATGGCGGTTTCAGCGCTAACGTAGCGCTTGTCCGCAGCATCGGAGAACGCGGCGAAGCTCTGCAACAGGCTGCCTTCGGACCGAAACGCGAATCCCGTGGCGCGGCGTACCGCGATGTACGACTCCACGGACCGTGTCAGCATGATTTCACCTCCGGCCATGGTTGCGCAATCTGCCGCAGAGTGATTACGTCTACCTTGGCGTAGATCTCCGTGGTCGCGGTGGAACGGTGCCGGAGAACGCCCGCGATCTCCTGCAACGACGCGCCTTGCCGGAGCATGGAGCTTGCTACCGAATGGCGGAGACCCTCAGAACATGGGCGGCACCACGGCTCGGGCAAACGACACCAGCCCTGTGCATGGCCTGGGCTGCGATCATCGAGACTGCACAGTGATTCGCGAGTGCCAGAAAAGGGGCCCGGGATCGAATAAAGAGTGTATCCACGGCGGTCTGAGGGCGGCCGTCCTTTATGTAGCTGGCGAATCGGCCGTGATTCCTTGACGGCTCAGGATACTGAATTCCGAAAACGCCCCGTTTGCGTGCGGCTGGAGGATCACTCCGGGAGCCCGCTTCTCGAACGTTCGAAAAATCATCCAAGCGTATGGCACCCGAGGTCTTACGCCTCGTGTATCGTAATAACGAGGAGGCGGCGCATTGAACGTACTCGAACTTACTGGCCTGCTGGCCGTGGTAGCGGTGGCGGCGGGGCTGCTGGGCGCGCTCACCGGACTGGGCGGAGGCGTGGTGATCACGCCCGCTATGGTGCTGCTGCTGGGTATCGATCTGCACTACGCCATGGGCGCCGCGCTTATGTCCGTGATCGCCACTTCTTCAGGCGCGGCCGCCGCCTATGTGCGCGAAGGCTTTTCGAATATCCGCATCGGCATGTTCCTGGAGATCGCCACTACGATTGGGGCGGTGTGCGGCGCGACGCTGGCCGCCATCGTATCGCCGGCTTTTCTGGGGGTGGTCTTCGGCGTCGTGCTGCTGCACTCGGCATGGGTGTCCACGCGCGGACATCCCGCGGCGCGCGCGGGGCAGACCGCCGACCGGCTGGCCGAAAAGCTTCGGATGAACGGGTCGTTTCCCACTCCCGAAGGCCAGCGCTCGTACCAGGTCAGTCACGTGAAGACCGGATTCGGCCTGATGTTTGTGGCCGGTGCGGTCTCCGGATTATTGGGCATCGGTTCGGGCGCCTTGAAAGTAGTCGCTATGGATCGCGCCATGCGGATTCCATTCAAGGTTTCCACCACCACCAGCAATTTCATGATCGGCGTGACGGCGGCCGCTAGCGCCGGCATCTATCTAGGTCGCGGTTACATCGATCCCGGGCTGACCATGCCGGTGGTGCTCGGCGTCCTGGGTGGTTCCATTCTAGGCGCGCGTATCCTGCCCGGCGCGCCGACTAAGACGCTGCGGCTGATTTTTGCAGTGGTGGTGGCCGTATTAGCCATTGAGATGATTTACAGCGCTCTTACGGGGAAGCTCTAATGTCCACTCACGTTGGGCGCCGTGCGCCGCTGACCGACAAACAAGTAGACGAGATCATCGGCGTGCTGCTGCGTTACGGCGTGCTGTCCGCCGCCAGCGTGGTTGCCGCCGGCGGAATCTGGTATCTCATTCAATACGGAACGAGCGCACCCGGTTATCAGGTATTTCGCAGCGAGCCGGAGTACCTGCGGCATGTGAAAGGCATCGTCACGGGCGTTCCCGGCTTTCATTGCCGGCGCATGATCCAGCTTGGCTTGACGCTGCTCATCGCGACGCCCGTGGCGCGCGTGGCGTTTTCGGTGGTGGCGTTCATTTTGCAGCGTGACCGCGCGTATGTGGTGATCACGCTGATCGTTCTGAGCGTGTTGCTGTTCAGCCTGACGGGGCGATGAGCGAGCCTCGCTCGTGGGCCAGGGGCCAGGGGACGGGGCCAGGGTTTTGGTCTCTGCCTACTTCGGAGCCGGCGGCGGTTCGTTCAAAAGCAGCCAATACAGGCCGAGCTGCTGGATAGCCTGCGCGAACCGGCTGAAATCGACCCGCTTTTGGATATAGCTGTTCACGCCCAAGTCGTAGCCGGTGGCCACGTCGCGTTCCTCATTCGAAGAAGTCAGGATCACTACCGGCAGGCGGCGTGTTCGTGGTTCGCTCCGGATGGCCCGCAGGACATCCAGTCCTCCCACCCTGGGCAGCTTGAGATCGAGCAACACGACTCCCGGCAATGCGGCCGGGTCGCGCCCGGCATAGGCACCCGATCCGAAAAGATAATCGAGCGCTTCCTGCCCATCCTCGACCACGACGAGTTCGTTCGCCACGTGGCTCTTTTCGAGCGCGCGTTTCGTCAGTTCGATATCGCTCGGATTGTCTTCAACCAAAAGAATCGTTTTCGTGGTCATGGCTGCTTCCAAGCGCAAAGGGGCGCGTATTTCGCGCCGCATCGAGGAGAGGAACTTCTCATGACATAAGGGTGGCGCGGGGCGGCCCGTTTTGCACCCCTTCATCGAGGGTGAAATAGAAAGTGGCGCCCTGGTTTACCTGCGCATCTGCCCAGATGCGCCCGCCATGCCGGTGGATGATGCGCTGCACCGTGGCTAAGCCGATGCCCGTGCCGGGGAATTCAGACGCTCTGTGGAGCCGTTGGAAAGGTCCAAACAACGTCTTGGCGTAGGCCATATCGAATCCTGCGCCGTTATCGCGCAGGAAAAACGCGGTGTGGCCGTCACGCTCCGCGCGGCCGAATTCGATGCGCGCGTGCGCGCGTTTGCCCGTGAACTTGACGGCGTTCGACAGCAGATTCGTCAAAGCGACCTCTAACAGATGCGCGTCACCCTGGGCGGTCAATCCCGGCTCGATGACAAACTCGATCTCGCGATCGGGGTGGCAATCCCGCAAGTTGTCCGCTATGGACCTGGCCGTGGCCGTAAGATCCACCGGTTCGCGTGCGAGAGGACCGCGCGTGACGCGGGAAAGTCTCAATAGATCGTCAATCAATTGGCCCATGCGCTGCGCCTCGGAACGCACCCGGGCGAGGTAATGGCGGGCTTCGTCTTCCAGCTTGGGTCCGAAATCTTCCACCAGCGCCATGCTCCAGCCGTCGATGCCGCGCAGGGGCGCGCGCAGATCGTGGGAAACCGAATAGGCAAAGCTTTCGAGTTCCTGGTTGGCGGCTTCAAGCTGCGCGGTGCGCTCACGCACGCGCTCTTCGAGCTCCGTGTTCATGCGCCGGATTTGCTCCTCGGCCCGTTTGCGCACCGTGATATCGGTCACCAGCGCCATTATTTGCGCCGGTCCGCCGGTTTCGTTGGGCAGAAGCGAGATGAACTTATGGACCCAAACCGGCTGTCCGTTCTTGCGCAGATAGCGGCTCTCCATTTCGAAGGATGAAAGTTGCCCCATGCGCACCCGCGCCGTCTCCGTCACGGATGGCGCCATGTCTTCCGGCGGGATAAGCGCACTGAACGGGGATCCCAGCAGTTCCTCCTCGCTGTAACCCAGCAGGTTGCATATAGCTGGGTTCGATTGGACCAGGCGCCCTTCCCAATCCGACACGAGGATGCCGGTCGGCGCATTCTCGAAGACTTGCCGGAACCGCGCCTCGGCTTCGCGGCTGGCTTTTTCCGCGCGCGTCTGAGAGGTGATATCCTCGGAAAACAGGACCAGCCCCCCGATCTCGCCGTCCGAGTGGCGCCAAGGCTGGATCTCCCAGCGGATGCACTGCTCCGTGCCGTCCGCGCGCGGGAAAGGCTCTCCGTCGCTACGCTCGACCGCGCCCTGCAGGCAGCGCCGGTGAATCTCACGCCAATGGCCCGGAATCTCCGGGAAGACGTCATAATGGCTGCGGCCTGCCAACGGCTGTCTGCCCAAATTGTAATCCCGGCGGTAGCGGGCGCTAGTGGCCACATAGCGCATCTCGCGGTCAAACATGGCGATGGCCACGGGGGCTTCCTCCGTGAAACGCCGCAGGTTTTGTTCGCTCTCGCGCAAGCGCTGCTCCGCCATCACGCGATCGGTGATATCGCGGTTGATCTCGAGGATGCCTTCCACACTCCCCTGCGCATCCCTTAACAGGACTTGCCGGCTATCCACGAGAATCAAGCTTCCGTCATGGCGGCGGTGCTGCAAGTCGCCATCCCAGCGCCCGGACTGGGCGAGAATCTCGTCGATGGCGGCGGGGGTGACGGCGGCGCTCGTCCGCAGAAACTCGTGCATCACTTTGCCGAATGCCTCGGTTTCCGTCCAGCCGTATATTTCCTGCGCGCCGGAGTTCCATCCGGTGATGACCCGGTTCCTGTCCGCCACGATGACTGCGTCATGCGACAGGTCAATCAAGGCGGCCTGGCGCCGCAGGGCATCCCGCTGATGGCGCAGTTCATCCTCGGCGCGCTTACGTTGAGTGATGTCCTGGGCGCACACCAGCGCGCTTCGCGTAGATCCGTCGAGTAGAATCGGCACCGTGGAAATCTGCAGACAGCGCGTCTCGCTGCGGCCGTTGACGGAGAGGGGCGCCCAAGCCTCAACCTCGCGATGCGGCCTGCCGGTTTGGACGGTATCCGCTACGGCTCGCCTAATCTGGCAGGTAGCGCATGCTGGTCCATGGCCGCATCCTTGCGGATCGGACAACGCTCTCAAACAACCAATCGCCACGCCGGGGCCCGAGCCGAGCACTTGCGTTACGTCCGGGCCGGCGAATTGCAGCGCCAAGTCGTTCGCCTTCCGCACGTGGAGGTCGCCATCCACCACCAGCAGCATGACGGGCGCGGAACCTTGCACCGCCGCCAGTTCCAGGCAAGCCGCCCGTAAACGGTCGCCATAGCTTTTTAGCCTGTCCAGGATCACACTGGCAGCCACGCCGGTTATGACCAGGGCGGCGACTCCGAGCCAATTCCGTGGGTCGGCGAGCCGAAGACTTTCGACCGGCTCCGTGGCGAAATACATCGCTTCAAGCGTGCATAGAACGGTGGTCAGCAGCCCCGGCCCCAGACCGCCAAACGCCGCTGAAACCAGGATGAAGGGTACGTGCGTGATAAAGGGCAAAAAGGTGGACGGGTGCAGCGGCAAACGTACCACCTCGGCCAAGACTCCCAAAAACAGGCCCACGCTGTACGAGATGATAGGCGGCGGGCGCTTGAGCCAATGTGCCCCGGCGATGGGGATGGATGTATGCGAGCGCCGTGCCACCTGATTTGGTGGCAATTCGGCGGATAAATCTCTCAGCGCAAAAGTTGGTTGCGTAATATTCCCGTCCGGATTTCTCGGCAACGGTGACCGGCTGAAGCGCAAAGGCATCCAAATCGTCGCGGGTTACGATGTCACGATTTCTTATCGATGGCATGACTGATCGTGCCTTTGGCCGCGGCGCAGGGAACCGCAGTCCGGCAAGAAAATCGATTTCTTCAGCCTGGAACAGGAGATGGACTCAGGCAGGCATCTCGCCGTGGAGTTCCAACGCGACAGCACCCCGCCAGAGAGCCCCGCCGTCCTGGCATACGTCAACGGCATCGGCCAGCGCCAGGCGGCGCAAATCGCCGGCGCGCCATTCACTTATACCGTCGCCCTGACCCTCGATGATCCCAGCTCCACGCACACCCCGTCCGCTCTTCCGGGCGGCTATCTATGCGTGCCCGCCGCGCTGATTCCGGCAGCCAAAGACGAAGGCGCTGCGGCTGACCGAAGAAGCCGCGCCCGGCGCAAAATAGCACCACGGCCACGTGCTGCATGCGAGAAACTTCCTGCCTGGCACTTAGAGTATCATTCCAAAAGTCGGTGTTAGTACAAGTGATGGAATGCTTTCGTTCTCGATCAAAGTCAGGAGGGTTAATCCAGAAGATGACGCCGAAGATCCTCGAAACCGTCAAACTCCAGCCAATCCACCGTGGCTGCTCGTTTGTAGTGGCCAGCCTGCTCCTGGCTGCCGGGATAGCGCCTCCCGCAGCCGGACAGCAGCCTGAAATCAATTCCGGCGGCGTGGTGAACGACGCCAATTATCGAGCTCCCGTGGCGCCTGGCAGCATCGCCGCCGCTTTCGGAAGTTTCCCGGTATCTTCTCCGGCCGGCGCCGTGACCATACCACTCGCGAACAGCCTGGACGATCTGTCTCTGGTATTCGGCGGTAATGTATCCTCACCGTTGTTCTTTGTATCCAGCGGGCAGGTGAACTTCCAGGTGCCCTGGGATCTGGCGGGGCAAACACAAACGAGTCTTAGCGCCTCTTTGAGTGCCTTGAGCAGTCCGGCCCAGACGGTGTACCTGGCGCCATATGCGCCTGGCATCTTCTCGACGAATGCGGAGGGCACGGGCCAGGGCGCCATCGTCGATACGTCCTATCGTTTGGTGGATTCTTCCAATCCCGCGATCGCCGGAACCACTTACATTCAAATCTACTGCACGGGCCTGGGCACGGTATCCAACCAGCCGTCCGCGGGCGGTCCCGCGCCGACAAGTCCACTAGCCGAAACGCCAACAACCCCCACGGTGTGGATCGGTAACGTGGCCGCCAAGGTGATCTTCTCCGGCCTGGCCCCCGGCTATGTCGGGTTATACCAAGTGAATGCGCTGGTGCCGGCGGATACGCCGGGAGGCGATGCCGTGCCGGTCTATCTTTCGATAGGTGGCGCTACCTCAAATACCGTTACGATCGCCGTAAAAGGCCCCCCGCAACCTGACTTTAACGCGCTGACTACCTCGGTTTTGAGCTTCGATCCGACCAATATAGCCGGGATGCAGTGTGTAACCACAGCCGGAGTGCGCGTGGGACCTCCGCCCTGTGGATCTAATCTTGTGTTGACGGGTTACCAGGGCGGCGACATGGTCAACGGACTGGCCATCTATCCGCCATGGTCCGTGCCCCCCACCGCCAGCGCCAGTTGGGAAGTCCTGAACAGCGCCATTATCTGGTATAACGGCGGATCGTTCAACGAGGCTACCAGTTGGGGCGTGCATGACATGGATGCGGACGCGGGTTACAGCTCCACCTGCCCGAATACTTCCTCATCGGGTTATGTGAATTACTGTCCGGGAGGATATAACTCCGGTATCGTGGTTGGCGACAATTACTATCTGGTCCCCGGAGAGGATGCCAGCCTGCCGGTCTACGTCATGATTAACACGGCAGGATCGGGCGGTTTGTCCGACAGCGCCAATTACAGCTATGTGAATGGAAGCGTCGTCGCAGCCGGCAGCGCGCTCGGCGCAGCCACCGGCTTTTACGATGGCCGGTACGTGCATTACATCCCCAGCATTCAAACCCGGTGGGTGCGTCACGACACCACCCAGGATACGGGCAATAAGTTGTCATCCTCCCCTTCCGCATGGGCCAGCGTGGACCTATCGAGCGATTGCGGTTATCCATCCGAAAGTTGGCTGGGAGGCACTTGGGACGGGCACCGCTATGGATATGGATTACCCGAAACGGGCCCTAACGCATCTTCGATTCTAGTGCGCATCGACACTACCGCCCCCTTCGGCTGTTCCGCCTTCACCGAGTTTGACTTGTCCAAGCTGGGCGAGTATAGCCAACCGCAGGTACAAGGATCTGGCTCAATCGACCATCTTAGGGGTTTTGCCGGGGCGGTAATCGCCATCGACGGGAACACCACTAACGGCACGGCTTGGCTATACGCGATCCCTTGGGAGACGTACAAGACCAGCTTTACGGGCGCGCAGACGCTCGGAAATACCGCGTTCCGGGTGATTTGCGGCACTTACACCGACGGCACGTTCACCGCGGCGGATATCACCTCTCCTTCCGCGCTCTACGAAGTCGTAGACCTTGACTATCTGCTCACCGATCCACTATTCGCCTCAATCGGATGGACCAAGATTCCCGGGATGACGTTCACTTCGGCCACCGGTCCCTCGGTTCTAGCCGGGCAACCCACGATTGGCGGCTTTCAACTCGGTTGGTTCAATCCAACGACTGGCCGTGTCATATTCAATGCAGCGGATGGCGCGTTTGAGGTGGAATTCGATCCATCCAAGCACCTATGGGATCCGACCGGCACTTACATTGGCCTGGCCCTCAATCCTGCCTTAGGGGAGAACAACTACGGCGGGCCGGCCAGCCTGGGCCCCACGGGCGCGACGGTTATCTATCCCAGCACGCCCTCACCGACGATCGGCGGTCACGAGATGGTGCAGATTTCCGGGCTCTGATCCGTGGCGCATATGAACTTCAGCCCCGTCCCGTAAGGGCGGGGTTGGCTCGATCCTCTAAGAACCCGGCGGTCACCGGCGGGGCTGCACACCTGGGTGAACTTCCGGGCAGCGGAATCTATTCCTTGCCGCCCGGATGAATCTGCTGCGCCAGATAGTTCTCCAGCCCGATCTCTTCGACAATGTGCAGTTGCCCTTCCAGATAATCGATGTGGTGCTCTTCGTCGAGCAGAATCTTCTTGAACAATTCACGCGACCCGTTATCGCCCACCGACGTGGCAAACTTGATGGCCTGGTTCAGGCGCGGCACGGCATCCAGTTCGAGCGCCAGATCGTTTTCCAGCTGCGCTTTCACGTCCGGCCCCACCTTGATGGGTCCCAATTCCGTCATGTTGGGCATGCCTTCCAGGAAAAGGATGCGCTGCATCAAAATGTCCGCATGCTGCATCTCCTCGATGGATTCCTGGCGGTCGAGCGCCGCCAGCCTCTGGTAGCCCCAGTTCTCGCACATTTTCGAGTGCAGGAAGTATTGATTGATGGCCGTCAATTCGGCCTTCAATACTTCGTTCAACAGCCGCAAAACCTCTTCGTTTCCGCGCATAACCGGATTGTAACCCGCGGGGACGGAATTGTGCGAATGCAGACGGCGGGTCCGGCCGCGGCAGCCGCCTGGGGCTCCGACCAAAGATATTCAGACCGGAAGCGTGTCAAGCAGAATGGACTTGGTCGGGTGGAGGACTCAAAGCCAGCGAAGATAACCTGTCACAGGTAGGCATCGAACCGCTCGATAAGGAGCAAGCAATAGGGTGGCGGCCAGTTTGACCGGCCCGCTTCGCGTCCTCAATCAGTCGCGCTTGTCGGGGGTAGCCCTCCGCGTTTCGAGAGGCGTAATGCCGCCTCAGGATGCCCTCCACTGCGGGATAGAGAACTCTCGCGCCGCTGAAGGCGTCACCGGCGACGAAGTGCTTCAGGCCGATCCGCAGCGCCGTCGCGGGTGGACCGAAGAGCGGGGAGCCCTTGGCGAGATTCTCGATTTCGGGAGCGATCGCCTGGCACAGGCTGTAATTTGGTCGTTCAGCCGATCCAGAGCCCGTTTCTTTTCTGCGTATGTGACTATCTGCTGCAGCAACTCGGGTGTCAGCCCGATGAACAGAAACATCCTTTGATCGATTAGCCAATGCCATTGGTCCTCCGTCAGATGAAGCGCTCCTGGAACATCAATGCAGACCATGCGGCCCCCAGCACCGGCCCGATTGGGTAGTCCCGCGGTTGTCGCTCTGGAGAGAGCGGAACAAAGTCGAAGTAAAGCCCCTTACGCCATCCAACCGAGAACAGCAAGCACATGCCGTGATCAGTCGGGATGTCGGCTCCGATATTGACCTCGACGATGTCGGCAATGTCGGTCGACCACACCACCTCGCCCGCCTGCTTGGAGTGCCGGGCCTGGATCTTCAACCTGATCTCAAGCTCGTTTACGTGTATGGTGAGCTTGCCGTCTGGTCCCGCAACGATCAGGAAGTGATTTACGCCGGACGCCTGAATCAACCCGCTTGGGAGTACGTGCCGGGAAAGACCTTCGAGCATCCGAATGAAGGGCTCACCCTCTGATGAAGTGCGAAATCCAGAGGTCTGGATAAGCATTTTTCGCCGCGGCCTGCCGCATCCAACTGCGAATCCGGCGAAGGGTTTCTCCAATTTCACTTCGAATGCTATGTTCCAACTGTGGCCTCCGACCAAGCTTCCCACCAGGTTCGCTCCTGGGAGCTCCATAAACAATCCAGATGTATAGTCGCCAGCCTCGATCCGAGTTCCCGCCGTCAATGAAGCTGCCCACTACGGCGAGCGGAGCTGTAAGACTCAGACAGCCCGCCCATCCGCGCGCGCGATCCCCAGTTTTTGCATGCGCGATTGTAGCGTGGTGCGCTTCAATCCCAATCGCGTGGCGGCGCCCGTTGGCCCGCCCACCACCCATTTCGACTCGCGCAACGCGCGCAGGATATGCTCCCGTTCCGCCTCTTCGAGCGTCGTCAGCGACGTGGCCGCGGGCGAGGCCGTCTCCGATCCGTTGCGCAGTTCCGCCAGCGGCACATGCAATACCGATCCGCGCGTCAGGATCACGGCGCGCTCGATCAGATTCTCCAATTCGCGCACGTTGCCCGGCCAATTCCAGTTCGTCAAGGCTTCCATGGCTTCAGTGGGAATGGTTTCGATCGGCCGGCTCATGCGCCGCGCGTACTTTTGCGCGAAATACCGGACCAGCAGCGGAATATCCTCGCGCCGCTCGCGCAACGGCGGCAGCGTGATCGGAAAAACATTCAGCCGGTAAAACAAATCTTCACGGAATTCGCGACTGGCGATCATCTGGCTCAAATCGCGATTGGTGGCCGTAACCAGGCGGATATCCACTTTCACCGTGCGCGTACTGCCCAGCCGCTCGAACTCGCGCTCCTGCAGAACACGTAACAGCTTGGGCTGCAAATCGAGCGGAATATCGCCGATCTCATCGAGAAACAGCGTTCCTTTATCGGCCAGCTCGAACCGCCCGATCTTCTGGCCGATGGCGCCCGTGAAAGCGCCCCTTTCATGCCCGAACAATTCGCTTTCGAGCAGACCGGTCGGAATGGCGGCGCAGTTCACTTTCACGAAGGTGCGCTCGCGGCGCGCGCTCAAATTGTGGATGGCGCGCGCAATCAGCTCCTTGCCCGTGCCGCTTTCGCCCTGAATCAGCACCGTGGAATCGGTGGGCGCCACCGTCTCCACATCGCGCAGCACACGCTTCAGCGAGGGACTCTCGCCCACGATTTCTTCGAAATCATACTCGGTGCGGATTTCGTCTTCGAGATAAAGTTTTTCTTCGGCGAGTTTGTCCTTCAACTCCTCGATCTGGCGGTACGCGAGCGCGTTCTCGACGGCGATCGCCAGTTCGTTGCCGATCTGCGTCAGCAGTTCTACGTCTTGCGGGCTGAAATTGCCGTCGCGCATGCTGGCCACGTTCAACGTGCCGAGCCCGCGGTCGCCGCGCAGCAGCGGAATGCATACCGCCGAGCGCAAGCCCGCATCGAGCAGACGGCGCATCACCGCGGAGGGAAAACGCTCGGCGTCGGCATGCGTCCACTCGACGGGCTGGCGGGTGCGCAAAGCGCCGGCCGCCGGCGAGTCGTCCGGCTTGGGCGATTTCGCCTCGTGAATCTGGCTATTGCCGCCGGGAAAATCGAGCGCTTCCAGGCGAAGCTGCCCACCCACCGG
>Ga0335074_10005398_pt1 | contig 17685 bp, 14 predicted proteins | sample Lox_Sample_23_FD_206715 | JGI IMG/M metagenome (GOLD analysis project Ga0335074, IMG submission 206715) | Soil microbial communities from Loxahatchee National Wildlife Refuge, Florida, United States - Lox_Sample_2.3 | ecosystem: Environmental > Terrestrial > Soil > Wetlands | place: USA... | reverse complement strand
AGCTTCCTCGAGCACGTGCCCAGGCGCGATCCACACTCCGGCCGCTAGCGTCCCGAAGCCGAGCCAGGTCAGCCGGGACCTCAGCTGGTGACGCTCGTGCCGGTGGGACTCGGGCACGCTGAAAACCGCCAGCACCCAGCCCTCGTCCACGGTGGCCCGCGGCCGCTCGAAGATGCGCCGGTCGCCCTCATCCAGGATGGCTCGCGCCTCGTCAGACAGCTCGTAGCCGGCCACGCCACCACGCCGCGCCGCCAGCAGCAGGCCGCGGCGCTTGAGCCGGAAGATCGCCGACCGCACCGACGGCTCGTCCACTCCGCACCGGGCCAGCAGCTCAACCACCGACGCAACGCTCATCCAGCCGTCGGACTGGCGCGCGTACAGCCCGTAGACGGTGACGATCAGGGCGCGCGGCGCTGGCGCACTGGCGTCGGCATTCCTGCCGTCCGGCCCGTCAGGCTCTGCCAATGCCACCGCAGCGCCTCCCGCCTACCTGCCAGTAGATCTTGCGTTTCATTGACTACCGTCACAGAAGCGTAATACTGGGAGCCATGACGGAGCTGCCTCCGCTCAGCAAGTCGGCACATGTCGACACGTTCTGCCGCGATAACCTCCCGCCCGCTTGCCTGTGGCCGGAGTTCCTGCGCGAACTGCCTGAGCTCCAGTACCCGGACCGGCTCAACTGCGCCTCCGTGCTGCTCGATACCACAGTCGACCGGCACGGCCCGGATCGGCGCTGCCTGCTCACGCCCGGCGGAGAGAGCTGGACGTATGGTCAGCTGCGTGTGACGGTCAACCGCATCGCCCGCGTCCTCGTTACCGAATATGGGGTCGTTCCCGGCAATCGTGTTCTGCTCCGCGGGCCGAACAACCCGTGGCTGGCTGCCTGCTGGCTGGCGGTGATCAAAGCCGGCGCGGTGACGGTCACGACGATGCCGCTGCTGCGCAGCGGCGAACTGACCAAGATCGCGCAGATCAGCCAGCCGAGCGTGGCCGTGTGCGATGCCCGCTTCCTGCCCGACCTCGAAGCTGCCGACCTGGGTGGCGCGCCGATCGCTACCTACGGCGCTCCCGGCCCGTACGACCTCATGACCCGGATGCAGGCGGCTGCCGACGACAGCTTTCAGGCGGTCGACACCGCTGCGGACGACGTCGCGATGCTGGCCTTCACCTCAGGCACGACTGGCCGGCCGAAGGCGACGATGCATTTCCACCGCGACGTGCTGGCCATCTGCGACACGTTCTCCGAGAAGGTGATCCAGCCGCGGCCGGACGACATCTTCACCGGCTCGCCGCCGCTGGCGTTCACGTTCGGGCTGGGCGGGCTCCTGCTGTTCCCGCTCCGGGCCGGGGCAGCGGCTCTGCTGCTGGAGCGTGCGGGCCCGGGGGAGCTAGCAGATGCCATCGATGGTTGCGGGGCCACGATCTGCTCCACCGCGCCGACCGCGTATCGCGCGATGCTGCGGTCAGGCCGGACAGCCAGTCTTGGCCGGCTTCGCCGCGCGGTGTCGGCCGGCGAGCACCTGCCGGAGTCGACCTGGCGGGCGGTCCACGAGGCGACCGGCCTGCGCATCATCGACGGCATCGGGTCGACCGAGATGCTGCACGTGTTCGTCTCAGCCGCCGATGACGACATCAAGCCCGGCGCGACCGGGAAGGCCGTGCCTGGATACCAGGCCGCGGTGCTGGACGACGACGGCGGGCCGGTGCCGCCGGGCACTCCCGGTCGGCTGGCGGTCAGGGGCCCGACCGGCTGCCGGTACCTCGCCGACGATCGCCAGGCCAGCTATGTCCAGCGCGGCTGGAACATGACCGGCGACACGTTCCTGCAGGACGAGCACGGGTACTTCCACTACCTGGCCCGCACCGACGACATGATCATTTCCTCCGGCTATAACATCGCAGGCCCCGAGGTGGAAGAGGCACTGCTCGGGCACGACGCTGTGGCGGAGTGCTGTGTTGTCGGAGCACCCGATCCCGATCGTGGCGAACTGGTCACCGCCTTCGTGGTCGTCCGCGACAGCGCGGTCGCCGATGACGGGCTCGCCGCGGAACTCCAGGACTTCGTCAAGCAGAAGATCGCGCCGTACAAGTACCCGCGCGCCATCGAGTTCGTACCGAGCCTGCCTCGCAGCGCAACCGGCAAGCTCCAGCACTTCGTGCTGCGCGAGCGCGCGGCGAAAAGCGCAGCGGACCGGACGGTGGAGAGCGCCTGATGCGCATCGCCGTTGTCGGCGGCGGGCCGGGCGGCCTGCACTTCGCTGGACTCGCCAAGCAGCTAGGTCCGGCAGACGAGATCACCGTGTGGGAGCGGAACGCCGCCGACGACACGTTCGGCTTCGGCGTGGTTTTCTCAGACGAGACGCTCGGCGGGATCGAGCACGCCGATGACCGGATCTACGCCCAGATGGAGCGCGAGTTCGCCCGCTGGGACGACATCGACGTGCACTATCAGGGCCAGGTGCTGACCAGCGGCGGGCACGGCTTCGCGGCGATGAGCCGCCAGCGGCTGCTGCAGATCCTGCAGCAGCGGTGCGCCGGCCTCGGTATCACCGTGCACTTCCAGACGGATGCCCCGGACATCGGCGAGCTGTCGGCCGACTACGACCTGGTCGTCGCCGCCGACGGGCTGAACTCGGGCGTGCGCGCCCGCTACTCCGGCACCTTCCGCCCCGAGATGGACGTGCGGCGCTGCCGGTACATGTGGCTCGGCACCGACAAGGTCTTCGACGCGTTCAAGTTCTACATCGCGGCGACGCCGTTCGGCATCATGCAGGTCCACGGCTACCCGTATGACCGCCACGCCAGCACATTCATCGTTGAGATGACGGAAAAGGTATGGGAAACGGCTGGGTTCGGCGCCTATGCCGATCGTCAGTTCGCGGCCGGGGAGTCGGACGACAAGTCCGTGGCCCTGGTGCGCGACCTGTTCGCTGACGTTCTGGGTGACGCCGACCTGCTGGTGAACAACTCCCGCTGGATCAAGTTCACGACAGTCAGGAACGAGTGCTGGCGAGCCGGCAACACGGTGCTGCTCGGCGACGCGGCGCACACGGCGCACTTCTCGATCGGCTCGGGCACCAAGCTCGCGATGGAGGACGCCCTCGCCCTGGCCGCCTGCCTGCACGAGCAGCCGAGTGTCGAGCTGGCACTGGCGGCCTACGAGCAGGAACGCCTGCCCGTCGTGGCCTCCACCCAGCGCGCGGCGCAAGCCAGCCTGGAGTGGTTCGAGAACCTGGGGCAGTACACCCGCCAGGAGCCTTTGCAGTTCGCCTTCAACATCATGACGCGCAGCCGCCGGATCACCAGGGACAATCTGCAGGTGCGCGACCCGGACTTTGCCGCACGGGTCGACCAGTGGTTCGCCGCCGACCAGGCGCGTCGCGGGAATGGTGACGGTGAGGTCCGGCCGCCGATGTTCTACCCGTTCCGGCTGCGCAGCCTGGAACTTGCCAACCGTGTTGTCGTCTCGGCGATGGACATGTACCGGGCCACCGACGGAACGCCGGGCGACTTCCACCTCGTGCACCTCGGCGGCAAGGCGCTAGGCGGGGCTGGCCTGGTAATGACCGAGATGGTGTGCGTGTCCGACACAGGCCGGATCACTCCTGGCTGCACCGGCCTGTATACCGACGAGCACACCCGCCAGTGGCGACGGATCACGGACTTCGTGCACGGCGAGTCTGCCGCGAAGATCGGCATCCAGCTCGGTCACTCGGGCCGCAAAGGCTCCACCAAGCTGATGTGGGAGGGCATGGACGAGCCCTTGCCGGAGGGGAACTGGCCGCTCGTCGCGCCGTCGCCGCTGCCCTATCGGGCCGGAGTCAGCCAGACGCCCCGCGAGCTGACCTCGGCCGACCTGCGCGAGATCCGGCAGCAGTTCGCTGCCGCTACTCAGCGTGCAGAGGAGGCCGGATTCGACCTGCTCGAACTGCACTGCGCGCATGGTTACCTGCTGTCGTCGTTTATCTCGCCGTTGACGAACGTGCGCACGGATCGCTGCGGCGGCTCGCTAGCGGCACGGCTGCGCTTCCCGCTCGAAGTGTTCGCCGAGATGCGCGACATCTGGCCGGCCGACAAGCCGATGAGCGTGCGGATCTCGGCGGCCGACTGGTACGACGGCGGCATCACTGGCGACGACGCGGTCGAGATTGCCCGCGCCTTCGCTGAGGCTGGTGCCGACCTTATCGACGTCTCAACCGGTCAGGTGCACGCCGACGAGAGCCCGGCGTTCGGCCGTTCGTACCAGACGCCGTTCTCCGACAAGATCCGCAACCAGGTCGGTATCGCCACCATGGCGGTCGGCGTCATCTCCTCGTACGACGACGTCAACTCGATCCTGCTGGCCGGCCGGGCCGACCTGTGCGCCCTCGGCCGGGCGCACCTCTATGACCCGAACTGGACGTTGCACGCGGCCGCTGATCAGGGCTACTCCGGCCCTGGCGTGCAGTGGCCGAAGCCGTGGCAGGCAGGTTCCCGCCCGCCACAGAGCGGGCGCCGGGACGAGCCGAAGCCGAGGCTGGAGCTGGTCAGGTCCGGCCAGCCGCGAACCGGACACCGCCGGTGGCAGCCTTCCGGCTGAAGCTCTGCACCCATCACGGACCCGTGGTGCGGGAGTGGAGCGCTCCAGAGAAGTCCCCTTGCCGGTGTGTCTTCGGTCGTAGCTGCGGTCGCACCCGTCAGCACTGACGACGAGCAACCCGAGCCTCGGCACGGGTTCCTAGCGCCGCTGGATTGCGCTCTACGTGCCACAGGCTCGTTACCCGCGAGGACGCAGAAGCGTGCCGAGGCAGGCGGCATTTCCGCGGGAGGCACGGTCGCGTCCCAGGTCATCGGGTGCTGTAACGCGGGCGCGCCTCTGCGCCACCATCCTGGCCAAGCCATTCGCGCGGTCGGCGGGACACGGTCGCGTGCACTTCTCAGGCTTGTCCGACCTTGTCCGGGTGATTCATGTGTAAACCGTCGCCACGGGTGATTCGTCGTAAGAAGGAGTCCGTTACCGGCGAGGCGGGCAGGAAGGGACTACTGGACGCGATGTACCGCCCATATCAAGCCGTCCAGCTTTCTTTTCGCGCTAATTTGGAGGGCCAATGAATCACCAGGCGACGCCTGAGGCCTCAGGGAACGAGGTTCCTCAGGCCGCCTTAACAGTCCAGCCCGCCGAGACTCCCGCCAGCCTTGGTCAGGACGCCAAGTACTGCCCTCTTTGCCCTGGGTGGTACCGCCTGAGGGACGTCAAGGCGAAGGCGCCAGACGGCAGCATCACCGAAGCTACAAAGGTGATACTTCCCGTGTTCTCTGGCGATCGCACGCGCCGTCTCTTCCGCACTGCACGAGCGGATGGCCAGCTGACCCGGTCTCAACGCGCGGACATTGCGGCTCAGAATTACCATCTAGAATGTCCGCGCCGTCATAGCCTGGTCAACAGTCAGGAACCAACGGCTGTCGTGGGAGTTATCGGTAACGTCAATTCGTCTAAGAGTCACTTTATCGCGGGACTAGTGTACGAGTTGATCCATGAGCAGCGTCTAGCTGCGTACGGGGCTGACGTGGGGTATATCGGCGACACCGGCGCGGTCATGGATCAACGTATTGACACTGTATACCGGAAAGGTGAGATTCTTCCCAATACCGAGCGCAATCAGATTGACGGGCCATTTACCTACAGGCTGACTCGTGACGCCAGTACCGTCGCAGAGTCAAAGACTGTCCTAACGTTCTTTGACGTAGCAGGCGAAGACTGTGTAGGCCTTGCTAGGTCAGCAGAGTTCGTTCGTTATCTCTTCGGTGCGACAGGGATTATACTGCTGATCGACCCGGACGGACTGCCCTTCCCAGGGCGGCCGCTTGAGCCTCGTGGCGATGTTCCCCTGGCCACCCGGGCGATCATTGACAATCTGGCTGATGCGATGGCTGCAGTTACAGGTACGCCGTCGCGAGAGCAGCCGCAGATAATCAGCATCACGATAGCTAAAGCGGATATTGCTGACCTTCCAGCCGATGTCTGGCCGCCCAAGCTGCTGGAATCCAGCCCCGAGCATCCTCCTTCTACATCTGAAGCCCGTGCGGCGCTCAAGTCTTACTCTGATGCATGCAGAACGGCGTTCAGAGCCATTGGAGGTCAGGCGATAATAAGTGCCGCGGAGACGAGATTCGATCCAAGGAACGTCTTCTACTCTGCCATATCGGCCACCAATCAGATTCCTCTGGAAGGCCGTTGGTGCGGGGCTCGGCCCAGCGGGTGCAGCATACCGCTTGCAGAGATTCTCTGGTTCGGCGAATCCCTCTGAAGCATATTACAAGGTAACTTATGGATGATGCCACGTGGTAACTCGTGAACCGCAGATATCTCAGGCGATCTATACCTGGGCGCTAAAGCTTATCTCAGGCCAGCAAGGGTTCGGATTCGCTGCTGTCTCGCCCGCTCTAAGCTCTCGGCTGGACTGGCTTGAAGCTAGCACCAAGGCTCTCACTGGCTTCGTCGGCAATCTTGACACGGCGGCCGATGTACGCAGGTCTTATGCTCCCACGGGTCGACATGTGGCAGGAGATCAAACGCTCGCCTACCGCAAGCAAGATGCGGGTCGAGACGGTCACGGCAGAAGCGGCAATTACGTTGTCCAGTTCCTGGTCGCGCCCGCTTCGCTGTTCGGCTTGACCGATGTCCTGCGGATTCCAAACGCGGCCTGGATCGAGCCGGCGCAAGTCCAACCCAAAGGGCAGCCGCCCTACTTAAAAGACCTACTGCTGGCCGATTTCCGGGCCAGCTTGACAGACTGCAAGCTCGACGCGGTGGATGTTCGGTCTATGCGCCTGCTACTCGAAGAGCTGGCTGAGGCCGGTTCGGCGAACATCTCCGGCTGGACCGACCAGGAGCTGTTGACCTTGCTCTCCGTTATGCCTGCTTGGTTCGACTACTCCGTAACCCTCGTGCCGAGATGGACTCAGGCTGGTGCGGAGCGGCATCTGCAGGTCATGCCTGGTGTCCAATGGGCCGGGCTTGTCGAGGATCACCGACTAGAACCTCCTACCAGCGAACTGCAAGACACTCGCCGCATGCTCCTTAGCACGATCGATATCCGCGAGATTCTGGCGCAGCTAAGCGTTTCAGCGTCCGACCCTTCGAGGGCATCCACGCCTCATGTACCTGCTCGACACATCTCCCACCGACGTACGGATTCGCATAGCCCCACGGCGACGGCTTCGGGTGCCGAGGAACGCGAACCCGATGCCGTAGCGGATTCCGTGCGCAAGTGGGTGACAGGAGCATCGAGAGAACTCACATCTGCGGAACGCCAGGTCCTGCAGCGCGATCCGCACGAGACTCTCCGAGCCCTGCATAGGACGAAGCTCCAGATACCGCCGACACGAAAGCCAGACCCTCTCGCCTTGTCTCTCCTCGAGCGCTGCGACGACGTCGATGCCGAGTTTCTCACGCAGATCTTGCCGGTCGATGATGAAGCCGTAGCCTCCTATGTGGCCTTCTGTAACCACACTGCTCTTCTCGAAGCCGCAGTCCTGTTGAACTCCGATCGAAGCCGCGCTATCGACATCAGCTTTCAAACGAGCGTAGGCGCCGAGACGCTGCATGGCCTCGTCCAGCTCGCCAAGGCGGATAGCCGGTTGTTTGACGGTCTCGTGCGCAGTCTTCGAATCAGTAGCCAACGATCGGGCTCGTTCGCGAGACGGCTGCTCCTCGCGAAGGGTGTCGATTATGGTTACCTATATACGACACTAATCCCAGCGGCATCGGAAGGCAGAGATGAAGCTCTTCTATGTCTGGCATTCATAAATCCAGAGGAATTCGTCCACTGGCTAGACGTTCCGGCCACCTATGAAGGCGCACTCATAAACGCGCTACGCCAGGAGACCAGAGATAAGGCGTGGGAACGCATTTCCAGATTCGCCTCTCGATGGCGACGGCGCTAAGTCGATATCTATTCTGAAAAGGACGGGTGGGTCTTTATGGTTACTGCGTTTCACGTAATTGTTGATATCGTTATACCGGCAGTTATGGTGGCGATGTTCGCATGCGGCTTGTACATTGTACGCAGAGCGCCCGAAAGGCTGGCTGCGGCAGCTGGCCTGGCGGCTGGTCTCATTGCCTTTACCATCTATGCGCTTAGTTCCTTTAAGGAGTTCCGCGCCGCACCATTCAGCGCGTCGAATCTGCCGAGTTTTCAATGGCTTCCCACCTTAGCCGGCGTAGTAGTAGGCTTCACGATCTTGTGGCTGCTGCAAAGGCTGCAGCTCTCGACAGGCCTCGTCGGGCTGCTTGTTCTGCTGTTTGTTGCAAGCAGCACGATAGCAGGATTTAGCTACTTCTTTGCGTCACCGCTAAGGCGCTATGCCATCTATTTCGCGCTAAGTTTGATATTTGGTGTGCTAATCTATGTGGCTCTATTTTCGAACAAGCTTCGGGAAAATCCCGAGCTTAATAGCGTCCTTGGCCGGCGACGGCGCTGAGACGCTCCGGCAGGTGTGAGCCGAGGTGGACTTTTCAGAGTTGCCGCAAGAGGTAATTGACTTCTTCTTTAACTTCAACCAAGGGAGTCATGTCGATGCCCGCTGCGCAAAATGTAAGACGTTGACGGATCAGGTCGTCGTAAGTTATGCGCAGCTGCCATGGTTTAACCATAACGATGTCGACCGTGTACTAGGTCGCGTTTTGGATGTCGTTCCAGCCGTGCGTCTATTCCTTGGAAAGCCGACGCTTTGCCGGTGCGGGACGCTTAACCGTTGCTAATTTGTCTATTGCACCTCATGGCGCTGAGCAGAGTTAGCCGTGGGCGGGTCTGCGTGATGGGGCGTCGGGCGTTGAAGCACACCTGATCCGGCACGCTGGTGTTGCTGGTCAGGCGATGCGGCCGGCGTAGCGGCGGCGGAAGCCGTCGCTGGTGCTGGCCGTAATCACCACGTCGTAGTAACCAAACGGATCCGTCGGCCAGCTGATGGTCCTGGGTGCCCCCCGCGTGACGGCGACGGTCTGGGTGAAGCCCTCGTAGTCATTCGGGGTCAGCGTGTAGAGGATCTCCTGCTGGCCTTCGTTGGCCAGCGTGAGGTCGAGCGTCTTGCCGCCGGCGAATGCGAGGTTTGCTGTGACGACTGGTACCTGACCGGAGTTCTGGCCGGCCGGCACGACCTGGCCGGCGAAGCTCGTCAGGAACCCGTCAGGACCATAGACCGAGAAGGCGTAGTTCCCGGCTGTCAGCGTGGCGTCCCAGACGTACGAGCCGGGGGAGCCCTGCAGCACCGTGATCGGCGTGGGGGTAGCGGTCAGGTAGTTATCGGGGTAGACGGCGAAGCCGACGCCGACCTTGCCGGCGTTGGTGAGGGCCGCGGTGACCTGGCTGGTTCTGCGGTCCGCTGTTACGTCGGCGAAGGGCTGGTGAACTGTCGGGCGGTGCGGGCGGAATCCGGGCTCCTGGGCCGGCATCTGCTGGTCACCCTCGGCCGGAGGTGTCGTCGATCCGCCGGTCAGCTGAGTAAGCGCCCAGGTCTGGTCGAGGGTCGGGATGTTGGCCGGGATCGAGAAGTCCGGGTGCTCGAAGTCGAACGCGGAGGTCATGTCACCGGTCACCGACGCTCGCCACGAGGTGATGTTGACCGGCCGAACTCCGGTCCACTCCGCCAGGAACTGAAGCATCGAGGTGTGGCAGTAGACGTTGGAGTCCACGTAGCCGCCGCGAGTCCACGGCGAGCAGATGAGCATCGGGACCCGGGTCCCCGGCCCGATCGGCCATCCGTCGATGTACTCGTCGGTGACGCTGGCCGGAGGAGTCGGCGGCAGCTGGTGGTCGAAGAACCCGTCGTGCTCGTCGTAGGTGATGAACAGTGCCGTGCTGTTCCACACCTCAGGGTTCGAGAACAGCGTCTGGAGCACTGTGTTCACATAGTGGGCGCCAAAGTCGGGGGTGTAGGAGGGGTGCTCGCAGTAGCCGGCCGGGGCAACGATCCACGACACCTGGGGGAGGGTGTTGCTGCTGACCGCATTGATGAACGAGGACAGCACGTACGACGCGTGGTTCTGGTCGATGTCGAGCCCGGTCGCCGTGACTGGCTGCCAGGGCGTGACCGCACCGCGGATGGCGAGCTCGCTGGCCCCGCCGTTACGGCTGTTGGTGCTGTTGTACTGCTGGTAGAACCACAACGGGTTGTCGCCGTAGTCCCCGTCGAAGTAATAGGGGTAGCTGCCGCTGTCACCCACAGTGTCATTTGTGTAAACCTGCCAGGAGATCCCGGCGGCCTGTAGCAGCTCGGGGTAGGTCGTGACCTCGGGCGTCCCGGCGTCGGACCCGAAGTCGACTTCGTAGTCGTTGGGGTTGTAGGTATAGCCCGACGACGTCCCGGTCCAGAAGTACATCCGGTTGGGGCTGGTCGGAGCCATGATCGCCTGGTGGTAGCCATCGCAGATGGTGAAGGCGTCGGCGAGGGCGTACTGGAACGGGATCTCGTCCCGGGTGAAGTAGCCCATCGTCTCTTCGGACTTGGCCGGAACCCAGTTGTTCCACAGCCCGCCGTTCCAGGCGTCGTGGTCGCCGTCCCAGCTGTGATCGAGGTCACCGTCGACCTGGTCAGTCAGGTTGTAGGGGAGCAGGTAGCCGAGGTCGGTGCGGGCGGCGTCGGGCTGCTGGAAGATGTTGTTCCCGTTCTGCCACGTGAGGGCCTGCTTGTCGCCGAAGCCCCGCACTCCGCGGAGCTTCCCGAAGTAGTGGTCGAAGGAGCGGTTCTCCTGCATGAGGATCACCACGTGCTTCAGGTCGGAGATCGTGCCGGTCCAGCCCTTCGGCAGACCTCTGGCGGCCGCCGAGGCGCCGCGGACACTGGCAGCCGCCGTTCCGCCGCCGATGCCGGCGGCTGCGGCGGCCGCACTGCCGAGCGCTGTGTACTGCAGGAAGCGGCGTCTGGTGACCCCTGGCACGATGGGCTGGCCGGGCCGCCACGGCGACGCGCTTAAGACGTGCGGATGCTGACCTGGATTGTCCGAGCTGCTCATGCTCATCCGTCCTTCTTGGTGTGGAACGTGCTGCTGCGGGTCGCACCGCTGCCGGGCGCTGGTATCAGGCGACTTCAAGCGACACTCGATGCGACAAGTCATCACGACTAGGCCCAGCGTGCGCGCCACAGGTCGACTGACGGTGAACGCGCCATGTCAATCTCCGGACTGTATTGCGGCGCGCTGAGCGCAAACGGACGTTCTGCGAGCTCGATACGCCACGCGCAGGTGCTGGCTTGCGGGCTGTCAGGTCTGCGTGCCGGAACCGTCCTGCTGACCGGTGGCCTTCCACTCCGGCCTGCGGAATCGGTCCATCAGCAGCGGCGGGACAATTCCGACAGCCAGGATGCCGGCCAGGATCAAGACGGTGTACACGAGCGGGTTCGAGTGGCCGAACTGCGACGGAGGGACGAACCCGATCACGAACGCGAACGCGGATGACACAACGCCGAGCACGGCCAGCAGGCCGAGCGCCGGGGCGCGATAACCGCGCGCCTGGTCCGGTTGCGAACGACGCAGCCTCATCGCAGCGATGAACATCAGCACGTACATGATCAGGTACACCTGCGTGGCCATGGCAGCGAAGATCCAGTATGCCCGCGAGACGTCCGGTATGAAGGCGTAGAGGATTGCGATGACCGTGATCACGGTGCCCTGCGCGGAGATGATCCGCACCTCGATGCCTTTACCGTTGCGCTTCTGAAAATAAGGCGGCAGGAAACCCTGCTGCCGCCCGATCCTGAGAAGCCCCTCAGACGGGCCATCCAGCCAGGTCCACATCCCGGCAAGCGCCCCGACCGCCAGTGCGATCGCGATAACCGGCACACCGAAGGCGACGTGGAAGTGCCTCAGGAGGCCGTTGAAGGCCTGCATCACTCCCACGGTGAGACTTATCTGATGTGAAGGAACCACCCAGGAGATCGCCAGTGTCGAGGGGATGAAGACAGCGAGGACCAGCGCCACGGCGAGGTACATGGACTTCCGGTAGTCGCGTCCCGGGTTCCGGAGTTCGTCGACATGCACGGCGTTGACTTCAGCGCCGGCGTAGAGGAAGAAGCTGCTGACGACCAGCACGATGCTGGCGAGTCCATGCCACGCCGGCAGTACATGGTCGGCTGTCATCGGCGCGGCGGAGTGATGCCCCTGGACCAGGTAGGCAACGCCGAGAGCGACGATGATCATCGCGGGGATAAATGTCCCGATCAGGGTCCCGCTCGAGGAGAAGTCGGCTACCAGCGCTATCCCTCGCGAGGACACCAGGACGCCGACCCAGAACAGCACGACGATGACGACGGCGTTGTAGACGCCGTTGCCGGCGAGGCGCGGGTCGAAAACGTAGGCGAGGTAACCAGCGACCTGGGCGAGCAGCGCTGGGTAAAAGAAGATCGTCTGGGCAAACTGGCACCACACCGCGAGCAGCCCCATCGGAGCCGAGATGCCCTCCTGCACCCAGTGGTAGACGCCGCCCGGCCACCCGGAAGACAGCTCTGCGGCTACCAGCGACACGGGCAGCAAAAACACGAGCGCGGGCAGGACGTACAGAAAGACAGAGGCAAGACCGAACACCGCCAGCGCAGGCGCTGAGCCAAGGGAGCCGATCGACGCCACCGTGAGCAACGCGAGCTGCTGCCACCTGATGAACGTGTGAGCCGGCGGGCGCGCTGGCCGGGACACTCCGAGAGTTACCGGCGCCGGGTGGCGCCTTCTCACCCACATGGACTACGGCCGCCGAGCTGAGACGCGGATCGGCGGTCGGCTTCCGGTCACATGACGCGATTCGAACTCCATAAAGCTGCCCACCCTCGTGCTGGCCCCTCCCCGACCCGCCGTTCCGCGGCGATGCCTGCGATCGGCGCGTCACGCGTCAGCCCAGCCGACATTATGGCAAACGGGCCCCGGCGCTGCCGCGGTGCGATGATCGGGACCATGGGGTCCACTGTCGGAGCGGACGCAGGCGGCAGCTACTGGCTGTCCGCCGATGGATCGAGGCCAAGCAGCCTTATCAGTCCGAGCCCGTCGTCTGATAGCACGGTTGCGTAGATGACGTACCGGCGGCCATTGCAGTTCGCCTCGGCCCAGCTGATGGCAGCGAGGACATCATCCGCATCTGACAGCTGCCACTCGTCGCTGGCCCACATGGAGTTTCCCCCGGGCCTTTGCCGGTGCCAGAAGTACACCCTATAAAAAGGATGATCGATCTCCCAGCTATTGTCCCTTGGGTCAATACGCCGGGCGTCAATATTCAGATCGCCCCCGCCCGAAACTCACGTTCCGCCATACCACACATTGCTGAAGGAGGTTACAGTCTTTCCCTTGGTGCCGTCATGCTTCGAGTACCACACAGCACACGCGATCCACCAGCCGTACCCTTGCGCGCCAGTGCCCTTGCCCGGCGGGACATACTTTACGTAGGGCTTGTTGGCCTTAGTGATCTTGAAGTTGGTCATGTACTGTCCTTGAATGGAGCAGTTTGGGTCAATCGCGAGGTAGTACTCACTCTTCTCCGGCTTGCCGTCGATACAGAGCCAGAGGTTAAGTCCGCCGCTGAAGTGGATGTCGGTGGGGACCACGGCACACTTCCAGGTGCCTTTCGAGATAACGCCACCAGCGCCATCAGAGTAGTGCGGGTTCTGAATATTCAGGCTGCAATCTCCCGCGCTTTTGGCGGTTGCCGCAGAGGCTGATACCGGACTGGCAGCAATCGGGGCGCATAATCCTACGATGAGAGCCGCTAAGACGGCGATCCTTAGTCGCGTCATGGCATGCCTTTCCCTTGATTCTTGCCGGGCTTCCCGAGCCCCAGCATCGCCTCAGCTTCATCTTTGCGTCAAGAGGCTTCGCACGGTCGGTGACGACGGGACCTGAACTGGTGGTAGCGAGCGGGACTGGCACCGAGCGACCCCGTTTCGGTCCGGTTACTGGTTTGACCTCGGCCGCACGTCAGCCGGTAGGTTCGTTGAGCGGACGTGATCGGAGGGCACGGGGTGACGCAGTCAGCAGTTGAATCAGCGATCTATGCCGAGGACCTGAGGAAGTCGTTCGGCGAGGTGCAGGCGCTGCGGGGCATCAATCTGGCGGTTCCGCGCGGGACCATCCTCGGCATGCTCGGGCCGAACGGAGCTGGCAAGACGACCGCCGTCAGGATTCTGACCACGCTGCTGCAGCCTTCTGGTGGCCGGGCACTGGTCGAAGGCCGCGACGTGGTGCGCGATGCGCCCGCGGTGCGGCGGCTGATCGGGCTCTCGGGGCAGTCGGCGGCCATCCAGGAGGAGCTCACTGGCAAGGAGAACCTCGAAGTCGTTGGACGGCTCTACCACCTGAGCCGTCAGCGGGCCCGGGACCGTGCCGAGGAACTGCTGCAGCGGTTCGACCTCGTCGACGCGGCCGACCGCACCGCCAAGACCTACTCTGGCGGCATGCAGCGCCGCCTCGACCTCGCGGCAAGCCTGGTCGGCGACCCGAAGGTGCTGTTCCTCGACGAGCCGACGACCGGACTCGACCCGCGATCACGGCTTGGCATGTGGGACATCATCAGGTCGCTGGTGTCTGGCGGCACGACCCTGCTGCTCACGACTCAGTACCTGGACGAGGCTGACGAGCTGGCAGACGAGATCGTGGTGATCGACCACGGGCTGGTCATCGCGCAGGGGACCGCTGAAGAGCTGAAGAGCCGAGTCGGCGGGGACGTGCTCGAGTTCACCGTGCCGGACCGGTCGCAGATCGCCGACGCGGTGGCGGCCGTTGCCCCGGTCGGCGAGAGCGAGCCGAAAGCAGACAAGGAGACCGGTGTGGTCAGCGTCGGGGTGGGCGGCCGAGGCTCCGATGCGCTGATCGACGCGGTGCGCGGCCTGGACTCGGTCGGGGTGCGCACGCAGGGCCTGGCGCTGCGGCGGCCGTCGCTGGACGACGTGTTCCTGGCGCTGACCGGGCACGCGGCCGAGGAGGATGAGGACGGGCCGCCGGAGGGCAGTCGCAGCGGTCGCAGCGGTCGCGGCGGTCGGGCGGGCCGCGGTCGCGGGCGGGGCCGGAGCGAGAGCAGTTCGAGGAGCGCATCATGACCGCCGCCACTGCCACCACACTGCCCCCGATCGGGGATCCCAGCCTGCTCGTGCGTTCCCGCTGGGCGGTCAGCGACACCCTGACCCTGGCGCGGCGGAACCTGCTGGTCTGGTTCCGGGTGCCCGCCTACCTGGTATTCACCGTGATCCAGCCGGTGATGTTCGTGCTGATGTTCCGGTATGTGTTCGGCGGCGCGATCCACGTGAGCAGCGTGCCCGGCGGCTACGTCAACTTCCTGATGCCGGGGATCATCGCCCAGACGGCGGCGTTCGCCTGCTTCGCGACGGCGATCGCGCTAGCGGAGGAACTGAAGAAGGGCGTGATCGACCGGCTCCGGTCGATGCCGATGGCCCGGTCCGCGGTGCTGGCCGGGCGGCTGACGGCCGACACCATGCGAATGACGATCACGATCCTGATCGTCGTCGGCGTCGGCTACGCCGTGGGCTTCAGGTTCGAGAACGGCGTCGTGCCCGCGATCCTGATGGTGGTGCTGGCCGTAATCTTCGGGCTGGCATGCTGCGTGATCTCGGCCTTTACCGGGCTCGCCATCAAGGACGAGGAGTCGGTGCAGGCGTTCGGGCTGATCTGGCTGTTCCCGCTGACGTTCCTCAGCTCGGCGTTCGTGCCGATCCAGTCAATGCCGGGCTGGCTGCAGGCGTTCGCGAACAACCAGCCGGTGACCTTCGTCATCAACACGATGCGCGCGCTTGCGCTCGGCGGTCCGATCGAGGCGAACCTGTGGAAGAGCATCGCCTGGCTGGCAGGCATCTTCGTCGTCTTCGTGCCGCTGGCGATACGGGCCTACAAGCGCGTGAGCTAACGGTTTCCGCTGAAACGGAGCGTCGGGCTGCGACTCAGCCCGGACCGGCCACCTCCGTCAGTGCCTTGAGCACCGGCAGCTTGGCCAGGTAGAACGCGCCGAAGGGGATACAGCCGAGTACGTACCAGACTCGTTCCGCGCTGGTCATCGTGCCGAGTCCGGCTTCCTGCATGGCCTTCTTGCACGGCACTTTCGCTAGATACATACCGCCCATCGCGATACAGCCGAGCACGTACCAGAACATCGCCGCTGCAGTCATCTCCGGCGCAAAGCTGCGGCGCGGAGCCACGGCGGGTACGGGCGGCCAGGAATCCCGCATCGCGCTCGGCCGGTCGTCGGAGGCGCGTCGCGGGGCGGCAGACGCTTCGGGTCCCCTGGCGTCACGAGCCGCAGGCGGGTAAGCGTCGTGTGAGCGCCGGTGCGCTGCTGGCCTTCCGGGCGCCCTGGTGTCCCTGACTGCGGGCGGGTAGTCGTCGCCGGGACGGCAGGGCGCCGCTGGCGCTCCGTATGCCCTGTTGTCCCGCGGTGCGGGCTTGTCCCACGGCGCGGGCTTGTCCCGCGGCGCGGATTCGTTCTCGGTGAACCCGTCCGGGCGCTTCGGCTCATCCCATGGAGGCCGGCTGTGGCGCGGCCGCGGTGCATCGTAGGACATTCATCTCCCTAGGCGTTTGGTGCTGTGACGCACGGGGCGCGTGTCCGGTTTACCTGGCAGTTACCCGTCGTCACCGGCGGCGCGGTTCCGGCGGAACTGCACCTCTAAGGCCACGATCATCAGCAACTTCGGCACGCCGCAGCAGTCAGCGGGAGACGGCGTCCGCCATTAGCTCAGGCTGAAAGGACTCGGTCCCTGGCTGCGTCGAGCAGCAGCGCGGCCTGGCGCAGGCACATCTTCGCGTCGCTGACTGAGATGCCACGCGACTCATAGGCCGCCTGGACCTTGCGGTCCAGCGCGCGCTTCAACGCCGCGGACAGTCTCTTATCCACGCGGCTGAGCAGCTCGACGGCGGCCAGCGGGTCGCCGTCGGCCGGTCGTTCGCGCAGCGCCACGCAGCACACCGAGTCAGCCGCGGCAATCGCCGCATCGATGGCGTGCGCGGCGATGACGGCAGGCTCGTTCACCGGCTGTGCGGCGTCGAGAGATTGCTCGGCGTCACGCAGCCGCGCCCGGGCGTCCGCAATCGTGCCGGGCCGATGACGTGCGCGGCCGATCGCAGGCTGGCTCATCGCAGCGCCAGCTTCCAGCGGAGGATCCGGGCCGTATACGTGCCCGGATCTTCCGCCGAAACAAGGTCGGCCAAGCCAGGCGTCATGCGGACCTCCGGAGCAGGCTCTTGCTGCCGGGCGTAAGTGCGATGCCTTCCTCTTGCACCGCTGCCACCAGGCGGTTGCGGTCCCGGAGCAGGAGCGCGAACGATCCGCGCGAATGCTCGACCAGCTGAACGTGGTTGCCAGTCCAGCTCAGCACCTGATCCGCCAGCCTCGCCGTCGCCTCGGCCCAGGCCACAGTTTCGGTGCTGCTCTCGGCGACGAGCAGGATGTCGACGTCAGAGTCCCGGCCGCCCGCACCAGTTGCGACCGATCCGAACAGCCAGGCTCCCGCCAGCTCCTTCCAGCCGCCCAGCTCGCGAGTGAGCCGCTCGATCAGCCGCGCCCTGGTACGGCTGAGTGCGACGAGCGGCTGCGCCAGCAGGTGCGAGCGGTTGAGCGTGACGAGCTGTGCCTGGCCGGCCCGCTGGGAGAAGACAAGTCCCGCAGCGACGAGATCATTCACCACCGTGAGTGCCGTCTGCGGTGCGACATCGGCGTGACGAGC
>Ga0335074_10005397_pt1 | contig 17688 bp, 14 predicted proteins | sample Lox_Sample_23_FD_206715 | JGI IMG/M metagenome (GOLD analysis project Ga0335074, IMG submission 206715) | Soil microbial communities from Loxahatchee National Wildlife Refuge, Florida, United States - Lox_Sample_2.3 | ecosystem: Environmental > Terrestrial > Soil > Wetlands | place: USA... | reverse complement strand
AAAGGGACCCCGGCACGGCTGACCGTTAGTGCCACGGCGCGGTCCATGGTCAGCACGCTGCCCGCTACCGTTTCTTCCTGCCCTGCCAGCACGGCGCGGCCACCGCTCACGAGCACCTCTTGTGGGCCGAGGCGGTGCCGTCCCGGCGGCGTGCCCGTCGCCCCGATCGCATCGGTCATCAGAACGAGGCGCTCGGGGGCGAGCGTCGCGACGAGCGAGATGAGTGCGGAGTGGATATGCACACCGTCGGCGATGATCTCGAGGAATACGCGTTGGTCAGCCAGCGCCGCCGCTACCGGTCCCGGTTGGCGATGGTGGATCGGGGCCATGGCGTTGAACAGATGTGTGGCGTGAGTGGCACCCGCTTCGAACGCCGCCGTCGCCGTCTCGTAGTCGGCGTCTGTGTGGCCGATGGCGACGACTACACCCGCAGCGCGGGCGGCGGCCACCAGCTCGAGCGCCCCGTCCAGCTCCGGAGCGATCGTGACCAGCCGGAGGGTGCCCTGTGAGCGCTTCATGAGATCTTGCAGCTCGGCAAGGTCGGGGGGCCGGATGGCCTCGGGGAACTGTGCCCCGGCGCGCGAGCGGGCGATCCACGGGCCTTCCAAGTTGGACCCGAGCACACCGCTCCCCGGTTCGGCCGTGACCCGCACCACCCCGCTGACGGCCGTGCGCAGAGCCTCAGGGCTGTCTGAAACCGTCGTCGCCACCAGGCCCGTGGTCCCGTGGGTGGCGTGGAAGCGAGCCATCTCCCGGACCGAGCCCTCGACTTCTTCTTGGGTGGCGCAGTTGACTTGGTAGCCGCCCCCGCCATGGACATGTACGTCGATATAGCCGGGTGCGAGCAGTACGTCACCCAGGTCCAGCACCGGCAGCCCGTCAACGTCGGGTGCGCCCCGGCCGACGTCACGCAGGACACTTCCGTCAAGGACCACGTGCGCGTCTTCGATGATCCCTCCCGGCGTGGCTGCCCGGGCCGCGCGCAGAGCGTAACCGCTCACGTGAGCGTCACTTTGTTGAGCCCCGGGGGGGCATCAGGGTCGTAGCCCAGTCGCCGGGCAAGCGCGAGTGCCAGCTGCTGGCCCCGGACGACAGCGAGCACGGGTGCCAGCACCTCGGGCGCCGTCTCGGCCCAGCTCATGGCCGTGCCAGGGACAGGTCCCGCGATGCGGGGGCTCGCCCCGCGCAGCTTTAGTTCAGCGACTACGGCCGCTACGTCGTCGCTGGCCGGGCCCGGGTGAGCGAACACCAGCACAGGAGGTGCGTTTGCGGCGATGGCGATCGGGCCATGCCTGAGGTCGGCCGCCGAGAAGGCGGCTGTGAACTTCGACGTCGTTTCCTCGATCTTGAGGGCCACCTCTTGCGCCGCCCCGTAAAGGAAGCCACGTGCCACCGTCACGAAGCGGTCTGCGTCTGCCAACCATTCGGCCAGTGCGTTCGGTGGCGACACGTCGGCCAGCACCTCAGCGACCTGGGCGGGCAGCTCGCCCGCGGCTCGCTCGTCCAAGCCGAGGTCGCCGACGGCTTGCGCGATCAGCGCAAAGGAAACGAGCTGCGCCGTTACCGTCTTGGTCGCCGGCACGGCTCGCTCTGTCCCGGCCTCCAGGGCAACGACGATGTCGGCAGCTGAGGCCAGGGGGCTGTCGGCGTCGTTGGTAATAGCAATGGCTCGGGCGCCGAGGCCTCTGGCGCGCTCCACGACTTCCACTATCTCTGGCGTCTTGCCCGACTGGCTCACGGCCACCATCAAGTACCCGCGAAAATCCGTTCGGGCACCGTACAAGGTGAAAAGACTGGGCGAGGTGGAGGCCACCGGCCGGCCGGTCGCCAGTTCGATGAAATAGGACCCACACGTCGCCGCGTGGTCGGACGAACCCCGGGCTACCAGCACAGTGCCTGCCAGGTCCGCCGGCATGACCGCCCGGACCTGCTCGGCGATTTTCTCCCGGCGGCTGAGGAGCGCGGCGAGGCGCGCGGGCTGCTCAGCCATTTCTGACTCCATCAGGCGGCCCGCCTCGGGCATCACCCCGTCACCGCCCCGGCAGTGAGGCCGCTCACGATCCGGCGTTGGACGATCAGGAAAAAGATCACCACGGGCAGCGACATTATGGTGCAGCCGGCCATGAGGCCGCCGTAGTCGGTGCCGGTGTTGGTACTGAAGCTGTAGAGCCAGACGGGCAAGGTCTGGCGGAAGTTCTCTGTCATGAAGACGTTGGCTACGACGAAGTCGTTCCAGGCCGTTATGAAGGCGAAGATGCCCGAAGAAATGAGGCCCGGTAGCACGAGCGGCAAAAGGATGCGGAAGAAGGCACCTAGCCGGCTGGCCCCGTCGACCATCGCCGCCTCTTCCAGTTCGATCGGCACACCGCGCACGAACCCCTTCAATGCCCAGACGGTGAATGGCAGTGTCGAGGCGGAGTAAGCCAGTATGAGCCCGAGGTACGTGTCGGTCAGATGGAGGCCGTTGAGCAAGAGGTACACCGGGATCAGCATCGCCGTGCCCGGCACCATCTGCACGACCAGGATCATCACCAAGAAGGCGGTGGTGCCTACAAGGCGGAAGCGGCTAATGGCCGCGGCCGCCATGAAAGAGAACACCAGAGTGACGATTACCGCTGTCCCAACGACGAACAAGCTGTTGCGGGCGTCGTCCCAGAAGTACGCCGTACCGACGCCCGCAGTGTGGTCGATGGCGTCGACGAAGTCGTGCAGAGTGAAATGTAAGGGGAAAAAGCTCGGCGTGAGAGAGGTTATCTCGCTGTTCGGCTCGAAGGCCGATTGCACCATCCAGTAAACGGGGAACACGGTGACGGCGGCGAAAAGCACCGCGACGGCTCGCCAGACCCAGGTCATGGTCCGGTAGCGCGCCGTGGACTTCCCGGCCATGCTGGTCACGGTCGCGGTCATGTCCGTGCCGCCGCCTTGACCTGGCCCGTGCGGACCATGATGCGGATGTAGTAGCCCGTGACCGCCAGGAGCAGCAGGATCGTTATCACGGCGACAGCCGCCCCGAGCCCATATTCGTTGTTGGAGAAGGCTTCGATGTACTGCCAGACGCCCAGGGGGATCACGTTGAGCATTTGGGCATTGCCCTCCGTCAGGTACCAGACCTGGTTGAACACGTTCGCGTCCCAGATGATCGAGAGCACGGTCATCAGGACGAAGATGGGCCGCACGATGGGCATCGTCACTCCGCGGAAGGTCGCCGCCGGCGAGGCGCCATCAATGGCCGCCGCCTCGTACAGGTCGCGAGGTACGAGGGTAAAAGACGAGTACATCATGAAGGCCACGAACGGCACGGCGCCCCAGACGATGTTGGCGACAATGATGCTGTAGGCCGAGATCTCGCTGCCGAACCAGTTGTGGTCGGTGAAGTGGAACCCCAGCTGGGTGAGCAGATCGTTGGCTACCCCATACTCCTGCTCGAACAGCCAGGTCCATATGACTGAAGATGCCGAGGTCGGCATCGCCCAAGCCAACACCATGCACACGGACACCACGATGCGCAGCACATTGCCGATTCGCCTGAGCAGCAGTGCAACCCCGGTGCCGATCGTCATTGTCAAGCCGACGCAGGCCGTGACGAAGACAAAGGTCTGCAGTACCGATGTGCCCAGTTCGGTGCTGGTGAACAGGGAGCGGTAGTTGGCGAGGCCGTTCCATTGCACCTTGTGCTGGATCAGCTGGAACGCCCCAAGGTTTTGGAACGACGTCGCAATGAGGCGCCCGAGCGGGTAAAGGGTCATGAACCCGAGCAGGCCCAGAGCCGGCAGGACTAATAGGAGGGGCAACAACTGGCGCCGCGCGGTGCGGCGCCAGTTGCCTTTGGTTTGGTTGTGCCGAACTTCCGACGGTGGCGTTGGGACGAGGCGTTGCGTCCTCGTCGGAGCCAGGTTTGGCAGGGTCGGCGCGGCCATGTCGTCTATAGGATATTGCTTGGGTTATTGGGCGTTGAGGAGGTTGTCGAGCTTCTGGTCGTACACCTTGGCGATCGTCGAAACGGGCACTTTGCCCTCGGCAACCTGGGCGAACAGGTCTTGCATGACGTTGTCGGCCTCGACCGTGGCCCATCCGGGGACCGGAGGGGTGAACTGGCTGACCGAAGCAGCCTTGAAGTAGGTGGCGATGTTACCGCTGACCTTGACCTGGCTCACGAGATTGCTCGCGTTCGGGATGAAGCCGATCTTGGAAGCCTGCAGGAGCTGGTTGGCGGTACCGGCGTAGAGCTTGACCCAGGCCAGAGCCTCGGCCTGGTTGGGGCTGTTCTTGGCGATCCCGAGGTCCGAGCCACCGAGGAAGACCGGGGCCTGGCTGCCGGCGGTCACACCCGGGAGGGCGAAGGTACCGATGTTGCCGGTCATCGCCTTGTTGTCGCTGACGTCCGTGCCAAGCGTCCAGGTGCCGTCGATGTACATGGCAGCCTTGCCGCTGGCAAAGATCTGGGAGTCCGAGGGGTTGGCCTCATTGACGTCCTGGGAGGCCGGCGTGGACATGAAGTTCTGGAACGCCTGGTACTCCTGCAGGCCGATGAGGGACTGCCTGGACTCGAGGTCTCCGTACCACTTGCCACCCTTTTCGACAGCGATCTGGCCACCCTCAGCCCAAACGAAGGGCATCGCGGCGTACCACTCCTCGCCGGGCAGGTAAAAGGCCGAAAAATCGGCCCGGTTCTTGAAGACGTTCTTCAGCACGGCTCCATCACCGAGCAGCTCCGACAGGGACGTCGGGGTATGGGTGATCCCAGCGGCGGCGAACATGGCCTTGTTGTAGACGACAACGCGGTCGCCGGCCAGTTCGGGGACGGCATAGAGCCCACCCTGGTACTCGGCCGGCCCCTCGAGGCCCGTCAGCCAGTCCGAGCTGTTCTGGAACTGGCTCTTGTCCGAGGACAGGTTCAAAAGGCCACCCGAAGCGGCGAACTCGGCGACGTCCGTGTTGCCCAATTCCATGACGTCGGGCGGGGTGCTCCCGGCCAATGCCGAGATGACCTTGGCGCTGATGCCGCTCCATTGCTGGATCTCGACGTTGACGGTCCAGCCTGGGTACTCCTTTTGGAATGCGGCGTTGACGGAGTTGTACACGGCGGGTACCGAGTCACCGGTCATGAGCCAGACAGTTAGGGCCCCGCCCGACGCAGAAGCGGTGGCGGGCATGACACCACCGCTCACCCCGGCCGCGACGGCGAGGGCGATAGCGGTGGGAGCGATGAGGCGTCTCTTCAACTTGTGCGCTCCTTGTGCTTGTTGAGTCCACTCAGGTCTGGTGCTGCCCTTGTGGCGGTCGGCGATTTGGTCTAGACCAAAGTGGTCTAGACCAAGATGTTGGCACAATCCCCGTGCCTTGTCCAGTCACCTCTCTAACATCTGTGGGAAGTTGATCGAAGCGGCCAGCGCCCGCTGGCGAGGAGGCAACAATGAGGACGGCCACGGCCGGCCCGGCGCCGGCTCCGGCCGGGGCAGGACAGCAACCTAACCGGCACTACCCGAAGTACTACGTGGTGAAAGGCCACCTGGCCGGGATGCTGGCCAGGCTCTCCCCGGGTGAGGCCCTGCCCCCGGAGCGCACGCTGGCAGAGAGCTTCTCCACCAGCCGGACCACGGTCCGCCAAGCACTCCACGAGCTGACCATCGAGGGCCGGCTCGTGCGCATGCACGGGAGGGGCACCTTTGCCGCCCTGCCCAAGATGGCCCAGCCGCTCGAGCTGACCAGCTACACCGAGGACATGCGCCGGCGAGGCCTCCCGTCGCGGTCACGGCTGCTGTCTGTCGGCCAGGTGTCCGCCGACGACGAGCTGGCGTGGCGGCTCGACATCAAGTCCCGGGCCAAGGTGCTGCGTATCGAACGGCTGCGGATGGCGAGCGAGGAGCCCATGGCCATAGAGACCACCCACCTCGAAGCCGCCCGCTTCCCGGGGTTGGCCAAGCGGCTCGGGGACTCGGTTTCCCTCTACGCGCTGATGGCCGACGAGTACGGCGTCCACCTGGCCGAAGCTGAGGAGACCATCGAGACGGTGCCGGCGCCGCCCAAGGAGGCCGAGATGCTAGACACTACGGTGGGTTACCCGATGCTGCTGTTGTCGCGCCACAGCCGGGACGGCTCGGGCCGGCCGGTGGAGTTCGTGCTGTCGTTCTACCGGGGCGACCGCTACAAGTTCGTGGCCCAGCTGCGGCCCCCGAGCGTGGCGGCCGCGGACTGAGCCAGCCGGGCATTAGCGCGCCGCCCGCGGCTGGGCAACCGGCCACCCCGGCGAGCCAGGTGCTGGACGTCGCCGCGTCCACCCTCCGCCACCTGGCACGGTCCCAGCTGGACGGCATCGCCCGGGCCGCCGACGTGCTCGGCGCGCGGCTGCTGGCCGGAGGTTCGGTCTATACATTCGGCACGGGGCACTCGCGCTCGGTCGCCATGGAGCTCGCCGCCCGCGCCGGCGGGCTCAGTGCAGTCAAGGAACTGGTCCTCGATGACCTGGTCTACGCCGGCCGGGCCTCACGCCAGGAACTCCTGGACGGCCGTCTCGAGCGCAGTCCGGACGCGGCGTTGGCGCTGCTCGAGGGGGTTGAGATGGGAGCGGGGGACGCTATGGTCATCATCTCCCACTCGGGCCGCAACGGGGCCACAGTCGAGATGGCGCTCCAGGCCAGGCGGCGCGACCTGCCCGTCGTCGCGGTAACGTCGCTCGCCCACAGCCAGGCGGTGAGCTCACGCCACCCGGGCGGCCAGCGACTGTTCGAAGTGGCCACCCTGGTCATCGACACGGGTGCACCTTATGCCGACACTGCCATTTCCTTGGGGCCTGACGTGGGCGTATGCAGTGTCTCGTCGTTCGCCGGCATAGTCGTGGCCCAGGCACTCAATGCGGAACTCGTCGCCCGCTACGTGCGCGCCGGTGCAGCGCCCCCGTTGCTGCCGAGCCGCAACCTCGCTGAGCGTTAGCCGCCGAGCACCTCTCGTACGACGCCCAGGAAACGGGCCGAGCTGCGGGCCAATGTAAAGGCCGCGGCTCGCTCGTAGCCGGCCTTTATCAGGGTGTCCCGCCGGGCCCCCGGCCGCGCGACCAGAGCGACGGCCTGCGCCACCGCTTCTGGGTCCTTGCCGTCCACAAGGGCACCCGCCCCGCCCAACGTCTCGGGCACGGCCGCGCCGGCGTAGGCGACGACGGGGACGCCGAGGGTCATGGCTTCGAGCAGGGGCACGCAAAAGCCTTCGTGCTCGGACATGCAGACAAATACGTCCGCCACGGCCCAGTGGGCGAGCAGGTCGTCGCCCGCCAGGCCGCTCAGCAGCTCCACGCTGTCGCCGAGGTCGAGGTGGAACGCCAGGCGCCTGAGCGCCCAGTGGTAGCGCGGCTGCCCGACGGCGCCGACGAGGGTGAGCCTGGCAGCGTGGTCGACCAGGTGGCGGTAGGCGGCGAAGGCGGCGATCACGTCGTGCTGGCACTTGTTTGGGACGAAGCGCCCGACGAACAGCCATTGCGCACCCTCGGCGCCCCGCTGCCGGCGCCGCAGGCGGGCCAGGGTCTTGGGGTTGGGCGGCCGGTGGTAGTCGTCCAAGTCGACCAGTAGGGGCGTGACGGCCGCGCGGGAGTAGCCGGCGTCCAGCAGTTCCTTTTGGTTGAAGCCGGAGACGGCCATGGCCAGTTCGACCACGGGAGCCAGGGCGCCGAGCTGTTCACGGCCTTCGGTCATGGCCTGCGCAGTGCGCCTGTCCCAGCGCTCGAAGTAAATGGCGGGGGTGATGTTGTGGTACTGGCTCCAGATCCGTCTACCCTCGGCCCCCTGTTCCACCAGCCACCCCGCCATGGCCGAGTTGGTGGAGCACTGGTAGAGCATGACCGCGCCGTTGCCGCCGCCGGCGCCACCGCCACCGCCACGGCTTGCGGCCCTGCCCGCGCCAGGGTGCCACGGCCGCGCCTCGCGCTCGAGCGGCGCGTGGATCTGCTCGGCCCAGATGTCCGAGTCGAAACCCGCGCCGCGCAGCACCCGCCGCACCTGCAGCGCGTGACGGCCGATCGCGTCGTAGGGGGCGAACCCCGGCACGTACTGGTCCACCCGCATACCGCTCGCAGGTTACCCAGGCTGTGCCAACGTAGGTGGATGACCAGCGCGGGCAGCCAGGGCAGCCAGGGCAGCCAGGGGAGGCTGGACAGCCAGGGCAGCCAGGGGAGGCTGGACAGCCAGGGCAGCCAGGGCAGGCTGGGCAGCCAGGGCAGCCAGGGCAGGCTGGTGGTCGCCCTCGACGCGACCCCGCTGCTCACGTCACGAGCTGGAGTGGGCGAGTTTTGTTGGTACGCCTTGCAGCATCTGGGAGCCCGGCCGGAACTGCGTACGGCCGCGTTCGCGATCAGTTGGCGCCGCCGCCACGGCCTGCGCGCGCAGCTACCTCGCGGCGTCGAGTTGCGCGACCGCCCCATGCCCGCCCGGCCCCTGCACTGGTCCTGGTCGAGGTGGCCCTTCCCCCCGATCGAGGCTTTTATCGGCCGCGCCGACGTGGTCCACGGGACGAACTTTGTCGTCCCTCCAGCGCGCCGAGCGGCCATGGTGGTGACGGTCCACGACCTCACGCCCGTCCGTTTTCCTGAACTGGTCGAGCGGGCCACGCTCGCCTACCCTGAGCTGATCAGCCAGGCGGTACGGCGGGGGGCCTGGGTGCACACGCCGACCGAGTTCGTGGCGGGCGAAGTGGTCGAGGTGTTCGGCGCCGCGCCCGAGCGCGTCCGCGCCGTGCACCACGGCGTGGCGCCGCGCCAGGTCTCGGCGGCAGCTGCGGCCGAGGTGGTGGCCGGCTTGCTACCAGGCTGGGTGGAGCGCTACATCCTGTTCGTAGGCACTGTAGAACCGCGCAAGGACTTGGCCACGCTCGTGCGGGCGTTCGGGACCATCGGCAAGCGCCGGCCGGGGCTGGCACTGGTTATTGCCGGCCGGGAGGCGTGGGGCCGGGACCGGTTGGACGAGGCCGTCGCCGCGTGCTCGGTGCCGGGCCAGGTCGTCCGCCTGGGACGGGTGGCCGATGCGGCGCGCGACGCCCTGGTGGCCCGGGCCGAGCTGCTCGCCTACCCTTCGCTCTACGAGGGTTTCGGCCTCCCGCCACTGGAGGCCATGGCAGCCGGCACGCCGGTGGTGGCCTCCCGGGTGGGAGCCCTGGAGGAGGTCTTGGGTGACGCCGCCCGCCTTTTCGCCGTGGGCGACAGCGACGCCTTGGCCTCGGCCATGGAGGAGCTCCTGGACGACCGGGCACTTCGGGACGACCTGGTTGCTCGGGGGTACCGCCAGGCGGCCCGCTATGACTGGGACGTGTGTGCGGCCGGGTTGGCGGCGCTGTATGTGGAGGCGGCCGCCGGGCGTCGCTAGGGGGCACCCCTGACCCCGTGGGGGCGGGGATCTGGCGGCCGCCAAGGGGATCTGGCCGCCGCCAAGGGGATCTGGTCGCGCTCGGAGGTTCTGGGAGTCTCAGCGTTGCGAGCGCTGACGCCTGCGCGACGAGAAACGCTATTGCACCCAGAACCACCGGTCGCGGGACGCCCTTCACGCCGCGCTGCACCTGATGGGAGCCCAACGATGGGCTGTTGCCAGCGCCGCAGCCGGGGGGCGCGCCCGCGCTCGCTCAGATGAAGCGCACGAGCTCCACGGCCACCACCACCCAGGCGCTGCCCACGCACAGCCCGACGGCATCGAGGCGAACGCGTGAAGATAGAAGCAGCACGATGCTCAGCAGGTAGAAGTCGTCGAGGCTGCGAAAGCCGACGTCGCCCAACCAGATTCCGCTGGTGAGCGAGATGGCGAGCAGGCAAGCCGCCGCCCAAGCCACCTTTTCATAGAGGGTGGCGGTGCTCTGGCCGAGAGTGAACGCCGCGAGCGCGCCGACCAGGAGCAGGACGGCGAGCTCACCGAACCACAAGAGGGACGACACCGAAGGAAACCGTTCGGCGTAGTGGGCGAGGCCGTGAGCCAGCCCGACCAGTGGGACGCCGGCATTGTTTTGAGAAGAGGTGAACAGCGGGAACGTCCCGGTGCCTACGCGGAGTGCTATTTGCCAGGTGGCGAACGCGACCACGGGTATCGCCCAGGACGCGTCGTCCCAGCTTGGCCACCCGCCGCGGGCCGTGCCGCCGCGGGCAGTGCCTCCGCGGGCCCCGGCCGCGCGTCCACCTAGCGCCTCGTCCCCGACGGCCGTGCCTCCGGGGGCCCCGGCCGCGCGTCCACCTCGCGCTGCCCCACCCTCGCTCCCTTCGCGACCGTGGGGGACGATGGAGAAGAGCCGGGCCAGCAGCACGGCTCCCGCAATGAGAAGGGCCGGTTCGCGGGCCAAGACGGCCACACCCAGGGCCGCGCCCGCGAGGACGGGTTTTCTCGCCCTCATGGCGGCGAGAGCACCCACGAGGAACGCCGCCTCCGTCAGTTCGGTCAGGTCCCGGGACAAGGACCACAACAGCCCGAAGAACCCTGCCAGCAGCAGGCCCCACAGTGGGTGGCGGCCGCACTCGCGGGCGAGGACGCTGCCACAGCCCGCCAAGAGCCCCAGCGCGGCGACGTTGACCAGCGCCATCATGGCCGGCGTGGCGACGTGCTGGCCGGCGGAGGCGAGCCACACCAAGGCCGGGTAGGCGACCCGGTCGAGCCGCCCGAGAGTATCGAACCGGATCCCGAACGCCTGCCGCGACCAGGTCCAGGGGCTCAGTGCGGTGCGATAGTAAAACTGCCCGTCGTAGCCGCTGCCGGCCGTGATCGGTATGCCGCGGGTGTACCGGCTCGGGCTCACATAATCCGACCCGGCCACCACGAGGGCACCTACATGGCCATGGCCGGCCACGATCACGCGCAGGCCGACGAACGCGGCAGCCACGCCGGCCGAGACCAGGCCCGTACGAGGGCCGGTCGCCAACAGCCGACTGTTGACCAGCCGCGTGCCGCGGGCCGCGACGGCTTTCCCAGCGGCGTGGCTGGCGTCCACCTCGGCCAGCCATCTGAGCGGCCCGCTCGCCCAGGCGAGCGTCCGGCGGCTCGCCGCCAAGGCCCGGCGCACCGCGGGGCTGGCAGGCCAGCTAATTGGCAGGCCCAACCGGGGTGTGCGGCGCCTCGTCAGGCCGCGGCTCGAGGCGAGCGACCCTCTCCTCCAGAGCTGCGACGCGCGCCTCGAGCTGGGCTTGCCTGGTCTCGGTCCCCGCCACCTTTCCGGCCAACGCTTCGCCCAGGCGTACCAGCGCGAAGCCAATGTCGTTGACCTGCTCTGCCAGGTAAATCATGTACCAGGCGACCAGGCGCTTGACGGCGGCCTTGGAGGCGCGCCCAACCGGTTTGGCGCTCGTCGTCGGGGCGTCGGCGTCTACGGCGGCAACGTCCCGGAGGGCTTCCATTGCCCCCGCGACGTCATCGGCGGCCAGCTCGCGGGCCGAAAGGCGCCCTGCCAGGCGGCGCGCCTGGTCCAGATAAGCGCTGTCCACCCGGTCCGGTCCGGGCACGGGGCCCGTTCCGTCAGGCATTCGGCGACCCGACCAAGCGGAACGTGCCGGCTGGCCAGGGCCCCATGTCTCGGCCGCGCACGATCATGAACGATAATGACCGCCGTACTTCCCGTACAACCATCCGCCCGCGGGCGCCGGGCTGCGACTAGAGGAAATGAGGTCCCTCGACGAAAGTGAGCCGGGACGAGGTCTTCAGTCCTGACGACATCCGGCGCCGGGTGGCCGAGCTCACGTGGTGCCACAGCATCGACCTCGGGCACGGCATCGTGACCCCGGGCCTTTCCAACGTCGTCCCGCTCTCTGACGGTGAACTACCCGATCTCGCCGGACGCTCTGTGCTCGATGTTGGCGCCTGGGACGGTCTTTACTCGTTCCAGGCCGAACGCGCGGGAGCCAGCCGGATAGTCGCGCTCGACCATTACGCCTGGGGCGTGAACGTCCCCGCCCGCCAGGCGTACTGGGACCATTGTGCAGCGCAAGGCTTGCTGCCCGACCACAACCGCGACCTCTCCGACTTCTGGGACCCGGCCCTGCCGGGACGGCGCGGTTTCGACTTGGCCCGCCAGGTCCTCGGCAGCCGCGTCGAGCCGATAGTGGGCGACCTGATGACCATGGACCTCGACGCCCTGGGCCAGTTCGACGTCGTCCTTTACCTGGGAGTGCTGTACCACATGCAGGAACCCCTGACCGCGTTGCGCCGGGTCCGGGCGGTTACCGGCACGGTGGCGGTCATCGAGACGGTCGCCGTGCGCGTGCTCGGCCAGCGCGATGCCAGCTTGCTGAGCTTCTATGCCGGCAACGAGCTAGGCGGCGCCGACTTCGGCAATTGGTTCGCGCCGACCGAAAAGGCCCTCGTGAACCTGTGCCGCGCCGCCGGCTTCGGGCGGGTCGACGTCGTACGAGCAGCGCCCAGGGTGAGGCCATGGCGTGAGCACCTGCGCCGCAACATTGCGCGCACCGAGCGCGAGTACCGCGCGGCCGTGCACGCCTGGGTCTAAAGGCCGGGCCTTTCAGTCCCGAGCAGTCGCCAAGACGGTGCCGGCCTGCAATGATTGGGACCGTCTTCAAGACAGAGGCTTCTCGGGAGAGGTGGGCCATGGGCAACGGTCGAACTCATGTGGGGGTCCAAGTAGGGGACGGGCTGGTGGCCCGTTTCGGCGAAGTGATCATCCTCGTCGGGGCGGGCCAGGACGCCGGCGCGGTCGAGGGACTGCTCGATGCCGTGGAGTCCGCCGCGTCCGGTTCGGCACCGGGCGAAGCCGTCGCATGGCGGTTGGCCTCGCTGGTGGCAGCTTCGGGATCTGCACCGGCCTTTGGGGTGGTTGCGCCTACGAGCAGCGGTTATGTGGTGTTGCTGCATGGTTCGGTATGGGCCGAGGCGAGTACCGGGGGCACGCCATCTCGGTTTTCGGGGGCCGAGGCGATCACATGGGTAGACCGCACGGTCGAGGGCACGGTTGACAGTCTCACCGTTGGCAGCGGCGACCACCAGGTAGTCACGGTCGACCGCCGTTCCGACCTGCGTGCTGGGCTCGTACCCGGCAGCGGCTTCATCTTGACGCCGCCCGCCGACAGCGTGGCGCCCGTTGCGGCGGGGGCTCTTGCACCTTTTGCAGTGGAGGCCGCTACGCCCGCTCCCGAGGCGCCAGCTGCGGCCGCTCCCGAGGCGCCAGCTGCGGCCGCTCCGGAGGCGCCAGCTGCGGCCGCGCTGACGACGACCGCAGCCGACCTTGGGCCCGAGCCCGAGCCCGGAGAAGGCCACGAGGCGCTCGAAGCCGTCCTCGGAGCCGAGCCCTGGGAGCCGCCCTTACCGAGAACCGCCGTCGCTGAAGAGGCCTCCACTGAGGGCCTGCTCGCAGACGCCGAGGCACGAGAAGCACCGCAGCCGGTCGCGGTCGAAGTCAGTTCCGCTGAGCTGGTGCCTGGCGAGGCCGTGATCGGGGCAAGCGGTCCCGCGGTGGCTGAGCCAGCAGCGGCCGAACAGGTGCCAGCCGAGCCAGCAGCGGCCGAGCCAGCAGCGGCCGAGCCAGCAGCGGCCGTGCCCCAGTCCGCCTACGAGGGCTATCAGGCCGCGAGCGCGTACCAACCGGGAGACCCTTCCGGCGGCTACCAAGCCGGTACCTACCAGGCCCCCAGCTACCAACCCGGTTACCCTTCCGGCGGCTACCAAGCCGCCCCGGCCGGCTACCAAGCCGCCCCGGCCGGCTACCAAGCCCCCTCCGCCACCGCTGGTGACCCCTCAGGCGGCTACCAGGCCCCTGGTTACCAGCCTGCCGGCTACGAGGCGACGTCCGCTTATGGCCCCGCGCCGACGGCTTCTCCGACCACATCCGACGCCCCGACCACATCCGACGCACCGACCATGGCACAGCCGGCTGCGGGTGGCCAACCTGTTGCTTCTGACGGCGGCAGCCAGCTCCGTTGGGGAGAGGCGGCAGCACCCGCGGCCGCGGCGGCGGGCCAGTACCAATATCCCGCTCAGCCTCAGGCCGGCGGTTGGCCTGCCGGCACGCTCGTCGGGGCGGACGGCACCCGCTTGCCGCTCGACCGCAACTACGTACTTGGCCGCGAGCCCGACCAGGATCCCGCGGTCCTCGCCGGGTCAGCGACGCCGATCCGTCTGGCGGACGACGAAAACCTCATCTCACGGGTGCAGAGCTACGTCACCGTAGAGGGTGCCCAGGTCTCGTTGCGGGACGCTGCATCCGCCAACGGCACCTACGTCGCCGCTCCGGGAGCGCCCACCTGGACCCGGTTGGGCCCGGACCCGGTCGTGCTCCCCCCAACTTGGAGCATGCGGGTGGGCAACCGCGTTTTTACCTACGTCGCCGGTTCGTAGCTGCCTCCGCCCCCGGGCCAGGTGCGAACCGGTGCGGTCAAGACGCTGGGGTTAGGCCACCGAGGAGGCGCTCGACGGTGGCCGCGTCGCCCAAGCCGATTATGACCTTCACGGGTCGCACCCGATCGGGGGCCTGCACGTAGAGCACGAGGCTGCCGAGGACCGCGGACGGGTCGATAAAGGCATGCAGGGTGCCGAGCCGTAGCCCTGTCGCTCCCGCCGGGACCGTGTTCGGAGCTTTGGGGCTGCCGGCTTCCACCACCAACCCGTTCCCGGGTGTGCGCGGTGGCGGCAGGTAAGGGCACGGCAAGGCCAGGTCGTTGGTGTCGGTGTCCAAAGTCAATTGAGGTGGGTAGCGCAGCCCGATGTCGGCTGATTGGAGGCCGCAGTCCCAGACGTATGCCGTGCGCTCGGTTGCCCAGGCTGCCGGGGCGGCGAACCTGAGCCCAGCAAAGGTGAGCCCAGTCCACCCGGTCGGTGTTCGCACGGGGCCCGCAGACAAGGCACGTTGGCGGACCGAAGGTCCCAGTGTGGCGGCTACGCGGGCCTGGTCAACCCCGGGAACCACGAGCTCGGCATGCAGCGACGGGACCATATAAACCACCCCTGCCATTGGGGCATGAGCCATGGAACGGTACACAACGAGCCCGTTGCGCACCAAGCGGGTGCCGGCGACCGGGCCGCGGGGTAGGGGACCGAGGCGGACGGTGCCCGCCATATGCGGAGCCGAGCCTTCGCTCGGCGGGCACCATGCCGCCTGCCCATAAGCCCCGAGGAGGACGACGCTTTCATCGGTCGGGGTGCTCGGCGCGCAGGTGGTTGTGCCCGGGTACACGACCGGCCAGCTGAGCGGCACCGCGATCTGGGCGTCGGCATAGGCGATCGGGCCCACCGGGCCCCAGGTGGCGGCGTCGGGCAACAGCCGCGGGCCGCTTGCGGTCGCCAAAGAAATGCTGAGCGCAGCTAAGCAGCGGGCCAAACGCGTCACGGGGCGTCCTCCCTGTCCGGTAGTTTGTGCCGCTCTGTCCCCGGTATCAACCGGCGTTTCGGCGACAAGCGGAAAAGTCGTCTACGAGCTCCTGATGTCGGGTTGTGCGCCGGGCCGTCGTCGGTGCAGGGCTTCAACGGCAGGGGACGATGCCCTGCGCCAGGTGATGGCACCGGCGCGGTCGATGCCACTCGGTGTTGGGCGAGGGCCCTTACCTTGCTCGTTATCCAGCCGGTTATCCAGCCGGGTGCCAGGGGAGGAGGTAGGCGCGGTACGTGCCGATGCCCGGAGGGAGCTCAGCGTTGAAAAGCAAGCGTCCGGACGGGCTGAAGGCGGAGATGTAGGGCAGCGCGCCCCAGCCGACGAACAAGTCCCCATTGCGGGTGGTTTCCGCGTTCCCCTCGGCTGTAGCCAGTAGGCCCTCAGGTTGGTCCACTGACCTCACCAGAGTCGCCACCCTGGTGGCGAGATCGAGCCTCACCGTCACCACGCGACTTTCTGGCAGCAGTTTGGTTGGCCCGTCGGACTCGTCGTCGAAGAAGGTGTACTCATCGTGCCCGATCGCCTCGGGGTCGTGCTGGAAGGCGAAGATCTCCTCTGCGTTGTCCAGGACTTGCCCGGGCGCGGCTGCGAGCTTGAAACTGCTCTGCCTGCCGCCCAGCTCCCAGATGGTCCGGCCCGTGTGCCGGTCCACCTTGTAGGTCGTCCAGGTGAAGCGGGAGCTCACCAAGAGGTTCCCGTCGGTGTCCAGGTGGACGGCATTGATGTGGAACCAGTCCCACGGGGTCTTCGCGGCCGCGGGCAGCGGTTTGTGGCTGTCCCGGTAAGGAACGTGGTCAGCGCTGTCCCACTGGAAGAGCACTTTGCCGGTACGGATATCGATCTCCTGTACCAAGCCGTCAAAAACCTCTTGGTCAGGACGACCGCCCATCGAGGTCAGGTTTGCGGTGGCCAACGTATCGGCGAGGACCAGGGCGGTGTTCCAGGGCGTGATGACGAACTCGTGAAAGTCCGTCAGGTAGCCGTTGCCGGCCTTCACCGCGGCGATCTGCTGGTAGTGGTCATTGTAGATGTAGTCCGTGCCGCTCAGGCCGCTCCCCTGGAACCAAGTCAGTACCGGCCGGCCCTCGTAGGCCTGGGCCTGGAAGTCGGCGGCATACTCACCCGGGGGGACTTCGTGGAACCAGACCACCTTGCCCGAAGCCGCAAGGATCTCCGGGCCGTTGGCGTAGCCGAGGCCTTGCGGTGCGATGAAGATATCGCCGTCCAGGGCGCTCCCCCCCGGCTTCAGCACCCTGAGCGGGGGGGGAACATGAGGCTCGGCGACCGGTGCCGGGTGTCGGCGCCCCGCTCCAAAATCGGGAGCCGCGTGCCCGCACGCTGCCGCCATGAGGGCGCAGGCGGCGGCCAAAGCAATGACCCGAGCGGCACGCCGGCGCTCTGACCCGCCATTACTTCCTGACCGGCCGTTACTTCCTGACCGGCCATTACTTCCTGACCGACCGTTACTTCCTGATCGACCGTTACTTCCTGACCGGCCATTACTTCCTGACCCGCCATTACTTCCTGACCGGAAGGTCCCGTACAGCACGTGACGAAACGACTTCATCGTGGCTGAGGGTGCCGGACGCATAGCCGAAGGTGGTGCGGGCGGCTTCGGTGGCGCTCCTTGCTGCCTGCAGGAGCGGGCCAGACAATTAGTTGCTGGCCGCACCCAGGCGCCGCCCCGTGACTTGGACTGCGCCCGCGTCGCAAGGCCGGCCAGGCGAGCTCTTGACGCCGCGCTGGTCTGTAGTCGGGCAGAGGCTCACCAAGCCGCCACCGAGCCGCAACGTCGTGCCGTAGGGGATAGCGCCAATGGCCGGGCTCCCTTTGACCGGCTCCATCGTCGGCGTCGGGCCGCCATTGTAGGCCCATCCGGCCAATTTGCTCGCACCGTGGTCGACGTCGCCCCTCGTACCTCGCAGGCACGACCGTCCATCGGCGATGTTGTAGCCGAGGTCGTGCCAGCTACCTCGGTCCTTTGCACATGTTTCGTCGATAATGTTGCCCGCGAGCAGGACCGTGCCCGGCCCGCTCTCGATATCGGCGCCACCGTAGGGCACATCGCCGGAAAAGGTCGACCCCCACACCAAAAGGCTGCCTCCTTCGATGTTTATGGCAGCGCCATCCGACGGGGTCAGGAGGAACCCGAAAACGTGGCCGGCTGATGCGGGCTGGAAAAGCCCTGCCTGGAAATCGCCGTCCGCATTTCCGAAGAAAGTAGAGCCTGACACCGCGACGCAGGCGCAATCGTGGCCGAGCGAACCTCCGCTGTCTATGGCGCCGCCGTCCGACCCTGACATGTTGTTGGCCAGCGTCGACCGCGTTACCGTAAGGTAACCGGTGTTCTCTATAGCCCCTCCG
>Ga0335074_10005396_pt1 | contig 17689 bp, 18 predicted proteins | sample Lox_Sample_23_FD_206715 | JGI IMG/M metagenome (GOLD analysis project Ga0335074, IMG submission 206715) | Soil microbial communities from Loxahatchee National Wildlife Refuge, Florida, United States - Lox_Sample_2.3 | ecosystem: Environmental > Terrestrial > Soil > Wetlands | place: USA... | reverse complement strand
GGCTCGCCCGCCACCGCGGAATGGTCCTCGCCTTGCTGGGCACTCCCACCACTTCGAGCGACCCCAGTGAGCCCACCGAATCGAGCGGGGATACCGACCCCTTCGACATTCCCGCCGACGATCTCGATGCCCTCGGGCTGCGGCCCCTACCGCGCGAAATAGGTGTCGTCCTTCTCGATCCCGTCATGCGCGCCGCAGTCGGCGGCCTGCGACAGATCAGCGCTCCTGCAGACGAGCTGGCCGACCTCCAGATCCAGCCCGACGCGGTCCTCATCGTGGAGAACAAAGAACCCGCCGTCGCCTGGAGCGACACCAGCGGGCTAGTGATCATCCACTCCCTGGGTAACCACCTCGACGTCCTCGGCTGCCTTCCGTGGATCCGACACGACCACTGCTGGTACTGGGGTGACCTCGACCGGCACGGCTTCACCCTCCTCTCTCGGGCCCGCACCATGGTCCCCCAGCTCGCATCCCTGCTCATGGCGCCAAGCGACATTGAGACCTACCGAACCCTGGGCGTCAAAGAAGACCTCGACAGGTACGACCAACCCGACCCCACGCTGACCCTGGCTGAAGCCACCGCGCTCGGCGCGCTAAAGCTCACCGACGGGAAATATCTGCGCACCGAGCAGGAACGGATTCCCATAAGCGACGCCGAGCATGCATTGAAACGGGCTCGGAATCATGTACGCAATATCGAGACAGCGCAGGAGCCCCGGTTGTCCGAGGCCCGAGCTGTCTTCACGGGCAGCACGAGTGGAGAGCCCGAACCTCGGTAGGCTAACCGAGTTTGTACCGCGATCTTGTTCCGTGTTGACGCAGTGCGGCATCGCCATCGGTCCTACTGCCAAGGCACGGCACATCACTCCGCTGCGCAATACCTAATCGAGGGGATTCATCGACCGATCACGAGCGGACAGGACAGCTCGGTCGTACCGCATCGTCGCCGTTGTTCGCAGGCCTAAGGCGGTTTGAAGTTTGGTCTGCGGTGACTTTCTCGTGGCGGCGAGCTTTCGCTCTCGGCGACTGCCCGCGTAGTTTAGGGAATCCCAAGGAATTCCGACAACAATTCAGCCGGTGTTCTCGCTGCATCACCTTCATCTAGCGAGAAGAGCGCTTTCACAAAACGCTCGGGGAGAAGAACCTCATCGGCGAACAGCACGTGTCGCACCGGGCCGGGTCCCGCCCCAATTCGATGAACACGCCCTAGGCGCTGGGCGAGAACAGCCGAGTGCCACGGCAGGTCGTAATGGACACATAGCTTGACGTAGGCTAGCGCCACGCCTTCAGAGGCGGCCGACGTGAGAACAAGCACGCCGCCATTTTGTTGGAACGAGTGAAGAGCATTGTCTCGCTCTTCCGCCGGCATCGCACCCATCAACAATTCAACCGGTGTTCCGGTTCTCGATACTAGACCAGCGACGTACTGAGCTGTATACGCGAAGTCACAGAATATGAGGGCCGACCCTCCACCTTCATACTGCCAGGCCTGGAGCACTTGCTCACATGCGCTCCATTTCGTATCTACTTCGACCAGATCGATGAGCTCAGTGAGATGAACCAGGTCTTCGCGCGAGAGAGGGGATGAGATAGTCGTCTCCGGCACGTTCTGGAAGTTATCGACCTCCGGCGCTGCAAACTGCGAATTAACGGCAGACGTGAGCTCCAGGCGGTCTGCTCCCACCAAGGCTCGCCGGAGAAGATTCTCAAATGTGAAGAGGGAACTCGCGGCCGCCTGCACGTAGACACCGACAAGAAACCGACGGCTGGGATCTTCGATCGCGGACCGTTGCAGCAGGGACCGCGTCATCGCTAGCAGATCGTGTTCCTGCGCTGTGAGACGGAGACGCACGATCTCAACAACTTGCGAGGCCCGCCCGCCAAGAATGGGCCGACCCTCCCAATCGACCAGCTCCGTCGCGGACCGTCTAATGACATGAACAGCACGGCCAGTTGACGCCACCATATCCTCGAGTCCCCCAGACGGTGTAGCCGAGGCAGCCACCATGACGTCGACTTCGTCTGCGTCCCACAGGGCTCGAAAAACCTCACCTGCCTGAGAAGCGCCGGTAAACAGATGCGCCTCATCCACGATGACCAGATCCCAGAAAACCTCGAGAAGGGACCGAACTCGATCATGGCGCTTCAAAAAGTCGACCGTGGTGATCACTATGTCAAGTGATGCCCACGGATTCTGCCCTGCTGGAGTACGAGCCTCAACGTGACGGAACTTGGCCGCATCAACGATGTCGGCAACCACCTGGAAGTCCGCGAGACTCGCCTGCCACATAGGGAGCAGGGCTCGCGGTGCAAGAATCAACGTCCGCGGTCTATTACTACGCAGCCGGCGCCAGGCCCACACAAGAGCCACGCAGGCGCGCGTCTTGCCGAGCCCCACAGCGTCGGCCAAAAGCAGCCTGGTGCCAGATCCAGACCCAAGCGCGGTCTCAATGAACTCCACTTGGTGCGGAAAGAGTTCTCTCTCGCGAAGCTCGTCGTGAAGTGCCTCACCCGTCATGATGTCGGCTCCCTGCGGTCTCGCTCTCGCATCGATCTTGCCTTGTCAAAAAGCCAGTAGCGGGTAGCGGCGAGGGTCTCATGATCAATGACGGAAACAGGGTCCCTGAAGTGGAAGACGTCGTTGCGAATCCGGCGGACCTGCTCTAGCTTGCTTGATACGAGTTCTCGGTTCTGACCAAGGGCGCCACGGAAGAACTCCCAGTTCTCCCTGCTTGCGATGATGCTGCGATAGTCCTCGAATGTCATATCGCTGAGCCGAGTTGGCAGTTTCTTATTGCGGCCCTCATACTGTCTAGCCAACGCACGGTCGATGCATTGTTCCAGCTCAGCGTCGGTTACGCATAGTTCGATTATGTTGCGCAACCCGAGTTCTATTTCCTGCAACAGAACGTACGGCCTTGCAATTCTGTAGAAGTAGCTCAGCACATCGGTCGCGGTAGCGATGGCTTGGAGCCCGTGGGGCGAACCTACCAGCACAGCATCATGGAGGTTCAGGTGCTCGAGGACAAGATCGAGAGCGTCGTCCACCGTAACTGAGGGGATGCTCTCCATCACATCCTCAACCGCTAGGTCCAGGGGGGAGAGATCGGGGGCAGCCAGGAGCTGATAGGTAAGAGACCAGAGCGAGAAAACTCCACGCACTCGGCCATCAGCGACGACGGGGACCTGCGAGAAGCGCTTGGGCGCCATCAGCCTTAGGGCATCGGCCACGCTCATCGACGGTTCCACCGAGCAGACGTCGACGTCATCCGGAAAGATGCGTCCAACATCATGAAATGGACTTGGGCCTGCAGGCTCTTCGGGCATAGCCGGGGCAGTCAGATCAGCGACGACTCTTGCAGAGACAAGATTCACCGTCAAACCTGGTTGTGTCTCTCTCGGAGGGCCGCCCGCCACCCGAATGAACTCGAACCCGCGGCAGGTGATCGAACGTGCTCCCGCTGACCGGATCACTGTCCGAACGTTTCCTCCGCCCGAGTTCAGCAGGGAACTGGTGGCGCGCCACGTCCAAGTTGCCTCCTCGATCGCACACTGCTTTTCCTCAACAGCTCCATAGCTCGGAAGTTAACGCGACGGTCTAGCCGTAAGAGCCTGGCATTCAGGAAGGATGTCGTGCTGCTCAAGTTGAAAACGCATGGACGTCAACGCTGGCTACAAGGTACCGCAGGCGCGCTGACATGTGGAGGAGGTCGCGGGAGCTGCAATGGCGGGTCGCGTCCCTTCGGGAGGTATAACTAGCGGGGAGGCACCCGTTCTTGGAGGAGCCAGCGTGTGAGTCTTTGCGGGACCTGCCAAATCGTCGCGAAGGTAATGCATACCATGGCCCCGGACACCGCTCAACGACGGGAAGAACCCAGATGGCCTCCGAGGAGAGGTCAGCATCCCCGCTGATCCACCCCTCTGGCATTGGCTAGAAGACGGTCTCCCGCAGGTACCATGATCGGTCGGCGGGCGCCCATCAACCGCCGCGGCGGCCCTTGTTGAGTCCCTCCTGGAAGAAGATCATGTCGATGATCTTTGCCCTTGGGTAGCGGCGCTCAGTGTCGAGACCGCTGTCGAGATCCAGCGTGAAGACGGTCATGGCGTCGATCGCAGCCTGGTGGTCGCGGTAGAACGTGCCGATCCGCACCAACGCGTCCGCGCAGAGCGTGCTGCAACCGAAGCCCTTGCGGAAGTAGAAGTCGAAGGCGGGCACGCAGCCGAAGACGCCGAGCATGGTCTTCGTGACAAGGATGTCGCTGGCGGGGATCGTGAATGCTTGCCGCACGCGGCTGCCGAGCGCGAGCACGTCCTTCGTGCGCGTGGTAAGGCAATGCGCGTCAAACTCCCATGTGACTGTGGGCTCCGAAGCAATCATCTCCACGACGGGCAGCAGATCCCGAACGCTGCGCTGGTAGAGATCTCCCGAGCCCCGCATCATGCCCCAGCTCGCGAGAAAGAAGCCGAGCTGAAAACACGACAGCATACGGTGCTCGTCGTCTGCGAGCTGTGCGGTGTTTCCTGAGTCGCGGGCTTCCTGGAAGTAGTTGAAGCAGTAGTCGAATGAGGCGTACCGGGCTTCCGGCGTCCGGTCCTGCAGGAAGGCCGCGAGGTTCGCATTGATATCAACGGTCATGGAGCAATCATGGTGCTTGACGTGCAGACCTGCGGGCGCGCGACCATATGTCAAAGAGCGAAATTCCGACGATGCTCGGCTTCGTGTGGACGCCCCGGATGGTCCAGGCCATACGATCGCTCCCTGGCGATCTCTGGTGCGTTAGGAATGCTTTCTCCGCCCTCATGCAGTGGTCGCCGGGCTCCGACGAATGGCGCCGGTTCATCGAGGTCGACAAGTTCGATCCTGATTCGGGGTCAAGCCACGGCTCGTCTGAGGCGGACCTGGCTGGGCGGCGCTTCCGCCGGGCGTGTCATGGTCACGCTCCGAGCGGATGGGCGCGCCCGGTGTCGGGATTAGGCACAACAGGGAGTTCCCTGGCCAGGGAGACACATCGAGCGCGTGCCTGCGCCAGCAGGGTGTGGAAGCTGTTGTGCGCATTGCCCTGCAGGTTGAGCGGCAAGTCGAGCGTCACGATGAGCTCGTCTTCGAGCTGCCATGGGGCATCGCGAACTACCCAGCTGACGTAGGCGTTCTTTGCCATCCAGTCCGAAAGCGCCTGCTCACCCTCCACAAAGGTCATGCGTGTCCCCGAGCCGACTCGCCGCAGCCGAATCCCGAGCTCATCCGCGAGAAGGCAACCGAGCGTCTTGCGCAGGGTCGAGCCCTCAGCGTTGCCGGTGTAGTGGTAGTTGATCCGCTGCCGGAGATTCTGCCTGCTGGCAGGCCGCCCGTTCTGAGGAGGCCGGTTCGGGCTTATACCCGCGTACAACAGCGTCAGACCATCACGCTGACGGCAGTCCTGGGCATCAACCAGAGAAGGCAGCTCGCGAAACCACCAGCCGTAGACACCATTCTCCGCGGGGACCGGCGACGGGCGAGCAAGTACCTCCGCCCGGCCGTACAACCGCATTGGATTGACAAATCCCGCAATCTCATCCGAGGTCACGCCGCCAGGCTACGGCAGCCAGTCGCGCCCCGCCTGGCCTCCCGACCTACAGGGGGCCCCATCCGCTCGTAGCCGCACTACGTCATGCCGGGCTCGGCACGGATCGAAGGCAGCCGCCCGCCGATGTCAGCCCCGCCCATGCGGGAACCCGAGGGGCAGCAGATGAGACCTGAAGAGCACCTCGCCGCCGTCGTCACCGCCGAGGCAGCCGGTCAGCGGACAGGACTGCCCCGTACCGCGGCTACGAGAGTCACGCCGCGCCGGACTGCCGTATGCGAGCGAGCAACATAGGTATCCAGTGATCGCCGTAGCGGTCTTGCAGATCAGCACGGCGCCAGTCCTCGCCGGTGATGACAGCCCGGCACAGTGACGATCCGCAGGCACAGGTCATCACGAAGCTTGCCACCCCGGTGCTGGTTGCGTAGTCGCTGGTGACTTCCTCGCCGGCCGCGATGGGACGCCGGGCCACCAGGGTGTACGCGTCACCCCACCATAGGTTCGGCTCGCAGCTGTGGTTGCCGTAGTGGTTTGGCCGGCCGGCCGGCAGGACCAGGTGAAGGTCCTCGCCGACGGTGATCGTGTCCACGTACGGGTGATCGGGCCGCTGCGCGGCCTCGGTGAAGATCTGCCGCAGTTCTCTGCCCGTCACCAGGCGGCCGCCAAGGCGAGAGACTATCGCGCCCGGGCGGATATCGGCGCGGGCGAACAGACCGAGTCGGGCAATGGGAGACGGCCCGATCTGCACGTCCGGGTGCAGCCAGCACTCAGGCTCCGGGACGGGCGGCAGGCGATCCACAAGCAAAGTCTGCAACCTCAGCGATGGCGCCGCGCCGAACCGGATGTTCAGGCAGTGCAAGCTCAGTGACCTGACCGTGAGCCCGGCTCCATGGCCAATTCTTCCTTCGATGATTTGCCTATTCGGATCAGCTTTTACGGACAGCGTTCTTGGCAGAGTCGCGTGGAGGTAGTAGCCGCTCACGCCACTGCTGCGTTACGGCAACGGCAGTACACTGTGCTGTTGTCTCAGGATTCAAGTAGCTGCGATAAGACCTCTGCTGCGACCGGCGCGGTGCGAGCCACCGAATCAGCAGTGGCGGTGCGCTTGATTGTGATCCACTACGACCTGTGCCGCAGCGTCCGGTTCGCCTGAGTGAGCGTCAGCTTGATGTGCTCCGCTGGATCGGCGACGGCTGTCCGGCCCGCGACTGGCCCGACCAGAGCCATAAGCTCACAGCGCGCTCACTGGCGGGCCGCGGTCTGGCGGACGTCAGGCGCAAGCAGAAGGTCTGGACGGCCACGATCACGGATGCTGGCCAGTTCTACCTCAAGCACGGCAAGCCGCCGCCGGGCAGGGAACTGGACTTCGAGTTGGTGGCAGGGCCACTTCGCCGTCAGCGTCCGTGCCCGGCGCCAGGCGCACCGCCGCCCGATGCGACAGCGCGCGCTATGCGCCGGGTTGCCGCCCGCCCGAAGACGACCACGGTCAAGCAGAGGAAGCGACAGACCAGGGAGACGTACGTGCGGTACAAGGTCGTAGTCACCAGGGTGCAGGTCGCCGAGCGCTTCGTCAGGGCGAGCAGCGAGGAAGACGCCGCCTCCAAGGTGCAGGCCGAATTCGACCGGCCGTATGGCTACTTCGGGTCGTGGAAGACGACCAGTTCCGAGGTCGACGTCATCGAGGCCGAGCAGACGACGGTCATCGGGCCGGTGCATCTGTCGAACGACGGGCCGTACCTGCTGAGCATCAAGGACGCCAGCAAGGCGCTCGGCATCAGCTACTCCACGCTGTACCAGATGACGGCCCAGGGCGACATTGAGTGGGTCATGATCGGGTCGCGGAAGTACATCTCGCGGGAGTCACTGATGGACTTCATCAAGACGAACACGCACAAGGGCTACTACGTGGCACGGTGAGCAGAGCGCACCGCACGTCAGGGCAAGTGCAGCCCTGTCTGGTGGCAGTTTGTTGGCCGACGGTCACTGGCGTTCTGGGCGTCTCCTGGTTGGCTCTGGCAGCGGTGACCGGGCTTCGACAAGCAGGTATCCGCTGGTCAGCGGGGTTTCCGTAGTTGTGGGTGCCCCGCTAACGACTTCGGCCTGCGCACGATTTGCCTCACGATCGGGGCCGTAGAACCCTGCACCCATGCCAAACCCGCAGGTCAGCGCTAGGAATGCCAGCACAGGATCACTCTTCGCGACCGCGCAGGTTGGTGCCCTGGGTACCGCCCGAACGCGTCGCAGAATGCGCAGCGAGCCCACGGCAGACCCGACCGTTCCGACGCCCGCCCAGCCCGCCGCAAGCCTCGGAGCCTCCCAGAACAGCGAGCGGGACGCTGTAATGCACAGGGGGGACACGAACGGCTCGTCGCCGAGGCCGCCCGCCTCACCTGGGCCGGCGCACTCGCCCGTCGGCTGTGGCGAGGGCACCGACGCCCTCCGGCTCACTCGGATCGACTCATGCCGGAAGGCTCGAGTGTCCGGAGCGCCTGCCGGACGTCATCAAGCTCCCGCTAATCGCAGATTGATCAGGCTGTGTTCGTCGGAGTCAAATACGACAAGGCGCGGCCGACCTTCGAGATCCACGATCGACACCTACGTCGCTGGATGATCGAATGGCAAGCCGCCGGAGCATGGGACGAGATCATTGCCACGATAGCCAAGACACGCTCGTCACGAGCCAGCCGCGGTACGGCACTCGGCCGACGCGCCAACGAAAGGACGTAGACCGACCTACTAGCATCCGAGCCGCCGAGTGGCGTTCAGGCGCTGCGAGGTGACGAACGAGCGCAGTGCTCGTGCTCGCAGACGGTCTGCAACAATGTCAGGACGTGCTTTTGAGCGCTAACCCCCCCAGCGTGAATGACTCCCAAGCCTTGGGTGGAGCCCGTTGGTCAATCGCTTGCCGCAGTCAGAGTTCGAAGCCGCAAAGTTCGACTCAGGGCGGTTTAACCTCCACCAACACGTCACTGACGGCGCGCCGACCCCGACTTCGACGTTGGTGGTGTTTGTGCACGGTTTCTGTGGGCGGGGCTATGAGACCTGGGGCCAGCTGCCAAAGCTGCTGTTCGATGGCGCCGGGTCGCTCATGATCGACGTGGGCATATTTGATTATCGCAGCGGATACCGCGCCGTCGCGCGCAGAGCCGGGAAGCCAGAGTTTTGGCTCAAGCAGCTTGCAGGCCATCTTCGAGAAGTCCAAGCCGACTACTCCGAAATCGTGCTCATAGGCCACAGCTTGGGAGGTCTGCTAATAGAGGCCGTCGCGAGGGTCTGCTTGGAGGAACGCGCTCTCCGCGACGAGGAGGGGCCGCCCGCCTTCGCCGCTCTAATAGTCGTCGCGTCCCCACGGGCTGGCTCGGGCTGGGCCGTGCCTCTTCTAGAAGGCGTCGTGCCGGAGTTCGAGTTGTTGCGGCGGCTCAACTCGCGTAGCGCGAGCGTCGATGAGTTCTTTGCTACCTATGTCGAACGCCGTAACGTCGCAACGGCACCGCCGGGTGTTGTGGTCCTGCCCGTCTACGCTGTGCTTGGAGGTGGGGATAAGCTGGTCAGCCAATTCAGCGCGGCTTTTGGTGTACCGACGGAGCAGCGGCTGTACCTCGATGCCGGCCATAGAACAATCGTGAAGCCCGACCAGAGCGACATGCAGCTCGTCGAGTGGTTGCGTCGAGTTGTTGCTGAACGGCTTGAAGTTCGCAGACAGGCTGCCCGGCAGCTCCGGCACACCGCTGGCCGCCTCGCGCCGAGGACGGCTGATCCGCGCACCCCCATCGTCACCCGATTCATGAGCGGCCCTGCTGGTCTTCCTTGGGAAGAGGTGTACAACGAGGCGCGCACTGCCGCTACGACGACGACTGTCGCGGTTCATGACATCCGCGACATGCCGGATGCCGAAGTAGACCTGCTGATCGCTGTGCACGATGCGGCACTCGTGGTGGCAGAGAATCCGAACGTCCGGGCTACAGTGCTCAGCGCCCGCGCTGAGCAAGATCAGCATCTGTCCATGTCGGTGGGAATCTGTCCAGTGGGCGAGGACTACAAGCAGGCCGAGAAGGCAGTGGACCGCTGGCTCGAGGCGAGCCCGCCGGCGATGTCCTTCTACGTCAGCGGCGCCAAGGACACGGCTGGTCTCCGCGGGGTCGTCGCCAGACTCCTGCAACTGGTAATTGGCCGGAACCCTAGACGAGCAATTCAGTCCGCGTTCGCCGAGCAGGAACATGACGAGCTGAACGACATCTATGACGACCTGGGAGGGGGCGCCTTCTGATGAATCTCGCCTGGCTTGCGGCAGTGCTGGAGCCGAACGACATCGCGCCGCACCCAAACTTCCGCGACGACGTCTACGACGGTACCGGGCCAGCGCGGCTGGCTAACGTCGTACTAGGCAATCCTCAGCGTGTCCGCCGCGAGGCTGGATCAGCGGAGGAGGAGTTCGACAAAGACGACCCCGTGACGCTCGCCGAGCGGTGTTTGCGGTTCGACACCATGGCCGTCAGCGTTGCCACGCTTGGCAGCAGCCTTGCTAGCTCCCGGCCCGCGGATCAGGCTCAAGGTGCGGCCCTAGCGTTGATAGTTTGTAGCGCCGCAGCTGAGATGGACGACTACAAGACTTGCTTTAGGGCGCTTGATGCCCAACTCCGCTGGGCCTCGGAGATCAGGGACCCCGATCGCGCGCTGCTGCGCGCAGTGCTCTTGCAGCAGAAGGCGCTCAGATTGCAAGACGCTGGACAGGCACATCTGGAGACGACGCAGGAGGTCGCAAACGCACTCTCGGGCTTGGACGCCGAGCACTGTAGCTCCTTTCAAACCAGCCCGGGAGTCTCGTGGTCTTCACACACCACGGTCGAGCGGATTCGAGAATCTCTCGTGGCTGCCGCCGCGAGCTTGCTTCCGTGGGATCAACCCGAGCTAGCCGAAACTGTAGGTCTCCCAACGTGGCAAGAACGCATTCGTGCAATGCCGTCTAGCCTCGCGACGAATACGGCGAGGAGCCGCGCGGACACATATGCCGATTACGTCGAGCAGGTGTTCGCTCGCCAGTTCAGGAGCGGAGCGCGGACCGTTGGTGGGTCGGCCCGTCCCGACCTGTTTTACAGCTTGCTGGCGCTTGAGCTTGTGGGCCACGGCGGAGTCTACGGCGTGCGTAAGGAATGCGCCCTTCTCCGTTTGGTTCAGGCGGGCGAGGAGCCCTGGGCATTGGCAGATGCCCTCCGGTCGCTCAGACACGCCGCTTCGAAGAACGAACTGGATCTGGCGTTGAATCGGCTGCGGGAGGCTGGTCCACTCTCAGCGCTGAGCGATGATGCCCGGCAGATCCTGCGGACCCGGCTGGCTCCCGAGTTGCTCAGGACGGTCGAGATGCAGGTGCTACGCAGTGCCGCCGATGTGCTCGCTCCTGCCGAGGCGCGGGCTGCTTTCGACGCGGTCCTGGCGACGTTGGCAGCAGGCGGCCCATCGGACCTGCCGGGGCATTGGGAACTTCCGGTGCTGAAGAAGGAAGTCGCATGGGTTGCCGCTGCAGCGCTGAGCAATGTATGCGGCGCAGCAAGTGAAGTCGCAGAAATCTTGCTGGAAGAGGGCGCGAAGGTCCAGCAGGACGATCCATTGCTTGACAGGGCGCTGCTGCGTGCAACGGCAGAACTTGACTGGGCCGAGGTTGCGAAGCGAATCCAGGATTCGTGGTTCGGACTTCTCGGCACCCAGGGAGCAAAAATTCCTGGTACAGCCGAGCTGGTGCTTGCTCGCCTCGGGCGGTCCACGTCGAGTCCGGTCTCGTCGTCTGCTATTGACATAGTCATCCACCAACTCAACATCGCAATGCGCGGAGGTCCAGTTGATCTTGGCCTAAGGCAAGATGGCGTACCTTTGATCCGCGAGGAATTGGCAAAGATTCGTTCAGATGCTGCTCGGCTGGCCTATTCCTTCGGCGGCATGAGCGTCGCTGACGCTGCGGCAGGGCTCGTGCTTTACGGAGGCCAGGATGATCTTTGGCCAGAACTGACAGATTTCCTACTGGACGCGACCGTACCAAGACAAGAACGTACGCCTGCGTTCGAGCGGCTTGCTCGTGCGAATGCAAACCTGCCTGAGTACGTGAGAACACGCTTCCACGAACGGGCCCAACGGTTGCTAGTAGATGCCAGTCCCGTGCTCTTTGATACTCCGCTCAACCCTTATCCGGCGGCCTTGCGCTTCCTGGCCAGCTACCAACTAATCGACGATGCCGAGGTGTATGACGGGATAGCTGACCTTTCGGGCAACGCCAATGCCGACGGCCGCCGTGAGGCAGCTGCCACTGTTGCAGTTCTGGCAGCGAAGCAGCCCAGCAGCGACCTGCTGGCACTTGCCTTGCCTCTCTCGCATGACAACGAGGTGGCCGTTCGAGCGAACGCCGCGCGAGCTCTAGGGCTATTGGTTGGACTTGACCAAGCCCTGGCATCCGTTGCACGTCGGCGCCTCCAGGACCTGCTCCTTGAAGACGGGCTTCTGGTGCCGCTCCATGCTCTGCGAGCGTTGGAGAAGGTGCCAGAAGACCTCCGGAACGCGGTACACAACCAATTGGCAGAGCTGGCTAACGCCCATCCTTCTAAGTCCATCCGCGCTGAGGCTAGACGGCTGCTCGATAACTAGATACGGGCGTTAAGGGACTTTGGGGTGCGGTCTCCAGAACGGAAGCGTTGGACGGCACACACAACGACTTGGTCTTTGGCAGATTCGATCGCCGGGATCGAGGGTCCGCCGTGGCCCGCCCTCGGTGCTCTCGCCGCCGAGTAGCGGAACGCTACTCTATGCCGCTGCGAGTGGCGCCAATTACGAGCGATTCACGGAGTATCGGGGTGACGCAATCGCCGATCATGGACTCGGATTAGCGCCACCGTCCGGAGTGGCCAGGACTAGCGGTTGTGGCATTTCGCTGCGGCTTCAGGGCTGCGGTGGGCGACGGGGCAACTGCCGTGCCGGTACACCGGAGCCCGACCCTTACGCCGCTTGCGGCCGGGTCGCAGTGAGGTGATCACCTGTCGTTCGGCGCCGTAGACGATGTTGTCGGCTGGATGCAGCGCCCGCCTGGCCTTCTTCACCACCTTCGGCGTGGCCGCTCGCTTCACCGTCCGCACGGGGTGCATCGCGAGCCGGACTCCGCGCGGCACCAGCAGCCGCGACCAGAACCCCATGTCTCCTCCAGGTTGCAGCAGCACTCCCCAGGAAGACGCGTATCCCGGCCTGAATGTTGACAGCCCGATCGGAGCGGGTCTCACTCATCCGCGCTGAGGCAAAGGCGTGTCCGAAGCTCGAACCAGAACTGGCAGCTCTGCGCGCGGCGGACGGCCTTAGCGGTGCGATTACGGGCCGTGCAGAGCATCGATCTTGTACAACGTCGCATTCTGGCAAGCCGCCGATCGAGCACCTCGGGTAACGGCACGGCCCAGCTCTGTCGCGGGCTGTGTGGCAGCGCTCGTGCAACCCGTCGGACGCCTCTGCAGGAGGACGCCGTCACAAGGAAGGTCATGAGCAGCGGGCTGATCTCCCGATCACCCGTTACGGCAGGTTCCGGGTGCACCCGCCGCCGGGCCGGCGGCCTAACACGGCACGGTGGCGTGGCTGGCGGTCACTGGCGCTCTGGACGTCTCCTGGCCGCCCCCGGCAGCGGTGACCGGGTTTCGACGCAGGTATCCGCTGGTCAGCGCGCTTTCCGTAGTTGTGGGCGCCCTGCCAACGACCTCGGCCTGCGCACGATTTACCCCGCCATCGGGCCCTGACAACCCAGCGGCCTGACCAAAACCCGCAGGTCAACGGCTGACAAGCAGCATCGGATCACTCTTCGCGACCGCGCAGGTTGGTGCCCTGGGTACCGCCCGAACGCATCGCAGAATGTACAGCGAGCCGATGCCGACGGGGAATGTTCAATCGCCCGCCCGCCCAGCCCGAACGCAAAGCCTCGAAGCCACCCACAACAGCGAGCGCAGCACTCCGCAGTGACACAGCGGCGCCCGAACGGGAGACTCGGCGCCAAGGCCGGCCGCCTCACCCAGGCCCGCGCACGCGACGGTCGGCCGCGGCGGGATCGATCCCGCTTTGCGTGCGAGCATTGCGGCATGTCTGAGCGCTTAGACCGGTCAGTCGCCAGAATCGACCTGGCTGATCTGCGACGCCTTGCCGAGTTGGCCGCTGACGCCGAAGCCGAGCTCTTCGGGCGAAACCCCCAAGGCTCGGGCCGGTATGCCGGCCGTCTACTGGGCCGGGCGCTGTGCCAGGGCGCCGCCGTGCACTACGTCGACGGGCGGAACGGCGTCAAGGACTTCGATGTCTGGTCCTTCTACGCCGAGCTTGATGGCTGGCCGTTCCCGCCGCGGTGGCGCGGGACGCGCGACTTCGGCCCCTCGAAGTTCGGCCGCTATCCCGGTGATCCGGCTCGTTATTCGGGCAGGCGGGTCGATTGCCTCGGACGCTCGCTGCCGGCTGCACTCGGCGCGGACCCGGCGGAAGCCATCCACCGGTACCTCGCTGGGCGGCGGACTGAGTCCGCCAGGCAGCTGGCTGCCAAAGCCGTGATCCTTATCGACCCTCGCGGGCGCACCGCAGAGATCGTATGGCCCGCTGGCGCGCGCCTGGACCGACCGGCGCATCCTCCAGGCGGCGGCGCGACAGCACGAGTGGCCTTGACCCGCCGATCCGCACCCGGAGCTTCGGCCCCCGCCGGCAGGACGGCGACCAACCTGCGGGAGCTCGACCGGCTGTGCAAGTGGTCGCCGTGGATGTCTTTCGCCGAGGGGCTCGCCTGCGCACCGCGTGACCCCGGCGTGTATACGGCCCGCGAGGGGCGCGGTGGGCCAATCGTGTACGTCGGCCACGCTGGCGAGCGGCGCGGCCAGGGAATCCGCGGCCGACTCAAGTTTTACGCCTCCGGGAAGGGGCTGACGTCGGGCCTCGGCGAGGCGGTGGCTGACCGAGCACTCGCGGATCCGGCCTGGCTTCGCCAGCGCCTCGCAGAGGCCACGGACGGCTCGCCGAGACGCGCCATCGAGTGGGGCAGAGAAGCCTTTCTGCGTGCGGACTTGTACGTCCGGTGGGCCACGACCGCCGATAAGGCGTCCGCCAGCGCGCTCGAGCGCCACTGCGGTGCGCTCTGCCCCGAGCTCTGGAATCGCAATCCGTTCATGCGTTGAGGCTTGGCCTGGAGGTCGAGGGCACGCCGGCGTTCATCGAGGGCGAGTTCCTGGACACTGTCATCGGCATCCCAGACGCCCGCACCGAGATCGTCATGCTGCGCCTGCCCGACGGAAGCACCCGGCTCGAACTTGCCAGTTTCGACCGGTCCGGCCACCGGCCCGGATCGCCGGCCCCGACGGCCAAGAGCTGGGGTTGCGCAACATCGCTTTCGAGGTTGACGACCTCCAGGCCGCCGTCGACCGGCTCGCGATGGACGGCTACGAAATGGTCGGCGGCATCGGCCAGTACGAGCACATCTGGCGCATGGCCGACGTGCGCGGACCGGAAGGGATCATCGTGGCCCTGGCCGAGCGCATCGGCTGACGCGCCAGTCGCGATAGACGATTTCCTCGCGCCACACACCCGTGCCATGACTGGCGGCGGAAAGAACTGGGTTATCGGGCGCCAACCACGGCCTGAAGGATTAGCAATAAAACGTTCCGAGTCGGCGATCTGATTCACCTTCCATTCTGGCAACGACGCTCATCGATCACCCTCGGTAACGGCCACGGACCCGGCGCGCTCGGGGGCCGTGCGACATCGTTCAGATCCGTCAGGCGCGCCTGCGGAAGAGTGCTGTCATATGCAAGGTGATGGACGTGCTGGATCTCCCGGTCATCCCCCGAAAGGTTCGGGGACACCTGGAGCCGCGGCCGGCGGCGTGACACGTTCACGGTGGCGTGTCCGGAGGTCAGTGGCGCTCCGCACGTCTCCTGGTCGGCTCGGGCAGCGGGGACCGGGTTTCGACCAGCAGATATCCGCTGGTCAGCGCCCTTTCCCCAGTTGTAGGTGCCCCGCTCAGAACTCGGTCCTGCGCTCTCACCGGCGCCGACGAACCTCTACTGCGGCGCATCAGCGCAGGTCTGCGCCTTGCCTGGCCCAGGCGTCAGCCTCCCCCGGCGCGCAGGTTGGCGCCCTACCCTTACCGGGAGCAGGTCCCGAGACTGCCGAGACGGGGCTGCATCGATTTAGTGCTTCCGTCCGAGCCGTGGTTCGTCACGCGCCATGCGCTTCGCGATCGCCCAGCACTGTTTGGCGATGGCTGTGCAGCATGTGTCGTCGCCGCTGCCCGTGCGCCGGCGCGGCCATTCCACCTGCCCGCAGGAACAGGACCACATCGGTTCGGCCGACGGGTAGCCGGCAGCCGGGCTGCGATCATCTCCCCCGTGGGATAGTCGGCCTGTGACCGAGCTGGTAAGCAACGCAGCCATCGAGGACGCGGCCATCAAGTTCGTGATCGCCTACGAGACTGCGCTGGGCCGTACCGCTACCGATACGCGCGGCAAGGGTGCTCCCGCCGATGTCAAGAGCGATGGCCGGATCATCGAGGTGAAGGCATATGGACGCAGCGCCCGTGGCCAAGATCTGTGGCTGGAGGCGCGCCAGGTCACCGAGGCGGAGTCGAATCCTGACTTCTGGGTGTACGTGGTCGACAACGTGCGCCAGGGCGACCCCCTCAAGTTCGGCCTGCGCCGGTTGGGCGGTGAGCTGCTGGCCAAGCTGGTAGCCAGAAAGCGCGCGCAGACCACATACATATTGCCGTTCCCGGTAGGCGAGTACGACGCGGCACCCAGCACATAGCTATCTGCCGACTCAGGTAGCCAGCAGCGCATACCGGCCCTATTCCTTGGCCGGTCTGTTCTGGCCTTCCTTCGGCCACAACTCCCAGCGGTTCGCCCGGCCGCGGCGTACCTCGGCGTCCGGGTACTGCTTCTGCAATTTCTGCAGCTGGTTCACGACCTCGGCAATCGGCAGGCCGGACGGCACCACCGCCAGCCGCTGCGGCTTGGACCTTCCCAACTGCGGCGAGGGGGCATTGGATCTTGCCGCGTGCCTGAGCATTTCGCGGACTTCACGGAGCTTCTTGGCATTTTCTGGCCAGGCCGAGCACGGGCCGCCGGTGAACGGCCCGCCTTGCTCGTGGTAAGCGGTCGGCGTCAGGCAGTCTGCGCACATGTCCTCGGCACGCATGCGCGGCACGGCCAGCCACTCGTCCAGCTGACACTTCCTGATCTGCCGTTGTATGCCCAGCCTCGAACGTTCAGCCTTGTCCTCCGCAGTTGCCATCCCGGCATCCACTTCAGCGATTTCGGCGCGCAGCCGCTGCACTTTCTGCACTCGCCACTCGCGGTAGTAATAGAGCATCGTTGGCCGCCGGTCGCTAGGCAGCAGACCGTGCTCGTCTACCACATCTTCGGGATCGCCCACGATGGGACTCAGCCGCTCCACCACCGCCTGGTGCCGCCCGATGCGCTCATCCAGTTCGGCAATCTGCTGGGCCCGCCGCTGCGGGTCCATCTTGGGGTAGGCCTCGCCTGAACGGAGCTTGGCTATTCCAGCGACTTCGTGCCGGAGCCACGACTGCACTTCCAGCAGTTCCAGCCGGGCCTGCTCCCGCTCCGGGTCGTAGCGCTGCTCGTTGGCGTCCACCCGTTTGGCGTACTCCTCCCGCCACTGGTCCCAGTCGCGGTCCTGGCGGGCAAACTTCGCTTCGAGCTCCTCGTCCGTAATGAGCGTGAAACCAGGTTCGGCGCGTTCCCATTCGTTCATGACGGCGTGCGCCCGCTCCAACTCAGCGGTTTCTTCCTCCATGCGCCACGGGTTCCAGAACCGGTCCAGGTGGAGCTCGATGTAGAACGCGGCCACCCACGCGCGCTCCTCGAAAGTCGAAGTCGCGCCGGGCTTCGCCCGCCAGAGCAGGCCGCCCTGCTCGTAGATGCCGTCCGCGTGCCGGATGATCGCTACCTCGGTTGACGTCATGCCACAGCACTTTGGGCCACGGCCAACAGCCAGGCCGCGCAGTTCGGCGAGGGTTCCACGGATAGTCATCCGCAAAACACAGCGCATCTAGATAGCGAACGCCGAGGTCGACAAAGTCCCCAGCTCTGCTGCGGCGGCTGCCCATTCCTGACGTCGCCGAG
>Ga0335074_10005395_pt1 | contig 17690 bp, 33 predicted proteins | sample Lox_Sample_23_FD_206715 | JGI IMG/M metagenome (GOLD analysis project Ga0335074, IMG submission 206715) | Soil microbial communities from Loxahatchee National Wildlife Refuge, Florida, United States - Lox_Sample_2.3 | ecosystem: Environmental > Terrestrial > Soil > Wetlands | place: USA... | reverse complement strand
CCGCAGCCCACGGCGGGGAACGGTCAGGTCAACCACATCAACCCGCTGCCCGGCTCCCACGTCCGTGTCGACGGCGTGGCCGAGATCGTCCCCGAGGACGTCGCCACACTGCTGGACGCCCTGGAGGTCGCAGCCGACTACAAGCGCGACCGGGCCGAGACCTGCCCCGACTGTGACGGCGCCCCGGCCGGATCGCCGGACATCTGCGGGACGTGCGAGTCGCGGCTGCACTTGGCCGGCTTGTACGACCAGCTGGCCGACCGGCTGGGCGGTGGGTCATGACCGAGCCGACCGCGGCGGACATCCGCGCCGCTTTCCCCGAGTGGGAACTCACATTGACTGACGACGGCTGGTGGACGGCGCGGCTGGTCACCAGCGACGACCGGCCACGGCCACGGGTTACCGCCCGCACCCTCGCCCGCCTGGCCGAGGCCCTGAACGATCTGATCGGAGGCACGTCGTGAGCAGGCACCGGAGTCCACGCTCGCATGAGTTCATCCGGCTCACCGCCGCCATGGTGGCGTTCACCGTGTTCGTGGTGGCCGTCAAGGTGGTCCAGGCCGGGCTCCTGCCCTGGTTGCTGGCTGGTGGCGTGGCGCTCGTGGCGTGGCGTGCCGGGCGCCGGACGGTACGCCGCCGCGCCGTCCAGGCGCCGCAGCCGCCGTCGAAGGTGGTGCAGGGCCAGGTCGTGGACGACGATGGCCGCGGCCTGGACCGTGCCGAACTCACCCGGCTCCGCAACGAGAACAGCGCCCTGAAGGCGAAGTGCAAGGTGCTGTCCGACATGATCAACGGAGGGCCGGTGATGCGGCCATGAGGATTCGCCTGCACGGAACCGAGGCCGAGTGCATGGCCGTGGCCGGGCGGCTCGGCCAGGTGCTCGGTGTCCTGTCGGTCTCCGAGCCCTACCCGGACCGGGGCGTGTCCCGCCTGGTCCGTGTGTACGTCGAGGCACGGCTCGACCCGCTGCCCGATCTCGTTGCCGAGGGCGCCGGCCCGCTCCTGGACCCGGACTGCCGCGACGGCAAGCACGCCTCGTGCGTCGGTGCGCCATGCGAGTGCACCTGCCACGCGGGAGGTGCCCGGTGAGCGACAAGCGCGTCAGCGAGATGACTGACGACGAGATCCGGCAGATGGCCGGAGCGCTGCCGGTGCCGCGGCTGGTGATCGCCCTGGACGATGCCGGCAACCGGGTGGCCATCGGCCCGGTCACCACTGACCGCAGCATCGGCGAGCTGCGCCGCCAGGTCGACGACTACGGCTGGACGGTGGCGGCAGTCGTTCCGCACCTGTCGCGGGCGAACTTCATCGCTCTGCGGGCCAAAGGTGAAGGGTCGGTGCGGCCGTGACTGCGGACAACAAGGACCGCTACCGGTCGCTGACCGCCGCCGCCGTCCTCCTCGTTGCGGCCATCGCGGCAACTGTCTCGTTCATACACATCGAGTCGCTGGCCGTCCGGTACGGACAGCCGTGGCTGGCCGCGTGGCTGCTGCCGGTCAGCATTGACGGCACGGTGGCCGTGTCGAGCATGGCCATGCTGCGCGCCGCCCGGCTGAGCATGTCGGCGCCGTGGCTGGCCAGGGGAATGCTGCTGCTGGCCGTGGCCGCCACCCTGGCCTGCAATATCGCCTATGGCCTGCCCCACGGATGGCCGGGCGCGCTGTTGTCCGGGTGGCCAGCGGTCGCGTTCGTCGGCTCGGCAGAGGTGGCCATCAGCATGTCGCGGAAGCGGCCACCACGTGACCGGACGCCGGATACGCAGCCGGACACTAAGCGGACACCGACGCCAGGCAAGAAGCGGCCGGGCGGCCGGACACCGAAGCCGGACACCGACCGGGTTGTCCGCGACGCGCTGGCCGCCGACCCGGACATCACCACCGGACAGCTGGCCACCATGACCGGCCTGTCCGACCGGACTGTCCGCCGGGTCAAGTCCCGGCTGAACGGAGCCAGCACCTAAACCCCCGCACAAGCCCCTGGGCGGGGGGTCCTCCGGCAAGAAGTCACCCCGCCCAGGTCCACCTCCCGAAGGAGATCTGATCATCGTGTCATCCGAACCGCTCGACGACAGCCAGAACGTCGTACCCATCCGGCCCGACCTGCCTCCTGTCCCGGCGGTCGTGCCTGCCGCGCCGGGCGCCCGCCGGCCTATAGTCCCCGAGCCATTCCAGCGCCGCAATCTGCGCGGCACAGTCAGGTACGCGGCCGGGCTCACCGGCTACCGGACGGCCTACCACGGCATCCGCTTCCCGCTGTACCTGGCCACCTACCTGTGGCATGCGATCCGCGGTGTGGCCGTGCTCGGCCGCCGGCTGATCATGTGGTGGCAGGCACCGCACCTGTCCGACCTCGTGTCACTCGCTGTCGCGGCCGGCCGGTCGGGTCACACCGACGCCATGGCCGCGCACCGGGAAGGGCGCTCGACCCGCAAGGCGCGGGCCTGGATCGTGGCCGCGTCCGCCCTGGTGACGGTCGCTGCCGTGCTCGCAGCGGTGAGCTACCTGCCGTGGCCGGCATGGCCGCCGATCGGCCTCGTGGCGCTCCTGGTGCTCGCCACGCACGGACGCCCCGAGGGCAAGCACGTGATTCAGGCCGCCATCGTGGCACCGCAGTACCAGGTGCCCACCCCGGCCATCATCACCAAGGCCCTGGGCTCGCTCGGCATCGACGGCATCAACCAGGCCATCAGGACCGGCCAGGGCGTCACCTACCTGTCCGACGTGCACCGCGACGGCGACGGGTGGGCAACCGAGCTGGATCTGCCGCACGGTGTCACGGCAACCATGGTGCTGGCCAAGCGCCCGCAGCTGGCATCAGGGCTGCGTCGGCCGCTGTCGGCTACCTGGCCTGAGGGCGTGCCGTCCGAGCACGAGGGACGGCTGCGGTTGTGGGTCGGGTTCCACGACATCAGCAAGCTCAAGCCCGCGGTGTGGCCGCTGGCCAAGGCCGGGACGGTGGACGTGTTCGCTGGCTTCCCGTTCGGCACCGACCCGCGGACGCGGCCGGTCACGGCGCCGCTGTTTGAGAACAACTGGCTGGTAGGCGCCCAGCCGGGCCAGGGCAAGACCAGCGCGGTCCGGGTGGTGGCCTCGGCCGCGGCGCTGGATCCGGTGTGCGAGCTGTGGGTGCACGAGCTGGCGGGCAAGGGCGACCTGGAGCCGTTCGCCCGCATCAGCCACCGCTACGTCTCCGGGCTCGATGACGAGTCGATCGGCTACGCGGCACAGTCGCTGGCGATGCTCAGGCGCGAGCTGGACACCCGCTCCCGCAAGTTCAAGGCGTTGGACAAGTCACTGCGGCCGGACGGCAAGATCACGCGGGAGATGGGCAGGCGCAGGTCCGACCACCTGTACCCGCTGGTCTGCATCGTGGATGAGTGCCAGAACGTGTTCGCTCACCCGCAGCTGGGCGACCAGGCCGCCGCCGACGCGGCCTACGTGATCCGGCTCGGCCGCGCCTACGGCGTGATCCTCGTGCTGGCCACGCAGCGGCCGGACAAGGACATGCTGCCCACCGCAGTCAGCGGCAACGTCAGCGTGCGGTTCTGCCTGCGGGTGCCGGGCCAGATGGAAAACGACATGATCCTCGGCACCTCGAGCTACAAGAACGGGTACAACGCCGCGGCGTTCCGGTCCAAGACTGACGCCGGGCTCGGCTGGCTCAAGGCCGAGGGCGACCCGCAGATCGTGCGGACCTACTACCTGGACCTGCCGGCCTGCGAGCGGATCTGCGAGCGGGCACGGGTCGGCCGGAACCTGGCCGGGACGCTGACCGGCTACGCGCTCGGCGATGCCGAGAGCAGCGAGCCGCGATCGTTCGCGGCCGACGTGCTCAGCGTGTTCGGCGAGTCCGTCAACCTGTACACGACCACCATCGCGGCGCGGCTGGCCGAGTCAATCCCCGGCGCCTACGCCGACATCACCCCGGCCGCGGTCGGCAGCCAGCTCCGCGGCCTGGGCGTGACCGTCCGCAACGTCCGCGAGTCGGGCGGCACGACGCGCAAGGGCACCTCGCGGGCCGAGATCGAGGCGGTCACGCGATGAAGAGTGTTACCGGAGCGCTACAGACGCTGACCAGGCACTTTGCGCCGCTGCCGCTACAGGCCGCGCGGCCGCTACGCGCTGACCTGGCCTGTTACCGCGTAGCGACCGCATCCCCGATCCGCCCCGATGGATCTTGCCTAGACACGGAGAACTCATGCCCACCCGCAGCGGGGAACGCGAGCACCTGGCCGAGGACTGCACCGACGACACCTGCCCCCGGTACCCGTGCGTCATCTGGCGCAAGGCATTCGCGGCCGGCTACCGCCGGGGCTGGGATGAGTGCTGGCCCGAGGCATGGGCGGACGGCTTTGCGCAGCGCCCGCTCCGGACAGTGTTCGTGCAAGTCCCGGCCGGGCACTAGGCGGCCGTCATGCTGATCATCCACGCGATTCTGCTCGTGCTCGTCGCGTTCATCGCCTGGGCGCTGGTCGTGCTGGTCAGCCCGACGCGGCGGTGTGCCCGGTGCAAGGGCGAACGGGTCGCCCGCAACCGCTGGACGGGGCGCATGGGCGGCTGCAAGCGCTGCCGGGGCACCGGGCGACATTACCGCCGTGGCGCGACGGCAGTTCACCGGGTCCGCTGGATCATCGCTCGCGAACTGCGGGAGCTCGCGGCCGAGCGGCGCGACCGGAAAGCGGGCCAGTCATGAACGGCTACGGCTTCCACTGGTCACCCTGCAACAAGGGCGGCGGCCTCGGCGGCATCGGCGTGCTCATCATCGTGCTGATCCTCTGGGCGGCCTACGGGCACGCGGCCGAGGACGCCGCCATCGACGTGCTCCACGTCCTGGAGATCACCGGGCTAGCACTCGCCGGGGCTGGCGTCCTCGCTGGCGCGGTCTTCGCCGGGCTGGCCATCCGCGAGCGGCGCCGGCCGGCTCTGCCCGTGGCTCAGCCAGCGCGTGGCTCGCTTCCCGAGCAGTGGCAGGCAACCGCGCTCGCGGCGCGGCAGCGGGCGGCAGAGGACCGCTCAGAGCCGCGTGCCATTGCGCCTCATCAGGAGCTGCACATCCATCTGCACGGGAGCGTCCCGGCCGAGACGGTCGCGGCGGTCCGCGAGGCGCTATCAGGCAAGGGGGCGAGGTCATGAGCACCGTTCGCAGGCACACCCGGATTACCGCGAAGGGCAGGCGGGTGACCGTCCGCCAGCACGAGCGCGAGGGCGGCCAGGCGGGCGGCTCCGGCCTGACCGCGCTCAGCTATGACCCGTACGCCAGCGCCAGCACGGGCGGGGCCAGTCCGGGCGACGTCATCACCAACGGCGCGGAGGGCGCGTCCGGGCCGATGACTGACACCGGGCCGAGTCCCTACGGGCCAGGCGAGATAGCGCGGCGCGAGCAGTTCGCCTATGCCTGCGAGGTCCTGGGCTACTCCCCGGCCGACGTCATGAACATGCCCGCTGTCCGTGACCGCATCATGCGCGCCATCGGCTGAGCCTCCGTCGTCCGGCCGGGGGCCACGCATCCCGGCCGGGCCGCGGGCGCTCAGAGGACGCGACCCGAGACAACGGAGGCAAATAATGCTCACCCTGATCATCCTGCTCGGCGCCGGCTACCTGCTATTCCACCTGGGCGCAGGTCACACCCACTACCGCTACCGCAAGGCCCACGGGCTGGCGCCGAACTTCTACTGGAGTTCCGTCCGCGGCCCCTACGCCAGCGTCAGGCTGCCGGGCGGATTCCGGGTCGGCCACAAGGTGTAGCGGCCGGCACAGTGAGGACTATCCGGGAGGTGTCGCATGCGGCCGAGGCCGACGCGTCGCGCCTGGCCCGGGCCGACGGGTCGTGCCCGTCGCCGAGCGACGCGTCGCGCGGGCCCGGCGCCGACGTGTCGAGCATCACCGGCGCCGACGCGTCGCTTCGGGATCCGGGCGACGTGTCGGCTCCGGGCCCGAGAGCCGACGTGTCCGCCGCGGTGGAACCCGACGCGTCGCTTGTCGACGCGCGACGGCTGTGCGCCTGGTGCCGGGGGCCGATACCGGCGCGGGCGCGGCGGGACTCTGTGTGCTGTTCGAAACGCTGCCGTCAGGCCCGGCACCGGTTCGGTCAGGCGGCCGGCCGTGCTGCTGCGGCGTCCGGGACCGAGCCGTTGCGGCTCGCTTACGCGGACCCGCCCTATCCCGGCAAGGCCGGGCTGTACCGCGGGCACCCGGATTACGCCGGCGAGGTCGACCACGGGCAGCTGATCGGCCGGCTGTCCGGCTATGACGGGTGGGCGCTGTCGACGTCCGCGGCGGCGTTGCCGGCCGTGCTGGCGCTGTGCCCGCCCGGCGTGCGGGTGGCGGCGTGGCATCGCGGTCCGCGGGCCGCGCGGTCGTGGCAGCCGCTGCCGGCGTGGGAGCCGGTGATCTACGTCCCTGGCCGGCCGGTCGACCCGGACTTCGGGCCGCGGGCGGACTCGCTCGTGCACGGCGTGTCGGCGATGACGACGCTGCCGGGCCGGGTGATCGGCGCCAAGCCGGCCGTGGTGTGCGCGTGGATTTTCGGGCTGCTCGGCGCCGCGCCCGGCGACACGCTGGATGATCTGTTCCCGGGTTCCGGGGCGGTCAGCAGGGCGTGGGCCGCCTGGACCGCTGATGCGTCGCTCGGCGACGGGCACGACCCGTCGTGCCGCACTCGAGGTGACGGGTCGGCCGACGTCGGACACGACACGTCCCCGTTAACCGGAGGCGCTGGCGGTACCATGTGAGGGAACGGACGGCATCCGGGGCGCAGTGCTGGATGCCGTCCTTTACTGCGTCCCGGAGCCGGTTCACTACGGACCGGGGAGGCACCCGTGCAAGCCCATGATGTTCACGCCCGCGTTCCCGAGCCGCTGCTCGCCGACGCGCAAGCCCAGGCGCCCGAACTCGGGCTCGGTGCCCTCATCCGCCTGGCCCTCGCGCGGCTTGCGGGCTGGCCAGAGTCAGCGGCGCAGTCGGTTGCCTCACGCGGGGGACGCTAGACGTGGACTGGGTACGCGTCATCGAGATCACGCTGGCGATCCTCCTGGCCGAGATCGTCACGCTGGCCGTCCGCGCCATGCGGCGCAAGGCGGCCAGGAAGCCGGAGGCAGCCTGACGTGAGCTAGCGGTGTGAGCCCTCGCGGGCGCCCGATAGCAGCTGCTGGACACGCTGATAGGACAGCCCCATGAGCCTGGCTATGTCCCGCACCGAGGCGCGGGCCTCCGACGCCAGCGTTGACGCGGTTTGCTGTGCCTGATCGGCGTACCGCTCCCGCGCGTTCGTGAGCACAAGCTTGGACTGCTGGAAGCTTTCCAGCTTGGCCTGGGCCTCGGCCGGCAGGTCGTACTCCCACTCGATGCCGAAGCTGTGCGCAGCCCTTCGGTACGGCAGGCTCAGGTCAGCATCAGTGCGCAGCACAATCAAGTCGCGCACGGTGTCCTCAAGGCCGGCGATGGTTCGGCTCTCCGTGGCGGCCCCGTGCTCAGGCAGGCCATCCCCGTAGGCGACGGCAACCCACCACGGCGTCTCGCGGGATACCACGACCCGGTAGGTGCTCATCGATCCATCCATCCCTCGCCCAGCAGCTTCTCGAAGTCGGCCTCGAAGCCTCGCGTCACCGTCCAGGACATGTCACCTGGATGACTGGTCACCGATCCTCGCGCCAGCTCGTTGCCGTCGGCATCGAATACTGCCCACATCGCGTGCGAGCCCTTCCCGCGCGTCCGGCCTCGCGCGTCAGTGACCTGCCGGACCATCCAGGTCTTGTCAGTCTTCCTGACAGCCCTCCGCAGCAGCGTGACGGCATCGCTGGCCTTCTTTGGTCCCTGCACCACGACGGTAAGTCTAGCCACTTGGACGGTCAAGCGTCTAACGTCCTAGACGCTGGACGGGCCGCGAGTATTCCCTGTGCGGCCTAACGGCGGCCTAGCGGAAGGTGTCTCATCTGACGCCCGTCTCTAGCTTCGCCGCCTGGCGACCGCGAGACGGGGCAGGGGCGTGTCTCATCAGAATGTCTCACCTTGCCGGCAAGCTAGAAGCGGCAACTGAGACGCATCAGGAGGCGGGCATGCGAACGCGCTACCTGGCCGGGGATCGGAAACCCAGCGAGATCACTGACGACTACTGGATCTGGGCGGACGGCCCTGGCCCCCAGCCGGACAGGAATGACCCCCACGTCGGCAAGTGGCTGATCTTTGTCCGCGCCGGGGAGATCGACGACTGGTGGGCCAGGATCTGGCCGGCAGTGGACCGCGGCGACCTGGGGTTCCGCGCGAAGGCGGCCACGGCGCGGGACAACACTCTCCAGCGGGCGCGCAACGCCATGGTCATCTGCGCCTACACCAGGGACTGGCGCGACAAGGACGACGTGCGCCGGGTCCTCGCCGGTCTGCGCGAACTCGGCGTCAGCTGGCGCCTGTCGTACAAGACGGACGATGCGACCCTCGCTGGCAGGTACGGCGACGGGTCCGCGATCTACGTCAGCCAGCCGGGAACGACAACCTTCGATGATCGGAGCGGCAGCTCATGACTCTGGTTGGCTACGCGCGGGTCAGCATGCCGCCCACGACCTCCCGCAAGGCGCAGCACGTCGACAACCAGGTGCAGCGGCTCACCGAGGCCGGCGTGAGCCCGGAGAACATCTACGCTGACGACGGCCTGAGCGGCAAGCTGGCATCCCGGCCGCAGTGGGACAAGTGCCTGAACTACCTGCGCAGCGGCGACGTCCTAGTCGTGACCAAGCTCGACCGGCTCGGACGCAGCCTGCCGAACCTCGTCGAGGTCGTCGACGACCTGGGCAATCGCGGCATCGAGATCCGCTGCCTTGACCAGCCGATCGACACCACCACGCCGAACGGCAAGCTCCTCTTCCACATCATGGCCGCGATGGCCGAATGGGAAGCCGCGATGGCACGGGAACGCACGCTTGAGGGACTGGCCGCCGCGAAGGTACGGCACGGCGGCAAGCTGCCGGTCCGCGGCCCGTCGATCGACCCCGGCAAACTCGAAGTCGCCCGCCAGCTGTTCGCCCAGGGCGACATCCCGGCGAAGCGGATAGCTGAGATCGTCGGCATCAGCCGCGCGTCGCTCTACCGGGCACTGCCCAAGGGCGGCCGGCAGACAATGACCTCATGAACCAGGAGCGCAGATGAGCATTCACCCCGTCGAGCAGCAGTTCGCCGACCTGATGGCTGCCGCACGCGACCTTGCCAACGGCGGTGCCGATACGACCCGCCGCGCCCGCGCCAGCAGGCCAGCCGGACGGCAGATGGAACCCCTCGCCGGCGTCGTCGGCGACCGCGCCAGGCGCCTCGTCGAGGCGGCGCGCGCCGCCTCCCCCGGCTGGGTGAGCATCCGGCTCGGCAATCCGACCCGCGACGAGTTGCGCGCCATCAGCCAGACCAGCGTCGACGAGTTCGAATCCGAGGACTGGACCGCCAGTTACGACCTCGCCGTCCGCCGCGCCGCCCGTGACCTCGGCCTCGACGCCCGGCTCCGCACCTGGTGCGGCGGCTGGGTCGACGCCGACCAGCGCGGCCATGCAGGCTACGACTACCGCTGCCAGGTCGGGCCGGCCTGAGCCATGCCCCGCGTCGGCACCCTCCCGCCGATCTGGCTCACGTGCGGCACCTGCGGCGAAACCCGCGACACGCCGTCCCGAGCCCGGCACGGAAGCAACTGGCTGTGCCCGAACTGCGCGACCACCAACCGGGTCCGCCGGGCCGGCACGGCCGACAAGCGCACCACCGCGGTGCAGCAGCAGCTCCGCGACGCCGGCCAGCTGCGCCCCAAGCCCAAGCCGGTCCCCAAGACCATCGTCCGCGCCGCCCCGCCCCCTGCTGCCGTCATCGCCCCCGCCGACCCGCCGCCCACGCGCGCATGGCCCGAGACACCCGCACCGCCGCCACGCCGGCGGCCTGCAGTCCCGGCCGCCGCCGTCCGGCCGCAGCGGACAGCCGAGTCAGACGACCACTGGCAGACAGCCCGGCTGCGCACCAAGCCGGTCGGCGACCTCCGCTGGTGCGAGTTGTGCAAGCTCGACCCCCTCGGCGACGACGACAGCCCGCGCCTCCTCGCGATCGCCCGCGCATACGCCGACGGCATCACTCCCATCGACCTCTGCAAGCCGCATCTCGCCGCCGCTGACCGCTGGCTCAACGCACAGGGACGGCAGCTCAACCTCCTCGACGTCATCGCGATCCCCCGCGGCATCCCCCGAAACCGCCTCACCGGCGCCGGACGCAAGTCCCAGCTCGCCATCGGCAGTTAAGCCGCACCGGCCGGGTTTTAGCGGGTCCGGCGAAACGTGCCGCACCAGCGTGCAACTGCGCTGAAACGTGCCTCCAAACGTGCTGTAGCACTGGATAACGTGCAGCGGTCCGCGCCGGCATTTTTTGCCGCGAACATTCGCGGCCGGTTCATCAGATAGCCCTCTACCTGCGCGAACAGGCCAAACTCTAAAGGTTAGGTTCAGGCATTCCGGACAGTCGGCCTAGCCTGCGAGGCGGTCAAGCTCCCGCTCGATACGGCCGGTCCACAAGTCAGCCGGGTCGGCGCGCAGCCACATCACGCCGGACAGGCGGAGCACATCCCGCCACCGTTCCTGACCCGGCTCGAGCTGGCTGCCGGTCTTGCACTCGATGAAGCCGGCGCCGCCAGGCCCGGCGATGATGAGGTCGGGCAGGCCGGGCTGGCCGGTGCAGCGCTGGGCCCGGCCGCATGCGTGCCACAGGAGGCTGCGCTGCTCGCTCATGGCCGTGATCCGGTGCACGAGGGTGGCGTGGTCCATCAGCGGAAGCCTCTGGGACCGTGGTCTTTTTCATGCGGGTTGTACTTCAGGCGGCCGGGGTCGCCGCCGGTCTGCTCGATCACGAACTGGCGGCCCTCCTCCTTCGAGTAGAGCCGGATGTGCAGGACGTGGGGCGTGTTCTCGTCGGGGCAGTCGACGCAGCGCGGCGAGGTGGCCGAGGAGACCCAGGTGGCGCAGGACAGGCCGTAGTGGCGGGCGGCGCTGCGAACCGACAGCCTGCCGGCATTGGCGGCGTGGTGGTGGGCCATCGGGATAGCCAGCTCGTGGCCGAGACCGTAGGTGTCGAGGATGTGCTCGATCAGCTCGTGGGCGCGTTCGTCGCGGTCTTGCGCCTTCCACGGCGTGCGCCTGCGGGTGGTGGCCATGGTCACGTGCCGTCGAGGTCGCGCAGGTCGTCCGGGACCTCTGGCGGCTCGTCGGCGACCGCGTAGACGGTCGGCATCCACCATTCGGCCGCCGCGTCGAGGAGCTTGGTGAGCAGGTCGTCAGGGTGAACCCCGCCGCGCTTTCGCTGCAGCTGGTGCATGGCAAGCACGTCGGCCAGGCCGCGGACGAGGGTGCGGAGAAGCCGGGGTGGCAGCGGTTCACCGTCGCGGCGGAGGTCGTCGACGGTAAGCCGCGGTGGCCGGTGCCCGTTGCCGCCGCTCACCGCTGGCCGCCGCTGGCCTGGCCGCCGGGCTTGCGGGTGCGGGAGCCGAACTTGATCTCGCCCTTCTCGCCCCAGCGCATGCCGCGGGCGCTGTGCTGGCCCTTGTGGCTCTTCGGCCGGGTGCACTTCGCCCGGAACGGGTGTGCGGACTGGTGGCCGCAGCTGTCATCGCCGCGGCGCATCCGGAGGGAAAAGAAACCCATCTGATCATCCTTTCGATACGGCGCGCCGTACCTGTCGGCGCGTGGGTCCTGGCAATAGTCAATTCGGTCTCGGCGGTGACCGGAACGGGACGACGTTGCCGACTCCGCGCAGCGGGACGTAGCGGAAGCGGCAGACCCGGCCGCAGAGGCGGCACCTGGTGGTGTGGTTCCACGTCATGACGTCGAACTCGAAGCCGCACCGGCCGCAGCGGATGGTCATGCGCTGTTCGACGTGCTGGACGACCTCGACGCGGACGCTGCCGGGGATGATCTCGTCTCTCAGCCGCTGACGGCCGGCCGGTTCGGTCATCGCGCGCTCCTGCGTGTTCCCGGCCGGCGCTTCCGGCCGGGGCGTTTCGGGGGTTCGGGCACGGGCGCGCAATCGCCGAAGTGCAGGACGCCGAGCCGTAGCCGCTGGCCGAGGTCGCCAGCCGCGTACCAGGACCGGCCGGCAGCGTGATGGGGTTCGGGGTGGCCGGCGGGCCGGTGACACTGGGCATACGACCGGCCGCTGGCAACCAGCTCGGGGCAGCGGCCGGTCATGCGGGCGCTCTCCTAGCCCGCATGGTGACTGGAAGCCAGTGTGGCTGCCGGTATCCGGCCCGCGGCGGGCGTTTTGCAACAGGCAGGTTCGGCATGCCGCCGTCCGCCGCGTACACCAGGATCGTGCTCACGGGAGCCAGGTCGACACGGGTCCGTAGCTTTATGGCAAAGTGGACAAACTCCTGACTCATTCCAGTCCACAAGAAAACGTTCGGGCCAGCCTCAAGCCCGTACTCGCCTTTTACATCCATCCCGTGTTCCGCGAGCCAGTTTTCGAGTTCGACGAAACTCACATAGTCCGTCTGCCTTATCCAGCGAAGGCACTCTGAGAGCAGTCCCCCGAGGTCGCCCGGCTGATAGGACTTTGTCGTCATCGGTTTTCCCAATCCTCGTAGAGGCGGACGGCGGGTATCCAGCGGCGTCCGCGGTTGATGCAGCAGGAGCGGCAGGCGATGTTCGGGTAGCCGTGGCAGGGGCAGTCGCATGGTCCGGCGCGGCGGGCGTTGACGAGTTGCAGCCACTGGTCGGGGTGGTGGCATGCGCACCGGCAGCGGGAGTTGTGACAGTCGGCGTGGAGGCTGGCGCGGCAGAGGCCGTCGAGGCGGGTCGCGCTCATGAAGATGCCTCACTGCCGCCGGGAAGGACGCCAAGAACGCCAACAGCGCCCTCCCCTACGTCCTTGGCGTCCTTGGCACCCTTCGCAGGTGAGGGAGTTTTGCCTTCCGGCGAGTTGAGGTCGCCCTCGTGCTCGGGAAGCGAGATCCACCAGTCGGTGCCGTGCTTCTTGGCCGGAATCCGCAGGACCGATCGTGCTCGGTCGAGAGTGCGCGGGGTTATCCCGTGAGCCTGCCGCGCTTCCTCCTCAACTTCCTTGCTCCGCCGCGGGCCGGCTGCGAGGGCCTTCCTGAGATAGTCCTCGGCACGGGTCTTTTCGTCTCGTTCCCCGGCGGTGCCCAGCTGCGCGATAAGGATGTCCTGCACGCTGCGTTCTGACGGGCCGTCGAGAATAAACCGACCGACGTTCGCATCGCCTTTTCCTGTCGGTACCGTCGCTGAGATAATGCGGTAAGCAAGCGACGGCAAGTCGCTGCGGCCGAGCGAGTTCTTCGTCTGGGTAATAACCTGCTGGCCTCCGTCCAGGTCAGCAGCAAACGCGAAAATGAACCGAGCCACGTCCTTGAATGCGCCAGACCCTGTAACCAGGGCCGAAGCGTCTGTACCCGCTGACTTATTGAAATGCGCGATTCCCGCGATAACCGCGCTGGTCCGGTCGGCGAGCCTGGCAAGCGGGTCGAGGGCCTGGCGGACCTGGCGGTTGACATGAGTATCGAGCTGGTCGCTGATGGCCGACATCAGCGGGTCGAGCGCGACCAGGGCGACGTTCCTGTCCGTGATCGCCTCCTCAAGGAGCCTGTTATCTGCGGGCAGGCTGAGGCTCACGGTGTCGCCCTCGATGACCTGGACCTCGGCACGGTATACGAGCGAGAGGTCGGCACCGGCAGCCATGAGTCGGGGCACGATCGTGTACTTCCAGGAGTCCTCGACAGCCACGTAGATGACCGCCCTCGGACCGCAGATAGCGCCGGGCAGGGCGGCAGTGGTGATCTTCGCCGACAGCCAGATGAGGAATGAGCTCTTGCCGGTCCCCTCGCGTCCGGCGAATAGGCCTAGCGAGCCGGAAGGGATTCGGCCTCCGCTGTCGTCCTGCCATGCCCAGATGACAGGCTCGGGATCGATCTCGGAGGCTGGCGTGAGGACGAGTCGTCTCGATGGCGGTGCCGAATTGAGGGTTGCCGCTCCGTTGAGTTGGGCGCGCCGTACCAGCTCGCGGATGTCGTCGACGTTTGCGTTGGGGCTGGACGCCTGCTGGACGATGCGCTGGCCGTGCGCGATCCAGCGCCGGCGTTCGGCCATCTCGGCGACGATCCGGGCGTAGTGCCCGGCGTTCGCGGCGGCTGGAACTGAAGCGATCAGCGTATGCAGGTAGGGCGCGCCGCCCATCTTCGATAGCAGTTGCTGGCGGCGCAGCTGGTCGGCGACGGCCACCGCGTCGGTCGGCGCGCCTTGGCGATGCAGGTCGAGGATGACCTCGTGGACGATCTGATGACCGGGCCTGTAGTGGTCGCCTGCGTCCAGAACTTCGCCCACGTCGGCAATCGCGTTGGCCGATAGGAGCATCGCGCCGAGCACACACTGCTCGGCGGCAAGGTCGTGTGGTGGCAGGTTGGTCACGCGGACCGCCTGTCAGGCCGCTGGGGTATCTTGTGCACGACAAGCTTCCTTGGCGGGGGGCGGGTCAATGGCGTTGGCGGCCGGGCCTGGCGAAGGTCCGGCCGCCGTCACGTCCGGCTCGATACCGAGCGAGTGCAGCAGGTCAGCGCGGGTGACCCGGTAAGTGTGGCCGAGCCGCAGCACCGGGCAGGGAAACTCGCCAGCCCTGGCCAGCTCGTGCGACTTCGTGCGGCCGAGTCCCCAGGCGCGGCCCGCTGTTGGCAGGTCTACGGCTGGCGGCAAAGCCAGCAACTCGGCGACGCTCATCCGCGCGGGCATCAGTGACCTGCCATAGCGTCGAGGTCGATGCGACGCAGCGCTTCGGTCTGGTCGGTGGTCTGCCGATGCTCGCGGTCGCGCCACGCCTGGTCACAAACGCGGGCCATCCGCCGGGCGCTGATACCGAGCGCCCTCGCCAGCTTCACTACGGTTGCCGGCGTGGCGCGAGCCTGGCCGGATTCGATGCGCGAGATGGCAGCCACGTCCACGCCCGCCAGGACGCTCACGGCGGACATGGACAGTCCACGCTGGCTGCGCAGCGCACGGAGAGTCGAGGGGATCTTGTTGCTCACGGCGCCTCCCCGGAGCGAGGAGAAACATCAGGGTGCTTCACGCGCCTCAGTGTCCCACCACCAATCGCATGTGGCAACCGGGTTGCCGGAAGCAACATGAGGGTTCATACTTGCCGTGTGCCTACCCCGTATGCCAATGTCCTCGCCCGGAACGTGCGAGCAGCGCGAGCCCGAGTTCAGCTTGATCAGGAACCGCTGGCAGCGCGGATGCGGGCGCTCGGTTTCAGCGCGTGGGTTCGACAGACGGTCACCCGAGTTGAGCGCAGCCGACGCCGGCTTACTGCCGAGGAGATCCTCGGTCTGGCGTATGCGCTGGAGACGTCGATTGGCTCGCTCATGGACCCGTCACCGGACGATAAGCAGGTGGCATTCCCGTCTGGCCAGGCCATCTCCGTTGGCTCAGTGCAGCGGTCAGTCAGGCATTTCTACGACGGTGCAGTGGGATGGTTTGGCGACGCGCCCGATTTCGGCAGCGGCACGTGGCCGTGGCCGGCGGGCGAGGCAGGCCCCGAGACCGCCTCAGACGTCGCGCTCGGAGCATTCCTCGATGGGCTCTCGCCCGGCACTCGTGCCCAGATCGTCGAAGTGCTGCGCAGGTCGCCGGTCTCCGGGGCTGGAGCCCAGGCCAACGAGCCGCGGCCCGTCGTCGTCGCCGCGATCGTCACGTCCGCCAAGGGCGTGCTGATCACTCGGCGGCGCGACGGCGAGCCGCCGTGGGGATTCGTCACGGGTGAGGTTGAGCCAGGCGAACAGCCCGAGGACGCCGCTATCCGCGAAGTCAAAGAGGAGACCGGCCTCGAAGTCCGGATAACCGGCGAGGTCATCGGCGAGCGAGACCACCCGCAGACCGGCCGGCACATGACCTACCTCGCGGTCCGGCCTGTGCGTGGCCGCACTAACGTGTTCGTCGGCGACCGGAGCGAGCTGGCCGAAGTCCGGTGGGCAAGCCTGGCCGAAGCCGAGGATCTGCTGCCGGGCATGTTCGAGCCCGTCCGCGAGCACCTGGCCCGCGTGCTGGCAGGCAGCGGGGGTCGGCCGTGAAGGACCCGACGTACAAGCGCTGTAAGTGCCGCGACGAGTCCGGCCGGGAGCTGGGCGCGTCCTGCCCGCAGCTGCACCGCGCTGACGGTTCGTGGAACCCGCGGCACGGCGCCTGGTACTTCGCGCTGGAACTGCCGCCTGGCCCCGACGGGAAGCGCCGCCCGCGGCTGCGCCGCCGCGGCGGAGACTCCCAGGCCGATGCGGTCGCCGCCTGGGAGGCCGCGCGGGACAAGCTGCGCAAGGGCGCGGACCCGGCCGTCCGGGTCACTGCCGCTGCCTACTTGACCGGGTGGCTGGCCGCACGCCCCGACCTCAAGGCATCAACCGGCCGCGGCTATCGCCAGCACATCGCCGCGATGACTGCGCTGATCGGGCATCTCGAGCTGGACCGGCTACGGGCAGCCGACATCGCCGCGATGTTCGCCGCGATCGCAGCGGGACCGCGGCACCCCGGCCCGGCCACCCTGCAGCGCTACCGGGCAACGCTCCGGGCAGCGCTCAACGACGCCGTACGCGACGGGCTTATCCCGTTCAACCCCGCAGCACGGGTCCGGATGGCACCCGAGCGCAAGCCCCGGCCAGTGGTCTGGACGCCGGAGCGGACCGCCGCGTTCTGGGCTGAGCACGCCCGCCAGGCAGCCGAGGCGCACGCTGACCCGTTCAGGGTCTGGCGCGACCTGTCGCTGCGCCCCGGCCCGGTCATGGTCTGGACTCCGGAGCAGACCGGCGCGTTCCTGGATCACGCGACTGGCGACCGGCTGTCGGCGCTGTTCGAGACGATCGCCGACAGCGGGATGCGCCGGGCCGAGGCATGCGGCCTCCGGCGCGCCGACCTCGACCTCGACGCCGGGACGATCACCGTGTCCGCCACGCGAGTGCAGATCGGCTGGGACGTGCAAGACGAGACTCCCAAGTCAGAGGCCGGGCACCGTGACATCCCCCTCGACCAGCGGACGGTAACCGTGCTGCGCGCGCACCTGGCCCGCCAGGCCGCCGAGCGCCTCGCCTGGGGGCAGGCGTGGGCCGGAACGGGCCTGGTGTTCACCCGCGAGGACGGCTCGCCGCTGCATCCGGGCACGGTCAGCAACCGGTTCCGGCGGCTGGCATTCGAGGCCGGCCTGCCGCCCATCAGCCTGCACAGCCTCCGGCATGGCGCCGCCACCTACGCGCTGGCCGCCGGCGTCGACGTCAAGGTCGTCCAGGAGCGGCTCGGGCACTCCACCAGCACCCTGACACGCGACACCTACACCTCGGTCCTGCCCGACGTCGCCAGGGCCGCGGCCGCGGCCGCCGCGGCGGTGATCCCGCGGGCACTGTCTGGTACTGACGGACTCCCTGCGGACTCCCGATCTTCATCTGTGGCCACGGTGCGGAAGGGGCGCGGCGAGAACGTGCAGGTCAAGCGTGTTTCTGCTAGTGGGGCGCCTGGGGCTCGAACCCAGAACCAACGGATTAAAAGTCCGCTGCTCTACCATTGAGCTAACACCCCTAGATCAACTTCCATTCTGACGTGCGATTTTGTCCTCCGTGAGGCTCGTTGTGGGACGTGGGCCAAAAGGCTGCTCTGGCGCTACGTGGCGCTCACTTGCACCTGCCCTGGCAGCCAACGATATGCC
>Ga0335074_10005394_pt1 | contig 17691 bp, 16 predicted proteins | sample Lox_Sample_23_FD_206715 | JGI IMG/M metagenome (GOLD analysis project Ga0335074, IMG submission 206715) | Soil microbial communities from Loxahatchee National Wildlife Refuge, Florida, United States - Lox_Sample_2.3 | ecosystem: Environmental > Terrestrial > Soil > Wetlands | place: USA... | reverse complement strand
TCTGGGCCAGCGGCATGCAGCCGCGCCAACAGGCCGGACACATGATCGCAATCGAACCGCCCGTCAAAATACTCAACTTTTGCTCTTGCATTCGAAGGGCCGTCCACACATGCGAGGCGCATGGCGCCGAAGCAATTCCGGTCGAACTGAGCGGCAGCAGCTTCCGGCGAAGTGAGCCGAGGCAATCTCGGTTCAACTGAGCGGAAGCAAGTTCGCTCGAACTGAGCGGACGCAACCCCGGTCGCACCGACAGGGAGCAACTTCGCTCGAACCGAGCATACACAACTTCGTTCGAACCTGGCGCACGGATGCCCGCGCCCCTGTGCGACCGGGATTGCTTCGGCCCCTCCGGGCCTCGCCATGACTACCGGGGTCTCTCGCACCAACATCCGGCCGCCACAACATTCGGCCGCCATCGACTCGAGGCCAGGATTGGTCCAGCATCGTCGAAGGTTGCTTGCGACCGTCCGAACAAACCGGGCATTGATAGAAAAAAAGAGCGCAGTACGGAGAGCGATCCATGCGGCTGATGTGGTTCCATCTGATGCCTTATACCGAGCTGCCGGCCGGTTTCCGCGGCAAGCATCCCTCGGTCTGGGTCGATATCCATTCCTCATTGTTCGACCCGCGCCGTGCCCACCACATGTACAACGATTTCATGGACGAGCTGGAATATGCCGCGACCTGTGGCTTCGACGCCGTCTGCGTGAACGAGCATCACTCGAACGGCTACGGCCTGATGCCGTCGCCCAACCTGATTGCGTCATCGCTCGCCCGCCGCACCACGGACACCGCGCTATGCGTGATGGGCAATTCGCTCGCCTTGTACAATCCGCCGACCCGCGTCGCGGAGGAGTTCGCCATGATCGACGTGATCTCCGGCGGCCGGTTGATCGCGGGATTCCCGGTCGGATCGCCGATGGATACCTGCTTCGCTTATGGTCAGAACCCGTCGCTGCTGCGCGACCGTTATCACGAGGCGCACGACCTGATCCTGCGTGCCTGGACCGACCCTGACACCTTCGCATTCAACGGTCGCTTCAACCAGCAACGCTATGTGAACATCTGGCCGCGGCCGGTGCAGAGGCCGCATCCGCCGATCTGGGTACCGGGCGGCGGGTCGGTGGAAACCTGGCAATGGTGCGCCGAACTCGATTACGTCTACTGCTATTTGTCGTACTACGGCTACAAGATCGGCCAGGCGACGATGGACGGGTTCTGGGGTGAAATGGCCAGGCTCGGCAAGGATCGCAATCCGTATCGCGCCGGATTTCTGCAGTTCGTCGGCGTCGGCGAATCGCGCCAGCACGCGATGGACCTGTATGCCGATGCGGCCGAATATTTCTACGGCAACTGCCTGCACATCGATCCGCGCTTCGCCGCGCCGCCCGGCTATGCCACCGAGGCGACCCAGCGCAAGGGTCTGCAGAGCCAGGTCGCGAAAGCCAGCCAGTATGCCGACAAGTTCAACACGCTGGCGCGCGAGATGGATGCCATCGTGGACAATGGCTACGTCATTATCGGCTCCGCAGAAGAGGTGACGCAGCAACTGCACGAAGTCGCGACCAACCTGAACGTCGGCAACCTGATGCTGCTTCTGCAGTTCGGCAACATGGGCAAGGAACTCACACGCTACAACACACGCATGTTTGCGGAGCATGTGATGCCCAGGTTGAAGCCGTTGTTTGCCGAGTGGGAGCATCGCGGGTGGCCGACACCGATGGACGCTGCCCTGCGCGCGACGATTCCGCCCTGCGCGCCGCGGATGGCAGCCGAGTAGCTGCGCAACCGAGAAGCTGCGTGGCCGCCGCCCCGCTGACCACCACCTGCTGTGTGGTCGGCGGCGGACCGGCCGGCATGATGCTGGGCCTGTTGCTGGCTCGCGCCGGCATCGACGTTACCGTATTGGAGAAGCACGCGGACTTCCTGCGCGACTTTCGCGGCGACACGGTGCATCCGTCCACCTTGCAGCTCATGCATGAGTTGGGGCTGCTGGAGGATTTTCTCGCGCGCCCGCACCAGGAGGTCCGGCGATTGTCGGTGGAGATTGGCGACACGACGGTGCCGGTCGCGGACTTCACCCACCTGCCGACGCGTTGCAAGTTCATCGCGTTGATGCCGCAATGGGAATTTCTTGACTTCCTGGCAGGGCACGCGAAGCGGCTGCCGAATTTCCGCTTGCTGATGCAGACCGAGGCAACCGGCCTGCTGCGTGACACGGACCGGGTGGTGGGTGTTACCGCCCACTCAACAGTTAGTTCATCCGGCCCCGATTGCGGCGCGGCGCAGCCCGGCTCGGGGGCCGCGGATGCGATCGCGTTTGGCATCGCCGATAAGAGCGGCGCGGCGCAGCCCGGCTCGGGGGCCGCGGATGCCACTTACCGGATGGTGGGCGACGCCGTTAACTCACCAGTTAGTTCATGCGAGATCCACGCCCGCCTGGTGGTCGCCACCGACGGTCGCCATTCCACCATACGCGACGCCGCCGGGCTGCGCGTGATCGATCGCGGCGTGCCAATGGACGTGTTGTGGCTGCGCTTGTCGCGTCGCGACGGCGATCCCGGCCAGACGCTCGGCCGGGTCGGCGCCGGCCGCATGCTGGTGACGTTGGACCGCGGCGATTACTGGCAGTGCGCCTATGTCATCGCCAAGGGCGGATTCGACTCGTTGCGCAGTCGCGGCCTCGATGCATTCCGGGCTGGCCTGCTGTCCCTGGCACCGCATTTTCGCGACCGCATCCATGAAGTCGGCACCTGGGACGACGTGAAATTGCTCACTGTCGCACTGAACAGGTTGGAACAATGGCATCAGCCGGGATTGCTGCTGATCGGGGACGCCGCACATGCGATGTCGCCGGTCGGCGGCGTCGGCATCAACCTGGCGGTGCAGGATGCCGTCGCGGCGGCCAATATTCTTGTGCCACACCTGCGCCAGAATACGATCTCGAGCGAGGACCTGCGTGCCGTGCAGCGACGCCGCGAGTGGCCCACCCGGGCGACGCAGAGGGTTCAGGCGCTGATCCAGAATCGGGTTATCAGCAATGTGCTGCAGTCAACCGCCACGCCGCATCCGCCTTGGCCGCTGCGTCTGATCGGCCGTCATCCATATTTGCAACGTTTGCCAGCGCGCGCCGTCGGTATCGGCGTTCGCCCGGAGCATGTGCGCTGCGTTTGACATCGCCCGCCCCGGCCACAAGAGTCCGTGCCTGCCTGCCTCAGCCACCAGGGGGAAAGTCCATGACTGTTCTGCGCGCCGCCAGGCGCCCGACCAAACTGCAGCCGGCTGCCAATTTCACCGGCACGGTGTTTTCGGATGAGATCGTCGTCGGCAAGAACCCATCGCGCATGCGGGCCTCGGTCGTCTCTTTCACGCCGGGTGGCCGCACCGCCTGGCACAGTCATCCCGTCGGCCAGACGCTGTACTGTCTGTCCGGTGCCGGCCGCGTGCAGTTCGAGGGTCAGCCGGCGCAGGAACTGCATCCCGGCGACACCGTGGTGATCCCGCCCAATACCCGCCACTGGCACGGCGCCGCGCCCGACAAACTGTTTGCGCACCTCGCCATGTCGGAGCTGAACGACAAAGGTGAGGGCACGGCCTGGTTCGAATACGTGTCGGATGCCGATTATAACCAGCCGCCGGCACCGCTGGAGTAAACCCGCAGCGGCGGCGCCTTCACGATGTCACTTTCACGCCGCGCGGCGGGCGGAACCTGCCGCAGCGGCGGATGAAGCACGGCGCAGTGGTGGGCGTGAGACGCAGGCGCCGAGGTAGAGCGCGCAAACCGCGCAGGCGAGCATCGCGAGATCTGCCGCCGCGGCAAAGCCGCCGAGGGCGCAAAGTCGGGACGCCAGCAATGCCAGCAATACGCCGCGATGCGGCAGCATCGTAACGCGGAGCGGGTTGCCGCCCCTGCCATCGCCGCTGCGCTGGAACAGGGTGCGCAAACTGCATAGTGCCGCAAGTCCGAGCATGAGCAGGAGAAGGCGCAGGCATGCCGTGTCCGCCTGCCACTGCGCCGCGGCACCGGACAAGCTGCCGGCCTGCGACAGAATCCATGCCAGCGATGCCACATCCAGAAAATAGCCGGCGACGCGCAGCCGGCCGAGGCCAAGTCGCTGCGCCATTGCATCGACGACGGGCTGGAACACGCGCTCGATCAACGCGCTGTCAAGCCGGGCAAAACTCGTGAGCATGGCTGTGGAACCGTTCGGCGGGGCGCCAGGGAAATCACCTATCCGTGAGCAAAGTCAAGCAGAATTCGGAACGGTCGATTGCCGTTGTGCCTGCCCCGCGCGCGGGCGACCTTGCGCTGCAGATCGGACACGAACCCGTTGGACTGGGGCAGGCGACACGATACCAGTTCCAATGTCCAGTCCGGGCACCATCCTATAATTGCCGGACGCCACACCTGCTGCTCATGCGGCGGGCGCTGTCGGGGTGCTAACCACCGTTGCGGTTAGGACCGTGGCGGGCGCCGTCGGCGCGCTAACTGCCTCGACGGTTAGGGGCGCATCGAGCACCTCGCGCACCTTGGCCTCCAGTTGCTGCAGGCTGAACGGTTTGGGCAGGAAATGCTCGGTTTCCGGCGACAGGCCTGCGCCCACAATCGCCTCGCGCTGATAGCCGGTGGTGAACAACACCTTCAGGTCAGGATGAATGTTGCGCGCGGCGTCGGCCAGGGCGCGGCCGTTGACCCCGCCGGGCAACCCGAGATCGGTGAACAGCAGATCGATGCCGCCGCGATCGGCGAGCAAGCGCACCGCTTCCATTGCATCAGGCGCTTCCAGGACTTCATAGCCGATCTCGCCGAGCGCCCCGGCCACAGCATTGCGAACCGAATCGTCGTCTTCGACCACCAGCACCGCCGTGGCAGCGCCGGAGCGATGCAGGGGCTCGGAAATCGCGGCCAGCGGCGACTCCGAGGGCACGTGGCGCGGCAGATACAAACGAATCGTTGGGCCGCGGTCAGCGGTATTGTCGATCCGCACCTGCCCGCCCGACTGGCTGGCAAAGCTGTGCACCATCGACAGGCCAACGCCACTCTCGCCAGCGGTCCTGGTGGCACCGAAAGCGTCTGATGCTCCGGCAAACACTGGTCCTGGCACGCCGGCGCGGGCAGCGCGTACTGCGACCATGACGTACTGGCCGGGGGCCAGATCGGCAGGTTCCTGGTCCGACTGATCCAGCACCACATTCCCGGTTTCGATGGTCAACCGGCCGCCCCGCGGCATCGCATCGCGCGCGTTCACCGCCAGATTCAGCAGTGCAGCTTCCAACTGGCTGGCGTCGATGCGCGTCAACCACAGGCCACGCGCCGATACCGTGTCGATCTCGATCCTCTCCCCCAGCGTGCGGCGCAGCAGGTCCAGCATGCCGGCGACGACCCGGTTGGCATCCAGCGGCTCCGGATCAGGAGCGTCCTGGCGCGCAAATGCCAACAGGCGCTGGGTCAGCGTTGCCGCCTGTCGCACGCCTTGCATCGCCGAGCCGGAGAGCCGTCTCAACATCGGCGGATCATTCGGCAACCGGCGCTGCAGCAGTTCGACATTGCTGCTGATCACGGTCAACTGGTTGTTGAAATCGTGCGCAATGCCGCCGGCCAAACGGCCGACCGCGGCCATCTTCTGCGCCCGGCGCAGCGCTTCTTCCGTTGCCTCACATCGCCGTTGCTCAACCTGCAATGCGATCCGAATGGCGTTGATGCCGCGGGCCAGTCGCACGCCCGCAATGCTCGACACGCCGACGGAGACTGTCGCGGCGATCGCCACTGCCAGCGGCAACGCCAACTCGCGCCACCCGCCGGCCTCTGACGGGGCATGTTGCCACGCCCGTTCCAGCCAGGCTCCCAGGCAAAGCGTCAGGATCGGCAGCAGCAGGGCAGCGACTGCGATGCTGTACCACGCTCGTATCGTTCGACCGCCTTCGCTCGTGTCGCGCATCGCGTGTGCCGCATCCGACCCCGTGGCGAAGCCGCCGACCTGCCCCCGGAGAGCACGGATCGGCAATGGCCCCAAGGTCCAATACCTGCCACAGGACGACCGGCCTCGTCATTACGACGGGAGGCGCATCCAATCACGCAGCCGCGAGCGCACGCTGGTGTGCGAGGCCTATGATGTTCTGGCTCAGGCAGCCAGCATCTTGCGCATGAAGATGCGTTCCACGCCGGGCATGCTCGGGATGCGGCCGAACTCCTCCCAGCCGTGGCGCGCATAGAAGCCGGGCGCCTGGAAATTCACGGTGACCAGTGTGGCGGCACGGCAGCCGCGGCGGATTGCCTCGGTCTCGGCCATGCGCATTATGGCGCTGCCGGTGCCGTTGCGCCGCATGCGGTCCGGTAGATAGAACAGGTCCAGGAAGAACAAGCCGAGGGAGGTGCGGCCAAGCAGACCGCCGCAAAGCTCGCCGGTTGCCGGGTCGTGCGCGGTCACCGCCAGCGGGCGCCAATCGCGGCAATGGGTTTGCTCGGCATTGTAGGCAGCGAGGCCGTCCTCGAGGATCGACTCCAGCCGCGGGTCGGGAACATCGGTCAGGGTGATCATGGTCGCCTCCTCCGGTTGACTGGCGCCATCATGGCCCATAGCCACTGACAGCGTTCTGTCAGCAGAATCGTTCCTCCATGCGCCGCTCTGACCGATTGTTCGATATCATCCAGCGCCTGCGCACGGCGCGCGGTCCGATGACCGCGGCGGCGATCGCGGCCGAGCTCGAGGTGACGCCGCGCACTGTCTACCGCGACATCGCCACATTACAGGCGCGGCGCGTGCCGATCGAAGGCGCGGCCGGGCTCGGCTATGTACTGCGCCGCGGCTACGACCTGCCGCCGCTGATGTTCTCCGCCGACGAAGTCGAAGCCGTGCTGGTGGGCATGCGCTTGCTCCGCCGCACGCGCGATCCCGGCTTGCAGCAGGCCGCGGACTCGGTGCTGTCGAAGCTGGCGGCGGTGCTGCCGGAGCCGCTGCGCGGCGCGCTGGATACACCGCCGTTCCATGTCTCCGAAGGAGAGGCGCAAGAACCCAGTGCCATCAGCCTGGCGGAGCTCCGCGTCGCCATCCGCGAGGCAAACAAGCTGCGGATTCGCTATCGCGACGGCAATGGCGCGGCGAGCGAGCGGGTGATCCGCCCGGTGGCCATCGAGTACTATGTCCAGGCCACGCTGGTGTGCGCCTGGTGCGAACTGCGCGACGGCTATCGCCATTTCCGGGCCGACCGGATCGAGGCGGCCAGCGTGCTGGCCGACAGCTTCGCCGCAGACCGCAAGCGCTTGCTCGACGGCTGGCTGGCGCTGACGCGGCCGTCGTAGTCGCTGGCTGGCGCTGACGCGGCCGTCGTAGTCTATGATGGATCGATCCTTGGGAGGCAGCCACCATGAGCCGGTTGTTCGGACCATTGCGCCAGATGGGCTACGTGGTGCCCGACGTGGAGGCCGCGATGCGGCACTGGGTGGAAGTGTGCGGCGTCGGTCCCTGGTTCATCGCCGACAAGCTGCCGCTGACCTCGTTCCGCTATAACGGCCAGCGCCATGACGACATCCACATGTCGATCGCGCTCGCCAATTCAGGCGATGTGCAGATCGAGCTGATTCAGCAGCGCTGCGATACGCCGAGCATGGCGCGGGAATTCCTGAAGCGACATCCGGATGGCGGGCTGCAGCACTGGTCGAGCTGGCCGGAAAACTACGATGAATTGTATCAGCAGGCGCTGGCGAACGGCTACGAAGTTTGCCAGGAGGGCGATGCGCCGCGCGGGAGGTTCGTATATTTCCGGCGCGAGGGGCATCCTGGCACGGTCATCGAAATGTCGCACGCGACGCCGATGCGCAAGCGCATCTTCGACGCGGTGCGCGCCGCGGCGGTAAACTGGGACGGCAGCGACCCGATCCGGCGCGCCTGGCCGACGTAGCGCCCACATGCTTCGTCATCGGGAAACGCAGTGACGACAGGTCTTGTCGATGACATGTCTTGTCGTTGCGAGGAGCGTAGCGACGCACCAATCTCGGTCGGTATGACGCAATCCCGGTCGGTATGATGCAATCGCGGTCGGTATGATGCAATCGCGGTCGGGCGACGCACCGACAGCATCGTGTTGCTGCATCGTGTTGCTTGACCGAGCCTGCTTGGTCGCTAGGTTCCTCGCAAGGACAGTGCACAGACGGTGCACGGACGGCGCACAGTGGTGCAAAGGGCAGACATGGACCAGATCGTTCGCGCGCTCGATCCCGCCAAGTTCCGCAATCCCGCACTGACGGCGCGCGGCGAGACGCGCGCCACGGTGGCGCTGCGCGGGCTCGAGACGCTGTGGTTCAACACCGGGACGCTGTGCAACCTGACCTGCCGGAACTGCTATATCGAATCATCGCCGCGCAATGAGCGGCTGGCTTATCTGACGCGCGACGAGGTCCGCGGGTTTCTCGACGAGATCGCACAGGACGGACTGCCCACCGGCACGATCGGCTTCACCGGCGGCGAGCCGTTCATGAACTGCGACATCATTGGCATGCTGGAAGACGTGCTGTCGCGCGGCCTGCGCGCGCTGGTGCTGACCAACGCCATGGCGCCGCTGCGGCGGCTGCGGCCCAAGATGCTGGCGCTGCGCGATGCGTATGGCGATCACCTGACGATTCGCGTGTCGCTCGATCACTACACGCAGGCGGTGCACGAGGAGGAACGTGGGCGGCGCAGTTGGGCACCGACCATCGATGGACTGATCTGGCTGGCACGCAACGGGTTCCGGTTGGATGTCGCCGGCCGCCGCTTCACCGGCGAAGCGGAGGCGACGCTGCGCGAAGGTTATGCGCGGTTGTTCGCGGAACTCGATATACCCGTCGATGCCTTCGATCCGGTGCACCTGATGCTGTTTCCGGAAATGGCGCCGGACCAGGACGTACCGGAGATCACCACGGCATGCTGGGGGATATTGCACAAGTCGCCCGACGACGTGATGTGCGCGTCGTCGCGCATGGTGGCCAAGCGCAAGGACGCGGCGCAGCCGGTGGTGCTGTCATGCACCTTGCTGGCCTACGATGCGCAATTCGAACTGGGACGCACGCTGGCCGAGGCTGCCCGGCCGGTGGCGCTGAACCACCCGTTTTGCGCATCGTTCTGCGTGCTGGGCGGCGCGGCATGCAGCCGGTAGCAAGACGTAGCCAGGGCTCCCCGCGTTATTGGGAGGAAGGTAGCGACGAAGCAATCCCGGTCGCGATCGGCACGGTCGGTTCGGGCACTGTTCTGAACGAGGTTGCTGCGTCACTCCGTTGCCCGCAAAGACACGCAGCGTGCGCCTCGCAACGACACGCGGCGTATTGCTCGCAGTGGCACGCAGCGTATTGCTCGCAGTGGCACGTAGCGTATTGCTCGCAATGACAGGCAGCATGCTCGTCGCAATGCGGTCCGGGTTCCGCGCCGGCGCTATCCATCGTCAATAGATCCTTCAGGCAGGCGGCAAACTGTGCGCTGAACAACCTGGCGCCCGCCGGATTGAGATGCGAGAATTCGTCGCCGAAATAACGGTCCGGCCACGTGGGCATCGACGGGCCGACGACATGGAAATTCGGGTAGCGCGCGGCATAGCGCGCAAGATATGCGGCGAAGCCGGCACGCACCTCTGGCCGCACGGCACGACCGGTTGACTCGTTCATCGGCATGGCCACGAAGTCCACCGGTATGCGTCGCGCGGCGAGCAATGCCAGTGTGCGATCGAAATAGCGGTCGAGCACGGGGCGAGGGGTGAATGCAGTCATATGGCCCTCGCTCGCCACGGTCGCCGACCCGGCACCGCGCCCGAAGAAATACTGGCCCCGCGCCGCGGTCGCCCGCGTGAACGTCGCGTGGTTGTGCCACCAACGCAGGAACACGCCGCCTTTGGCGAGGCTGGCGAAATACAGCGACGGGAAGCGCCAGGCATAGAGTCTGGCGCGCAGCCAGGCGGGCAGGCCGTCCGCGAATCTGGGCGTATTCAGCGACGCATCCCCGGTCTCCCGCGCAACACGCTGCAACTGCATGAGGTCGGCCGCGCCGACGAAGCCATATTTGACACTACGCTCCCAAAACAGATCGGGCTGCACAAAATGGGCCGCATCGAGCGAGATGACCACGCGCAGCGGCGGCACAGGACAGGCGAGGGCTTGCTTCACCGCAAGATACGCCTCCACCGGCATTCCCCCGCCGACCGCCGCGTTGGTGACCGGGACGGGTAGCAGAGCGGGGATGACATCGACCGCGGCACGGGAATCCCCGGCGATCAGCACCTGGCCCGGATCGCATCGCCGCAGCATGGCAAGTTTGGCGCGCCAGACCGGGTATTCGGGATCGAGATAGGCCATCGGCACGGCCGCGATCCAAAGCCAGACCGCGGCGAAGCACACCGTTGCCACGGCGCCCAGGACTGCAAGATAGACAACAGCGTGGTTGCGATGCATTCCCGCAACGGCGGGCTCGGCTTCGCTGCTCATCGGCGGGAATGATCACGCGGCAGGAGGACGATCAGGCGGCGGACGCGCATTTGGCCTCGATGGCCCGCACCAGCTCGCCCACACTTTGCAACGCTTCGACCTCGGCCGGATGGAATTCAATACCGAAGCGGCATTCCGCTTCCACCAGCAGGGTGATGTGGGTCATCGAATCCCAGCCCGGCACGTCGTCGGGCGTGGAGCGCAGTGATAGCTCGAGATCAGGTTGGTTCAGCACCGTGCGGAAAATATCGGCGACCTGGGCGATCACCGGCCGGTCGAGGGTCATGCTGGACGGCATGCTGCGTTCCCTCCGGACTGCTGCGGACGCAGCGCGGAATTAACGCGATCATCACTACTAAAGGGTTAACACCCGCCGGTTTGATCAGGCGTGGCCGGCGACGCTCGACAGCAGCAGCGGGTCAATGTGCAGGCTCGCCAGTGCGCGCTGCCACTTGCTTTCGTGGCCGTCGTCGAACAGCAGCGTCTCGCTGGCCGGCACCGAAAGCCAGGCGTTATCCTGCATTTCCTTGTCGAGCTGGCCCGGCGCCCAACCGGCATAGCCCAGCGCCAGCAGGCCCTCGCGGGGGCCACCACCGCCGGCGATTGCCTTCAGCACGTCCAGGCTGGCGGTCAGCGCGAGCGAATCATTCACGCGGAGGCTGCCGTCGCCGGTCCAGTCCACCGTATGCAGCACGAAACCGCGGCCGTTCTCCACCGGTCCGCCGGCACACAGGCGAATCCGGCGCATCGGCGGCACCGGCGCCACGTCGAGCTGGCGCAGCAGGTCATCGAAGCTCGGCTTGACGATCGGGCGGTTCACCACCAGGCCCATGGCGCCGTCGGGCGTATGGGCACAGACATAGATCACGCTCTGGGAAAAGCGCGGATCCGCCATGGCCGGCATGGCAACCAGCAACTGGCCAGTCATGAAGCCCTCGGCAGGCGCGGGAAGGGCGCCTTCAGGGCCCGCCTCCATTTTAACGCCGGATGGCAGTACGACGGTTTTGCGGCTGGTCGGCTTGTCCTGGCTGCCGCCCGATCGCGGATTCCCGCCGCCCGCAGTTTCGGAGTCCGGCGGGTCTGAGGGCGGTGCGGCTTTGTCGGGATCTTCTGCCATGCCGCGAATCTGGGGCGATTGCGCCACCAGCGCAAGCCTGAACACCGATGCGTGGATCAGCGTGCGGCAGGGCGCGCCGGCCCCCCGGCGGGCGGCGTGACACCGGTCCGCGACAGGGCTAGGAGTCGAGCCCGCATGCCCAACCGAACGGGGAGCGAGGGAGCCCATGACACTCAAGGTCGGCGATACCATTCCATCCATGAAGTTGATGATGGCGACGTCGGAGGGACCGAAGGAGGTCTCCACCGACGACATCTTCAAGGGCAAGAAAGTCGTATTGTTCGCGGTGCCAGGGGCGTTCACGCCGACCTGTAGCGCCAAGCATCTGCCTGGGTTCGTGCAGAACGTGGACGCGATCAAGGCCAAGGGGGTCGACACCGTCGCCTGCATTGCGGTGAACGACGTCTTCGTGATGGACGCCTGGGGCAAGAGTCAGGGCACCGACGGCAAGGTGACGATGCTGGCGGATGGCTCGGCCACCTTCACCAAGGCGTTGGGGCTGGAGCTTGACCTGAACGCGCGCGGGCTTGGCACGCGCAGCCAGCGCTATGCGCTGGTGGCCCAGGACGGGAGGGTGACACATCTCGCCGTGGAGCCGCCAGGCGGGTTCGACGTGAGCAAGGCCGAATCGGTCATCGCGGCGCTGTAGCGATTTTGCGCGGTTCCCCGGGGCCGGCGCTCCGGGGGACCGCGCCGCGGTGCGCGACAGCACCATAGAGCAGCGTCACGAGGCCGGTGAGGGCGCCCTCGCTCGCGACCTAGCCAACCGCCGTCAGCAGTGAATCGCAGATTTGCTCGGCATCGGCCTCGGTGAGGTCGGGATGGATCGGCAAGGCCAGAATGCGCTGCGCAAGATCGTCCGAAACCGGCAGTGCCGCACCATCGTGGTGATCGCGATAGGCGGGCTGACGGTGCAGTGGCCGCGGATAATAGATCGCGGTCGGCACGCCCGCCGTCTTCAGCACCGCCTGCACGTCATCGCGTTGCGCGGCGTCGCGCAGCAGGATCGCGTAGATCGCCCAGGCACTGGTGCTGTCCGGTACCCGCGACGGGGTGGTGACGGCGTAGCCCAGGCGTGAATCGTAATAGGCGGCGATCCGTTCGCGGGCGGCGAGCTCCTCGGGAAACACCGTCAGCTTCGCGAGCAATACCGCGGCCTGTATGGTGTCGAGGCGACCGTTCATGCCGGTGCGCAGCACGTCATAACGTGTGGTGCCCTCGCCGTGTGTGCGCAGGCTGCGATACAGCGCCGCACGGTCATCGCTTTCGGTCAGCAGGGCGCCGCCGTCGCCATAGGCGCCAAGCGGCTTGGAGGGGAAGAAGCTGGTCGCGGTCGCATCGGCTGCGGCGCCGAGCGGGCGGCCGTGCAGCGTGCAGCCGAAGCTCTGCGCCAGGTCGTCAAGCGAGAACAAGCCCTCGGCGGTCGCGACGGCACGCAGGGCTGGCCAGTTTGCCGGTTGGCCGAACAGGTCCACGCCGATCACAGCCCGCGGCCGCAGTTTTTGCCCGCGACGCACCATGGCGACGCGCTCTGCGAGATGCGCCGGATCGATTTGGAAGGTGCGCGGATCGACATCGACAAACACCGGCGTGGCGCCGAGCACGAGCGGCACCTCGGCGGTGGCAGTGTAGGTGAAGGCGGGGAGGAAGACCGCGTCGCCACGGCCGATGCCTTCCGCCATCAGCGCGATCTGGATCGCATCGGTGCCGGAGCTGACGCCGACGCAGTGGCGCGCGCCGCAGAATTGCGCCAGCGCGGCTTCGAGTTCCGCGACTTCCGGGCCAAGGATGAACTGGCAATGCGCCAGCACGCGGTCGAGGCGGCCGCGCAGATCGGCGGCGATGCGCGCCTGCTGGGCCCTCAGGTCCAGGAAGGGGATCGGGCGGGGACTCGTTGTTGCCATTCACTGACTCGATTCAACGGAGATTGCGGCCAATAACCAAACATCATCGCGGCGCGCACGGTGCGTGTCATTGCGAACCACAGACATTCGGTCTCATTGGCGAGCGAACGGTGACACTTGCACGATGCGACACTCGCAGCGACAGCCGGACGATAACATCTCACCGCGGCGTCGCGCCCTCGGCACTGGCTGCGCCGACAGCGCTGGGGGCGAACTCCGGCACCATATGGGCGAGCAATGTCAGTGCCAGGCGCGGCTGGCCACCGCGGCAGGCGGCGGCGATTTCCTCCAGAGAGCGCCCGACAATGGCCGGATCGGCGGTGCGCGGAGAGGCCATCAACAGACCGGCGTGGCCCGTCGGCACCGGTGGTTCATGGCCATGGAACAATTCCTCGTGGAGTTTCTCGCCGGGGCGGAGGCCGGTGAAGCGGATGGCCACGTCCTTGTCGGGATGCAGCCCGGCGAGGCGGATCATTTGGCGTGCCAGGTCGACGATCTTCACCGCCTCGCCCATGTCGAGGACGAAGATGCCGCCCTGACGTGCGGCCGGCAGGTCGGCATCGGAGGTGCCCAGCACGCTCGCTTGCAGCACCAACCCTACCGCCTCACGCACCGTCATGAAGTAGCGGCGCATGTCAGGGTGCGTCACCGTCAGTGGTCCGCCGCGACCGAGCTGGCGCTGGAACAAGGGCACCACGGAGCCGGTACTGCCCAGCACGTTGCCGAAGCGGACGGTGATGCAGCGCATGCCCTGGCCGGTGGTGCGGGCGGCGATATCCAGCGCCTGGCAGTACATTTCCGCCAGCCGCTTCGACGCGCCCATGACCGAGCTGGGGTTCACCGCCTTGTCGGTGGAGATCAGCACCATGGCGCGGGCGCCCGCCGCGCGTGACGCGTCGGCGACATGGCGGGTGCCGGCGGCGTTGGTCAGCAATCCCTCCAGCGGGTTGTCCTCCACCATCGGCACGTGCTTCAGGGCCGCGGCGTGGAACACCAGCTCCGGGGATTGCTCCTGGAAGATCGCGCGGATGCGGGCTTCGTCGCGGACATCCGCGATCAGCGCGCGGCGGCGCACATCGGGATAGGACTCGGCCAGCTCGACGTCGATCTGCCACAGCGCGTATTCGCCGTTGTCGAGCAAGATCAGCTCCTCGGGGCCAAAGGAGGCGACCTGGCGGGCGAGTTCGCTGCCGATCGTGCCGCCGGCGCCGGTGACGACGACGCGGCGGCCCTGGATCAGCCGCGCCATGCCGTCGCGGTCCAGGGGCACTTGCGGGCGATTGAGCAAGTCCTCGATGGCGACGGGACGCAGTTCCAGGCGGGGACTGTCCGATGCGGCGGGACTGAGGGCGGTCGGCCGCGGCGCGCGGCGCACGCTCAGGCCGAAGCGCTCGGCCTGCGCCACGAGACCGGCCAGGTCGGCACCGGACAGATCCGGTGTGGTGACGACCATCGTCTCGGGCAGGCGGGACTCGGCGCTGAGCCGGTCCAGCACGGTGCCGGCGTCGATCAGCGAGCCGAGGATCGGCTGGCCCTGGATGCGCCGTCCGATCTGGCGGGAGCCGATGGCGAGCAAGCCCTCGACGCGGAACCCCTGGCGGCGGTCCTGGGCGAGCGCGCGCAGGAACAAATCGACGTCCTCGCCGGCGCCGACCAGCAGGATGGAACGGGCCGCGTCCTCGCGTGGGCGGATGGCGCCACGGGCGAAAAAGCGGCGGTAGGCGACGCGCGGCATGCCCAGCAGGATCAGCAGCGTCATTGCGTGAATGACGGGGAAAGCCGGGTTGCCGAGCGTGACGCCGGCGCCGGTGAGCATGGAAAAGAACAGTACTGCGCCGAGCGCAGAAGAGGCGGCGACGCCAAGCAGGTCGTCGATGCCGGCGAAGCGCCAGTACTGGGTGGACAGGCGGAAGGGCAGGCCTGCCACCAACAGCATCACCGCGCCGAGCAATAGCGTCCATGGCGGGGTGAAGGGCGGCAGAGCCGGGTCGGCGATCCAGCGCGCGGCGGGGACGGCAAGCGCGGAGAGCACGCCGTCCAGGGCGATGTTGACGGCAATCCGAATCAGCGAGCGGGCGGCGGGCATGCCGCCCCTATAGCGGAAGGGCGTTCCGCTTCCTATCGCGCCGGGTCACCGGTCGGGACGGGGCGCAGGGCCGGGCGAAGCGGGGGCTCATTCGGGATCCGGCCCTTCGACCGCGGCGTAGCCACGCCCGAACGCCGCGTCACGTTGCTGGAACGCGTGCTTCACCCCGTGCTGGCGCATGGTCTCGCGGAACGCGCGCGCCTTCGGGGCGAGATGGCCACGGGCGTCGATCTCGGCGCCGATACGTTGCAGGGTCCGCGCGCCCATCAGCTCCAGTCCGAGATTGACCAGCCGCTTGTTGGCCGACAGCAGGTGCGGATCGACCAGGCCCATGCGATTGGCGAGGCGCATCACTTCGGCTTGCAATTGCATCGCCGGCACGGATTTCAAGGCGAGGCCGATGCGCGCGGCGTCCTTGCCGGTGAGGCTGTCACCGGTCAGCAGCAGCCGCTTCGCCCATTGCGGGCCGCAATGATAGAGCCACATCGAGCCGGGCGGCGTGCCCAGGTCGCGCACCGGTGGGAAGCCGATGCGCGCATCGTCCGCCACGATCACCATATCGCAGAACCAGGCGAGTTCGGTGCCGATGCCGATGCAGGTGCCGTGCACCTGCGCGAGGACCGGCTTGTGCATGTCGAAGATCTGGATGCGCATGCGCTGGCCTTGTTCGAGCCGCCAGACGTCGTCGTCGATTTCCTGGCGGCCGCGATAGTCGGGGCCGCGGCCGCTGGAATATTCGCTGAGGTCGGCGCCGGCGCAGAAATGCGGGCCGGCGCCGCGCAGGATCACGCAGTGGACCGCGTTATGCTCGTCAGCTTCCAGCAGCGCGGCGTTCAGTTCGCGCAGCAGCCGGGCGCTGAGGGCGTTGCGCTTTTCCGGGCGGTTGAGGGTGACGATGGCGGTCGTGTTCTGGACGTCATAGGTGATGTCGTTGCAGTCCATGTGCGTTTTCTCCCGGGCGTTGGCTTGATCGAGAGAGTAGATGGCTGCCGCGTCGTGCGGTAGCGGCTGGGGACATCGGCGGATCGGGGACGGGATGCGGTGACGTGCGCGTTCCGTCGGCGGGCTGGCGCGGATCCTGGTGTTGGAATGGAGCCAGCGACATGCGTGGCAGGCGCGTGAACGCGCCCGCTGCCCCCGGGCAGAGAACGCGTGTTGGCGTGGGGGCCGGTAGCTTGCGGTGATGTTGTCAGGTCGAATTCAGATGGTTGCTGTGGCGGCAACCTCCCGCGATAGCGGCAACGCAACCGGCTGGTGTTTGGCCGGCAGGGTTCCGATCCACGCGAATGTTTCGCCCGCAACCGAACGCGGTTCGATTGGTGGCGATGACCATTCGGCTGATGTTGCCGGCGGCGGTGCACGATGACCCGATGGCTTCTCCGCCAGGAGGCCGTCGAGGGGGCGGTGTTCTGGCGGCGTCCCAAGGCGTGGCGTCTCGACAGGAGACGCAGGCGCTTTGCGCCAGTCGACCGCCGCGATGAATGGCATGAAATGGCCGCTGGCGCGGCCGATCGGGACGCGTGTGTCCCGCGCCATGCCGGTGTTGTTGGTGGCCGCAGCGGCATCGCGGGACGTGCCGGGCGGACTGGTGCCCGCCGAGCGGCACATCACGCCGTGGCGCACCTATGCGCCGGCGAGGCTGATGCGCTGGTTCCGAACTGGCTGGCGACGAGGCCGTCGCGGCGTGCGCGGACGCCGCACCGGGACATCTGCGTGCATCGGCGTTTATCTCCCGATATCTGCGTAGGACCCTTGCTTTGCCGCCCGCGGCACGAGCAGCTCGGGGTACTCCCGATATGATCGGGTCTCGCAGAGAAGCAAGCGTTCAACGCAGATGAGAAGCGGATGCACGCGGATGTCGCGTACCGACCCGATCCGTGGTGGCTCCTTGCTGGGCTCAACGGTTGCGCTGGCTTTGCCATCGTGGCCACGATGGGCTGCCATTTTCGACGGCGCTGCGGGCATCTGCGGCGAAGTTGAGCTTGGCCGCCTGGCGCCGACCGCGTGGCATTTTGTCACGCCGCGTCTCAGTGTCGAATTGGCGCCGGCAGTGATATCGTAGGGGAAACGCCGGCGGCCGGGGTGCGGAACTCAAGAATTTCGCAACGACCCACAGCACCGAGCAATCAGCAAAATC
>Ga0335074_10005392_pt1 | contig 17693 bp, 17 predicted proteins | sample Lox_Sample_23_FD_206715 | JGI IMG/M metagenome (GOLD analysis project Ga0335074, IMG submission 206715) | Soil microbial communities from Loxahatchee National Wildlife Refuge, Florida, United States - Lox_Sample_2.3 | ecosystem: Environmental > Terrestrial > Soil > Wetlands | place: USA... | reverse complement strand
CGTATGCGGTTTGAACGGGGTCGTTCTCGGTGACCGGATAGCGCCATAAGTAATCGAAATCATATGTCGCGCCCGACGCTGCGCATACGCCCGCAAGTACGCGTTCGATCCGCTCCTTCATCGCTTTGCGAACGTCGTCGTCGAAGGCGCGTACGGTTCCCTTGAGTTTGGCGCTGGTCGGAATGACGTTGTATGTCGTTCCCGCATGAAACGCGCCGATCGTGACGACCGCGGGTTCGATCGGATCGATGACGCGGCTGACGACTTGCTGTAGGCTAACGACGAAATTCGAAGCGACGAAGATTGGATCGATCGAAAGATGCGGCGCGGCGCCGTGCCCGCCTTTACCGTGAATCGCGATTTCGAGTGAATCGCTCGACGCGTAGAGCGGCCCCGGCGTGAACCCGACCATCCCGACCGGATGCTTCGATGCGAGGTGCAAACCGTAAGCCCGCTCGATGCCGTATTCCTCGAGAATTCCGGCCTCGACCATGGCGCGCGCGCCACCGAGGCCCTCCTCGGCGGGCTGAAAACACAGTACGACCGTGCCAGGGATTTCGGCGCGCTTCTGCGCGAGAATTTGCGCGGCGCCGAGCAGCATCGCAACGTGTCCGTCATGTCCGCAAGCGTGCATCGTTCCATCAGACTGCGAACGATAATCGGTTTCATTGAGCTCCTGAATCGGAAGCCCGTCCATGTCGGCACGCAGCATGATCGTCTTGCCTGGCCGTCCGCCTTTGATGATGCCGAGAACGCCGGTTTGTGCGATGCGTTCGTGGACTTCGATTCCCAGCTCGCGCAACTTTGCGGCGACGATTCCGCTGGTGCGTAGTTCTTTGAAGCCGAGCTCCGGATGCGCATGCAGATCGCGCCGTGTGGCGACGACGAAGTCGAGCAGCCCGCTCGGGAGATCGATGACGCTCATCGGTCTAAGAGACGGCAGCGAAGGGCGCGATCGTCGGGAGACCTGCGTGCGCCGTGCGTGCAATCAGTTCAGCGATACGGCGCGATGCGCCGCGCGGAGCGAGCTCAGCTTGACGGCGGCACATCTGTTCGCGCAGCGCCGGATTATCGACGATGCGCCGCACGGCATTCACGACGCCCGGCGTCGTCAACGCCACGAGGCCGATCCCATTCGAGCGCACATACTGCAGATTACCGCGTTCTTGTCCGGGGATGTAATCGTAGATCACGACCGGCAGCTCGGAGACGCTGGCTTCGGCGATTGCGCCGGGACCGGCTTTCGTCACGAGAAGGTCGCTTGCGCGCATCAGCTCGGGGACGTCGTCACGGAAACCGAGCGCCATGATCGGCGTCGGCAAGCCGGGCGCGATTTCTTCGATGCGGCGCTGCAGCGGCGCATTGCGTCCGCAGACAACGATCAAGTGCAGCGGCATCCCCGATTTTGCGAGCGCCAGCGTCGTCGGATAAAGTTTTCCGCCGCCCTCGCCGCCTGCCATCAAGAGCGCGACGGTTGCATCTTGCGGAAGTCCCAAGCGTTCGCGGATTGCGGTCTTCGTAGCGGTGACGTCCTCGAACTTCGGATGAACGGGATGCCCGAGACGGAAGAGACGGTCGCGCGGAATGCCGCGCTCAAGCGCGCGTTGCAGCACTTCTTGCGCGGGGACGACCACGGCGTCGACGCGCGGGCTCAACCAGGATTCGTGAACGCGTCCGAGATCCGTAACGACCGTAATGATCGGAACGCTCAGATGCGCATCGGCGCGTGCGCGCGACGATGCGTGATTCAGCAATGGATGAACCGACACGATGACGTCGGGACGATACGAGAGGAAAACGTCGCGCAGGCGTTCGCGATAGAGCGGCTCGCAGACGCGCACGAGCGAACGAAAGCGGCGCCGTCCGTTCGTCGCATAAAAAAGCGCCCCGTAGACTGGGGGCGCAAAACGAAGCGCGGCGCTATACGCCGGACCGAGCTGCGAAAGCGGGAATCCGCAGTGATTGCCGATGTCCTCGATTCGCCATTCGAAGGGGTCGCCTGATTTGAACTCGTCTAAGGCGGCGCCAATCGCCAGTGCTCCCGCACGATGGCCACCGCCCGTATCAGAGATCAAAAGCAGAACGCGCTTGGACATCTACCCCCTGAGATTACCCCCGCCCGGGACTTGGCATCGGACCTTTGCGCCGGACGGCCGTCCGTCCCGTTTGGCGCCGGACTGCGGTCCGCAAGGCTGCACGCCGGCGACGGGTACCCCGGCTAAATGCTCGCATGAACGCGATGCACGCTCGGGCCGGTGCGTCGTAGAACCGGAAAATGTCGCCGAACTCGACTTCGGGGTTTCGGTGATGCCCGTCGTGGTCCTCGGGCAGGACGATCTGGAGGGCCCGCGCGATGGGGACTGCCCAGGCCGGCGTTCTCCAACCCAAATCGGTCGTATGCCGCCACCAGACGTGCAGTTGTCCGAGGATCAGACCCATGATCGCGCCGGCAGGTGAGAGCGGCCAGCACAACGCCGCGAGCGCGAGATACGGAAGCGCTCCCAGGAGTCCGTCAAGCAAAACGGACGGGTCGCGCGAAAGCACGGCGTGGTCCCAGTACGACCGGCGGCGGTCGTGATGCGTCCGAAGATGCAGCTTGAACCAGACATGTTGCGGGACGTGATAGAAGAACGTCGATGCAAAATCGCCGACGACTAAGACGATCACGAGGCTGAGAATCGTCGTCATGCTACAACCCGCCGATTACCGGTGATCAAGAGGGCTCCTTTGTACAGGGTGGTGCTTATGGGCGCATGTCTGCTCGCAGCGGGGTGCGCGCCTTCCGAGCCCACGATTTTTCATTCCGAACTATCCCAGAGTGTGAATTTGCCTACGGTCCGGGATGCCGTTCTGTCATGGCATATTCCCCAAGATATGCCGGTGTTTCGCGGAGCGAGACTGCTGGCCGACGCGCCGAGGCCCGCGAGCGCGGCAGTTGCCCTTACAAAGTCTATCATCCGAAGCAACCCTCGGTTAAGCCCCCTGGATGCGCTTCGTCTTGCCATTTTCTCGGAGAGGGCTGCACGCCGCTTCGGATTGAATCAGGACTTCTTCGGCGCGACGATCTTGCAAGAGAGCGCCTTCGATCCATTTGCAATATCATCGGCAGGCGCGCTCGGTATCGCGCAGTTCATGCTTGAAACCGCCGACGCATTTTCGATCGATCCGCTGAACCCGCGCGATGCGCTGGCCGGCTCGGCGGAACTCTTGGCGACATATGTCGCACACTATCGTATGCGGTTCGCACACGCAGATCCTTATGCGCTCGCACTCGCTGCGTACAATGCAGGGCCGCTTGCCGTTGCGCATTATGAAGGCGTACCGCCGTATTCAGAGACACGTGACTATATCGGTGATATATACGAACGTATTGCGCGAATCGTTAGCGAACAGCGCCCGCCGCAAGGAGTGGTAGCGGCCGTTTCCCTGCCGCAACGTCGTAAGTAGCGGCGGCCAGCGCATCGAGTGGATCGATGACGGGAAGCGGCGGATTTGCAACATTTGCAAAAGCGACCGAAAGCTCTGTGCAGCCCGCAATCGCGCAGAGGGGTCCGGAAATTTTTGTGAGCGATTTCGTCGCAAGCTCGAGCGCGCGAGGATCGACGCGTACCCCCGTCGACTTGATGCCGAACTCGTCGTCCCGGATCGCGCGCATTACGTCGGCTTGTTCGCGCGAATCGAGCCCGAACTCGATGGGCTCGAATCCGGCCTCGCGCAGGCGCTTGCTGTAGAGGCCTGTTTTCAACGTGCCGCTCGTCGCAAGGACGAGGACCCGTGAACCGCGCGCGTACGTCCGGGCAAGCTCTTCGGTCGTGACGTCGATCAAATCGAGCCAAGGAAGCGGGACGAGCGCCATTACTTCGTCCCGCAGCGCGTGCGCCGTGTTACAGGGAACGGCTGCGAAATCTGCGCCGGCCGAAACCAGGCTGCGTGCGGCGGACGCGATCCGTTCGATTGCGACACGGGTGTCGTTCGCGAGCAGCGCGTTCGTTCGATTTGGAACATCGGTCGCGTTGTAAAGAACCCACGCAGGATAATCCTGATCGTCCCGGGCGCCGCGGCGAGCGCCTTCCGCTAGGAGCCGGCGTTCGAACTCGATATGCGCCGCTGGACCGAGGCCGCCGATGATCCCCGGGAGGCGGACTTGCTGCTTCACGGCATGAACGTTCGACGCGCATGCACCGCGTCTTTCGCCGGCTTTTTATGACGATGCCGCTCGATCGAGCGCGGAACGAAACGCAAGGCGTCACGCTGCGCCGCGTCTTGGGGAAGCCGGGCTTGATCGGCATCGGTCTTGGTACGATGCTCGGCGGGATCTTTACGACGATCGGTGCCGGTGCGAACGCAGCGGGACCCGGCGTGATTGGTTCGTTCATCCTGTCGGGTCTTGCGTGTCTATTCGTTGCGCTCTGCTACTCGGAGCTGGCGTGCATGGTACCGGTCGCGGGCAGCGCGTACACCTACGCTTACGCGACGCTCGGCGAGATCGTAGCGTGGATCATCGGCTGGGACTTGATTCTCGAATACGGGATCAGTGCCGCGCCGGTTGCATCGTCATGGTCGTCGTACGCGCAGAACGTCATGGGTGGTTTCGGGATCACGCTTCCCGTATGGGCGCGCACGGCGCATCTGGCGGCGAGCGGTTGGAGTATCGACGTCTTCGCATTTGCGATCGTCCTCGCAATCTCGATCTTGCTTGCGATCGGTATCAAAGAATCTTCATCCACCAATAGCGCAATGGTCTGGCTGCAGGTCGGAGCGATCGTCGTCTTCGTTCTTGCGTGCATCGGCGCAATACGCGGACAGCTGTTCATTCCGTTCGCGCCGCTTGGCGTGAAGGGTATCGTCACGTCCGCAGCGCTCGTCTTCTTTGCGTACATCGGGTTCGATACGGTAACGGTTGCATCGGAAGAATGCCGCGAGCCGGCGCGCGATTTGCCTTTCGGGATCATCGGCTCCCTGATCGTCGGCGCGATTCTCTATCTTGCGATCGCCGTCGTGTGCGTCGGACTCGTATCGTGGAAGTCGATCGATGCCGGCTCCGGGATGCTCGACGCGGCGCGACATGCGGGTGGAAATCCGATCGTTCTGGGCGCGGTCGCCACCGGCGCGATCGCCGGCACGACGACGGTGATCTTGACGTCCTTGCTGGGACAAGCCCGCATTTTCTATGTCATGTCGCGCGACGGACTCTTACCACCGATCGTTGCGCGCCTTCATCCGCGAACTCGAACGCCGGTATTCACGACGATGACGACGGGGATCATCGTCGCGATCATGGCGGCAGCGATCCCGCTCGACGTCCTGCTCGCGCTCGTGAACATTGGGACGCTCTCGGCGTTTGCAATCGTTTGCGTCGGTGTCGGAGTCTTGCGGGTCACGCAGCCGAATGCGAACCGGCCATTCCGTGCGCCGTTCGGAATGGTGGTCGCAGTTCTCGGTGCACTGCTGTGTACCGGCCTCGCACTTTTCGGTTTGGGCGGCGATACGTGGCTGCGCTTCATCGTATGGTTCGCAGTTGGAGCAATAATTTATGCGTCGTACGGCTATCGGCGCTCGACGCTGGCAGACGCTACAGCAGCGAGTGCTTCAGAAATTCCTGAACACGCGACCACGCGTCCTTGAGATCCGGATTGTCGAAGCCTTTCGAGGATTGACGGAAGAACCCGTGGCCTTCGTCCGGATAAACCTTGAGCGTGAAGCGCTTTTGCCTCGAACGTAGACCTTGCTCGATACGCTCGACTTCATCGGGTGGAATGCCCTGATCTTTGCCGCCGTAGCACATCAGTAACGGAGCTTTGACGCGATCGGCTTCTTCGATGAGCGGCGTTCCGCCGCTCATCAGCGGTTTGCCGATTTGGCCTCCGTAGAACACGATGCTGCCCGATATGCCGCGGAGCATCGAGCTGAAGAACGCCATCGATCCGCCGAAGCAAAATCCCCACGTCGCGATTCGGTTGAATCGTACGAATTCCTGAGCATTCAGCCAGTCGATGGCTGCACCCAGATCGGCCTCGATCGTCGCTCGCGTGACCTTTGCGGCCGCAGCGCGCCCCTTGGTCATACCCTCATCGTTATAGGGGCAATCGAGATCGGGATCCGTCCGGTGATAGTAGTTGATTGCGAGACCGACGTAGCCGGCCGATGCGACGAGGTCGGTGATGCGCCGCATCTCGGTGTTCACGCCGAATATCTCTTGTAGGACGATGACGGCGGGGGCCGGTGCAACCGAATCCGGTCGAGAGAGGTAAGAAGGCATCGTCGAGCCCTCGAGGGGGATCGATACGTTACTGGTGCGCAATTAGCACCTCCCAAGGTTTTCGATGGGTTTAGGGCCGGGTAAGGAGTCCACGATTAGAACGCAGATGACGACGGCTCTGGTTGCTCAACGATTGGTCGTGCACGACGACGTAAAACGTGGTCGCGGTACGACTTTTGCCGACGACGTCCGTCGCGGTCTACGCGCGTTCCCCAAGCGACTCCCCCCGAAGTCATTTTATGACGACCTGGGCTCCTCTCTGTTCGAAGCGATTACGCACCTTCCCGAATATTATCTGACGCGTGCCGAAAGCGAACTGCTCGCGAAACACGCCGGCGACATCGTCGATACGCTCGGGGCGCCGCTCGAGCTGCTCGAGCTCGGGTCAGGCAGTGCAACGAAAACGCGATACCTGATTGAGGCTTTGCTCGAACGTCAGCGAACGCTGCGCTATTCGCCGATCGACATTTCGCCGGCGGCGCTCAACGCCAGCGCGCAATCGCTCATCGACGAGTATCCCAATCTCTCCGTCGAAGCCTTCGCCGGCGATTACTTCGATCTGCTCGAAGATCCCAAGCTTCGTTCGCACGCGCGCACGATGGCGCTTTTCTTGGGATCGAATATCGGTAACTTCGAGCCGGAAGAGGCGACCGCGCTGCTGCAAGCCTTGAGGCGCACGCTCAAACCAGGCGACGCGCTGCTGCTCGGTACCGATCTCAAGAAATCGATCGATCGTCTCGAGCTCGCCTACGACGATCCCGCCGGCGTAACGGCAGCGTTCAACAGGAACGTGCTGGGACGCATCAATCGCGAGCTGGGCGGCAATTTCGATTTGCGCGCCTTCGAGCACGATGCGCACTACGATCCCGTTCGTGGCGCGATGGACATGTTCTTGATCGCGACCTCGGCGCAAAAAGTACGAATCCGCGATCTCAACATGCAGGTTAATTTCGCGGAGTTTGAATCGATCCACACGGAATCGTCATATAAGTACGATCCGGACGATATCAACCGAATCGCAGAATCCGCAGGCTACCGCATGGAGCGCTGCTGGTTTGATTCGGGCTTCGACTACGCCCTTAGCTTGCTCGACGTCGCATAACCGGCGTTCGTCGATGCCGGCGCCGGCGTTGACCGCCGCTCGCACCGCGACGCTTCGGGCGCCGTCCGATCGTTTCGAAGATGTCGCCGCTCGCGACGCGCGCGTCAGCTTTTCCGATCGCGTCGACGAGCGTTGCTCCCGTCGCGAGATCGCGCGACGGTTCGTCGCCGACCGCGACCGTAGCCACGAAGACGTCGCCGCGCGCGCGAACGTCGATCGTCGCACCTTCTTCGCGGATCGAGCGTTTGTCCACGTTGAGGACGCGTAGCGCAAAGCCTTCGGCGTCACCGTTCGGATTGATGCGCTTGGCCTCGGTCACGAGCTTGGCAAACTCTTGCGCAAAATCGGAGATCAACTTCCCGGTACGGTCGCGCGCGATTCGCTTAGGCGGCAGCGAGATGCGCCAATGATTTTCGCCCACAGGCTGCCACGTTGCGAGGTTGGCGCGCGTCACTGCCGCGGCTTCGAGCTCCTGGACTGCCTGCTCGATCGCGCTCGCGGTGCGCACGCGTGCGGCGATCTTCGGATCGAGGCCAACCAGCTTGTCATACAAGCGCGAGACCTCGCCGACGTCGCGGCCTTCGATATCGATCTGCGCGGGCAAGCCCCACAAGGTGGGAGCCGTGATCAGCTCGTGGCGGCGCGCAATGTCGACGATGTCGAGGACCGTCGCGAACTGTTTGTGGCTTTGACGGACGAGCGTTCTGCGCAGCTCCGGATCCGGCGCATCCGAAAGGACGTTCGCGATCTCATCGACGGGCCGCAAGCCGCGTCCGGTAATCTGCGTGTACAGCGTTTGGCTCTTGGTCGGGCGCGCGTTGATGATCGTCTCGATCGACGGAACGTCGAAGCCTTCGAGGTAGAGTCCGCAGTTGACGAGCACGCTGGCTTTGCCTTTGCGGAAATCGCTGACGACCTTGGCGCGTTCCTCCGGGGGCGTGTCGCCGCTCGCAAAGAGTGCCGGGATGCCGTGCGTCTTGAACGTGTCGCGCAGATTACGTGCGTGTTGGACCGAGGCCGCGAAGACGAGCGCCTTGCGTCCGGGGACGTGCTCGAGATAGGCTTCGATGACTTTGCCGTTGCGTTCCGGATTGTCGACGGCGTCGGCCAGCTCGCCGACCACGAAGTCGCCGGCGCGCGAGTTGACCTGATCGAGGCTCGTCTGCGTATGGATCATGAAGGCATGAACCGGGACGAGATATCCGGCCTCGACGGCCTCGGCGGTATCCATCGAGTAGACGATCTTTTGGAAAATGTCCCCGAGGCCGACCTTGTCGGCGCGGCGAGGAGTCGCGGTGAATCCCATGATCATGGCGTCGTCGCGCCGCCAGCGTATCGCCGTGACGATCGCGCGATAGGTGGGCGCCGCCGCGTGATGCGCTTCGTCGATGACGAAGAGGCCGATACGGCCGCCGAAGCGGCGCATGAATTCTTCGAGCCTTTTTCCGGTCAGACTTTGAACGGTCGCGACGATGATCTGACAATCTTCGGTCGCGCGCTTTGCTGCTTTCTCAATCCCGACTTTGCTGTTCGGGTTGAGGAATTTCATTTTCTCGACGGTTTGCTCGATCAGCTCATCGCGATGCGCGATCACCAGCGTCACGTCATTTTCGCGTAGGCCGAGCAGCTGGGGCAGTGTCGCAATGACCACCGTTTTTCCTAGACCGGTAGCCATGACGACCATCTGCGAGCGCACGCCAAGGTCGCGTTCGCGAAGGATAGCCTCTTGCGCATCCCGTTGATACGGACGCAAGCGGAAGAGCGTCGTTTCCGTAAATGTCTCCGAAGTTTTCGAGTTATCTATCTTCGTCGGTTAGCTGCGCACGATGCGTTCGATACCGCGCAAAAGCGCATCTGCAATGACTGCTAATGCAGCCGACGCAATGCTGCCCGCGACGATCTTCTGCACATCGTTTCGATGAATGCCGTCGAAGAACAGCACCCCGAGCCCCCCGGCATTGATCCATGCCGCGACGCTCGCTATAGCGATGAGCGCTACCGTCGCGATCCGCACGCCCCCGACGATAACGGGGAGGGCGAGCGGCAGTTCGACGCGCCATAATTGTTGCGCACGGGTCATCCCAAGTCCCGCTGCCGCCTCCAACTGGGCTGGATCGATTCCCTGGAAGCCTGCGACGGTATTCCGGATCAGAATCATCTGTGCGTACGCTGCCAAAGCCACGACCGCCGTCCAAAAGCCCAGGCCGAGGACAGGTACCAAAAGCGCCAAGAGCGCGAGACTCGGGATTGTATAGATTGCGCCAAAGATGCCGTAGATGGGACCGGTGGCCGCCGGACGGCGAGCCGCCAAGTAGCCGAGCGGGAGCGCGATTATCAGTGCGGCAAGCAGCGCGGTCCCCACGATCGCGAGGTGCTGTTCGAGGAGCTCTGCGAGCTCGAGCGGGTGCGACGCGAGCCAACTCATCCTCGCAAGGCCGCGGCTATCGTGGCGAATCGCAGGACGCCGATCGCGCGCCCGTCCGCAACGACGAGCAGTGGTTCGCCGGCGAGCAACAACAGGCCGAGAGCATCGCGCAGCGTCGACCGGGCATCGATGTGCTGCGCCCTCTCCTCCACCGCGGACGGTATCTCGGCGGTTGCGGCATCGGCAGCGTACATGACGCTCAGACGGCGCAACACGTCCGACGAATCGGTGAGCTTGGCGACGTACGGATCCGCCGGGTGCGTGAGCAACCGCAATGGTGCATCGACTTGCAGCAAACGGCCGTCGTGAAAGACGGCGATGCGATCCGCGAGCCGTAATGCTTCGTCGACGTCGTGCGTCACGAACACGATTGTCGTCCCGAGATCGCGGTGTATTCGCAGCATTTCGGTGCCGAGCTCGGAACGCACGATCGCGTCGAGCGCGCCGAACGGCTCATCCATCAGAAGAAGCGGAGGTTCGGCGGCAAGCGCACGCGCAACGCCGACCCGCTGTTGCTCGCCGCCCGAAAGCTCGCGTGGCAGCCGAGCGCGATACGAGAGATCGAGCCGGACCATTTTGAGTAACGCCTCGACACGTGCCGCGATCCGCGCTTTTTCCCAACCCAAGAGCTCGGGGACGATCGCAATGTTTTCACCGACCGTCAGATGCGGAAGCAAGCCGACCGCCTGAATGACGTAGCCGATGCCGCGGCGCAGCTCGGGCGCAGGCCGCGCCGCCGTATCCTGACCGTCAATGACGACGCTTCCGGCGGTCGGCACGACGAGTCGATTGATGGTGCGCAGCAACGTACTCTTTCCCGAGCCGGACGCCCCGAGAAGTACCAAGAACTCACCCGGAGCGACGGTAAGGTCAACACCGCCGACAGCGTCGCGTTCCGCACCCGGATAGCGCACGCCGACTCCGCGCAGCTCGAGACTCGCGCTGTTCACGCCAGCGGATGCTTTTGCAAGAAATCGTGGACGACGTCCGCGGGCTCCAGCTTCTTCGGACCGTCGATCGCGAGGTTGACACTGCGGATGGTCGCATCGTCGAGCAGCGGCGCGACCTTGTTGAGCGTCGGCGCGATCGACGGATATTTCGCAAGCGCGGCATTGCGCACGATCGGCGCCGCCTGGTACGGCGGAAAGGCATGCTTGTCGTCCGTGAAGACAACGAGATCGTATTCGGTGATTTCGCCATCGGTCGAGAACGCGACGGCGATATCCGCACGGCGATCGAGGAGTGCCTGATAGCGAAGACCGACGTCGACTTGGACGATCGACTTGAATGCAAAACCGCCGTACACGCGCCGCAGGCCCGGTAATCCGTCGGGACGATTGAGAAATTCTGCCGTGACGGCAATCCGCAATTGCGGTGCGGCGCGGCTGACGTCGCTAAGCGTCCGCAAATTGAAGCGCCGCGCCACGTCATGCGTCGATGCGAGCGCCTGCGAATCGTTGAACGGCGATGGCTCGAGCCACGTGATCGCGTAACGCTTCTCGAATTCACGCTTTACCGTCGCATAGACGACGTGCGGATCGACATTCACCGGTTGTTTCAAAATGACGAGGAGCGCCGTCCCCGTGTACTCGGGGTATAGATCGATCTCGCCGCGCTGCATCGCTTCCATTGCGATCTGCGTGGAACCGAGGTAGGGCTTTCGCTCGACGTGCAGTCCGGATTTTTCGAGCAATTGCGCGTACAGCTCGCCGAGAAAGAGCTCTTCCGAGAAATTCTTCCAACCAACGCGCACCTGGTCCCGATGCGCACACCCGGTCAAGGCCGTTGCAGCCAGCGCGCCGCCGGTCCGCAGTACGTCTGCCCGCGTCAGCGCAACGCTCACGTGCGCACCGTCATCTTGCGCGCAATGCGCGCCAACGCAACGTCGACGCCGAGTGCAAGCAGCGCGACGGAGATCGATCCGAGCAGCAATTGCGATGTATCGTCTGTCGACAGACCGGCGGTAATATACTCACCGAGTCCCCCGCCGCCGATGAATGCGGCAAGCGTTGCGCTCGCGATAACCTCGACGCTCGCAGTGCGAATGCCCGCAAAAGCAACGGGAAACGCCAACGGCCACTCGACGCGCCGTGCGAGCTCAAAGCGCGTCATTCCCATACCGCGCGCCGCATCGACGAGCGCAAACGGTACGCCGCGCAATCCGAGATCGGTGTTCACGACGATCGGCGGGATTGCGAGCACGACGAGCGCGACGAGCGACGGCCCGAAGCCCAAGCCGATTAAGGGCAACATTAACATTAAGATTGCGAGGCTCGGGATAACACGAAACGTGTTGACTAGCCCTAAGATTGCAGGACGGATCAGCTTCGTGCGTGCGATCAGTACGCCGAGCGGAAGGGCAATGACGGCCGCCAGGGCCAAGGCGGAAGCCGCCAGGGCGACGTGGGTACGTACGTGGGCCCAGTAATCGGGCCCAAAGAGGTCCGCGTTCATTCGGAGAAGGCTCGGTTCTATGGCATCGCAGACGATCGCTGTCGCGGTCGAAGCACCGCCGCTCGATCATCCATCGCTGTACATCAATCGCGAGCTTTCGTGGTTGGAGTTCAACGATCGCGTCCTCGAAGAGGCATTCGACCGCACGAACCCGCTGCTCGAGCGCCTGAAGTTCATCGCGATCTTCACTACCAACTTGGATGAGTTTTTCATGATTCGGGTTGCAGCGCTCAAGCAGCAAGTCGAAGCCGAGGTAATCCGGCGCTCGGAGGACGGACTGACGCCTGCTGAAACGTTGGCCGCGATTTCGGAACGGTTGCGCGCCTCGCTCAAGCGTCAAAGTGCGTGCCTGCAGCAGATCATTTTGCCGGAGATGGCGGAGCGGGGTATCCGCATTTTGCGCATCGGCGAGCTCAATGCCGATCAGCGGGCTGCGTTGCGCACGCTCTTCGAAGAACGCGTCTATCCGGTGCTGACGCCGCTGGCCGTCGATTCAGGGCACCCATTCCCTTACATCTCGAATCTTTCGCTGTCTCTCGCGGTCGAGATGATCGAACACACCGACGAAGGCGAGCTCCTGCACTTCGCGCGCGTGAAAGTTCCGCCCAGCCTCCCGCGCTTCATTGCAATCGACGGCGCGCCCGACGGCGAGAGCTGGTACGTGACGCTCGAAGATCTGATCGCGTACAATCTCGACGATCTCTTTCCCGGCATGATCGTAAGCGCTTCGTACCTCTTTCGCGTGACGCGCGACGCCGATCTCGATTTGCAAGAAGACGAAGCCGACGATTTACTGCGCATGATCGAGTCCGAGCTTCGCCGCCGCCGGTTCGGCGAGCCGGTGCGGTTAGAAGTTTCCGCCGACATGCCGCATCATCTGATCGAACGGCTGCTCGAGGCGCTGCAGCTCGAAGAGCAGGACCTCTACAAGTGCGACGGACTGCTCGGTCTTTCGGACCTGATGTCGCTTTCCGGCATCGACAACCCTGAGCTGCACTACGCGCCGTTCTCGCCATCGATTCCGCGGCGTTTGAACGAGAATCCCGATATCTTCGCGGTGATGCGCGACGGCGACATCCTCTTACATCATCCGTACGACTCGTTCGACCCGGTCGTTCACTTCGTGCGTCAAGCCGCGATCGATCCGCAAGTGCTTGCCATCAAGATGACGCTCTACCGGACTTCCGGCAGCAACTCACCGATCGTCAACGCGCTCATGCAAGCCGCCGAGAACGGCAAGCAAGTCGCGGTGCTCATCGAACTCAAAGCGCGGTTCGACGAAGAAAACAATATCCACTGGGCGCGACATTTGGAACGTGTGGGCGCGCATGTCGTGTATGGATTCGCCGGCCTGAAAACGCACGGCAAGGTAACGCTCGTCGTCCGCAGCGAGCCCGACGGTTTGCGGCGCTACATGCATTTCGGCACGGGCAACTACAACGAGCGGACCGGGCGCCTCTATGCCGATCTCTCGCTCTTCACGTGCCGTCCCGAGCTTGGCGGCGATGCGACGGAGCTGTTCAATTTTCTCACCGGCTTCTCGAAGGTGGACACCTACAAAGAGTTGCTCGTCGCTCCGGTCGCGCTGCGCAAAGAGATCTCGGCGATGATCGACCGCGAGCGCGAGCATGCACTGGCCGGACGCCCGAGCGGGATTCGGGCCAAGATCAACTCGCTGACCGACGAGCGCATCGTCGCCGAGCTGTATCGCGCCTCCCAAGCCGGCGTTCCGATCCAGTTGAACGTGCGCGGAATGTGCAAGCTGCGTCCGGGGGTTCCCGGTGTGAGCGAGTCGATTAGCGTGCAGAGCATCGTCGGACGTTTCCTCGAGCATTCACGGATCTACATCTTCGAGAATGCCGGCAATCGCGAGGTCTACATCGGCAGCGCGGATTTGATGGGCCGCAACCTCGACCGCCGCGTCGAGACGATCGTTCCGGTCTTGGACCAAACGATTCAAGCGACGATTTGCGACGAGATTTGGGCGACCTTCGCCGCCGATAATCAGAAGTCGCGGATATTACGGGCCGACGGCACGTACGTGCGGCGTCAGCCGCGCGTCGGCGAAGCAGCGCTCAACGCGCAGAACGTGTTTCTGGAGCGCGTGCAAGCAAAAGAATCGTCTCCCATTCTTGCGGACTGACGGGTTGCACGGAGAGCCGTTGCCCCTTTTGTAGCAGCGGCATGTAGGCCAGGCGCGGCTCGGCACGCATCTCTGCAAGCGTAACCGGTCGCGGGATATCGGCTGCCGGCGCCACTTCGACCATCTTCCAAAGGGGTTTCTTCTCGGTCGAACGAGGGTCGTAGTAGTCGCTGGTCTTGTCCCATGCAGTCGAATCCGGAAAGGCCTCGCGAATGACTTTGACGATGCCCGCAATCTGGGGCACGGCAATCGAACTGTGATAGAAGAAGCCAAGGTCCCCGAGCTTCATTTCGATCATATTGTTGCGGGCTTGGAAATTACGAACGCCGCTCCACGCGGTTTTACCCTCGCGCAGCAGACGCTCCCACGAGTACTCGCTGGGCTCAGTCTTGAAAAGCCAGTACCGCACGCCGGCTTATTTCTCGGAAAGGATCGAATGTGCCGCTAGAATCCCTTATCGTTACGGGCGGAAGCCGTGGCATTGGTGCTGCGGTCTGCAAGCTCGCCGCCAAGCGAGGGTTTGCGGTGACGGTCACCTACGCGGAGGATCGAGCTGCGGCCGAGGGCGTCGTTCGAGAGATCTCGGCGAGCGGCGGACAAGCGATTGCGGTGGGCGGAGACGTTGCGCGTGAGGACGACGTCAAACGCATCTTCGATACCGCAAGCAAGCAATTCGGTTCGCTGCGCGGGCTCGTGAACAACGCGGGGATTACGGGCGGATTGTCGCGTGTCGAGGACGTGAAGGCCGCGGCGCTGGAGCGGGTCTTCGACGTGAACGTGATCGGGGTGTTCTTGTGCGGACGCGAAGCGGTGCGGCGTATGTCGAACAAACGCGGTGGGACCGGCGGCGCTATCGTCAACGTGTCATCACTGGCTGCGAAGTACGGTGGTTCCGGAGATTACGTTCATTACGCTGCATCCAAGGCGGCGGTCGACACGTTCACGATCGGCCTTTCGCGCGAGGTCGCCGCCGAGGGCATCCGAGTCAACGCCGTAGCGCCCGGATTCGTCGACACCGAGATTCACGCGCGCATGGGCGTGCCCGACCGCTTGAAAAAGGTCGCCCCGCAGATTCCGATGCAGCGCGCCGGCACGGCCCAGGAGGTTGCGGAAGGGATCATCTGGCTGCTCTCACCCGCGGCCTCGTACGTGACGGGCTCGATTCTAGCTATTGGCGGCGGCCGCTAACCCGTCTTCGCGCAACAGCTTCCAAATCGAGGTTCGGAGACGCACGAAAGATTCGAGATCCATCGTTTCTTCGACGTGCCGCTCGCTCCAGCGTTCGCGTGAACGGATCTCGGCAATATCGACGACCTCGCGAATACGGCCGGGCCGTTTGGTCATGACTGCGACGCGATCGGCCAGATAGACGGCTTCCTCGACGCTGTGCGTGATGAACATGACGGTGCGGGGACTGACGCGCGCGAGCTTGATCAGCTCTTCCTGCATGACGACGCGTGTTTGCGCATCGAGCGCACCGAATGGCTCGTCCATCAGCAGAACGTCCGGATCTAGGACATAGCTGCGCGCGATTGCGACGCGCTGTTGCATCCCGCCGGAAAGCTGGTGTGGAAAAGCGTCTTCACGGCCTTCCAGGCCCATGAGCTCGACATAGCGTTTGACGGCGGCGTCGCGCTCCTCGCGATTCTTACGCGCGCAGATCAAACCGAATTCGATATTTTGACGGACCGTTTTCCACGGAAAGAGCGCGAACTGCTGAAAGACGAGCGTGCGATCGGGCCCGGGGCCGCGCACCGTCTCGTTGCCGACGCGTACGCTGCCGCTCGTCGGAAAATCGAGTCCCGCAGCCATGCGTAGGAGCGTCGTCTTACCGCACCCCGAGGGACCGACGACCGCAACGAATTCACGATCCCGGATCGTGAAATCGATCGAATCGAGGGCGACGACCGGGCTTGCGTTCTGATCGAAAACGCGGCCGACGCCCTGGAAGACGATGTCGCTCAATCGCTACTGTTCGCGAATGCTCGCAGCTTGGGATCGTTCTGCACCATCTGCATGTACTGATCGGTGATGAACGAGCGCGTGTCGGGCGCGGATTGAATCGACCCTTTGTCTTTCATGAATGCGATGATGCCGTCAAACCACTTGTCGGCATCCGATTGGCCGCCGGAGCTGTGCATGATCCGCAGCTGCTGCGAGAGATCGTAGATTGGACGCAAATCCATCTCCGCTTTCGCCGACGATGCCGTGATTTCGGTGCCGCCTTCTTTGTCCGCTGCGATCAAAGCTTGCTGCGCTTCGGCTGGATGCGCGCGTTCCCAGCGAATCGAGTGCTCGTACACAGCCAAAAACTTTGCGACCATATCCGGATGCTCTTTGGCGTACGAACCGCGCGCGATGAGGGCACCGGGAATGACCGTATTCGCATCTTTGCCCGAGCACAGGAGCTTGCCGTGGAGCTTCTCTTCAAAGGTGTAGACGTTCGGCGCCCAGAGCGCGCCGAGATTGGCCGTTCCGCTGGTAAGCGCCGAGAGAATCTGCGCTTGACCCATGTTGACCGGAGTGACGTCGCTCTCGCTCAATCCGTACTTGTGCAAGCACGCAACGACGGCGTATTCACCGGTCGAATTTGCGGTCAACAGGATCTGCTGTCCCTTGATGTCCTTCGGGTCTTTCGAATACTCGGCCCATTTGGCCGCGGTAACCATCAACGCGTTCGTCGCTGATTCGTCGTTTGATATCCCGATCGTCAAGATGTCGTAGCGCGCAGCGCCAAGTACGGCCGGTACCGATCCGGTCGAACCGACGTCCCATGAGCCTGCGGCTGCGGCTGCAACCTGCGGTGCGCCTGCGGGAAAGGTGCTGAAGCTCGGCTTGAGGCCGACCTTTTCCCACCACCCTTTTTGCGTCGCCAGGTAAAACGGAAGCGCCCAATAGTTGGTTGGCTGATAACTGATGTTGATCGGTTGCGGAGCGTCTGCACGCGCTCCCGTACTCACCGCGAACAGTCCGACCGACCCGAGCAATGCGAAGCCTAATAAGACAACAAAGCGCTGGTGCATTAACGACCCCTCTCCGCCCACGTGCTGCTCGCCGGAGTTCGCAATCGACCTATGTCTTCCCGCGCGCCACCAACCGTTCGAGCGATCGCAGTGCAATGTCGATCACGACGCCGATTATCCCGATTGCAATCATCCCCGACATCACGGTGGCAGTATCCAAATTGCCCTGACCCTGGACCATGAGGTAACCGATGCCGGCCGAGACGACGATGAGCTCGGCGCCGATGAGCGACTGCCAACCGAGCCCCGCGCTCACTCTGAGACCCGCGACGATCGACGGTAACGAT
>Ga0335074_10005391_pt1 | contig 17693 bp, 15 predicted proteins | sample Lox_Sample_23_FD_206715 | JGI IMG/M metagenome (GOLD analysis project Ga0335074, IMG submission 206715) | Soil microbial communities from Loxahatchee National Wildlife Refuge, Florida, United States - Lox_Sample_2.3 | ecosystem: Environmental > Terrestrial > Soil > Wetlands | place: USA... | reverse complement strand
GCCCTGTACCTGCCGGCGGACTGGGCCGCCGGCGAGGAGCGCCGCGAGCTGGCCGGAGTGCCGGACGAGGTCATGTTCGCCACCAAGCCGCAGCTCGCCGGCGACCTGCTGCAGCACGCCGCCAACCGGGGCATCCGCGCCGGGTTCACCGCCGGCGACGAGGTCTACGGCGGCCTTGACCTGCGCACGAGCATCCGGGAACGCGGCCCCGGCTACGTCATGGCCGTCCGCTCGAACTACCGGGTCACCCTGCCCTCCGGCCGGCACCTCACCGTGAAAGACGCAGCTCTCCTGGCCAGGCCCGGAATGTGGCAGCGGATGCGGACCGGCTCGGCGACCAAGGGAGCCAAGGACTACCACTGGGCCATGATCGGGATCACGCCCGATGACACACCGGAGGGACACCAAGACGGGCACGCCGTGCTGCTCCTGCGCCGACACCGGTACACCGGCACCGTCAGCAGCTACCTGTGCTGGACACCGAACCCGGCACCGCTGGCGAAACTGATCAAGGTAGCCGTCGCGAGGTGGAAGATCGAGATGGTCTTTACGCAACTGGCAAAAAGGGCGGTGCGGCCCGTCGGGGGAGGTCGGCAGGACGTAGCGGATCTCGACGTCGCCGTCGGTGATGACCACGCGGTCGATGAGCAGCTCGGCCAGCTGCCGCCGCTGCTCGAACGTGGCGGTGGCCAGCCCGGCCCGGACGGTCTGGCAGAATGCCTCGATCCCGCCGGCGACGGCGCCGAGTTCCAGCTTCTGCCGGGCCGCGGCGTCCAGCTGGCGCTGCTGGGTGAGCAGCGTGTCGCGGCGGCGGTCCAGCTCCTGCCGTTTGCGCTCCAGTTCCGGCAGCCCGATCACCTCAGCGAGGTATGCGTCCAGCAGCCGCTGCTGCTGGCGGTCGAGGTGGCCCAGGGCCTGGCGGATGGTGGCTTGCCTGGCCTGGAGCTCCTGGGGCAGCCAGGCGCCGCCCTGGGCCCGGGCCAGCGCGCGGGCGACCTGGGCGGGGTCGGCCAGCAGTGCGAGCAGGTCGGCCCAGACCAGGTCGTCGAGCTGCCCGGCGGGGATGTAGCGGGCGGTGCAGCGCTCCCCTTGGGCTGCCCGCAGCGGGTCGGTGCGGCCGCGGCACAGGTAGTAGCGGTAGCCCGCTGCGGTCTGGCGGCCGGTGCACCCCAGCCGGCAGGCGCCGCACCTGACCAGCGCCCGCAGCAGGTACTCGTGGCGGGTATTGCGGGCCGCGCCCTGCTGGTTGGCGTCCAGCTTGGCCTGCACCTGGGCGAAGGTCTCCTCCGAGACGACCGGCGGGACCGGGACCGCGATCCAGTCCTCCTCCGGCCGCGGGGCGTGGCTGACGCCCGGCCCGGCCGGCAGCATCGCCGACTTGCGGCCGCGGGCCGGCGCGACCTGAGTCCGGTTGGACATCGCCCGGCCGGCATAGGAGGGGTTGCGCAAGATGCCGCACACGCTGGCCACGGTCCAGCGCGGCCCGCCCATCGGGGCGGGCACCCCCAGATCGGTCAGCCGCGCCGCGAGCCGGTAGATGGTGCCCTGCGGTTCGAGGTACCAGCCGGACAGCTGCGCCACCAGCGCCGCCTCGGCGGCCCCCACCCGCACCGCGTCGGCCCGGCGCGGCCGGTCAGGGTCGAGCCGGTACCCGAACGGCGCGGTGGTCCACGGCAGCAGCGCGCCCGCCCGCAGCTTCGCCTGCCGGCCGCGGCGCATCCGCTCGGCGATCAGCGTCCGCTCGTACTCCGCGACCGCACCGCGGATCTGCAGCAGCAGCTGGTCGTGTGGGTCGGCACTCATCGGCCGGTCCAGGAACTCGACCTGGCAGCCGCGGGCGGTCAGCTCGTCGATCAGCAGCACCTGATGGACGTAGTTGCGGGCCAGCCGGTCCGGCGCGGTCACCAGGACCACGTCCAGCTCGGCCACCCCCGCGTGATCGCGGAGCCGGTCCAGCCCCGGCCGGCCGATACGGGCGCCGCTATAGCCCTCATCACGGTAGACGTGCCGGTCATCCAGCTCCCAGCCGCGCTCCGCGGCCGCCGCCCGCAGCCGGTCAAGCTGCTGCTCGATGGTCTGCGCCTGGGCCTGGCGGGTGGTCGACACCCGGGCATACGCCGCTGCTCGCATCAGCGTCCTCCTCAGCTATCAGCGTCAGGCCGGCCTGACGCGCCAGCAGCTGGCAGGCCTGATCCCACCGGCGCTCGCCGTCCGGGCGCGGGCTGTACTGGCGGCAGACGGTCCAGGTCCGGGTCATCGGGATCTCCTACCAGGGCAACATCACTCTGGAGAACAGATCCCCGCAAATGCAGCGGCCGGTGCCACCAGCTCAAGCTCAGCTGCAGCCGCCGCACGCAGCAGAACTTGCCATTTGTGATTAGACCATCGAGGAAGATCACCAGATCTCGAAGCAGGTCAGCGGGCTCGACAGCGGCCAGGTCACCACCTGGACCTCCTGGCACCGCTGGACCGCGATCAGCCCGCTCGCCGGCGCGTTCCCCGCCGTGGCCGCCGCCTGCCAGCGCGCCGCCGACAGCAGCGCCGGCATCCCCGACCTGATCCCCGTCACCGTGCCCGAGCTGCTCAGACAGCTCCGCGGTACCCTCATCCCCGAGCCCCGCCGCGACAAGCCGCACCGCGACGCCTGGGCACTGTGGCGACGCCGCCACCAGTACGGCGCCCAACAGGCCCACCAGCGCTGGAACGCCTACGCCGACGAGGCGCCACGGTAACAATCTACAACTGGTGCGACACGAGGTCGCTCACAATGAGTGGGCGCGCAGATAGGAGGGCTGGTCCATGCGGATCGGCGGCGTAGCTCCGGGCTAGTGCTCAGAGCCTGTCCCCGCCCTGGCGTGCGTGCGCGGGTCCTGCCCGTGCGGGTGCGGAGCCCAGGGAAGAAGCCTGAGCGGTCCCCGTGTCGTCCGGGGGTTGCGGGCGAGGGGAAGGCCGGGCGGGCGAATCGCTTGAACTCTCGTTGACGCCTCGTTAGATCGAACCCCGCCCACTGAGGGTCCAGCGCCGCCAGGCCCCGCTCGTTGAACAAGTGGATGACGTCCCGGACGGTGTCTTCATCCGCGGCCACCAGCCGGGCGATCGCGGGCACCAGGGTGCCGGACGCGGACGCCATGATGATCATCGCCCGTCGCATCCGGACCGTCCCGTGCTTGCCGCGGCGCACGATCTGCTGTAGCCGCTGCCCCTCCTGATCAGTCAGCCGCCGCGCCCGCACCGGCTCCGCCATCATGCCTCCCACCACTCGACCCATCTCACGATCGAGTGTGAACGCAATCACCACTGCATGTCAGCGCCCGGTGAACGTTCGTGGCCACCGCACTAGTGCTAAGTTCCTCTTTTAGTGGTTAAATTAAGTACGAGAGCGGGAGCGCGGGACGGATAGGCGGAGGCGAGTTTCGTGCCGAAGTTCTTGAGGGCGCGCCCGCCGCTGGATGACGGCGAGGACAGGAAGATCCGCAGGCTCGCGGGAGCGCGGCATGCCCCGGCGGACTGGAGCGAGCGGGCCCGGATCATCACGCTGAGCTGGGACGGGCTGGCGGTTCCGGCGATCGCGGGCCAGCTCGGCTGCCACCCGAACAAGGTGCGCCGCTGGCTGCACCGGTTCAACGCGGCCGGCATCGACGGGCTCGGTGACCGCCCGGGCGCCGGGCGCAGGCGGCGGATCACCGAGGCGCAGCGGTCGGCGATCATCGCGCTGGCCCGGTCGGTGCCGCCCGGGCGGCTGGCGCGGGACGCGGACGGGGAACTGCCGGCTGAGCGGGAGGACGGCCCTGCGCAGTGGACCCTGGACACCCTCGCCCGGGCGGCCCGGGACGCCGGCATCGCCGCGGGCCGCAGCCAGGTGCGGCGGATCCTGCTGGCCGAGAAGGTGCGCTGGCGGCGGACCCGCAGCTGGGCCGCCAGCACCGACCCGGAGTTCGCCCCCAAAGGACCCGCATCGTGGAGATGTACACCGCCCCGCCCCCGGGCTCCACGGTGATCTGCGCTGATGAACTGGGGCCGGTGATCCCGCGCACCTTCCCGCCCGCCCCGGGCTGGTCACCGGGCGGGCACCGGGTCAAGGCGCCACTGGAGTACTCCCGCGGACCGGAGAAGACCTGGGTCTACGGCGGGCTGCGCGTCAAGGACGGGCAGGCGCTCACCCTGTGCGCCCCATCCCGCAACAGCGCCTTCTACCAGGACTTCCTCCAGCTGGCCGAGCAGGCCAGCCCCGAGGGCATCATCTACGTGATCACCGGCAACCTCTCCAGCCACGACAGCAAGAGCACCCGGGCCTGGCTGGAGAACCACCCCCGCACCCGGCAGGTATTCATCCCCAAGGGCGCCTGCTGGCTCAACCTGCAAGAGCCCTGGTGGCGGATCCTCCGGCACCAGGCACTGGCCGGGCAGGAATTCGCCGACCCCGACGAGATCGCCCGCGCCACCCAGGTGGCCACCGACCAGCTCAACGCCCGCGCCCGGCCCTGGATCTGGGGACGGCTGGCCCCAGCCCCAACCGCGCTCCTACCGCCGACGCTTTATATACATGCTTTAAGGAACATAGCATTAGCAGTAGTTTGTTAATTGGGGATGTAGAGGTGCAGGCCGCAGCCTGCGCTGACCGAGTTGATCAGGGCTTGCAGCTGAGGGGGCGGGGGTGCCTTGGACCATGCCTGCCACCAGCGCTGCAGTGCGATCCAGGGGAAAGCCAGGCGCGTATCGCGCGCAGTGCCCGCGGCCAGGATGGCGCCGGCGGTGGTGCGGCGGCGCGGGAGCCCCCTCTCTCCGCGGCCGGGTTCCGGCTGCGGTGCTGCGTCGGCGTGCTGCGCCGGGTTCTCGGCGAACCAGGCGTCCCAGCAGAAGCTGAACGCGCAGTTGACCAGCACCTGGTGGCGGCGGATCGCGGTGGCGGAGCGAACCTGGAAGTCGGCCCAGCCCAGCTCGTCCTTGACCTGCTTGTAAGACTGCCCGGTCCAGTGCCGGATCCCGTAGATCCGCACGATCTCGGCCAGGTCCGCAGCCGGGTGCGGGCTGTCGGGCACGCGGGGGCCGCCAGGGCGGGGCAAGTTGGTGACCAGGTACCAGGTGGCCTTCGCGGGCAGGGTGCCCGGGTCGGCGGTGGCCACTATCAGGCGCCGGGCGCCGTCCGGTCCCCACCAGCCCAGCGTCGCCTCGGCTGCCCACCAGGTCCCGGCGTGCCCGTCGCGGAACGTGCGGGTCACCGGCCGCCAGTCGCCCGGATCATCCGGGCCGCCCCAGGCCAGCGCGCGGGCGGTGTCCACGGGCGTGTGCGCGTCCGGGCCGTAGGCCCAGGTCCCGCGGTGCGGCTTAAGGGCCATCACGAACGGCAGCCCCGCTTCGGACCGCTCGCTGCGGAACCCGTCCTGGTCCCCGTAGGCGCTGTCGGCGGCCACCGCGCGGAATGTGAACCCCGCCCCCTTGGCCCTGACCGCCAGGTCCGCGCTGATCGCCAGCTTGGTGCGGAACCCCGGGTCGCTCTTGCCCTTCGCGAAGTGCCGGGCCGGGGTATAGGGCACGGCGTGCACCGGGTAATAGACCCGCTCATCAGCCCACACCGTGGTGACGGTGACCACCCCGTTGTCGGTCTTGCCGTACCGGCCCAGCCACTGGTGCCCCACGTGCGGGGTCTTCGTGCCGTCCTTGCGGTCCCCGCTGTCGCCGGGCACCAGCACCCGCCCCCGTGCGGCGCGGTCGCCGGGTCATCGCGCAGCAGCTCCAGCCTGCGGTCATTGACCTTGTCCGGATCCCACCGCGATTCGGACAGGAAGAACTGCAGCCGCTGCACCGCCGGATGCTGCGCCCCGGTCACCGGCTCAGCCCCGGCCAGCGCCGTCAGCGTCTTGTTCCGGTCCCGCGGCGCCAGCAGCCCGGCCAGGTACTCCCGGAACCCCCGCCGCTGCGCTAAAGAACCGAACAGGTCATCAAACCGGGCCGCATATCCCTCCAGCGGCCCCGGCGCCGGCGGACACGGCACACGTCTGGTCATTACACACTCCGGGATAGCCACCGCTACTACCCCGACATACCGCCAACCCGCCCCAAAGTCAACAAACTACCGCTAGCGTCGCGCAGTGCGGCCTGCTTATCCAGTCCTGGGTCAAGTAAAAATCCACATCCCGAACGGACTCGGCTTCCTCCCTTTCCCCACGTGACTGCGGTCACGGGCGGAAGGACGCGGAGCACGAACCCGTTCAGTTTATTCCTGACTTTGACCTCGCTCTGGCGGAACGCGAGCGTTATTCAGCCGCGAGATTCTGCCTAGAGTGGCACATGAGTGCCGAAATTCCGGCTGTAGTAGGTGAGCGGCGAGAAGTCGTACACATGCGCATCGATCACGTCGCCAAGGAGCAGGAAATGATCCCCGGCCGGAATGATCGAATCCACCTCCGCAAGGACCCACGCGGCCGCGCCATCCAGTCGCGCCCCAGTCCCCTCATCGTGCCAGTAGATACCTTTAAATTTATCGCCGCCTTTGGCGGCGAAAGCTGTTGCTAGGGCGCTGTGGTGGGAGGCGAGCACATTCAGGCCGAATGTGCCAGTTCTTTGTATGACCTCAAGCAGATTTGAGTTCCGGTCGAGAGACACGAGCACCATGGGCGGGTTCATCGACAATGAGGCGAACGCGCTCACGGTTGTCCCATACGGGCGGCCGTCCTCAATCGTGGTCACCACGGAAACCGGGGTAGGTACCGCCGCCATGGCCGCGCGGAAGTCTATCTGCAACCCAGATAGCTCCACTACCACGTGCTCAGCCATCGTGACCTCCTGCCCCTCGCCTATTGATTAACTACTCAATAGAGCCTGGCATGGGATCGCTGGTGTTGTCAACGACGTACGCGCTGGCCCGCGCCCCCCGGGTAATGAGTTTGATTACTTTCCGTGAACAGCCCGTGATCAGCCGAACGTGGACTCGTTACCCGGCAGGGGGCGCGCCGCCACCTCGCCCTTCTTCGCGAGTTCCGCCTCGTGTTTGTCGAACATCGCTCTAGCTGCGGCCTTTCGTTTCTGCGTCAACTCCTCGTTATGCTCGCCGACCCACTTGTACGACTCGACCCGAGACACGTTCGCCTTCTCGAAATAGGGCATCACATGCCGGGCGTACAATTCGTACGACCGCTTCCGGTCCTCCCAGCTTGCCCACGAATTCGCCTGTAGCAGGATCGCGCCGATGACGGGGAACTTCTTGTAGTACTCCTCGATCTGGGCGATAGCGTCATCGGGCGTTCCGATGACGACGACACCGCTCTCGCCGGCGTACCACTCGACGGGATCGACGCCATCTGGCACATCGATGCGGCCCACGGCGTTGTTGTTCATGTAGTTGATGTAGCCAGGAAGGTTGAGGCGGACCTGTTCGATCGCCTTCTCTCGGGTCTCGGCCAGGTGCATCCGCAGTACGAGGCGAAGGCGCCGCGGATCCATCACCCTCCCGTGCTCGGCAGCCACATCGTTGGCCGTCCGCCAGTTGACGCCCAGCGCATCGAATGACTTCGCATCCAACGCTGCCGCGACGCACAGCATCCCGAGATCGTACTTGCCCGCTAGCCGCGCGCCGGAAGGGGTGACCGCGCTTGTCACCACGACTTCCGGATGCGGGTAGCTGTACGGCGCCAAGTGGAGCCGTGCGTCCCTGAGGTCGTACCAGTCGGTCTTCTCCGTGACGGTCTCGCCTTTCAACAGGCGCAGGATGACATCCACCCCCAGGGCCAGCCGCTCGCGCTGGTCCATAGGATCAAGCCTCAGCATCCGGGCATCCGACCCGAGTAGGCCGGGTCCCATCCCGAAGATGATCCTGCCCTGCGTCTGGTGGTCGAGTTGCACGATGCGTTCCGCGACCATCAGCGGGTTGTGGTAAGGCACGGAGACCACGCCTGTGCCGAGCTTGATTCGTTTGGTGCGCTCGGCCGCGGCAGCCAGGAACACCTCGGGTGAGCCGATGATCTCCCAGCCGGCGGAGTGATGCTCCCCGACGTACGCCTCATGGAAGCCCAGCTCTTCGACGATGCGGAACAGCTCAAGGTCCTGCTGGAGCAGCAGCGTCGGGCTGTCTCCCATCGGATGATGCGGTGCCAGGAAGATGCCGTGGCGCAACCGCACCGGCGCGAGCCCCCAGTTCGGCTGGCTCACATTCTGATCGGCCGTCATCGTCTGTCCCCTCTTCGTGCTTCTCTGCTCTTCGTGTTCGCCTGCGGACTTCGGTGGTTGGTCGGAGGGTCGCTCACTCGGCGAGGATGGGCGTCGCGGCCTCGGCTTTGATGCCGGCGGCCTGTGGGACGCCCAGGGCACCTCCTTCCGGATCAAAGAGATGAATGGCGGACCTGGGAGCGTCGATGACCACGCTTTCTCCCTCGCGCAGCGGCCCGAGCCTGTCCTTCTCCTGGCTCAGCCGTACCCGCTCGGAGCCCATGGCCAGCACGACCTGGAAGTGGGTGACCGCCTCGGTTAGCTGCTCGATGACGCCCCCGTGGACATGCACCTCCCCGCTCGTGGGCTCGCCGATCCCGCGCAGCCGCACCTTGTCGGTGTACGCAAGCAGCTCGTGCACTCCATCGCTCCGCCCGGCCGGCAGGTCGCCGAGGACTACCCCGCCGGCCGTGGTGCGCCAGGGTCCCGCCGCGTTCGAGATCGACGAAATCCGGCGGAGTCCGAGCAAGCGCGCCGTCGAGACGTGCAGCGGGTGCTCGAAGACCTCGGCCGGAGCACCGACCTGGACAATGCGCCCCTCGCGCATGACCGCGATCCGGTCGCCGAGCGCCAGTGCCTCGGCAAGGTCGTGCGTCACGTAGACACCGGTGAATCCGACCCGGCGGTGCAGGCTGCGCAACTCGAGCCGTAGCTGTTCGCGCAACCGGGCGTCGAGATTGCTCAGCGGCTCATCGAAAAGCACGACCGAGGGCTCCGCCACCAGCGCTCTGGCCGGGGCGACGCGTTGCTGCTGGCCGCCGCTGAGCTGTCCGGGATGCTTCTCAAGCAGATCCCCCCTGAGGTCGAGCAGGGCGGCGACCTCGCGCACCCGCTTGACGCTCTCGGACGCCGAGATCCCCCGGGCCCGCAGCGGGAAGCGCACGTTGTCGTATGCCTTCATGTGCGGCCACAGCGCGTAGTTCTGGAACGTGAAGCCGATGTCGCGACGGTGAATGGGGACGTTGCGCCCCAGGCCCCTGTCGTACACGACCTGCTCACCGAAGCGGATGCTGCCAGAGTCCGGGTTCTCCAGCCCGGCCACGCACCGCAGGGCGGTGGTCTCCCCGCATCCGCTCGGGCCGAGGAGCACGAGCAGCTCGCCCTCTGCGACGTGGACGGAAACGTTGTCCACCGCGCGCAGGACGCCCTTGCGGTTCCCGAACTGCTTTGACAGGGCTTGGACGACGATGTCTGCCATCTTCTTCTCTCAGACTCTCTTCCGATGGAGCATCAGCGAACTTGCTGACGCAGCACGCCCGGCCCGCCGATGAGGATCGCGATGGACACGCCGGTGCCCGTCACGAGACACATGATCACGGCCATGACCGCGGTCAGCGGGTACGACCCGAACTCGTAGAGGTCGTACAGCTGCGTTCCCATCACCTGTGTGTTCCCCGTCCGCAGCAGCAGCGAGCCGGAGAACTCAACGCTGGCGAGGACAAAAGCCAGTGCGACGGTGTATCCGATCGCAGGGCGGATCAGCGGGAGCTGTATGCGGAAGGCCCGCCGGAACAGGCCCGCCCCGCTGGCCGCTCCGGCCTCCATGAGGTTGGTACCCATGCCGGTCATCGCCACGAGCTGCAGTCTGGTAGCGAACGGCAAGATAATGGTGGCGTAGAGGATGACGATCGGCCACGGCGTGCCGTAGAGCCTGACCGGGCCGTAGGCGAAGACCAGCAGCAACCCCAGCCCGAAGATCACGGGCGGGATGCCAGGCGGTACGCTCACCACGACGTCTTGAAAGCTCGCCAGGACCGGCGTCTTGCGCCGGTTGAAGATGATGGAGGTCGCCAGATACCCCGCCAGTAGCGCGATCACCGCCGCCCCGGCGCCGTAGCTGACGCTGTGATAGATCGCGTTCACAAGCTCCTACGAAGTGAGTACGTAATGGTAGTTTCCGAGCGTGAAGTTCGATGCGCTGATCGTTGAGCTCCAGTTCTTCTCCAGCGAGACCACCACGATCGCGAACAGCGGAAGCAGCACTCCGATGAAGCCGTAGAGGCCCAGCATGACCTGCGCGATGGGCCCGTTGGTGGAAAGCGGGCGAGACCCCCGGCCGGACCCGGCAGAGAATCGCTCCTGCTGGCGGAGGCTGAACCGCTGCACGATGATCAAGAGGAGCCCGGCCAGCACCACCGGCAGTCCGTAGGCCGAGGCTAGTGCGATGTTGACCGGGTAGTTGTTGAGCTGCTTGTACAAGGCGGACGTCAAAACGTAGATACTGTTCGTCGTGCCAAGGAGCAGGGGGATCGTGAACTCCCCGAAGCCCAGGAGGAACACGGTGAAGGCCCCGTAGACGAGACCCGGCCGGATCAGGGGCAGGACGACCTTCCAGTACGTCCTGACGGGGCCGGCGCCGGATGCGGCGGCCCCGTCGATGACCTCGCCGGGAACCTGGCTGAGAGCGCTTTGCACGAAGAGGAAGACAAACGCCGTCAGCGAGATGCTGCCGATGACGATCATCCACGCGAGCGAATAGACGTCGAACGGCCCGCTGATCGCGCCGTGCTCCCACGGCAGGATCGCCCGCAGGAAGCTGTTGGCGTATCCCGCTATCGGAGCGGCGAGGAAGATGTAGCCGAGGACCAGCGCCAGCGGCGGCATGACCAGCGGCACCAGCGGCAAAAAGCCCAGCCAGCGCATCCTGCGTGGCAGCCGGTAGGCGAACCACGCCAGGGCGGTCCCGGCGATGAGCGAGAACACCGCGTCACCCAGCGCCAGGGTCACGGTCGTTTCAAGCAGCTTCGGGAAGGTCCCGGCGGCGAACATCTGCCGCAGTCCCGACGCCCCGTGGTTGAAGGCCGACGACAGCACTACGACCAGCGGTGTCAGGAATCCGACGACGGTCACCAGCAGGAACGCCGCTAGCGACGTGTGCTTCACTATCCAGGCGACGACGATGCTGTCGCCCGGTCGTCGGGCAGCCCGTGCCCGAAGGGGGACCGTGGCCCGCTCGCTGACCGGGCTCATGCTAGGCACGAGGCGACACCATTCTCTCTCTCGGCTGTGGGTTGGCCGCCAGATTCCGCTGAGGGATCGCGCGTGGCGTGAGAACTTTCATCACGCAAGGCACTATTACTCGGAGACATGGGCGCAACTGGCGAAAGCCTTATGCTGGTCGTGGTCGTTGATCTCTTCAGTGATCCTGGACGACGCTGTCGCATGATTCTGCTTCCGTACCTCGTCGTTGGATTGCCATATCCATGATGAATTTATTGAAGATTGTCGACCGGCCGCACTCGAAAGGCCGGCACCGCCATGGTGCAGAGACGCGCCCTGACTTGTTATTGATCGCCTGTTCAGTAGAGTATCTCCCTGACTGTATGGGCTGTCAAGGCTTAGGCCGGGTGTGCGTCAGATTCGTGGGTGAGCAAGATCGTTTAGCTGGCGTGGCTGGTCAGGCGGGGATTATCTGGTTGTGACGTGGACGCCAGACGCGGTCTTCGGGCCTGCTGGCCTGCTGGCAGCGGAGGGTGGCGATGGCGTCGGCACCGGTGACGGTCCAGCGCATGCCAGACAGTTTGAGGCGCTGGCCGATGATGGCCTTGCAGCCGGACTCGACGACGCCGGAGCCGGTGAACAGGCCGCGGGAGCGGAACCACTTGTAGCGCATCCGGGGCGCGTTGTTCAGGAAGTAGCCGGGTTCCTTCTCGACCTCGTCTTTCTTCGCGCCTTCGAGGGGGTATCCGCGGACTGCGGCCTCGATGCCGCCGATGTCGCCGTAGTCGAGGTCTTCCAGGCGGGCGGTGAGCCACTCGTCCCTGCGGTCCAGCAGCATGAAGTCCAGGGAGCGGGTCAGCGAGTGCAGGTGCTCGCGGGCGTGGAACAGGTCTACGATCTGCGTGGCCTCCGGGAAGGTGCTGGTTGCGATGCCCCAGATCTTATCCCGGTGCCGCGGTTATCCCGGTGACTCATCTGGTCACGCTGCACGGGGTGCTTGGGTCTGGCCGGGTGCAGGACGGATCCCGTGGTTCGGGCCGGGATAATCAGAGACGGTCGAGGAAGTCGATGATGTCGTCGGGCGGACGGTAGCGGCCTGGCTGGCCGTCGGCGGGGGCGGTGCGATCGAGGGCACGCTGCTTGAGCTCGAGGTTAACGGCACAGTCGGTTATTGGAACCCGCTGAATACCCCCGCCTGGGGAGCGGACCCCGGCCGCGGAAAGCTTGGTCTCCTCGTCGCTGCGTTTTTGACTCTCCCGCCTGATGCAAGCCGTCTGGCGCGCGGATCATGCATCAGCCGGGACCACTGCCGCGTCTTCCCAGGTCGCAAAGTCGGGACCTAGGCGAGCGGAACTCAGTTCCGGCGATCCTGCGGCCTGCTGACCTGCGCTTTCTCTCCCGGCTGATGCAATTCCTGAGAGTTCGTGGGCGTAGATGAGCGTGGTCTCAGGGTCGGCGTGCCCGAGCCACTCGGCGAGCAGGGCCAGGGGCATGCCGTTCTGGTAGAGATGCATCGCCCGGGAGTGCCGAAGCATGTGCGGGTGCACCCCGGCCGGGACGTCGGGATTTCTGGCTCTGGCGGTGGCGGTGTGCTGGCGGATGAACCTGGCCACGTTGTCGTCAGACATCCGCGCCGGCCGGTGATCTCGCACGGTGTAGAACATTGGCGTCGCCGGTTCAGCGCCGGGGTGGAATACGGCGGCGTAGCGTTCGAAGTGCCGGGCGGTCTCGCTGGTGATCGGCAGGCGCCTGGGTTTGGAGCCTTTGCCGAGCAGGTCCACGGTCAGGCGCCTGGCGTCAAGATCGGCGAGGTTCATCGCGAGCATCTCGCCGTCGCGGGCGGCAAGGTCATACATCAAGATCATGAAGAACTGGTCGCGGAGCCCGGTCCGGGTGCCCGGGTCCGGGGTGGCGAGCAGCGCAGCGACCGCGTCAGTGCTCATGTACTTCACCGGTGCCGCGGCCGGGGCTTTGAGCCGCGGGATGGCAGCGAGGTCGGCCAGGTAGATCGCGAGCGCCGGCTCGGCGGCCGCCGCGTAGGTGAAGAACGACCGGATGCACGCCAGCCGCTGGTTGTAAGTCGAGGCCGTCCACGACCTGGTGACCCGCATGTGGTCGAGGAAGGCGGTGACGGTGGCCTGGTCAACCGTGGTGAAGGTGACCTTGTCGACTGCGATGTGGTGATGTCCGGCGACGTAGCCCAGGAGCATGTTCCAGGTCCGGCGGCACGAGATGATCGTGTTGCCAGCTGCGCCGCGCTGGCGGGGCAGGAACGCGGTGAACCACTGGCGAAGGTGCCGGTAGAAGGGATCCGCGGCCCCCCGGCCGCGCGTCACGGCGTCACCGCCGGGATGATGCCGGCCGCGCTGGTCAGGCCGGTCGCCGCGAGGCGCTCGGGCAGCAGGTGGACATACCAGGCTGTCGAGGAGTACTTCTGGTGGCCCATGTAGGCGGCGAGATACGGCAGCCAGGCCTCAAGCTCCCTGCCTTCCTCGACCCACCGCATCAGGGTCCGGGTCGCGAAGTTGTGCCGCATGGTGTACGGGGTTGAGGCAGGCGCGATCCCGCCCGCGAGCTCGCAGCAGCGGTGGTAGCTGGCGATAAGCCAGGCCGGGGAGTACTGACAGCCGGGCTTGTCCTCGAAGAACCACTCCCGGCCCGGGCGCCGCAGTTCCGCCAGGTGATCGAAGCGGCCAAGCAGCCCGGCCAGGTCCCCGGCAACGGGAACACGGCGGTCCTTGTTCCGTTTCGAGCGCTCAATCGTCACCATGGCGTTGACGTGATCAACGTCGGCGCGGCGCAGCCGGCGGGCTTCGGGCGGGCGCAGTCCCGCGCCGAGAATCAGCCGGAAGATAACCGGGACCGTGTAGTCACTAAACGGACTGCGGTACTCGCCGATGGAGTCGGCCGCCCGGAAGAACGCGGCCAGCTCGCCGTCGGTGAACATGTGCGGCAGGCCGCGGACCGGCCTGCCGATCCACGCCGACGGCACGATGAACCCGTCCACGCCGGCCAGCTGCAGGTACTTGCCGAACTCGCGGACCGCGCGGCTGCGGTAGGCGCTCCATGTGCCTGTCGCCGTGTCCGTGCACCACGCGGTCACCAGTTCCCTGGTCAGGACCGTCTCACCAGGGTGATGCCAGGAGCAGAACCTGTCGAAACCCGCCATCGCGTTGCGCATGTCGCGCAGGCTGTGTCCCAGCGAGGTCCGCCATTCGAGCATTGCCTCGATCTGCGGCGCGAAATTGCTGGTGAACGCGCTCATCGCAGCTCCTCCTTGACACAGGTGAACTGCTGCAGCGGCAGGCAGCACTGGCGGAGCTGCTCGCTGGCCAAAGCGAAGTAGCGGCCGGCGGAATTGATGCGGCCGTGGCCCAGGATCTGCGCGGTCAGCGGCTGGCCGGCGCCTGACTCGATGAGCCGTGTGCCTGCAGTGCGCCGCAGGGCATGGAACGACTTGCCGTCGCCGGCCGTATGCTCGATGCCGGCCTGGGTCAGGCAGCGGCGCATCAGGGTCGAGCCGGCCGAGGTCCCCAGCTTCACGAACGGTGCCTTAAGCCGGACGAACACTTCCGGGGCGTCGCAGTCAGGCCGGCCATGCAAGATCCACTCAGCGACAGCGTTGCCTGCCGCCGCTGACAGCGGCAGCACCAGCGGCTGCGATGTCTTGGCCTGGACCAGCCGGATCTCGTCGCGGCGCCAGTCGATCTCCTCCAGGCGCAGCGCGACGATGTCGCAGCAGCGCAGCCCGGTCCAGACCGCGAGCAAGACCATCGCGTAGTCCCGCTTCCCGCACGGGGTGTCAGTCTCGATCCCCTGGACAAGACGGCCGATCTCCTCACGGGTGAAGGCCGGCAGTGCCCGCACTCGCCGCGGCGCGACACGCGCGAGCAGCCGATCGATACGGACATCGCTGAGTCCGGCGGCGTTGAGGAAGGCGAAGAACCTCTTCAGCGACCAGACCACGTTGCCGATGCCGGCCGGCCGCCGTGACGCCATCTCGACCATGAAGCCCCGGACGTCGTCCACGGTGACCGCACTCAGATCACCCCGGCCAGCCCGGTCGAGATAGACCAGGAAATGGCCTACCTCGCGGGCCAGCAACCGCGCTGATCTCGCCGATACTTGCAGGCCGGCCGCCGCGGCGAACTGTCCCAGGACGTCACGGGAATACTCGCTCAGATCAGGGCCGGGGCTCATCACCCGCCAGACCAGCCCGCCGGTTTCCCGGACCTCCAGCATCATGCGGGCTGACCTCACCAGCGAACTTCGCCAGTTCCGGCCAATCTCTCCGTGGCGCTCACGCTCCTGCTGGCACGCGACGAACTCATCCACCGCTGCGACCGGCAACCCGTCTAGGCCCCGCTGGTCGCAGAACTCCGCGACCGCCTCGCAGCACCTGCGGTAGCGAGCGACCGTGTCGCCCGACAAACCCATGCCTTCCGCAACGCCGAGCACGGCGTCGGCCAGCCCGGACATCATCGACCCCATGGCACTGTCCCTTCACCCGAGGAACCGCCCGTCCGGACGGCGGGCGGCACGCCGGCAAGTGCACGCAGCTCGCCCGGCGCGGGCCCAGTCAATCCGCGGGGATGACCGCGATCAACCGGTCAGCGTCTCGGCGGAACGTCGCGGCCAGCTCGCCGCGTGCTGCCTCAGGGACCCCCTCCGGGAGCCTGCCGCCGTTGGCGGCCAGGTCAGCGGCGCTGCCGATGTATCTGGCTGCCCGGCGCAGCAGCGCCGGCGGGAACATGATCTCCGCCGGATCGCCGGACTGCCCCGGCGCAGCCGCGGCAATGACCTGACCGAACGCCGACAGCGCCTGCCCGTAAGTGGCAACGACGTCGCCAAGGCGATCAGAGGGCTCGTTCGCCGCACGGACCTGCATCGCCTCAGCCAGGGCAGCGATGATCATCCCAGCCAGCACAGCTGGAAGCGGAACAGTCCTTGGCACCTCCAGCAGATCGGCGCCTGGCTGTTCACCGGCGAACTCGAACAGCATCCGCCGCGCCAAGTCCCTGATGGTCTCGTCGTCGAGGTACTTGCGAGCCGTCGGCTCGGTCACTGTCATCAGAGCTGCTACAGCAGCGACCCGATCGGTGATCACCTCGCCGGCGTGTTGCCGATCCAGGTGCATGCCGGACCCAGCCAGTTCCTCCACCAGCACATCGACCTTGTGATCCAGCCATGTATGTCTCGGCACACTGGAAGTCTTCCACCCATCCGCAATTCCGGATCATGAACGCCAAGCCATGCCGAGTCATGTGCAGACAGCGTGGCCGCTAACACCCCTCCACCATGGGCCGAGGAGGAACGTCAGGGAACAGGCCTCATAGCTCGTGCGCCCGGCCGGCCCACCGGATTATCCCCGGATTATCCCGACACCCGTCAGTCAGCAGAGCGGGCCAGTCCAGGTCACAGGCCCGTCACGCGTGCAAAGGAGCGAGCATCGGAATAACCCGAGAATCGGAGTAATACCAGTATGTCGACGCCGGGTTGACGTGCCCCATCACGGTGGACAGCAGCGGCAGGAGCGCGCCGGCGTCGGCTCCGGACTGCTGCCAGGAGGCCAGGGTGAGGACCGCGAACCGGTGGCGGAAGTCATGCAGCCGGGGTCGGCAGCGCGGTGACCGGGCGGTGACGCCGGCCTTCCGGCACAGCCCGGCGAACGTCTCCCGGACCCGTGCGTAGGTGAGCATGGTCCCCGTCGTGGAGACGAAGAAGCTGTCGTGCCGCGGTTGCGGGCATAGCTGGTCGCGGGTCGCGGCGAACCGCCGGAGCGCCTCCGCGGTGCTGGCCGCGAGCGGGACCTCCCGTGACTTGCCGAGCTTGCCCTCGATCACCCGCAGCCGCCCCTGCTCCAGTAGGACATCATCGCGACTGAGACGGATGGCCTCGCTGATCCTCAGCCCGGTGACGGCCAGCAGCCCGACCAGGGTCTCGTAGGTGGCCGCGAGCAGCGGAGACGGCAGCGACCGGGCGGCGGCCATGATCGCCTCGATCTCGGCGTCGCTGTAGATGTAAGGGACGGCACGGGCCGGGCGGCCCGGCAGGCAGCCGGCCGGAGGAACCTGCACCGCCTCGTCCAGGCTCGCGGCGAACACCGCGAACTGCCGCACCGCCGACAGCCGCTGCGCGCGCCATCCGGGACTCGTCCCAGATGGCATCGCGGCCCAGCGCACCGCGAGGTCGGCCGTGATCGTCCCGGCTCCCTCGGCGTCCATGAAGTCGAGGAACTGGCCCAGCAGCCGCTCGGCCACAGCCAGCCGGTAGCCCAGGGCGCGGCGCAGCGCGAGGTAATCGGCCAGCACCGCGCGCAGGCCCGTCACCGGGAGCTCCCCGGCCAGGGCGGGCGAGCGGGGACAGGCGGCCGTAGTCGACCTTGGCGTAGATCGCCGTCGAGGCCGCCGACCGCTGCCGGAGGGCCTCGCCGACCTCGCCGAGGCTCGCCCCGCCCGCGAGCATCCGGCTGGCCGCAGTATGGCGGAGCTGGTGGGCGCCGACGCGGGCGATGCCCGCGCGGTCGCACGCGTCGTAGACGATGCCGGTCA